>Ga0116227_10000059_pt1 | contig 183239 bp, 142 predicted proteins | sample S1TSphgellanicum_FD_89693 | JGI IMG/M metagenome (GOLD analysis project Ga0116227, IMG submission 89693) | Host-associated microbial communities from peat moss isolated from Minnesota, USA - S1T2_Fb - Sphagnum magellanicum MG | ecosystem: Host-associated > Plants > Peat moss > Unclassified...
AGTTTGGCGATTTTGAAAGGTCCAAGGCGCTTGTAATCCAACTTGGCACATGGGCGAGTGGTAACAATGTTCTTTCTGAGAAACCAAACCTTGTCTCCAACCTTGAAGTTAAGGATGGTCCTTGCATCAATCTGCTTGCTTCTTTTGCCACTCCTGTGTCACCTTGAGCTTTGCCATAAGGTCTTGTTGAACCTGTCCAAGCCTCTTGGCCCTTTCTTTAACCGAGGGGATTACCGAGTCTCCAGGAATTTCAAGGCTGAACCTGGGATGAGAACCGTAATTGGCAAAGAACAGACTGATATCGGTCGATGCATGCTCTGTGTTATTATAAACAAACTCTGCTCGAGATAGCAAGGCCAGCTAGTCGTCCTGTTGGTAGCTCACAGTGCAGCGAAGGTATTGCTCGAGTGTCTAGTTTGTCCGTTCGGTTTATCCATCTGTCTCGGGGTGGAAAGCTAAAGATAGCTAGATGTCGACTCCAAGGAGCTCGAATAGGCGCTGCCAGAACTTGGATGCAAACTGAGGGCCTCTGTTGGACATAATTTCCTTAGGGAGTACATGCGGTTGGACAATCCCGTCTAGAATTGACTAAGATGTCTCTTCTGCCGTGATCGACTTGGAACAAGGGGTGAAATGGGCCATTTTGGTGAGACGATCAACCACAACCAGTATTGAGTTCTTGGTTTTGACAGTAGGGAGGTCCATGATGAAATCCATTGCGATAGATCCCTAGGGTCGGCTAGGAATCGGCAGGGGCCATAGGAGTCCAAACGGGCGATGCCTGGAAGCCTTGGATTGAGCACATGTATCACAAGACTTAACATGCTCTCGTAGCAACCTGTTCATCTTGGGCCACCAATAATTCCTTGACACTAGTTCGTGAGTCTGTGCCATTCCGAAATGATCGACTAGGGTGTCGTCGTGGCATTCTTTTAGGATCTTTAGGCGTATAGGTCCTTTGGGTACATAAATCAGGTTGTTTCGAAAGAAAAGTCTGTCTTGCTGCTCAAACTGATCCAGATCGTCACGATTTGGGTTCCTTGGTCATTCCTGGAGTTCCTTTTTGATGCTGGTAGCCCAGGTATCTTCCTCATTTGCCATCTTGATGTTCCTGACAAGGTATGAATCTAGGAGGGTGCTGATTGTTGTTGCAATTCGAAATTGCTCGAGCTTGAGTAAGGTTTGGATCTGCTGGTTGTAAGCCTCATCCCCTGCTCAAAGCTCATATTCTGAGCAGTGAAATAGCGCATCAGCCTTCCCTTGTTGGGTGCCGGGCTGATATTGAGTCTCAAAGTCGAAGTCAGCTAGGAAGATAGACCAGCGTGCCTAGCGACAATTCAAGGTCCAAGTAGTCGTGAAATACAGGAGATTCTTATGATCTGTCAGAACTTGGACTCGATGTTGAGCTCCGGCAAGATACAGTCTCCACTGCTCGAATGCCGTGATGATTGCTAGGAGTTCCTTATCATAGACCTGGTAGTTGATTTCGGCACTAGTCAGCTTCCGTGAATAGAAAAAAACTGGATGTAGCAACCCATTTATTCCAAATTGACATAGGATAGCTCATAAGGCAAAATTTGAAGCGTCCGTTTCCACAATGAATGGCTTGGCAGGGTCGGGATGTATCAGGACTGGTGCAGAGGTGAATGCCATCTTGAGAGTGTCAAAAGCAGCCTGGGCCTTTGGATTTTACAAGAATGGCTTATCCTTGCAAGTCAGGGCTGTTAGCGGTGTTGTGATCTTGGAATAGCCTTTGATAAATTGACGATAAAAATTGGCAAACCCCAAGAAGCGTTGAACGCCCTTGACCGAGGATGGAGTAGCCCAACACTGGATGGTCTCGACCTTCGACTTGTCCATGAAAATGCCATCTGGAAAGATCACATAGCCAAGGAACGCCACTAAGGACTTGTCGAATTCACATTTTTCCAGCATGGCGTATAAGCCATGCTCTTGTAGCATCGCAAGCACCAATCGTACATGCTTGTCGTGGTCTTCCTGGTTCTTACAAAAGATTAAAATGTCATCCAGATAGACCATGACAAATTCGTCCATGTACTCCCGGAAGATATCATTCATCAGGTGTTGAAAGACTGCGAGTGCGTTGGTGAGGCCAAAGGGCATGACTGTGTATTCGAAATGGCCGTAGCGTGTGCGGAAGGTTGTCTTCCACTCATCACCAGGGCAAATCCTGAGTAGGTTGTAGGTTCCACGAAGGTCAAGCTTGGTGAAGATCTTCCCGATATGTAGTCGATCTAGGAGGCTTGAAATCAAGGGCAAGGGATATCGATTCTTTTTGGTTATCTTGTTGAGTCCATGATAATCCACATAGAGTCGAAGGGAGATGTCCTTCTTCTTGACAAACAGAATCGGGGCGCCGGCTGGAGACTTGGAATGCTGGACAAACCCCTTGGCAAGGTTTTCAGTAAAGTAATCACGCAGGGCTTGGAGTTTCGGTTATGATAGGCCATAGATAGGACCAAAGGGTGGTGAGTGTCCTTCCTCTAGATCATTCGGGCAATCGTATGGACGATGTTCAGGGAACTGATTAACCTTATTCCTTTCAAAGACATCAGCAAAGTCCTTGTACTTCTCGGGGAGTTTGACAGGTTTTGGTTATGATTAGGGGTTTTTGTTGTTGGCTAGATTGACATGGATGGCAAAAACTTGAAGATTTTTGACAGCCCGATAGAAAGGTACTGCTCCAAGGTTGGTTTTTTGGGCAAGATTCTTGACAAGATTCTTAATAGGACAAGGTTTGGTTTTGGCCACCGGGGGCCTCTTGATTGCAGGACTTGACAGGACAGACTTGACAAGACTGGAATTGGTTCCGACCCTCTTTGGGTTCTTGACCACAGGGTTCTTGGCAGGACTTGACAAGGTGTTTTTTTGGGCTTGGGGTTCTTGAGAGGTGCACCGTTGTGCGCTAAAGGTGAGGGTTCTGGATCGCCAATCAATGATAGGGTTGTGCGCTTCTAGCCAAGGTAGACGAAGGATGACGGGATGGTGAGGGGTTGAGATGATGTTGAGAACAATCTTTTCTGCGTGCTTGCCGATACAAAGTTCCAAAGGGGTTGTTTCGTGTGTGATTGCACCAGAAGCGATGGTTCTCCCATCAATAACCTCCACCGGAACAGGGGCTGACTTCTTGACCACATGAATGTTGTGTTGGGCGACAAATGTTTAGCCGATGAAAAAAGAGGTGGCGCCGGAGTCCACCAATGCTGAGACTTGTGGTATTTCTTCTGGAATATGAATGATGTCCACATGCTGAGTGAAGCTGGGATTGGGACCAACGGCTGAACAAGAGCCTTTGCAAAGGTAGTGCTGGGTGAGATCCAGTCGCACAGCTCTTACTGTGACTGGATGTTCTTGTTTTCCAATTCTTGGGGAGTTTCCACAGCTTGCACTTGAAGTTTGACAAGCTTTTGAGGGCACTGGTGAGTGATGTGCCCTGGGTTGCCACAGTAGAGGCACATGTTGTTTGCCTGTCGGTGAAGTTTCTTGGCCTCTATCAAAGGTTTGAACTTGGTTGCGTCAATCTGCATCGGGGCAAGTCTGAAAGAAGCAGGTCGGGCAATTGTTGTTGTTTGGGGAACTAAGGGGAGCGTAGTAGGGCGATTAATCCAAAGCTGGGCGTTAGAGGTGACTTTCTTTTCCTGGCGACATTTAAACAGATGATTGTCACACCGAATTGCCCGGGTGATGGCTTCACTGAAGGAAAAAGGGTCTGCGAGTGTCAGCAAAAGATCTTGAACATCGTCACGAAGCCCACAGTGAAACTTATCAATCAAGGCAACTTCTCCCTAGTTGACATCGCGGGCAAGCTACCTGAATTCTAAGGCGTAGACGGTGGCCGAACGTGTCCCTTGCTGGAGCCGACGTAACTTGTTGGCTGAAGTCCTGGCCTTGTCACTGTCCCCAAACACTGCTTCAAATTCCGCCATAAAGGCGTCGAAATCTTGTAGGAGAGGGGATGATGTTTCCAGGATGGGAACAAACCATGCTACAGTTGTCCCAGTGAGTAGGGTTCTAACGAATCCTATACGAGTGGTGTCATCCATATAGCGACGAAGGTGTAGCTGAATGATCAGGCGAACCTGGCTGACAAAGCCTCGAAATTTGGGGCATGTTCTGTTGAACTTTTCTAGTAGGCTGATCTTGGGTTCTCAGGCGACCATTGTAAGGGCAGCGGGTACTGGGGCAGGAGGTTGTGGCTAATCCCGCATGTGGTTCACTGAGTCTCTAAGCGCGACATTTTCTTGTTGAAGGTGCTGAAGGGCGACAAGGATTTGATTGAGGTCGATGTTTGATTCCGAGTTGTCCATGGTGGTAGTTATTGATGATAATGATGAGGTTAAAGGTTACAAAGAGGCTTGAGGTCTAGCAAGAGTTTTGTTATGGTGCTACTGCACTCGGCTCTGACGTGATTTTTGCCTCTGGATTTGATGTAAACGGTGGCAGTTCCGAACTGAAGCAGCAAAAATCTCAAGAGAATGGGTATGATCCTGTCTGGAATTTGGATGCGGCGGCGCCCGAAACTGCAACAAGCCAAAAAAAGAACGTAACTTCTACAAATGTCGGTCTTCATATTCCTGCGAAAATCGATGGAGGAGTAATGAGCAAGTCTAATCTTCCAACGCTCGCGAAAATTATTGTAGTTGGCAATTCCAACTTTGCAAAAGTTAAAAAAAAAAAAAATGTGACTGAGCTTAGCACTAGCACAGATGGATTTCTATGGCAGACTAGTGGAGATGCATCCGGCAAGCCACAAGAATAAGCAAAAGCGAGTCAGACGTTAATCACCCGGTTGTAGAAGATCGTGAAGAACAACAACAATAGGCACATAAGAAAGAGGGCATGATGGCGAGGATGATGGAAAAACTGCCAGGACATCTGCACCACCATTGCAACAACAACAACAAATCTATTATAGATCCTGTTATTGTTAGTGATGACAACGGCAGCGAGGCTACTAATTCCGAATAAAAGAAGGAGCAAACCAAATTGTTATGGATCGGACTAGGGCGAGGCAAGGCAAGGAAACCTGGCTACAACCAAGCGGGGAAATACAAGACAAGATAAGACAAGATAGGACAATACTGGAGGACTAGGAGCTCTATTGATCCATCAACTGGTGTTGGTCTACTGGAGGGTTGTCCCCCAGACCATCTCCTTTTATAACCTTGAACCATCCTATACTAAATCATCTTTGATGGCCTACGCCAAGAGATGCCGAAACATGGCTGCATTGCCGATATGTGGCTGCATTGCTGCACTACCGAGATGTGGCTGCACTGCTGCACTTCCGAGACGTGGCTGCACTACTGCACTTCCGAGACGTGGCTACACTGCTACACTACTAAGACATGGCTGCATTGTTAAAACTAATTTATGTACCCTACTTTTGTGTTGTCAGATCCAGGCCATGACAGAACCAAAAAGGTTCATTGAAACATAAATGCTCACTAAAATAAAAAAGATCATTGAAAATTCAAAACATTGACAATAAAAAAGAAGATCAACACATAACATAAAACAATATAGTCCATTGAATCATGAAGTTTCACTGACTAGAAAGGTAGAAAGGTTATTTGAAGCAAAAAAGGTCATTGAAACATAAAAGTTCATTGAAAACAACATTGAAAGTAGAAAAACAACCTAAAGGACCACAAACCACTGAAATAGAAAGGTTTATTGAAACAAAAAGGTAAAAAGTTTCATTGAAGCAAATAAGGGCACTGAAACATATAGGCTCACTAAAAATAAAGTTAAAAAGACAAAGTAGAAAAGAAGACCAAAACAAAACCCTAGATCACCACACTAAACCATTAAAGCAGAAAGGTTTACTAAAGCATAAATGTTTATTGAAGTAGAAATGTAGAAAGGTTCATTAAAGCAAACGAAGGCACTAAAACATAAAGGTTCACTGAAAACAACATTGAAAATAGAGAAGAAGACCAACATAACCCTTTTACAAATCATTGAAGCAAAAATACTCATGAAAAAGTAACACCAATAGATATTCATGAAGCACTAGTAGAAAAAACAATAAAAATATGGAATTCAAAGGGAAATGGCTATGTACCTTCATATAATTTTGTTAAGAGATTAAACATGTTGTCATGGATATTCTTGTGATAGTGTAAAATTTCACAAAATCCCCAACAATGTCTACACACATAAAAGATTCACAAGATCCCCAAAGATTTGAAGAATTGTAAAACATAGAAAACAAACAAAATCTTAAAAGTACTTGAATTTGTACTCTTTAGCAATCATGGCACTTGCAAAAATGAAGAAAATATTTCAATGTGTGGTCATCGCAATGGAGGATCATGAATTCATGGAGCTCCCGCCAACAACGCACTAGCATGAGAGTTGTTAGAACCTGGAAACATGCATGAACACAAGCATTCAAGACAAATTGGAAATTGGAACTTGTAAGCATTGAAAATGCATTTGGTGACTAGAAGCTACTACAAATGAAACGCCGTTACAAGTGGGTGATAGAGAATAGAAGTAGGAGCTCCTTGGTGATGAGCAAAAAGAAGGAGAAGAAAGCCTTGGTGAGCTCTCATACACAACTATTGAAAGACCATGGCGAGACTAGTTTTTGCATCTTCACAAACAGGCTAGGAGTTAGGGTTTAGGAGGGTTGTAACGCAAGATTGATATTCATCATTGTCACATCTCGGTGACAATGACAAAACCTTGGGTTTAGGTTGGCGAATCCAAACCATCCCTTGACACCTTTTGGCTTGCCCTCATCCGTCCACGTCCATTTTGTGGCAAGAAAAAAAATTCCACCCTTTTTTCCTTTTGTATAGTAGCCACAGACTTTTAAATGTAAAAAAATGGCAATAATTCACCAGATATAAAAACACTGATGAGGACCCACCTGTGAATGTGAAAGAAATGAATCCATTATCCAACCATGTCCAGATCCCTATAGGCTTTGGAGATGCCCAGGCAGGGTTTCTTTTAAGGATTTTGTGATGTAGTCAAAGTTGCCATAGTTGAGAGAACAATTTGGCCAAATTTGTCTACATACTAGATATGAAAGTAGAAAAAAAACAGAAACCTTCTATATTCATGACTACTTGCTGAAACTTATCATAGAAATCTGGTGATTCAGAAAAAAAAATCTTTGAAATGTGGAGAATTTGAGTAATTTTATCCATGAAACATCCTTTGTATAGATTGAAATCATATTTTCAGGTCAAAATTTGGTGAAAATTCGATGTGCAACCCAAAAACTTGTTAACCCCTAAACATCAGGATAGTTTGAATTTACACTGAAAAGCAGACCATATTGGGCCTGTCTAACATTCAGGGGTTAAGAAAGTGTAAGGTTCAAGGGACAAGGGACCAAATTGGAGCCTTTCTCCTACATAACGAAGAACCACAAATTTAAAGTCTACCATTGTACTTTCATCTCACATTATTTTCTCCCATCAAAAGCATTCTTGCATTGGCACATGATTATATTCTCATATGCAAAGAATTTTTTGCTTTTTCATTTTCAAAGGTAATTCCTCCTACAGTTGATTTCAACACATTTTGTATGATCCAACTTCCAAACAAATTTATTTCTCAGAATTTAGTCAAAAACATTTTTTTACTAAGGTCGATCATATTATCATTTGTAATTGTCCCTAATTGAACCCAAAAGATTAGGTAGGTTCATGTTTTGTTCTTGGTTCATCATTCAGTTTGTTCACTTTAGTTTTGGTAAATTGTAAGGATTTTTTTGAAGATTGTATTTTTGCATGGTGAAAATTTTGAATTTCCATAATCTTTTGCCTTAAGATACTTTTTAATGTAAATGGCAAGGCCACACCCCTTGTTCATTATTGCAAATTTGTGGGTAGTTTGTAACCATTCTACTTGACGAACCACACCACCCACCAGTGCACCATCCAGTGGATGCCTGTTATTACTCAGTTGTGGATGCAACGAGTACCAGTTCTACTTGGGAGCGTGGTGCCATAAAGTGTGTCTACCGACTACGGTTTAAATGGTCCTGGACAAAAGTATCGCCAGTTAATGCTTCAAATCTGGGCAGGGGATTCTCGCCAGTGTTGTTACAGTACAAAATTTATTTTAAAAAAAGACTGGCAATGTACAGGGTTTTGTTTTCAGCTCGTGTCAATTGCTTCTCTTCCATTCGTGTTTAGCTCAGCTTCGGTTTTTGTGAATTTGTACAAGCTGTGGGGTTTGGCAGCAGTTTTTTTCTTTTTGGCGAGTTTTCGCACTTTGGCGACCAAAAGAAAAGCCAGTGGGAATTCTAGGGTAAAGGGGTTTTTAGGGAAAACATACAAAAAGTCGCCATATGTTGAGGAAAAAAATGTTAAAATTCGCCAGATTTTAGACAGCGAATTCCTGTAGGTCGCCAGAACGAGGCAGGATTCCAAAAGAATAATACTCTTCACCCTAGAATTGTAGCCATTTAATGCTAATTAATGCTGGGCATCCTTGCCAGTGCACGTACCTGAGGAAGTTGGAAACAAAAAAACCATTTTTGGCAATGTTGGAGAGATATAGTCTTTTTAGAAGAGAGTTTTGGAGGAGAGGGGCGACGCCTGCTGCATTAGTATATTAGGCTACGTACATTCTGCAAAAACCTAAGCTACTCTTGCCTCTAGCAACATGGACAAGCCTCATGAGTCATCTGCTGATCACGAGAGGGATGTTGAAGAAGGAGCATTGTATGAAGAGTGCAGTAATACCCTTGGTGTTTTGGACCAGATCAAAGACCCTGCAAGAATGAAGTGTGCGAACTCAAGGTGTGGATTGGAAAGTCCTGCAACCGTTGCAGCCGATGCTGCACATAGAGCTCTGGCATCGCAGAAGCTTGTTAAGGCTGTAGTATTCTGCTTAATCTTTATGGGATTGGAAATAGCTGGAGGGATATTAGCCAACAGCCTTGCCATTCTTACTGATGCTGCTCACTTGCTCTCAGACATTGCAGGTTTTGCTATCTCTCTTTTCGCCATCTGGGCAGCAAGCTGGGAAGCCACTCCCAACCAGAGTTTTGGTTTCTATCGGCTTGAGATTCTTGGAGCACTTGTCTCCATTCAACTTATTTGGCTGCTTACTGGTATTCTTGTCTATGAAGCAATCCTCAGACTGTTTAATCCCTCGGGATCGGTCAATGGATTACTCATGTTTGTTTGTGCAACCATTGGCCTTTTTGTGAATCTTGCAATGGCATTATTGCTTGGACATGATGGACATGGTCATGCTCATGGTCATGACCACAGCAATAAACATGGACATAGCAATAACCATAACCATCACGAGGAGCCTGGGCACGACGTCCGTGCCAATAGATGTCATGGAGAACACAACGATGAAAGCTGTGAGAGTCACGACCATGACAGTAAGTATTCTCCACACATTCCAGAGGAGAAATTTCTCAGTATCAAGTGAAATTCCTCAACAGATGATGGCATGAAATTACATATGCTGACACTTTTGTGCTGTAAATCCTGATTATTCTTGTGAGCGTCTTTCATCAAACAATGTATCCAAGTTATATTATAAGCTGAGAAAACATGTGTGCTGTCCAGGGGAACATTGCAATAACGGCTATTGTCATGGAGATGGAGAATGTACTCATATTGAAGACCATAGCCATGAAGCAGGAGAACATACTCCTGAAACTCACAGCCATGATTTGGCAGTGCCTTTTCTGAAGCCAAACACTGCAACAAAAACTCAAAACCTTTCAGGGTCGTGTATGAATGACAGTGGACAGAGACAAGACAACAACATCAATGTGCAAGGTGCATATCTGCATGTGTTGGGAGATCTAATCCAAAGTGTAGGTGTTATGATTGCTGGTGCACTCATCTGGTATAATCCAGAGTGGCAGATACTTGACTTGGTTTGCACCCTTCTCTTCTCTGTACTGGTTCTGGGAACCACAATTCAGATGCTCCGCAACATTCTTGAGGTCTTAATGGAGAGTACACCCAGAGAGATTGACGCTCCTGCACTTGAGAGTGCTTTTTTGGAGTTCCCTGGTGTGGTTGCGGTGCATGAGCTCCACATTTGGGCCATCACTGTTGGCAAGGCTTTACTTGCTTGCCATATCCGAGTTGAACCACATGTGGATACTGATGAGATACTGCAAACAGTGACAGACTATTGTGAAAGGGTGCACAAGATCAGTCATGTCACCATCCAAGTTGAGCGAGATTTTTGAAGTAGGAAGTCTTGGTGTTATGGGTCATGATTCATGACCCTCTAGGCTATTGTACAACATGAGATCATTGAGAAGAGATAGTCGCACAGAGGAAAGGGAAAAAAAGAGCAAATCTTATAGTGTGTAACACCAATCTTCAGTTGTTTGTTGAAATAAGTTGATGATTTCCTTCATATTTGTGCCAGCAAAGGCCTAGGACATGGCCAAAGGTCTGGAGAGTCCCTTCTCTGCATCACAATCACCCTAGTACGAAGAATGAATCCCCATTACATTTTTCATAGCAATGCAAAAGATGCAAATATCATCAATTCTAAATTGATTGATTAGCTGCAGTTTTGGTTGGCCACCTAAACCCTAAACCCTAAACCCACCCTTCATTAAACATCCTCTCATTCTCAAGTCTGATCTGATATGAACACCATTGAAACTACTTGACGAATGCAGTCATGGTAGCAAAATTAACGCTTTGGCATTCAACTTCAGGGCAAAATTCTAAGGCCCTGTGTGCTTTCATTTGCTTTCTTGTTTGTAATGTTATATATTGCAGTAAAACTTGACGGATTTACTTACATCACTATTTGTCAGGTTTCAAATTTTAATAGATAGTTCAAAAAAAATTCTACTCTGTTCTCTGTCTTGTACTCAAACATGGCTAAGTCCTCTTTTGGAGGATTGCCAGTCCACTTACCTCACAATTTTTTTTAAAAAACCCTGCCTAGTTCAGAGGGGTAGTGCTTTTTTCTAGTAATTTATCACCATTTTACTACCAATACAAAGGGAAAAAAAGGTCTGAAGTTTTTTTATTTGCAGCAAAGTAGCAGTGGGCTGATCAGATAGGCACCAGAAGTCATTCATTGATGGCATGGATTTGCCAAGGTAAACCCTAAACCTAGTTTCCTTCTTGTCAACATGTGACATGGAGGACTTTAGATCTTGCCACATATAGGCTGTTGAGTAGCCCACTAATAAAAATAGCGACGCCTTTGTCACCAAAGTTTGTTGTTGTTTGTGCTCATCACTAGCTAGCTCACCAAAGTTCAAGGTGCTCACCAAAGTTCCTCTCTTTGTTGTTTGTGCTCATCGCTAGCTAGCTATTACTTGTGATCAACATCACTTACTTGCAATGGTCTTCCGTTTGTAATAGTTGTTACTCACTAACTACAATCTCCAAGGCCTTCAATAATTGTAATGCCCTATATCTTCAAAGCTTGTTGTTGTACAAGTTTCAACTTTCTAGTGAGGTAAATTGCTACTAGCAAGCACTAGACATAATCACATTGGTGTTTTTTGTGATCTTTCTCGAGCTTCAACAATGAAAGGGAATGTGTGTCTCTAATGTTATCATTTTTTTGCTTTTTGTATTCAAGATGCTTTGAAGTTCTAACATTCTATGTTGTCTTCAAAATATGTGGTGCAAGTTTTCAACAAGGATGATCATTGGTAGTGGGCATTGCAAAGTTATTTCCATCACAATGGGTGCATTGTGCATTGATGTTTTTTTAACGTGAACTCAATTCAATTGGTGGTGAAAGTTTACAATTTTCTCAATATTCTTTAGGGTTTTGTTTTTGTAATTTGCATTTTCAAGTCTACAACCACGTTGTGAACAATTTTAATCTGCATCATGTAATAGGCCAATTTGTTTGATCTTGCAAAATCGCAAGTCACAAAACACTTGCAAAGCTTATGTGTATTCTTATTATGGTTGTGCATTGTGCAAGTACTTGATAGATTGACAACATGCATAGGTTGATGGAAGGTGTTGCACATTGGCATTGCACATCACATTCCTAATAGTAGTTAGTTAGGGTTCAACAACCTCCTTCCTTTTTTCTTTGTTTTTTTTTTTTGCAAAATTTGCATGTGTATAAAAGCAAAGTAATGGTTTGTCCACTATTATGTGTTCATTGTACTGGAGATTGTTAAATTAAACCTTTGTTCTGTTCAATTACATAGACTACAATAAAGGTTTCATTGATTGTTGTTATCTTCTTTTGTCACAATGCCACCACTATTTTTGCTTGCTTACAAGTTTTTTTTTAAAAAATCTTCCAAGAACCTTATTATGGGTGGTCCTTTTGTCATCCTACTTGTGATCTAGCTTCTTTATTTCATGGTCTTGTTCAATCTTCTTTTCCCTTGTAATTTGATTGTGGTTTTGATTTTTCAAATTTAAATCAAAGTGAAGATGTTGTTATGTCCTTGAGTGAATCTTCCCACACTATTGAAAAGAAATTTACCTATCTCATCCAATGTAGGAGTCAAAAAGTGGAACTATGATGCTAGTAGAAAATTCCAAGACAAATGGACATCAAAAGTTCCATGGGTTGAGTTGTTTATAAGGGAAAATGGAAGCTTGCACATTATCAAGTGTAGGATTTGTAATAAATTAAAAAGAAAAGACGAATTACTTGCTTCTAGGTGGGACTTTCTTTGTAAACATGTAGGTCATAAAAAGGATAATAAGAATATGGGGTCTAATGTCAAAAAAAAGACTGGTATTATTCCAAAGTCTGTAAACATGCCAAGAACTAAAAGAAGTTTGCTTCCCACAATCAGGAATCTATTGGTGCTCAATTAGCACATGGGGTGGTTAGAGAAAAAACAAATAAAGTTGTTTAAAATTTGTGATCGTCTTTTGTTTGCTATTGTAAAGTTGTCTACTATTGGAATATGAATAATCACAACCACTATATGAATCATTTGCAATGCTAAAAAATAACAAAAAAACATTGGAATGATAGCTTGGGCTTGACCATGGCAAAATTCATGCATCATGCTATGACAAAAGCGACTAGAGTAGTATTCAAGCTACAAGTCACATTGTTCTTAGTTGTGATGGTCTTTACAATTGACAACCAATTGTGGTTGTTTGTCTTACGTGGTGGATAATTGGGTAAGAATTCCCATTTAAATTGAGTGGTTGCAAAATAAAGGAGTGATAACCTAATTAAGGTAAATATGTAGGTGATGTTGATAGGTGGTGGTTTGACACAATTCTAGATTGCTTGGAGACTCATATGTTTTGGGGTAGATGGCAATAATGTTTTTCAAAAGCATAAAGATTGGTGTTACAAAACAGATTCATGACAACTATGCACCTAGTTTTATAAGGATCTATGTATGGCTCATCACATTTATTTGATAATATACTAGAAAAAAATTTGTCCTCTGCAACGAAGAAATCAATGACTAAATGTTCTAAATGATTAGTAATTGATTGTACTAATAGGATATTATTTTAAATCCTACCTGTAAAAAGTTGTAATCATATATTAATGGTGCATTTGATTAATAGATGATAATGTGATAATAAAAAGGCTAATGTTGTTTTTTCATTACAAGTTTTCATTCATATGGCATTCACGATTGATGACAAAATGACATGGATGTCCAAAATATCACATGAAAATGTGATTAGGATAAAATCATTTCAAATATAACTAAAAAATGACTATGCAAATGTTGTGGAAAAATTGATGTGTCATTACATACATAATGTGATCTTAAAATTATTTTACAATGATTCAAAAATGATTATCAATATAAATTCACACATAAGGAATTACAACATGTAAGGAACCGATTTCAACTAATATTATACATATAAGTAATATAAAAACTTTAATTATATATATTTTGAATATACTTGATATATGATTTTTATATGAATAAATTAATTATCAAAAATTGAAATAAATTTTATTCATAAAAAATGATATACTGAAAAAATAAATTATCATCAATTTCAATAAAAATTATATATTATATGTATATAAATAAATATTACACAATTACACTAAAGTTTATGAATATAATTGAATAAAATTTATAAATCAATTTAATATGACTAACATAAAAATTATTATATATATATATATTTAAATATTATAATTGATTTATAAACCATTTATAAATATTTTATGTTGATAAATTTTATGGACTCATATGTTTAAATTAAAAGTTGTTAATAAAATTATGATATATTGGAAGAAATTTTGTATAATATAAATTCATAAATCAAATGAAGGTTTAAAACATGAAAAATATATTTTATTTATTCTTGCACCACCTATAAAGGATTTTCCATTTACAAATCATGCATTTGAATTATTTTTTCCAAAGAATGGTCATTGAAATATTATTCAATAAAAAAATTCAAATATTTTTCTTTTCAAATGAATTCACACGCGCGCACACACACACACAATAATGATAATAATTTGTGTACATTATTAAAGGAAATTTATGAATAAGTTTTTCATTTGGACATTTAACAATAAGTTATTAATCATTAAATTCAAGGTTGTGTGTAATATTTAAATGAAATATGGTCTAAATAAAATAAACACTAGATTGTTCACACAACAAATGAGGTGGTTGGGTTGTAAAGGAGTTCAATTCCATCCAAGGATCAAACTTCACAAATGACCTTATTGTAGTCAATGATGAAATATCGACTGAATGCTCCATACCTAATTAAACTATCTTAGGTGCCTACTTAAGTAAATTAAATGGTTTATTTAGCCATTTAATTTAGTTTTTAACCTAATTTAGGTGGTGACACATGTCAACAATTCATAGGATGAAAATAATGAAATTAAAAATAATAAAAATAAAAATAAATATTATTACTAACATTATAATAATATCAATTATTATAATTTTTAATAATTTTAAAAAATTACACAATGGCTAAACTATGATTAATGATTTCACATATGTCTTTTATGACTAATGAATGAAATGTGTCACATCATTAACACATCATTGTGCCAAATCATGTCCTCAATGACTATTGTTCTCAACAACTCATGCATAATGACTTTAAAGCTATTTAATTATTTTTGTCCTTTATTATTAGAATATCAATCATAATTTTAATCATATATTTGAATTTTTTGATAATGAAATGCAAACCTTATTAGGTTTGCCTTTGGTCATCCACCTTAAACATTTGTTACAAATTATTTCATAATTACTTTGCACATTCACCTAAAAGGCATTTAAAGTTTACAAAATTCATTGAAGATTTTCTAGAATGTGATATGAAATGGATCTCAAAGTAGGATGTATTTGTGTGCAACCTCATGCTTGTTTTCAAGGTCTACCAAGGTGATTAATACAACATGTATTGTGAACAATATTCCAATTTTAATACAAAGCCTTTTTAGGCCTTCAAGTTGTTGCTTGAGTGCAAACATGAAAACATCCAAATGAAATGGATGCTTGAATTTAATTCTAGAATTCAACATTTGGCCTTTGAAGCAAATGGCCAACATATATGAATAGTGCATTAAAACTTGGAGACCATGATGCCTACCTTTGTCATTGAAATTGTATTTGTTGTGGAATCATTAGTGAAAAACCAATGCAAAGATAAGTCCTTGGAACTCTCCCTTATGCATGATCTTCCAATTTTGTGTTTTGTACATCATGGGCTATAGAAACTTGATCGAGAATTATAACAAGGTTTCCACCATTTTTGCTTTTCAATTCATCTTGTTTTATTTTGTTATTAATGCAAATCTATGGTCTTGTGGATGTTTTGGCAACAATTTTAAAAACTTTGATTCAAGAACATGAAGCAAGGTTTCTAGCCCATGATGTCATGGATGCATTTGGGATTGTGTATCCCCAATATTCGTTACAACCAAATTGTGAGGTGTTCGTCTCAAAACACATTCATGTGATTAAAACAACATTTTTCTCTAGATTCTGGAGGGATGGGGAGGAGATCTTTATGTATAAGGTCTTGAATGCCAATAACGTTGATAACCAACAAAGGATGTTCAAGTTGACAATGAAATCAAATTTAGTAACATGCATGGTTCCACCTTTTGACATCAATCCTTTGACCATAATGTGATATCTAACGGTAACATCTCAAGTATTTATTTGCAAATTTCCAAAGTATGTGAAATTGGCTAAATTGGTCATGGTGCAAATAGTAAGCAACTTGGAAAATCAAAAGTATTTTTTTACATTAGGTCTTACAAAATCAAAACTTTACAACAAGTTCACTACCCATTTGCCATATGTTTATGTGTAGGTTTGCATAATAGTTCTACACTATGTAAAATTTCCCACATGCAAAATGCATTGAATAATGGAGAAGAGCACGACATGTTATAATGGCTAGGCAATATGCTTTGTGTAATTGTTAGGCCAATTTTTGTAAAAAAAAAAATGTGTTGGCTTTTGCATTTATATATATTAAATTCAATTGTTGTTTTACAAGCCAAACAACTTTCTTTTCACAATGTTGAAATGATCTGCCAAATCTCCATAATCCAATATTTATAATGTTTTGTGTTTGTGTGTCTTTTTTAAGTTGTAAATGTATGCTAACTTGGGTTGATTTTCTTAATCACTTATGCTTGAATGACTAATTTTAAGGGTTCAATTCCCCATAAGTATTTGGATTTGTTATTGCATGTTCATATGTTAATTGTGTTTTTTGTTTACACATGTTTGCAATTTGCATTGTGTGTGCAAAATGCATTTCATAATGGTTTCTCACATGCCCTAATTTTTACAATTTGGAACAAGTAGGTGCCAAATGCTAGCAAAATAATGTCACAAATCACCTTAAAAACTCCAAATGCAAAAAAAGATGAACCAAAAACCTTTAATTCAATTCCAAGTGTAGGCATATTTTTACACTTTTAAAGTTGGAGGAAGGAAAGGCTAAAATTTTAACTTTCAATTTTGAAATCGCAACCATATTGAAAATAAAATTACAAGTGGGACTAAATAGTTCCCAACACATTTTACTTTTAACTAGTTGAACACCCATGCCTTTTAGTTGTGACCTTGTAGACCATAAGCAAATATAGGACCCAAATTATGTATTCTTATTACATAGCTATGAAAATTTATGTTCTTGTTTGCACAAGTGTCCACTCACTTTTCTATTTTGTATGTATAATTATTATGTAACACCATTTTCTTACCATGGATTTCATACATTCATAAACTATGCCAAAACATTTGAAAATTAAACTTTTAATTCATTTCACAAGTCAATTTTATGAAAGTTCCCATTCATAGAACAAGTTGTTTTTATCAAATGATGGTGTTTTCAAAGATCCCAAACATTCATTTATATACTAACCAAAAGGAAACTAAATACAAAATTTCCTAAATTCTTACACATCACATGACTCACTATGTGATTCAAGATGCACATTAATTTGTGCAAATACTTTTCTAATGAGTCACCATGTGTGAATCATGCACATTAATGTGAGGAAAAACTTTCCTTATGACTTATCATGTGTGAATCATGATACTAATGTGAGCAAATGCTATCATTATGAATTATCATATGTGAATCATGCACATTAATGTGGGTAAAAACTTTCTTTGTGAATTGTTATGTGTGAATCATGCACATTAATTAAAGCTATGACTAATTGGTGATGATTCATCAAACCATTATTAAGGCATAAAAACCCACCACCAAATAAATTATCAAAGTTAACCCCTAAATAATTACAATAAATAACAAGTTATTTACATAAAATATAACCCCCAATGGCTAATTTTCAAAAATGAAAAAAAAACACTATACTAGGGCATGGTGCCATATATTGTACCTACCAATAAGGTTCCACAATAATTCATTCCCTAAAAGTAAATCTGAAAAAAAAAAATTTCAAAAACAATTGTACCAAAAAACTAAAGAATCAAACTCCCAATTCTTGGTATTAATTATTATGCCTGCCACTAGAGTACCATTATTTGTTGGCTCTTTCAAGAAACCTTGAAGGTTTTGAAATTCAACCTTGGCTAAAGGTACATTTTCATGATCTCTCACTCACCCATTGTTTGTACAACCTCCCACTTAGATTTGTTGAGGTTTTTGTTTAAAATGTTGAAACATTGGCACACTATTCTAAAAAATTTCTCGCTATTTTGGTGGATGCCTCCAAGCAACCCTTAGACCTGAAAATACCTACAAGACCAATAAATGTCAGTCACCTTACCTAAAAAATATAGGAAGTTGATTAATTTTTAAATTTTCGTATCATGTTTATAGCCAAATTTGGCTAAATCTTCCTAGGGATGATGGCCATTTTTTTCCCATCTTCCTACGGATGATTGCCATTATGGCTACAAACAAAAAGTTCCTAAAAAAACATAGCTTACAAAAGTACTCACCTAAATAATATGTGGTCAAAGTAGGTTAGCAAGTGGAGTTACCCTGGTTCATCCACAACTCAATCATAATGGTGTTGTGATGGATTGTGCATTGGTGGGTGTTGGCAAGACATTGATCATGATCATAATTTATTAACATCACACATTTTATGTCTTCTAGAAACAAGAATGCAACATTCATGTTACAAAACATACACAATTTTTAGATATATCAAACTATTCTTATTTTTAAATTCATCATTGTCATAACATGATGATGATGTATTATACACCGATGCTCTCATATTCTTAACACAAAAAAACATGTAACAAATTTGAATACATAACAACTGAATTTAATATAAAAACACACAACAATTCTTGTCATTTGTGTTTATAAAGATTATTCATGTTCAATTTTTACATTCTTCAACAACCTTCAAGCTTTGATACATAGTTCACCAAACGATCATCCAATCTTTATGTTAGAAGATTTTAATACAAACATCTTAAATAACAACAGTCATCTAAAAAATCAAAAAAATATTTTTATATATTTTTAAAAATTCAAATTACAATCCTAATTTCATGAAAGCACAACAAAAGTTGGATCTCAACTTGACCTATAAGAGCAAACATTCCAAGAAATGAATGTAAATTGGGTATTAACATGCATAAACATAGGGGCTAAATTTTCACAAACCAATTTACTTTGCATTTGAATTACCAAACACACACTACCAATTCACAACAATAAACCAATATTGTCTCAATTCATACAATTCCATTTATCAATTTCATTACACAATTTTAAGATAGAGCCCCTTGTTAGAAAAAATAGAGGTTGGTTTTTTAAGCTGGGTTGGCCCACAGAGCATGGCATTACTGAAATAATCACCCCCTTGGAGGGTGCTTATTTCAGTTGTTGAGAAAGAGACAAGATGAGTGTACCTAAGTCCAAAAACCCCAAAATTAAAAATAATTCTTTTAAAATTTTTTTACAACACTAATATATATTATTCTCTGCCACGCCGCGTCTGTATTCCACTCTTTCTCCACCCTGTCAGAGTAAACAGAACATGATGGGACGAATGGATGACCGGACGGATGGACAGATGGATGACGAGACAGATGGATGAAATGATGCTTCACTACGTCCTTTACTATATGTAATGCCCTGCTCCTGGGACATTACCCCTTCTCCACTTACAAAACTGTAAGATCCTTACAAAGTAAAAGGTACCTTACACTTTTGTAAGATCCCTACATTTCAAATTGTTCTTTACCTTGTGGGGAAGGAAGCCCATTGTCAGCTCTTCCTGGATTCTGGGGTCCCAAGTCCCAAGCTTAGGCACTATTCAGCCAGGCCCTCAAATCCAAGAAGATCCTCCATGGGATTTCCTTACCCTATACATATATTGGGGAGGACATTAATCGTCAATGGGTCCTTAAAGTAATGTCTACTTCTTTTTATCCTTGTCTGCCCCATTACCCAATCCATCTTTTTGAGAAAAAAAATGGATAATGCCCAGACAAAAAAATTTGGGTCCTAATGAACATTTTCAAAATTTAGGAACCTTACAAAAGTGTCCCTAAAAAAAAGGTACCTTACACTTTTGTAAAATCTTGTAAGATCAAATACAAAGACTAAATTTGAAATGTTCATTCTGTAATGTCTGTAATAAGGACCCATTGCTCGTTTAACGTCCTTCATCCATGAATCGGCCTCCTGACCTCCTTTCCAACACTGGTTTCAACTACGGTTAAGTCACCACCCATGCTCTTCTTATCCTACGGCTGATGAATTGAGAACTGAGAAACGTGGCCTCGTATCCAGCCGCCAAGTGTTCTTTTTTCCTTCCTCTCCTCTCCTCTCCTCTTCTTCGTCTCCTTCTTACTTTCCGCTCCTCGCATCTCCTCTTCTCTTCCTCTTCGCATTCGAATTTTGCAGTGTGCTTGCTGTTGGAATCACGTAACAGAATTTACCAAAAAAAATTCAACAAAAAATTTGCAACCAAGTGCCCGCATTTTTTCAACAAAGGCCAATTGAAGAAGGTTGTTCAAACCAGAGCTTCAGATCTTAAACTTCTTTGTGCCATGAGGAGATCTACCTTGAACGATTATAAATGTTCTCAGTAGTACTGCTGGATGGTACAGTATGAAATTACGTAGGGATATCAAATCTCTCTGGCAGGAATTGGAGCTTCAATCAAGCATGAGGGAGGTATGAAGTCAAAACCCTAAAGCCAATGAGGTTTTTGAAGCAAAAAGAGCACTGGAAGATGTTTTTTTCTTTTCTTTTCACCTATTGCGATCGTTGAGGATGTTTTTCTATTCACATTTTTGTGAATTTTGAGGTTGGTTGTTTGCCGTTTGGTTACAAGTAGTAGGATCCAAGATGAATATCTGGGAAGAACGAGGTCGTCGTGAGAGCGATTTATTTGAATCCTATAAGCCTAACCCTATTCACTCTGGCATGCAAATCGGTTGGTATTTTTCTTCAGAATTTTTTTGAAGTTTGAAGTTAGAAAATGGATCTTGGAGAATGCCATGACCTTGAATCAAAATCTTAGGTCAGGGCAAGAGTTGAAGAATGTACAGATTTCAATGTCTAACCCTAGTTTGGTGTCTTTGAACAGCACATTTTTCAGCCTTGCCGCAATTACGGTAGCACTGATCATAGTGGGCAACACGCACAAAACCCAATGACAGTAGCATCTGCATATAAGGAGCTAGGACTGAGTACTGATGCCAGCATTGAGGATGTCAAAGCTGCATATCGCCGCCTTGCTCTTAAATGGTGTGTGGAATCCACATCTCTTAACAATTGATAAGAATTCTGGATCCTGATGCAAGTTTTTGAATTTAGTGTGTGAGCCAATGTGCATGCATTTTCACCTCTAGGTGAATTCCGTTTATTTGTGAATTCAACTGTCCTTCCAGTCATATGTCATGTTTTTGCAAAGAAACAAAACAGATTATTATGTAACTGAATTAGATGTTTAGATTCTTTAACCACTTTTTATCTGGAGTGTAGTCATCCGGATTTGCAAAGGAAGGATGGAACTGAGTTCTTGCGAATATCAACAGCATACCAGAAGATACTCAATAAAAGGCTGGTGAACAGTGTACCAGGAGGAACAGCAAGGTCTCAATCTCCATATGTGCGAGCCTATCCAGGTAATCATCACTCTAGCAATCAGGAAAGCATGGTCTGTTCTACAAGGTTATCTAGGATAGTTGTACAAAAACATGGGTCAGACTCTTCGACACTTCAAGATCACCAGTTGACTCTTGTTGCAGTTCCTTTATTCTAAGAGCACAATGAGCTGGAACTCTCCAGAGGAAGGTCTTTACCAACAAAAGTAGGCAGCCACAGTTGGAATTTGATGCAAGCTGGTTTCTCCAAAAGTGTCAAGGTCATGACAGGTTTGCTGGTGAGAATAATGACATCACTGGTGATTGGACTATCTGAAAACGCACTGCAAGTTACATGTTTGTATGTTGATCATCATGTTCTGCAGTAGGAAACACGGCAGCTTTTTTCATATGGATCTGCTAAAGTTGAGATGTGTCAATGCTACTTGCAACATATCTCTGGCATAAACTCCTGAGCAGCTGAGTCATTTTGGGAGAGCTTTGAGGCATGATTCCAGTTTTCAAGGCTCTGCTGCTGCAAACAATTAATTGGTCCTTAGTTAGTGCAGTAACTTGAAACCAGGCTGACTGATGAGAATGTACATATTAAGTCAAGTTTACCAAGAATGAAGTTCTGTTCTTCCAAACAGGGAACTCTTACTGCCCGTTGTGTGAATTAGTGCTGCTTTCTGTTCAGTCTATTTTTTTCTTCCTGTCTTATTTCATGAAGTACATGTCTGATGGGGATTAGTCTCTCTACTAGCTCAGATAATTTTGCCATGTTGTCAGAGACTGATGGAAGTCAGTGTGAAGTATGACTGCTTATTGTGTTGATTGCAATACCTCTTTTTGTGGCATCATGTATCAACTTAACAAAGATTGCAAGAACATCCCTCAGTTTTCCTCTATCTATTTTGGCCTCTTTGCTGGGAGGGATGTTTATAGCTCTCCAGGGATACCATGTGTTATCTTGCGTTACCTTCTTACAAATGGTTGCAGTTGTAAATGTACTTCTCACTCACTCATATGTCTTTAGATTGTATAGGTTCCATGTAAAGGTTGTATAACAAAGCTTTAGGATTTCTTAAGTGACAAAGTTAGAATGGCAGATGATTCGAATCAAGCTAGGTTAGGTTATTCAGTTTTGGGAAGGTTGACAGGCCTTTGCTATTTTGGGTTTTAAAGCTGGTTTCTTGCTCCAATTCACAAACCTTTCTTGACTATCCTGTCTAGGTCCCACAGAGTCATATCTTTGGAAGAGGTTCTCTCACAATTGCCAATACATAACACTGTGTTCTTTCAATGGGTAAGTGTTCAAAGCAATCAATCTACCAGTGTGAAGTAACTTCAGTCTGAACTCCAACAATGTAAAAATAAAGTCTCTGGATCGTGTATTATTGTCTGGAAACTACTAGAAGTCTGTGAGAAATCTGTGTATCTATGCATCTGTCTATCTAGAAGTGTGACAAAGAACTTTGGGGGCAATTTCAGTTGGGCCTTACCCTTCAAGCAGGGATCTTATGCCCTCACTCTATTCTGCCCTCGCAACATCATAGTCCCTAGGACAGGCATTCAATATATGTATCTTTCAGAAAATGTTGCTGATCTGTCTGCAATGCTTTCCAGGTCCAGTCAGGTTCAATCAAACTGCAGTTACTGTATGGGGGCTAGGGCTAGCTACTGGCTGTGTATTATTTGGAGCTATTCTTCTATGGGGGCGAATGGAGATTGCCCATGGCTCTTATGCAATGAAGGGGCCATCAAGAGTAGTTGAGCCATCTCCTGATGCTGTCAAGCGTGAGCGAATTGCAGCACTTCTTCTGCAGAAATCAAAGCGACAGCAAGAGGATGAGAAATGAACCTCTGGCCTCAGAAACCTGTGGCTATGGTGGATTCTCATTTCTTGCTCAGCAAGGGAATTGAGGTACCCACATACCATTTGGCTGACATTATTTCAAAAGAAATTCTTATTTCCAACCTAATCTTATATTTTCCTGCAGGTCCAATGCATGGCAGATGAGGGCCTTGTAGAGAGTGTATATGCTCTGCCAGAACCATTCTCTTCTGTCTTTTTGCAGTGATCAAAATTGTGCTGTAGTTTCCAGGAGAGGCTTTGTGCGGTCTTGCACCTCACCAGATCATGCTGTGAAGTCTATGTGGTTTCTGTGGAGGTTGTGAGTTAGCATTGTTTTATTACCATGTTCTTTAAGGTGGCACAGTAAATTCCCTTGAGTTTAATGTAGTAATTTCATAAAACTTGGGAAGGGCAGCTGGCTACTTGATTGCACAGAAGTTAAAGTGACTAAGCTCCTTCAAAACTATCCTGCTGGTGTGCAAGGAGTTTTGCAAGTTGCAGTTCCTTTATTATGTTACTTTCGTATTTCCACTTGCAATTGAGTGAGAGTTTCCTGTTGCAATTTTTTGGATTTAGCAGTAAACTTACATTCAAAAGTCTTGAATTGGCAGTTTTTGCAAGAATTTTCAGCTAGAATACGCAACTTTCAGCCCAGTAATTTACTGTTCATTCATAAGTTGTCTTCTCACAATGATTATTTTGGGTGCCATGGTGCCACACAAAAGGTGGCAAGATGTACAGAAAATTTTTGTGTGACAAATTGAAGCTGATTTCTCTGGAGTTTAAATTTTTTTGCAATGTGGATGGCTCTGGAACATTGTGATTGTCCATTTGAAAATCCTGCAAATTTTTTAATACCAGTACGCACTTGTTGAATATTATCATTAATTTAAGGAGCAGATAGAATTGCAGACAGTAGTGACACACTACTAATCCATTATATTTTTTAGATTAAGAGAGTACTATCCAGAATGCCAGAACATTGTGGTGGAACTTGGATATTTCAGTCCGTTTTATGTTCTTCCTTTTGCTTATACTTACAAATACCAAAGCAACATAACAGCTTGCACATATCTGTTTCCATAACAGATGAAAAAAAATTTCATTGAATTTAAGACAGTGGAAAATAATCGGCTATCAACAATGTTAAGTTATTGGATTTTAAAGAGTTTTGGGAAACAAGCTTGTCAGCTTCATGGTGCCTGTTTCTTGGTACTTAGATATACCAGGTTTACAAGCTTTGCATAATCACAAATTCCAATCAGCATGATTGGTGATGAAAAGACAATGACTCATTTGCTCAGTTCTAGAACTTGGACTTGTCAAGATCGCTGAAGTATGGATGGTTGAGAGCAGCCTTTGCTGAAATTCGCTTTGCAGGGTCATACACCAACATTTTCTGCAAGAAATGAGATGTAGGCTTCAGAAAGCATTCCAGATTCCCATTTATTGTACTAATGATAGAGAAACACAGAGCATGAAGAATTAGAGGAAGGAGGGAATGGCTTACAGCAAGAAGATCAAGGCCTGCAGGGTTCAAGCCAGGGACCGCAAGTGCCAAATCCTGAGGACGCCACTGAGGAAACTCATGCCAGTCCCTGAATGAGCTCACTCCCGGCCATATTTCCTCATTTGGAGTCCCCAAAAGCCTGGCCATGTCACATAGTTATAAATAACTGTGCTTGGAATTACCCAAGTATTTTGGGAGAGTTCATTTCTTGAATTTGAATATTTCCCATACTCAGACAACCAAGTTCAGGATTCAAGCATACAGCAATGCATGTTCAATTATAAAGACAAACCTGAAGATATGAAGCAGCTGCTGAAGCTCAGAGTCCCCAGTAAACAAAGGCTGCTTGCGAACAAGCTCAGCTGCACATCCAACAATATGCTCATATTACCATTTTTTCTTTCAGTTGAGAACTAATATTTTGGTTCCACACAATGCAGAACTAAGGATTTTGGCTCCAAGGGTCTCAAGAACAAAAGAGTGACTGCAAAGGTGCTCTCGAAGCCATTTGGTTGAATGATAGATAGACTCACCAATGATGCACCCTACAGACCAGATGTCAACAGGAATGGAGTAGTGGGTAGCCCCTAGCAGCACTTCAGGTGCTCTGTACCACAGAGTCACAATCTACATTCAAACTTTGTTGTGTCAGATAACAGCAGTAAGAACACTTCACTCATTCAGAAAGTTTCTTCCTTCAATCAGGAGCAGTGATAATAGAGGGACAATACCTCATGGGTATAACTCTTGAGTGGCACTGTGAAGGCTCTGCCAAGACCAAGGTCCGCAATCTTGAGGCGACGGGTCTCTTTGTCCACCAGCAAGTTTTGCGGCTTCAAATCCCTACCAAAAAGGAAATCCCATACTCTATAGTCAAATAGGAATGAGAAATGCAAAGCTGGACAACTGCCACCCAACAAAGATAGCTGACAATTAAGCAGACCAAAAGAAAAAGGGCAGCAGATGACAGACCTGTGCATAACGCCATGGCTGTGACAATGTGCAAGGCCAGTGCATAGCTGGTACACAAAACTCTGCATTCACAGGAACATCATCAGATTGCCACATTCCTGGACCAGGAAATCACTGCAAGATGTTTCTCTGCAAAAAGAACACAAGAACAAGGTTCTCTGTTGTGAATTTTTTGCATAACACCTTTATGTTGGAGGCGCAAAGAGAATAGAGATGAGAGAACTACCTGAATAACTTTGGCTTCAAGAGGTGAGCCTGTACGACCTCGACCATGCAGGTCGATGTACTTCTTTAGGTCGGTATCCATGTACTCAAACACCAAATACAGCATAGGCTTGTCGTTCTTTTCCACGTGCTCCACACAGAGCAGCCTGAACCACAAGCAACATTGTTCACATTTCCCTCTCCACTTCTAGGGCACCAACAGACAAAACCAAAAGAATGGCACATTTGCTATAAACGCCACTGGAGAAGAGGAAGGAGAAAAATCAAGACCTGACGATGTAGATGCTGTGAGACAGCATCTGCAGCAATGAGACCTCACGCAGGGCTGTAGAGGGGACACCTTCCTCCTCCATCTCCAGCCGCGTCTTCTTCAATGCCACAAGCTGTCCCGTGCGCTTGTCCCGCGCCTTGTAGACCTTCATCATCAGAAACAGCCATGTGCATCATGAAACAACTATCCTGTATGTTCGAACACATAGAACAATACAAACTACGAGCAGAAGTTACGACATTGCGGAATAACGAAAATCGAAAAAACCGTCAGCATCCATTCACTAGAGCAATCTTCTATCAAATCACAACATTTCTACTCACAAACCTCACGATTTCTTCCGATTTCAAGAAAGACAAGATACGATACCAGGCCACACACCGGCCAAATGCACCATCCCCCTCAAACCCTTAGCCAACAACCTCCGCTCCATCTTTCTGAACCTTTCTGAAGATGCAGTAATAATCGACGAGCAAAACACCACACGGACTCTCACAACAGAAACTACTATAGCTCGCACACATTGAAATCAAGTTTCACTGTGGGGAAAATATGTATATACCTTGCCATAGGTTCCTTCACCAACTTTCTCCAGCTTCTCGTAGTTCTCCATTGCCGCTTACTGACTTGACTGATTAACTCTCTGCTCAGTTCTGCTAATACTCTTATAGCTTGTCCTCGATCTCCGTCGCTAGTTCTGCTCTGAGGCTCCGGATTGTTTCCTCCAGATCTGTGAGTCACAAGTTTATAACAATCCCATAGCGAGATAAAAGCAGGGAGGAAAAGAGAGGCAGAAAGAACGGCTAGTAGCGGGCGAGCGCGGGCGGGAGGATCTTAAATGGAGCGTGGGTGAGGGAAGCGTAGCCGCAGTGAAGACAGGAGGGGGCAAACGCCAGCGCAGCGTTACTTGGGGTTGCAACGGCTCTGCGTTTGAATTTGAACGACGCAACGGATGTGGTCACTGATGGTGGTTGTGGCATTGCACTTGTCAGCTGGATGTCTTTCATCCATCCATCCATCCAGCAACCGCCGTGCACATCCAAGCAGCGTCTTTCTTTTGTGTCGATTTTTTTTTTTTCCAAAAAACAAAATCTGTAAAATATTCCCATTATTTCAAAAACAAATCGCCCATATAATTTTTTTTTTTCTAATTCTAAAAACTCTCCATGTTTCTACTACACCTTTTGGTTCAAGACAAGTAGCCAGGATATAAAAGGATTTTAATAAATTTTCTACTTTCATAGCTGGTCTATAACCAAATGTGGCTAAATCTCCTTCTGGATGATCACCAAATGGTGAAAAGAAAAACACTTCATCCAAGACTGTAGGTAAACCCTAAATGTAATAATTAGGGTTTTTTTTTTCCCAATACTTTTAGAGTATTCCTGTTAGGGTTTTTATTTTCTCTCGATTGAAAAATTGTGATAGGTAACAAAAATCGAGCTAAAATTGGGCAAAATGATTCTAGTGATGAGAGCTCTAATTCAAATGATGAATCTTCACAAATTTTCTCATTTCTTCTATTTGTGTAGAGAGTGAGGATGAGAGGAGCACAATGTATGATGCATACATGGCATGTCCATCGAAGCTCAACAATATTTTCAAAAACAAGGTCATAGTCCCAACAATTGTTAGAAAGTTATTTGAACTATATGGTTTATTTGAACATTCATTGCTTTTTGCAAATATACATGATGTCACCCATAGCTTTTGACTTGGTTTTGAACATGATAAGAGGGACATAACTTTCTTGAATGTTCAAAATAGCCACAAGGTCCAATGCGATCACAACTCGTATTCGTTTTGTATTGATTCAAACGCTTTGGCAACAAATATTCTCCCACCAATATTTCAAATATCTAATCAGTGTGTTCATATGTATATTTACCAAGTGATTGTTTCATTGTTATCATTCAAGTCTTCTTCTGTATTCTAACCTACGAATGAATGAGTTGTGTTTGCCCCATACATGCTTGGTAAAACCTAAAATCATACATGCATGTTTACTATCTTAGGGCAATAATCAATTTTATAACATAAAAGGCAACAACAATACAAACAAATTAATCAATTAGAAATTAATTTCATTATAATTCTTGTTAAAATATCTTCATCAAAGCCTTATTGAAGTTTTTACAATAACATCAAATTAATTAAATACATTTATATTTCAAAAACGAATTTTATATTAAAATTTTAATTTATTTTTAAATTGACGTGTTTTATTTTAATCAATTTTGCATAATCTTTCAAATCAATTTTTTAAGAAACCCATTTTAATAAGATTTCAAGGAATTGAAGCTAATTATTTGTATGTTTATCAAACAAATTTCACTTTAAAAATAAATCATATGAATTTGTTTTTTACATTTCATAATGATATGAAACCCCATGATACAAAAAAGGGGGTTTAAAGTGACAATTCAAAAAAATAAAATGATATAAAGGCATGATTAAATCAATTACCCAAAATTCATATTTTGAAAAGAAACCCAACAAGTATATGGGCAGACTTCAAAACAACCCATCAATTGGATGGGTGCATCCAAAATTTACACATGCGCATCCATTGGCTTGGGGCAATAAAAAAAAGAAGTCCTAAAATATGACATAGATAGCATATCAAGGTTTTCTAATGTTATTGATGTAATTGATGGAACTATAATTGTCTTGGTTTATTGACCCACAAAGCATAGTGAAGATTACCACATGAAGAAGATGTGTTACAAAATTTCTATCATGTTTATCACTAATCACAAAAGAAATATTATCCTTTCCAAGGTCAACACATGATAGTTGAGTCTTCATCAATTCAAAATTTTGGTTGAATACATAGTCTTTTTTCCAAGGTGAAGAATATTTATTTACTAACTTGGTCTATCTAGTATTTACAATTTGCATAGCTACTTACAAAACACCTACAACTTCTAGACCTACCAACATTGCCTTTAACACACATTTGCCTTCAATTTGTGTAAAAGTTGAAGATGGTATAGGAAGCACTAATGGCCAACTTGTGTCAAAGTTTATGAAGATTAAAAGACCCAAATTAAACAAATAAAAGATCACACAAAAGTTGTGTTCTAAGTACGATCTTGTGATGTTCTACACAACCTATTGGTACAAGATTATTATGTTGATGACTTGAATGACAATGATAACATGATCAATGATGATAGTGGACCACATCAACAAACAATTCACTACAAAGGGGCAAATAAAAAGGAAATTATACTAAAAGTAAGGTGTTCGCATACCGTTCAAGCTTGTCCTAATATTGATTACATTTCAACTAGTCCCAATGTATGGATGAACAAGAATATAAGAATTTGGGGTATTTGCAAGTTGAGGCAACATGACAAACATGATAGATGTAGAAAATGAGGCATTATGTGATATAATTGAATCCCAATTCAACAAGCTTGAAATCATCAAATCATTGGTTTCAATTTGAAGTTGTAGCAAAACATTGATGCATGAAGAATGGATTGAATGAAGGAAAAGGAAAATAATAAATCCTTTATAAAAACTTAGAATTCTCATTTGTTCCCACATTATGAATGATATCCATATGAAAATTGTCAATTATAAATATCAATTAAAGTTGTGAGTAGTGTCAAAACATAATTATATTTGACCATTTTTGCTCAATTATTGTGAAGTATTTCAATACTTTAACCCTTTTGATAAGAAAAGCCATTGAAATGTTCATGGTTCCCACTTGTTGAATTTGCTTTGAAACATGTTAACTCCAATTGGAGTCATAAGTTGCAAGTCTCCACCTCTTTCATTTGGAGAACAATTTCCTTTTTTTGTAAATCAAGTTTCTTGTTAATTTGCAATTCAATTGTTATTATTACGATGCATTCCAAAGTTCCAACCTTTTATTTGTCACAACACAACTATGTTGACTGATAGCAACCAATATGTACATAATAATAAAATTCAAAAAATGTACACCAAACATATAATAATAGACTTTTGAAATGGAATCATGAATTGTGATTTCAAATATCCATGAAAATTCAAAAATCATTTATTTTGGCTTTCATGAATGAATAAATAAATAAAAGCCAACAAATAGTTATGGATTTTTTAATGACCATATTTGGGTTTGTTATTTACAATTTTTCTATTTTAATCATTTTTTTTGGATTGATGTTTTCTATCTTAACACATATGTTTAAAAAATTGTTGGATTCTTGTTCATTGAAATTTTGTTAGTTCATTAATCATTACATAATTCAAATTTAACATTCAATTTAAAGGGGTTTTTCCAATTTTAATTTTAAAATATGAACTTTTGGGAATGTTGCATTTGTTGGAAATGAACCCTAACTTGCAACTAGTTTATGTGCATAGCCATCTCCCAAACTTTGCACTTCTTATTGTTTGATATTGATAGTTAATACCCAAAATATATATTTTAAATAATGAAAATAACAACAAAGATTACACACCAAACAACCCCATTTAGTTTCTATGAACATTTGAACACCAATAATTCAAGTCAATCTACATTCAATTTTTTTTCCCTTTAGCAAAAACAATATGAAAGTATCACACAACCAACACCACATGGATCCATAACAACATAAAAATAAAAAAGTTTTGTGCAATAGTTTCAAACATTGCACAACATCAACAATAATGAGGAAGTCATGAAAGGAAGAGATAAAATTAGATGGCACACAACACACCTTTTTGTGCAAACTTACATCCAACTCCATACGAGTCAAGTTTTTTCACATGTTCACCACAAATGATCAACCTCACCACAATCACACACGAAACACAACTTGAAGACCATTCCTTATACAAAACCATAATTATGTGGATATGGAGATAAATGAAATGGATATGAAAAAAAATGAACCTACTAAATATGATGGGGTGAAGCAAGGTTCTCCCAAAAATTAGAGTTAGCAACCTTTTTTTAATTACCACCATATTACCAAAATGATTTGAAATTTAAATTCATTGTCACCTTTTCAATCTCCCATGCAATGGAAGATGGCTTGAATAATGATTTGTAAAAAAATTGATGCATGCAAAATTTGATAATTGTAAAAGCACAAGATTTGACAACCAAATTACTAGTAAAAAAGGTTGCCAAATAAAGAAAGGAATAAAAAAATGAAAGCACATGGAAGTAGGATCGGTCTTCTATTTGCCTATTATCATGTAATAATTATTATTCTATATAACAAATATTATCATGTTGCAACTATTGTTATCTATAGACTTGAAGGAAGAACCAAAGCGCATGTAAACCTTTTATAGTTGTCGCCTACCATTTGCAACACCTACAAACCTTGGATAGAGATGTTGTTTACCATTTGCAACACCTAAAAACCCTATAGTGATGTTGTCTATTGTCGATAGCCCCTTGTAGACCTTTTGGCGAAATTGCCTATTGTCTACAACAAAGTCTTACCCTCAACCAAACCTAAAAATAGGAGATTACCTCCCTACCACCATTTTCCAATGGAAACTACCTTCCTACCACATTTAATACATAAACTATTCTAGAATACAAAACAAAGAACATATAGTAGATACATTCTTTATAAAATAAAATAATAATAATTACCAAAAGTAACACATTTTATATAAATTAATGGAGTTACTCTCCCCCTTTCCTCTAGTACTCCAATTACTAGAGTCTTACTTTCCTCACCCATTTTCCATTGCAAGAAATACACACATTCCACTTTCATATTCTCCCCTTCTCTAATGGCACACTCTATTATTAAGAAGAAGAGATAGATTATACCAATGCAAAATGGAGTACAATAGAATGATCCATAATCCCCTTCTATGATCCTCTTAATCCATGTTCTCCCATACTTCACAAGGTCCACATGCCTTCCATGAAAATACGCCATCCTTATCCTAATCCTTCTTAGAAATCCCTGAATGATTGGTGAATTACCACCAACCATTCATCTAATTAACCCCATTAACTTCATCCTTTAGTAAAAGATGGTAAGTTATTATCACTAGTAACCTTCTAATTATGAGGATGCTCATAGCACTAATTAGCCTAGGAATTTCTACCTTTAACAATAATGTTTTAAACCAAATAAAAATGGGTAAAGTGAAAGAGACATTCCAAAACATCAATGTTGATTTAAAAAAAGACCTTCATGAGGTTGTTTCATGGATAAACACCAATTTCACAAGTAATCACTTTAGATCAACCACATGTACACCCATTAAAACTAGTGTTGATCTTCATTTATATCTCATTAGCATACACTTATAAAAATAAACATAGGTTTGATGTGTTCATTATTGCAAAACTAGAAAATCACCCAAAACAATCAACAATAAACCCACAATATTGTTCATTTAACAAGAGAATTTCTTTCCATAATAGAAAATCTATAGTGGTGTTAAGGATAAGAACAATAACTTGATATATTTTTTAGCATGCTAATTAACTCCTTAACAAAAAGCTAATCGAAACTATCCATTGATCATTCATTTTAAAGACAATGCATTCATTCAACACTTCCAGTCATTGCAAATTTTCTAATGATCAAAGAATGAGCAATGGAAAATTTTAAACTTTCAATTCATTGATTATTAGTAAACCATGAAAAAAATTAAAAATAGTTAAATTTGTTTACAAAAAGAATTTTGGTGAAAATTTTGGCAATTTGGTTATTGGTTCCAATGAATATGAGTTAAACAAGGTGATGAAGTTGAAAACCTTGAATCATGTGGTAATGTATGTCATTTTATGTCAATGTGTTTGGTGCAATGATAATATTATGGATTTGAAACAAGTCTTGGTTATTGAATTCTAAATAAAAGTGGGAGTGATTTTTGGAAACCCGATTTCTTATAAAAGTATTCCTAGCCACACAACTTCTTTCCATGTGAATGATATAGTAATGTATAATTTATGCTTCAATTGTGGATCTAGCCACACATGTTTGTTTATAGTTGAATGGACTTCAACTATGTGGTGCATCATTTAAAAGCACAATTTACATCCATTGTGTGATTTTCCATCATCCAAGTCATTTACAAAATCTTGGTACAACATAGGCCACCAAAATGTTATGTTTATTTCTAGTAGAGTAATGAAACTTGAACTAAAATATGTTTTGTAAGTACTTCATAATTTTTTTAACCTTGTAATGCACATGCTTTGGCACAATATTTTGCAACTCACCCCTGAGCAAATGCAATGTCAAAATGACTTCCTTTTCAAAATTCTATCATAAAAGGATTTCATTGTCTATTCTATAATAAGCACATTGTCCCAAGTTAGTAATGATGGTGCATCGCTAGGTGTGTCTAAACTTAATCATAATAAACAATTGTCTAAATTATTAATATTATCTTTTAAATCATTCAACTTATTCTTTATAATGAAAATAATTTTAAGGTGCAATCACAATATAAGGAGCCAACAATCCCTCTGAAGTGAATCTTTAAAAACCAATGGATTAAATAATCAAGTTGACATGGTAGAAATTATTGGTTATTCAAGGAAAATATTTTGGATTTCATGATTTATAAGTTGAAATATAAATTTTAAATAAATTTTGACCTAAACAAATGACATTATTAGGTTAAGTTTTGTCTTGAAATTTTCCCCCAAAAAATCATTTAAAAAAAAATTAAGAATCCTTTAAATAGCAAAATCATTAGTTTACATTATTTTGAAAGTGTTTTATGTTTTTTTTAATTCATTAAATTGATATAAAAGTTATCCATATGTTTAGATAATATATATAATAGTGTAACATGTGCCATTGGCCCAAGCGTGAACACATTGAAGGCTCACCCAAATTTTGCAATTTGTTTGAATTTCCAACAACAAAATCCACTAAAAAATCAATATGTTCCACACTTTAACTCTAAAAATTGTGAAATAAAATTTATTAAATTTGACTTGCCAAAGGTTTTCCAATAACATTAAAAATGCACTCAAATTCCAATATAATTTTTAGTTTTGATTTTCTTTAATTTTAATTGAAAAAAAACTTCAATAATGAATAGTTTTCACATTATAGCTCCAAATGGTCTCAAACCAAATCAATGCACTCTGACTCATCAAAAGATATTCAAAGATACCAAGAGTGTGACATGAAGCACTATGGTTTGGGAAATTTCATTGTGACAAAACAAAACAACACAAATTACCTTGTTTCATAGATAGATGATTGATGTTGTATAAATAAATCCAAAAGTATCAACACCAACTTAAGTTACCACTTTAAAACATGAGATATTAAACATAGATGACTAATGTTGTATAGATAAATCCAAAAGTGTCAACACCAACTTAAGTTACCACCTTAAAACATGAGATATTAAACAATGGTTGAAATTTTTTTAATACATTATAATATGTTTGGACTCATTGATATCCATGGAAAATATCATCATTCATTTATCATTTGATTATGTATCATGTTTAGAGTTTTCACATATTAATGATTATAAAAAAATTGATGAGTTATTTTATATGCATTTTATCAATAATTTGTAATTTGCAAATTGCAACTTGTTTCTCACATTTATGTAATGTAATTTCATATATTGTGAGTTTTAACATCTTTGTTCCTTCCACAATTGACTTTGTAAGTTTTGGCTTAGAGGATTAACTACATGGAATTTCCCTAGATTAAATTATCTCCACTGAACTTCTCTACTTGAGTAGTCTCATTTTCCTCATCCTTGGTAATCATCTTGATTTATCTCATTTTCTAATTTTCAACCACAAGAAAATTACACCATGTTTTTGGAATTTGAAAATAACAAATATTAATCAAGGTGTCAATAATAAAATAATTGAGCACTTTTGAAAAACTCTATATCAACATTGGCAAGAATCCTACTAAGGCTAGTAAATAAAATTTTAGATCAAAGCTAAATTGCATGGTCAACCTTAACACTATTTTGAAAAAAAATTCAAAAATAAAAATACTAGTCAACAAATATTATATCAATTTAAAGTAAGAACCTACATTCTTTTCAATGGATTTCTTGAGCCACTATGTGCGCTTGGATAACCTATGGACAATAGACATTGTTGATTTTTTATATTCATCATTCAGGGTCAAAATTAAACTTGTCATGACTTTGGCCTCAAGCTTGCAACCAATGTTAAGGCAAAACAAGGGAAACATGTCGAGCAGAGTCCAAGGTGTGCCAAGGCTCCAAACACAATCCCAAGTGGTCCAAAGAAAATAAAAATAACCAATGGTGCTTTTTTTCACAATTGTTTTGCAAGGACTCATTTGACATTTTTCATAATTGATTTATGATTATGTGTTAGAAATTTTAATACATATTGATTTTATATCATGTTATGCATCCATGTTTTTTATCACATATAATTGAATAAAAACACCTTCAAAATTCATAAATTCATGATTTTGAAGGCAAAACACAAATTTGAGCCCAATATCAACAATAAACTTACAATGCATGTATAAACAATAATTTCATAAACTTTAGGTCCTTTTCCTCTTTTATTTATTAACGTCAAAACACTCACCAAATTTTTGGAGTGATTGACACACATTTGATAAAGGAAAAAAAAATTAACAAAAAAATGCACCTATATATGCATATGACTATTATGAATTTTTTAATCATATCAAAAGACACTTGAAACATCATGTATTTGCATCAAATTTTGAACATTGAAACTTTGCAAGTCATGGAACCTATTTTCGAAAAAAGATTTGATAATCCAAATTGAAGTTGTGCATTCATTATGAGCTTTCAAAGATACTTGAGGTAAAAATTCAAAATGTGTAAATACAAAATGTGGTTTTTTATATTGTGACTATACCCACAAATGAAATGGAAGTGTGTGAGAGTGCAAGGAAGAACCCCCAAGACTCTCAAATGGATTCTCACTTTGGGAGTTGAAAAATCTTGAAGTGTCCTAAATTTTTGAATTCAAATTAAAAAAGTTTAAGGGGGCAAACCTTGTTCAAATTTTTTTTTCACCTAGATGGAACAAAGGATTCTTGCATCTTGTAACCAAAAATATTAATCAAAACCTTATTAAAGACAACCAAATTTGAAATGTCTTACAAGTTGACATGCCAAAAACAAATGTTAACAACTTTAATGAAGCCATTAGGCCTTCCATTAAATTTATGATAAGTTGAAACCAAAATTTGAGGATTGTAGTGTAACAAAAATAAGTGACAATATGTTTGGAATTGATTCTAATCAATTTGATCAAACCCACTTTTGCATTACAAGTTGAATGTATTATGATGATAATATGTAATAGTTGAAAATACATAAATATATTTTTAGGGCTCAATTAACTTGAATTTTTTTACAAAAAAATCATCTATAAGAAACCCATTTTGTAAGGAGAAACATTTGCTTGCATTTTATTGCATTTTTCAAAATCTACTTTAATGCATATTAAACTTGGAATTTTCAATACATCATTGGCATAACATCAAAGAACATAACTATATTAATAATTGAAATAAATAATATTTTAAAAATTAAAGTATCAAGGCTTATTTTATGGTTACTTTTCATTTGTGTTGAGAAGTATCGAGTGTTGCTTATTTTATCATGCTTCACCTTGTAGCTTCAAGTTAGACATATTTAGTTTTTATTTTATTTTAATTTTTTATTATGTTATCAATGATGACATATGTGTTGGAATTTGACAATGGATCAATGAAAAAATAAAGATGCTCAAGTAAAACACATATTTACAAATAACTTTTCACCCAACCTTAAGATCACACAATTATTGTTACAAATTTTATGATCCATTTCTTAACATTAGCCTATTATTAAATAGGCTAGTTAACATCCCATATGCAAATGTTACCTTCCTTAGTATTGCATGCACAAATGCATGCATAAATATCTAACTTTAATTCAAGCATTATTAGGTCCAAAAGGGTGCAAAAACAATAAAAACAACCACAAGATGTGAAACAAATGTTTAAAATTATAATTTTATATCTTTGAAAAATCACAAAAAGAGCGTAATAAATTGAATTGAATTTTATTTCCTTTTAAAGTTCCATTACTAATAAAATTTCATTTTTCAAAACTTGGTGCAAATTGATGATGTTTCAAGAGTCCTTTTGCATGTTCAAAACAATTAAAACATTGAATTATTTTTTCAAATGTTTTTTTTCCTTATCAAATGTACACCATTCCTTTTCAAAATTCAAGAGGATCTTAACATAATTATAAAAAAACAAGCATTTGAAATTGGTAAAATTCATTTGTAAATGCATTTGAACATATTTGTTTCAAACATGCTTTTGATCTTGAAAATTATGATTTTTGAAAATGTGTTTTTAAAAAAAGTTATTCATTTTTGTGTCATTTAAATCATGGATGTATTATATATAAATGATATAGACTGAGATATATTAAAAAGTAATTATACTCAAAACACAATTGTAAATTTGGTATGAAAATTGCAAAAATTAGGAAAATCAACCAACATAGAAATGTCATGTGTCAAATGTAGTCCTTGGAAAGGACTTTAACCTTGTAGCATGTGGCTACTTTTATTGTGTTTTCACCCAAAAATGTTAAGTGCACAAAACACACATATTTAAAATTAAAATAATTTCATAAAAATAATTTGATAGGATGTTGATATCTGACACCCTTGGTTTAATGTTATGTAGTTGACCATGTTCATCAAGCATGGAAAATGTTCGTGCTTATCAATAAAAAGTGCCTTGGTCAATATGTCTACAACATATTTTTTATGTTATAATATGCCATCTTGATATAATTGTCTTCAACTTTTTCTCACACAAAATGATGATAAATTCAATATATTTTGTGCAAGCATGAAAGGTTGAGTTATTTGATAAAAATACATGTTACTCAGTGTAGGGTAGTGATTCATCAAGGTAGAATATAATCATATGTAGGGCATAGATTAAACAAGGCATAATGCAAATGGTTAGTGAATTGGTAGGATGAAAACATTTCATTAGTTGAAGATTCAAATTACTTTTGGAGGGAAGAACTTAGGATGTAGTTCTAGAAGTTGTGGAATGTTGGGAGATTGTTTTCTTTTACACACAAAGAAACTAAGACAACTGTTGGAAATTAGAATAGAGATCGTGAATAGTTTAAAATTTTGTTGGGTTTCAAACCACAAATTTTTCACATCTTCCATTTTCCATTTCTGCACCTAATACTATAGATGTTTGAAATATTGGATTCTAAATAAAGAAAGTAGTAGGATATTGATGAAGAAAGATGGAAACTATTCTAAACTAGTGTACTCTTTTAACTAAATTATGAGACCTAACCACATATTTTTATTATTGATAAGAAAAAAAAATTTGAAAAAGGAATAGTAACTAAAATGAAAAAATTGTGTGAAAATAGTCTATAGAAAAAAATTAGAATGAATAAAACCACAAATTGTGAACTTTAAAAATAATTTTGAGAGTATGATTATATTGTTTTGCTAGTAGGTAGAAAATAATTCTAGATAAATTTTGTGCCTACCAATATACAAATTTGATTTGTCATATATAGCAAGGAGTTTTATTTACAATTGACTGATAGTTCTAAATAATGATGAAAGTCACATTGATTGCCTTATTGCTTAGGAAGTTGCCATGTATTCAATTTTTGTTCACAACATAACAATGTAATGTTTTTTTGGTTAATCCAACTTATTGTTCCATTGCCCAATAAGAAAACATAACTTGATGTGGATCAACAATCATCAATATTGCCTCCTAAATTTGCATCACAATAAGCATACATATGTGTGCTTTCATAAACAATATCATAACATGATACTTTGGGATTATGGTTTTGGTAGGCATTCCTTTTGGAATGTACTTGGCCCATAGTGCTTCCATCAATTCCATGGTTATGTTTATGTTCTTATCAAAATGTGCATGGTGCCAATTGTGGCTTATGCTCTTTTCAAAATGCATTTGGCCTTAGTTATGGCTTACATTTTTGTTGAAATGCACTTTCACCCCAACTATGGATTACACCCCCTTTTGAAATGTGTTTGGCTTTAGCTATGAGTTATGTTCTTGTTAAAATGAACCTAACCTTGGTTATGTCTTATGTTCCCATTAAGACACACTTGGCCTCAGCTATAGCTTACATCTTTTTTTTAAAAGCACTTGGCCCCAATTATGGTTTATATTTTTGTCAAAACACACCTAACCCCTTATGTTTTCATTGTAACCTTAACTTGGTTTATGTCCTTTTTGGAATACACTTGGCCCTAACTATGGTTAATGTTTGTATTGAAACACACCTAGCCTATTATGTTCCCATTAAAACCATGGTTATAACTTATATTCTTGTCAAAAAGTGTTTAGCCCATAATAACATACTCAATGTTTGTTCTAAAACATGAACCGACATCACAAGCTTCACAGGCCATGATTTGGCAAATAATAGTCATGTGAAATCTGTTTTTCAAAGGTTCATATGTAATAGACATGGATGTCATTCATTTATTTATATTGTTTGAACATTGATGTCGTGTGCATTGTTTAGACATGAATGTCAAAATGCCTATTCATATTGTTTAAACACAAATTTTTATGTCTATTCATGTTGTTTACACACCAAAGTTGTGCACATGACGTCTTTCGTGTTCAAATAATGCACAACTTTTGTGTTTAATCAATGCGAACCTATGAAATAATAAATCTTGCACAGATTTGGAACAAACCAATGAAACCTATAAATTTGTGATGAAAATCCAAATTGTGCTTTTTAAAAAACATAAAAAATAATTTCACTATAATCCAATGAAACCATGATTAATCACAAATTGGCTCACAACCCCCATTGCTTGAACAATATAAGGTCTTGTATGTACCCTTATATACATGAAATATTTCAATAACATTTTGAAATGGGATAACCCACATTAATTGCTTCCAAATGTACATCACTTTGAGGACACATATCTTTTTGAAATTTGTAATTGGTAATAAAAAACATATGCGCTAACTTACTTTCAGCCATACTAAAAAACCTCAATATACCTTTGAATAGTGTATTTGTGTTGGTTTAAATAAATTGTTTGGTCTTGTAAAACACAATTCACTTATATCCCCAAGAAATATTGGATATTACTTAGATCACCATCTCAAACTTCTTTTCTAGAATTTTTTTTTCTTTTTCAATAAATTTAAATCATTAAAAATCAAAATGAAATCATCAACATAGAAAATTATGATCACAAAAGAGTTTCCATGAACTATTTTGAAATATAACTTGTGGTTAATAAAATTTCTTTCAAGTTCCTCAAATACAAAATATGCATCAATATTATGGTTCCATGCATAAGGAAATTGCTTCAAACCATATAAGGATTACAAAAGCCTACATACCATATTTTCCTTACCCTTAACCACAAAGCATTTTAGTTGATATATATATTTGATGCATTTCAAAATCTCGAATTGCTACAATTACAAGTAGTTAAGTTAATTCCATTCATGCAACACATGAAAGGTTTCATTCAAATCAATACCTTCAACTTGAGAAAACCCCCTAACCACCAAACGAATTTTATGCCTTGACACATAACCATTAATATTATAGTTGATTTTAAATATCCATTTGCAACTGAATGGTTTGTGACCTATTGGAAAAGAAATTAACACCCAATTTTGTTGTTTTGTAAAGACTAAAATTCAAAACCCATGGTCTTTTTTCATTATATGGAATCCTCACTTTTTAAAACCTCGATCCATAAAAGAATAAAGTTTGTTGTTGTCAATAGAAAAAACACATTTAAGGATTTTGATTATTTAAATCCAACATTTAGATTTCTCTTCCTTATTGAATAATTTTTTCATCCTCCTTTGGTTTTTGGTTTGGAACCTTATGTCAAGGAATTCTTTCATGTTCCATATTTAATTTTCAATTTATAATCATCCTTCAATCCCTTCACCATAATCAATGAATATGCATTTGACATCTTTGGAATCTAACTTTGTCCTTGCTTCCTTTGGCATATATGAGCAAATATAACACAACAAAAGACATGCAAGTGACTTGTAAAAGGTTTGGGTGTAGTTGCACTAACATGTACCATTAGCAATCATAACCATTACTTAATTTTGTGTATTTCAAATTGAAAAAAGAAGAAGTATAAATGGACTTGTTTTAATACAATGTTGTTTTCAATATATTGGTATACATATCAATCAATCTAATGAATAAAAAATATTGAAAATCATTTTTATGTTATGTAACCAATGCTTATAAATGATAATTAAGTAGTAAAACACCATTTTTTTAAATTTAAAAAAATGACATAGTTTTGGAATTTTTAGAGTATAGACATTAACATAATAGCATTAACAAAAATTTGAAGATTAAAAAAAATGATGTATTAAAAAGATTCCAAGAATATTTTTGAAAAAACAATGAAAAAACATATATCTAAGGTCGGGTGTGGTTCCTATTAATGTGGTTGAACTTGTTTCTTACCACATTAAACCTCTTTTGGTGTTATATTTGAAACAACTTTGGTAAGAATTCAATTTTGGATGTATGTTATAATTACCCACCACTATTTTTACCTAAAAGCTATGGTTTGACATCATGTGTTGCAACATGAATCACAAACTTTCAATAAGTGTTTGGTTCCTTCTTTCAACTATTCCATACACAATTTTTTCTAGTATGTATGGAATGGTTAGTTGTTTTATAATGTCATTTTCATTACAAAATAAATTGAATTTCTTGGAGTTACATATATTCTTCACCTCCATCATACTTCATTACCTTAATATTTTTTCTAGTTTGAATTTTCACTAAAGCTTTAATCCTTGAATTAATCAAACACACCAAACTTAACTTTCATGGTGTAAATGAATGTTTTCTTAGAAAATCATCAATGAAGGTTAAAAAATATTTTCCCTTCCATGAAATGTTGCCATGGGACCACAAAAGTTCATATACACAAGCTCAAGAATTGACATTGCATGAGAACCCCCATTCAAAGGAAATGGGGTATAATGGTATTTGTCGCACATGCATTTATTGTAGAAATTCAAGTCATGATCTCCATTAAAATTCATGTTTTCAACAAAATATTTTTGGCCATGGTTATTATGCATGACATCCCCAACATCATAATGGATGGAGTTCAACTTTGAATGTCCACCTTTCATCTTTCATTGATTATACATTTATACTATAATTAAAGATTTGATTAAAAATATTCCTTAAAATATTTTGAAAATTCTTTAATTAATGTAATTTTTTTGAATATTTTTTCCTTGAATTAAGTCTTTAACAATATATAAATGAATATAGTTTTCTTGATGTTATATTTAGTATGTTCAACATTAATTTGTGGTACATTTTGCACATTTCATGTTCTTATTTTTGATTTTTATGTTTTATGATTGGACCTAAAATTAGGTTTACCTTTGTCTTGGTTAATTCATGTCCTTCATAATGCATCTTGTCATAATAATTTTCAAGCTCATGACAATGATTGGTAAGCCTTACATAGAGAAATGTCTAAGTCTTTAATGTCACAAATTGTTTCTTTAGTTTGGTGATATAATCTACAACCAAGAATTAAATGATTCCAATTGACTAGTATAACCACCTTTTTTTGGAGAACTTCAACAATCACCAACCAACATTTAATAGTTTCAAATTCCACCTTGAAACCTTGTTCTATTAACAAATTGACGATTATAATATATTCTTTGCCAACTTTGGGACATATATAAAACATCTCCAATGCACTTGGAAATCCCATTTGAGAACAGTAGTGCATTTCCCACACACATCAAGGGTATATTTATCTCTAAGATATACTTTGTGACCCAAAGTAATTTTTTGAAAGGTTGAGAATACTTCATTTCAAAAGGTAAGATGTTGTGAAGCTCCATAATCAATGAACACAATATCTTTGCAAATTGTAGAAATAGACAAAGTAGTCACAAGAAGTGAAACTTGCTTGTTGTAGTTATGTGTGAAAAACATTTGAACTTTCTCTTCCAATCTTGCTTTTTTACTCGTGGCATTTTTTGGCAAAATGGCCGCTAATGCCATAATTGTAGCAATTTCCTTTCTTCTTCAACTTTTCATTCTTGAATTTCCTCTTATTTACACCCCTTTTAAATTTCCCATAAACACCCTTAACAATTAATGCTTCTTGCTTTGTACCATGGTTGATTCCTTCTTACACAAATCATAACTCTTTTTGCAACAATTGTCCATACACTAACTCCATAAACAATTCATCAATATGAGTATTAAGTGAAACCACCAAGGTATGGAAAGAGGGTGACAAAACTCCTTAGAAAATGTAAATGCCATACAAATCATAAGTATTTCATAGTTAAGTGCATGAAACACATGATTGCCGGAAGGTCATATTACTATGTAGAAACATGATCCATGTGGATGACCAAAGGTCCAATTTATTCGGCATGGAAAGATGATGTCCGTTGAGGACCGGTGGTCACATTCCCTTGGAGACTACATGATCTATGTGGATGACTAAAGGCTTGATTCACGGATGGAAAGATGATATCGGTGGATGACTAAAGGTCAAATTCATGTATGGAAAGATGATATCGGTGGATGACTAAAGGTCAAATTCATGTATGGAAAGATGATATCCATGGATGACTAAAGGTCAGATGACTTTGTAGAAGGGATGATCTACATCCATGATTGATGGTCAGATAATAGAAAGATGATGTCTGCGAATGACTGAATATCAGATTCATGGATAGAAAAGTTGATGTCCATGGATGATTGAAGGATCAGATTTATGGATAGAAACATGATGTCCGTGGATGACTAAAGGTCAGATTGCTTTATACAAAGATCATAGCCATGGATGAATTTATGATCCGAATCTAAACCCCTGGTTGCAGCTTAGTTACGAACATAGGGTTATATTGACCAGGGTTCTAGCGTGGTGTGGTTACCTGGCCCGCTCGTCTTCCTCCCGCGCAGCAAAGCGAGAGAATCAGAGCTTCGCACTGTCCGCGTCTGCGTTCCACATCGCTTTGCTTTTCCTTGTCCAGATTTGTGTTTGAAGTCGTAAATCCGCTGCCTCTCCATATAATCAGTCCTCAATTTTACTCCGCTTCCAATTTATTTTTTCGCCTTTGAATTTCGTGTTCTGTGGGCTTAGTTCCTCTAGATTTTGATTGCCCTCTTGTTATTCTGTTTTGTTTTTCATTAGTTTCTTTGTTTCTCCTCCTGGTCGTCGTGCGAGAATACTATTGAGGTGCGCGAGCTATGCGGCGGCAAAGAGTCATGGAAGGTGAGATATTGTTATGGTGTTGGACGGACGATAGAGCTACTTGCAGAGTTGCAATTTGATTACCGTGCCGGAGTTTTTAGTCCTTTCAGAGACTAAGGAATTGAGCGGGTTCTGGTAAGAATCTTCTCCATTTTGGTGTTCGAAGACTGGCTTAAGACTAGAGAAACCGAAGAGTTTTGTGAGAGGGAAGACCTTACGTGTATCCTGGTGAGTAATTGCCTCATGGCTATATGGAAATACGATTTGCGAGATGGTCTATGCTTGGAACGGCATGTTTTCCTTGATCGCCGTGTAAACAAGAAGGCCGCAGGTACTCCCCCCGCTGCTTGACGCCCTCTCCTATTGCCTCATTCATAGAAGGTGTGCAGGTGTTCATGACCTGCGGGGCCCTTATGACAGAACTACGAAAATATGACTTAATTTATGGGCAGAAACTTGGTAAAGAGTGTGTCATGTGAATCCCACATGTTGGCGTGTTGATTGAATGCTGTTTGTTATGGGCAAGAACCAGACAGAATGGCTACACACTATGAACCATAGGGTGAACCCTCAGGGTCATGCCAAGAAGTCTCATTTCCTACCCCTCTTCTATTTCTTCTCACCATGGCTACTCCAGTCTTGGCAATTCATGGTGTTTTCTCATACTTTCCAACATGTCTATACTTCTTGGAGGCAATTTCAGAGGTTGATAATTTCATAGGATCAGCCAACATACCTATGGTTCATAGAGTGTACAGCACCTTGCCTTACTCTTGCCAGTTTAGTCTCAATCGCATCTACGTGTCATGTGAACAGAAGAGGGAACTTGAGGCTGGATATCTCTACTCAGTTGTCCAGGTTTGTGGAAGATCTCTGAACAATGGAAAGGCTAGGTCTGTACAGCCTGAAGGGGCCTTGATTCTTTCAGCGGTGTGGTTCTTTTTATGCAGCAGAATAGCCTTTTGTTTGGTGTGCACATAGTTAACCTTTTTATTCAGTTATTGGCACATTGCTTGGAAGCAAGCTTTTGGAGGCTTCAGGAGACTAGATTGGTTCTCTGCTGATTGGACCATGTGGTGTACAACTGCATTTGGTGATTTCTCGACTCTCATGAGAGATATGCTGGTGATTGTTGGAGCTTGTTGAGTAGGGTTGGTGCAGTGTTGTTTATCTGTGCATTAAGTGACAAGATGACTGGTTTGTCTAGTTGTTGGGGATGGCAGTGTGATATCATGATGCATGCAGGCCCCTTCAGCTTCTTTAGAGTAACTACTCTGTAGGAGTTGTATGCACTCTTGGAGACACCAAAGCTCTTTTCATGTTTGACCTTCTACAATTTCTTTGTATTTTACCTGGAATGAATGTTTTTTTGGTCTGATCTGCCATCAAGTTAAAGGTCTTTTCTTAGCTTTTGGTTCCATGGTTGTCACAGGCTGCTTTGGGCGAAACAAAGAATTTTGACGCTTTCTGGCAGAGGGGACTTCACAAACACAACTTGGAGGCGTCTGGCCTTCACAATTGGTCCCCTGGTAGGTGATGCATGTTACCTCCCAGTTTCTGCAGTTAATCCTGCTCAGACCATGCAAATGATATGATATGTATGCACTTCTGGGGTCATCACAATTCATGCTTACCAGCCAAATGGTCATTTAGTTCAATCAAATTTGCGCTTTCTCCTGTTATTTGAACTTGTGTAAGGAAGATCTGTTTGCTGGATGCAAATTTGGTAACTGGAGATTTAAAGGTGTTGGAATCCATTTGGGGTAGCATCATTATGTAGTCTAGCACTGATAGATCTTCATCTCAACACTTTGTGTTGCTTGTGAGAGTTCTCCAGCCAACTCATGTGGGTATATGGTATACCTCTAGATAGACAATGTCATAGTTGAAGATGGCAGCACAACCTCAAAGGATGGGGAACTGGACAGAGGAAACAATGAGACTAGCAATCAAAGAGGTGAAGACAGGGAATGATTCGATGTGCATAATAGGGGAGAAGTATAACATCCCAGCATCTTCAATCTGAGACTGGATCAGAGGGAAGATGTCATCAAAGAAAAAAGGTCCTTGCACTGTCTTGTCACAGGAGGAGGAACATAACATTGTGGATTGGTGCCTCCAAATACAGCAAACAAGCCATGGCATCACCTTTTACATGCTGTGGAAAAAAGTGGCAGATATTTGTTAGGGAAGAGAGACACCATTCAAGGATGGTGTACCAGGCAAACGGTGGCTTGAATGGATCAAGAAATGGCACCCCTGTGTGAGTATTGAACCAGCTCATGCATTTAAAGGGAAAAGGCGACCTGAATTGGAGACATAAATTTTAGCTGGCAGGAAAAAGAAGCTGCCATGGTTACTGCCAATGACACCACCAATGATGCTACCAATGATGCATCCTATGTCTCTCCCATTATCTGAGGCTGATGGCTTTGCAATTGTTGCAAGAGACTGATACAATGGACACAGTGACGTACCAACCTTGAATATGCAGGAGGCACAAGATAGGCGTCCCCTTCCCCATATTCAATCAGCAGGGGATATGGGGATAATGGCTGTTAATAATGGAATGGAAATGAGTGCAGGGATGGGAATCGGAATGTGACATGGGAAGAAGGTTATGCACAGTTATACAGTCTTACTATTGCACTTTTGAGAGCAGAAGACTACATTCAATACCAGCAAGATGTGGGACACAGATTTGTCATGTAAATTGCACCCTTGTGCTCCTGCAGGTATTAAAGCAGGTCTCCTGTTTTGATTGTTGGTGCTATAATGAACTAGGTTTATGGATGAATGGGTGTACATTCACCTGCTTATATAGGCTGGACAGTGTGGAATCAGTTGCTTTGGGATTTCAGTGGCAGCTACAACAACTGAATGGGGCCAGTGAATTGTAAAATCTGTTTTGATGTATACTTGATTTGCTTTGGTGAACTTTGCATAGACAAGTTACATCCTTTTGACAGAGTCTACATGTGGACTAAGTGTATAGGCTGACTAGGTCTTGCTCATTGTTATTGACAGTTTTTCTGGGTACTGTTAGGTTTGTTTTCTTGTATATAAAATGGCACTACAGATTGACTAGATCTTGCTCATTGTTATAAATAGCTTGTTTGACTTATGTATGTTTTAGATTAGATTGCCTGCATGTAAAATGGTTCTGGAGGATCCCTCTGTATATGCTTCCACCTGAGACACCAGTGTGAGAACCTACACATTACAGCTACTGGTACAGAATAGCACCATATGCATAGTCATTGCAGAGTGGATGCAGATTAAGTTTTGTTTCGGAAAAAGGGATATTTTGTATTGGAAAAGGTCTATCTTTGAGACCCTTTCAGAATCTAACCTATCTGTCATGAGGATGGTAGGGTGAGTGGAGGGTACTGCAAATTCAAGAAGGTTGAAAAGTCTTCTCCGGTGAAGAAAACCGTTACAAAATTTGGTGCTTTTTCTTGGATCATTTCATTGCCTGCCTTGCTTTGAGCCCAGCTCAATACAAACTCTCCTTATACCTGAAAGGGAAAGGAAAGAAGGCTGGCTTTAAAGAAATTTAAATGTATGAAACCTGTGAGGTCTTGTAACAGCCTGGTGAGGACCAGTGTTCTTTGATTTTGTTGATAACCCCTGGTTTTGGTTTTTTGAAGGGAAAAAAAAATCAGAGAACCATTGGTTCTAGTTTTGTGGGAAAAATCAGATTGTTGATGAAACCCTGCCAAACTTTATGAAAATAAAAGCACCCAAGAAAGGGAGAGAAAAAGAAACAAGGGGCAAGAACCAAAGTCCAGGCAAGCAAACAAGACACAGAACTGCAGTTTTCTTGGATAGTTCTTTGTTTCTTTTGGAGAATGGCAGTTATATATTAGAAATGATTGTCTGTGAACAGCAGTTATCAAGTTAAAGAACCGTCCTGATAACCGGTGGGGCTTTGGTGCCAAAATAATGGTTGGCACATTGTCAGATCTGTATCAAATATTTATTCAACTTTGTGCAACAGAAGGCCAGCATTAAACAGGTGCAATGAGTTAAATGCATTTTGGATCTTATTTTTCATGACCTTTATTTTGTGGGTTTTTCTTCTTGGATTAGAAATTTCCTCAAATTGTTGAACAATATACGTCACTAACTTCAAACTACTCTTATATCAATGACATCCAAGTTGTTTAATGTACTTTTCAAACTATTATAAATTCCAAAACCTATCACAAAATCACAGTGGCATTTTCTTTAAAAGAATCAATATGAACTTATTATTTTCATGGCTTTCTTTTAACTCATTATAGAGCCCAATGATAATTGTGTGGATGGCCAAATACAATGATTGCCACTCACGTTCATTTGCCCTGAAAGATTTCAGTTCATTAAAAGTTTGAAAAGTTTTAGATTTAAACCAAAATGGTTTTGCTACATCACAGAAATGAGTTTGTATGGCATTGTTACAAGAGTGTGCAACATGAAACAGGTTGCAAAGTGTAAACCTTAATACTATGACAATTCCAACCTTTTTCCTTTCCCATGGCAACTCTTTCAACAATTATCAAATGCCAAATTTCACTCAAGGATATGATATGAAGTTCAAAAGTGTAAATTGTGAAGGAGCCAAGGGTTTTTAAATACTATCTTAAACAAAACAAAATCATTTGATGTGAAACTCTTCCAAGTTGCCATAATTTTAACAAATTTTCACAATTTTGGAACCGTGGTGATTGTTGCATATTGTAGGTCTAATTTATTGTTCCAAAAGCTTAGTGCATTGGATCTGTGAAATCATAAACAGCAGAGACAAATAATGGGATAGGTGATTGACCAAGAAGCCCAATGCCACAATCTCATCCAGCCATATAGAGCTCAAGTCCAGTCAAATCTATGTATGTGAACAACTAAACAAGGTTTTTCATTTCCAAATAAAACCCTGTCAAATGTTGATATAGTAACAGTTATGTGACAAGATTGCATAATATTCATCAAGATTTCATAAGGTCCTTGGCACATGTATAAGATATTATAGTGGTAGGTAAAGTTCCAAGGCCATGGGCTTTACCAGAATATGGACCCACACGAGGTGGAGCTAATTGCAGACCCATTCGGATAAAGCCTGTGGCCAAGGGCTTTACCAGAATAAGGGCCCACATGAGGTGCAGCTGATTGCAGGCCAGATTCTGGAAAAGCATGTGGCCAAGGGCTTTACTGTGCATAAAGCTCTTTTCAATTATTTCTGCTGAAGCTGACAAGCATTGCACAGGCACACATTTCTATTACCGTAGACCTATAAGGGTCAAGGAATTGTGCAAAATTTCTACTGATTTTTGGAGAACATTGTCAATAGTCATAAGCCTAGAACATGGTAATAAGCGAAGGGCTCAGTAATAAGCTAGGCTAAGTCATCAGAGTTCAGTAAAAGGTCACTCAAGCTAAATTTGCACAAGATAACAAAGTAATCTCCAACAACAAAACATGTGGTAAGAAACAATGCTATTACCAAGGATTCAGAATATCTATACACTAATTGGAGGAGCACAATGATGGGTTGGGTGCTCAGGAGGAAATCCTAAATTGCATCAGGGTGCCGGGGTTTGCCTTTTGGAGTGCCAAAATGTTGTGTGATAAAAATCACTGCCATCACTACTAGCAAAGCCCCAATAAGCATACTAAACAAAATTGCCCCAGGCTGCCGGGTTTGCACAAACCCATAAATGGTATTTGAAGTGACAAGGATTAAGTCAGTCAGTCCATCACCTGAGAAATCACCAATTACCATGGGTGCAACTGGGGGAAATGGTAGGCTTATCATGGTCAATTGGCTGCCTGATGGTGAAAGCACTACAGCTTCCACCTCACCTGCCACAAGAATTGCCTCTGGCTGCCTGAACTTGCTCAAAGAGATTGTTTCCAAAGTTGGTACAATCTTCTCAGGAGCAATGCCAGCAGGTGCCAATTTGTTTGACCACATTGCACCTGTCATGACTTGCCACTTTTGATGGGCCTCTTGCCCTTTTGAAGGTCCTGTCACTGAGAACAATGTCACCTGCACATGTGATCAAGGAAAGATTTAAGGGAAATTTCTGCTTCAACCTCTATGGCAACTGCAATAAGATTAATGGCAGCTCCACAGCTGTAGTGGTTCTTTCTCCACTGTTAATTGTCAGAAGTTGCCACTTCAAATTTCCTCATATTGATACCTAGAGAACTTCCATATGACATGGTTGATCGGTGGTAAGCACATGTGCCACATATATGGAATTGCTTAATGAGCCTGATTCGTTAGAGCAAAAAGATGCTTACTTCTCCACGACTGTTCAAGAAGACTACATCCCCATGACTGCGCTTACGGTGACGATGCGCATCAGGCACAGGCAAAAAAACTGGTGTTGCAACCTCCAAAGGTGCAGAAGCATCTAGAGAGTGACCAAAAGCACGAGATGCAAATTCACCCTGTGGGAACATGGAGAATGGAGAGTGCCTACAAATGGACCCATTGAATAACTGCTCTCTAACTGGAATACCAGATGTTGCAACTGCCCAGCATGGCTTGAGAGCTTCCATCATCCCACTGGGAACCACTTGTTCTGTCCCACGGCCACCAACAGCCTGTTCCATAATCACCTCTCTTCAGCATATAAAGCCAAGTATAAAGAAAAGCTTTGCCTGCAATTTAGAAGCTCCTGTATTTATCCATATGGCATGATACGCACCTGCACATGGTCTAAAACACCATCGCCATTGACATCAGCATGCAATCCTCCTTCCGCAAGCAAGAGCTGCAAAACCATGGAACACCAAATAAATTCAGGACAGCCTTTTTCTCACTTTGTACAAGCTACTATAACATCCATACATCCACAGAGACTTTATCATCTCCTGGCAGTGAGCAGAGCTTAATGTCACACACTAACAACATACTGAATTTCCATCAAAATTCGGGCAGTAATGAGGAGACTTACACCATGATGCTGTCTAGCTGAACAGAACCTAAAAGACAAGGAGAAGACCCTAGGGGACCAAGAAGAAACGGGAATACAAAAGGAAGAGAAAGGAAAAGAAAAACAAAGTGAGGAAAGAAGGAAAAAAGGAAACAAGATAGAAGCATGATCTTTTGAGGACAATGTGGGCTTTGGAAAGCTCCTGACTCAGAACAAAGAAGAAGCCCTTGAAATAGTCATTCCAAAGGCAGACACACCAAACAGAAATCTTCCTTTGTTTACAAAACCTTTGTGTTGATTTATCAGAAACTGTGAAGAGTAACCTTTTCTCTTCAGAAGACTAATCAAGCTCCACCATTTACAAATAACTCTTATGAGCTACAAAAACTTTTGAGTTTTTGGGATATTGCTAGGTCCAGATTTATGTGCTTAAGAACTTCTGTTTCAAAACCCACAGGACAAGATCAATTACCTTACAAACTGTACGCCCAGTTGCTAAGTGGACTGCCTCAATGCCTTCTTTGAGATGTGCCACCACCACATTTGGAACCCACCAATGAATTGTTTGGTTGGTTATCATGGGTATATACTGCATGGACTGTCATCAACAATCAATGTGTCCCCCATAAGCCTCATCCACAAAGCCAAGTGGTGGGACATTTATAGCAACTCTTAAACACAAATGATCCATAAGATAGTCATTCAGCAAAAGTTTATCCATTTCTGATAGAAAATTCAACAACAAATATCAAGGGTTGGGTGATTAGAGTGGAGCATTTGACTGTTACTACTTTTGAAGCTATATACTGAAATCATGAGAAGTGTTTAGTACCTTCTTGGGCTTTGCACCAAGAGCAAGGTCAACAGCCTTGCCAAGTGCATTTGAAACCTTGTTGCCAGTAGCTTCCTTGCCAGGCAATTGCTTCTCAATTGGCTTTTGAGACAGGAACATTGCTGAATTACTTGGCAACTTCTTCACTGTGTGACGCCGATGCTTCCGGAAATGAGCTAACTCAAACCTAGTGTCCTCCCTTGAGTCCTGCAGGTGCCATGAGAAATTTCAAGTTCTGGGGTTTTTTTTTGAGGGTTAGGAGCAACCTCCCAACACCCATTCTTACTTGAGACCTGTTTCCTATTATTTGCAAAAGCATGCTATCCCAGCATGGAACCCGTTAGGACAGTGTTCAAGTACAGTGGAAGTGACCTCACCACCATTACTGTGGAAAACAATGTGTATTGAACAAATTGTCTGTGTCAGATCAGCCAAGACTTATGCAGCACATCTATTCCATCTTGCATAGGCTTCTTGACAACACAAGCAACAACAATGGTACAAAGAAGCCCACTTACCCAACGGTGAGGCATCACACTGAGCACCGACTCACGATATTCTCGGCAATCAGCCTGCACCAAGAAGCCCTTCCCTGAGTCCTTGATCATGGAGTATCTTGTGCTGCCAAGTGTGATCAGGCAGAACAAACATTTGCCTGCTTCTCCTCATAAATGTTTATCTGATGATAAAGTTCAATGTCTCTTAAACTTTGAGCCCTCGATGCCCTTGCAATTTCCAGAAAATTTTACACCAGAGTGCCAAACTCCACTGACAAGCTCGTAGTTCCTATCCACATTTAAAGTGTACTGGTTCTTCCCCTGAGAGCCCATATTGTAATTATGGGTTGATATTTCAAGAGTCACCAACAATATTGTCCAAAGATTTTCAAAAACTGGGAACGGTTGGAGAAGTTCATAAGCATCTTAAAATAGTCCCACAATGTAGAAGAAGCTGAATGCTGGAAAAGTGAACAAAAATATGATGTTCGACACATAGAAGTGTGCCTAGAGAAGAATATTACTGAATGCAAATACAGGAGGGAATCACAAACCTCGCCTGTGTGCCGAGAGTTGAGAGATGCTGCATCCAGCTTGTAATTATGTTGGGGTATCATAGGCAATGCAAATGGGTCCCGATGGAAATCCTATGCAAAGAAAACCCATCAATCTGAAACAGCCCAGAAATGTTCAAACATATGATCTGAAGCTAATGCATACCCCAATCTCAAGAAAATTTTCCAACCAAGAAAGATGAACACACATATGGGAGTAATGAACGATCCTGGAGAACTTATTCTGCATGCACCAACTCCACAATTGAAAGTTTTAAATGGACAACCTTACCTCGCTCTTATGGCTCCATCGACGCTGGCCAGTGAGCCCTGCATATGCATAATATGAGAAATGACGCTCCTTCCCTCCACCCTGCTTTGAACTCAAGTCCTCTCCATCCTGTAAAAAGATAGTTTTTTAAACAGGTTTCCAATTCTAGCCCCCTCAAGCAGCATTTTGATGAAAAAGACAAGACCTATTAATGTTGTTAGGAACAACATTGATACTTTGGCAAGAGGAATTTCCTGAGATTGATGCATTGTCATGGGACACTGACTGCATTAGGTCCTGTGTATAAGAGTAGCACAACAAAAAACTATCATTGGCGTACCTCTTTAGTATTAGCAGGCTGTCGGTGGCGTTCGGCTTCCTTCTCAGTCAATATTGCTTCCTCAAAAGGATCCAAATGGAGCTACACACCAAACATGCATCATGTTTACATTCCATCTTACACATCAACCAAAGATAAACTGGATACGATTCTAACAGCAACCAAAGCAAACGGAAGCATGGACTCACTCATTGCAACATACACTTTTCACTAAAAGACACAAAGGATGCAAAAGAAATGTTCCAAGAACATGTTGGCAAGGTTTGTTGAAACCTTTGGTTTGTAAAACCCACAAACAGAGTGGTATACTCCTCTTGATTGGGTGTTATGGAGGAACTCATCATGGGCATGAAAAATCTACCAGGGGAACAGAACTGCAACATGTGTTCCAGGGCAGCTGAGACATACTGGGCACTGCCCCATCATGCCATATATAATCTGTGCCCTACGATTTAACCCTAGCCAGACTCTGTGCATAACCTTGAACTGGATTGTCAGCCAAATACCTGAGGTTGGACTTCCATACTGCCTCCCACAATGATGAGGCCTGTGTCACCATGCTTTAGTGTGTAATTGCTTATTGATATTGCCACTTCTTTGTGATGAGATCCATGGGGAAACTCATCCTGCAATTGCAACATGAATTTTTCAAGACCCCAAATGTCTGTCAGAAAGCAAAGATGTCCTGAACTTAGTTTCAAGAGCTGAGACAAAACACATGGATGTTCTTCATCGTGAGTTTTGTAAGCATGAACCCACCTGCACGTCATCTTCCCACAACTTTTTCAGATTATGATCAAAGCACATAATTGCCCATCCAGCAGTCACAACCACAATGACTTTCTTCCTCCTTTCAGTCCCTTTGTAAACACGCTTCACCTCCCCTGCGGCTATAGCTACTGGCCTCCTCCCAGTCCCAACCCTAACATTCTGTGGAAGAAGTGAAACTTCTGCCAAAACACGTGCTTCCTCAAAGCCTTGATTTGCACTTGTCCAACGGGGCTCCAGCACCTGGGAAAGAGATTCGTACAGAAAAAGGTGGGTAGCCTTTCAACAGCCAACCATCTTGCAGCTGTGAAGTCAAGTGCACTTCTGTTTGGTAACAATCCATGGTGCACATAAGAGCTTCATAATGCCATGTGGGGTATAGCACTAGTGGGGACTTTCACAACATACATTAGACTTGCAGCAACTGGAGCAATAACATCCCTTTGGTAGCTTCTGAGAATTGGTTCTTTACTTTAGACAACAAAACTAAGGGTATCTTGAGTAGAAGAGGTCACCTGCAATTTGTTGTGGGTTGCTACAAGGACTTCGGATTTTCCATCACCGTTCAAATCAGCTATCAATGGTTGTGGCAACTGCTGAGATTCATGCCGTATGGGATTTGAGTCATCGATAACATGAAACCATGCCTCTCTGTATGAAAAATTTCCTTCATTCTGCACCCCACAGGAAGATTCATGAAGTGGTTACAATAAAATCTGACCACTACATGCATTACATGAATTGAGAGCAACCAATGGGAGCCAGCATCACAGAATCTGTTAATCCACAGACCCTATTGCATTGCTAGCTGTGATTGCATAAATCCTCTGAGATGATGATCTTAATGTTAGGTTTCTTTCCTTCGGAGATAAAAAGAAACTCCTAATTTTCTAAAAGGATTCTACTCAGCCTTGAACAAATCTCACAACATCATTGGAATGTGTAGCAAGTAGCTTGACCCAAGTGAGGAATCACAAAATACTTACAAAATGCCTAAAATCATATCCATGAGATGGCAGAGAGATTTCCTCCCAAAAAAAAAAAAGGCTTTGAAGGTAAAACCAATCTATTAGTTCCAGCAAAAACAACACTGAAACCACAAGAACGAGTGCGGTAATGAATGTCACTCTCATACAAGTGTGTCAAAGCCATCATCACCTTGATCATAAACAAACAGTGACGAGCAACAGCTGCCATGACACCAAAAACCCCTAAAAAAACCACCAGGGTATCGAAACTTGTTGCTGAGCTCACGGGAAAAGAAATAAGGTGTCAGAAAGAAAGAAGAAAAAAACACACGATCAAGGAAACATATTGAAACAAAGGGGGAGTTGGTTCCACAATTTACTTACTTGTAGCGAGAAAAAGATGGCGAACGCCGCTAGCATAAGAATACCCAAGTCCCTTTTCCTCATGGCGTCGGAAGAGCGTGCGGCTGGCTGGGGACACCAGTGGTTTGGGAGATCTCAACACGACAAAACAAAAAAAAAAAAAACACCAAACCAAACCAAACCAAACCAAACAACACAAGAGCTCGGGATTGCAAGGTTGAACTTGTACCCAAGAATTAGGGTTTGTTAGGGTTTGTGCCCCTTGAATATTAACATCTCTGAGTAAAACGTGAGGATTACTTATTAGGCAGTTTTTTTTTTTCTAAATAATTTATATATTCTAAATATTATAATAAATATTTATTTAAGATATTTTATTGAAATTTAAAAATAAAAATAAAATTTAGTAAGTCTATGAAAATTAATTTTAATTAAATCCTTACTAACACATAGTTATGTTGTATAACTAAAGTCCCACACAATATCCCAATTATCATTAAAAAAAAACCTTTGAAAAATGCAAGAGATGAATTCACATTTTTGAGATGAAGATGTTGCACACATTTCAAATGTAATTTTAATGTGAGTTACATGCATTTAGGGAGTTCATCACATGCATCTAAGGACTTTGTTCAATGGAATCACTCATGTAAAAAAAAAACATATACATATTTTCTTGTGAACACTTTCACAATTTAAAAAAACACATAAGTTTATTATGGTGTAAGTTTATAATACAAAAGGCTTATCCCAAGACTTAACACAAAATAATAATATGAAATTATGAAAAATAAAATAAAAAATCCAAGTCCTCACCCACAACTCATTATATATTCTAAAAAAAAACAAATGGGTTATTGTTTTCATTCATGTCTACTAACCATTCACATTCATTCACAACAAACCATTAACATTATGCTACATTTTATCACCTTCTATGAACAAGTTATTTAGTTATTGATAATCTTTGTCATTAAAATTTAATATAAAATTTAATTTTAAATATTTTAAACCTAAAATAATTAATTAATTAAATTCCTCCCCTTAGCAATGAGGTTATAATACCATGACTAAAATCCCAAAATCTATTTAAATTATTTCTAAACATTATAAATATCCCATGCTTACACTAAAATAAAGTCCTTGAGTTTAAATCTAACAATTTTCAAACTTAATATGGTCACTAAGAGGCCTCACTCAAAAAGGTGATTTTATTTTACTAACTGGTAATAATATATCAGATATATTTATCCATTACTTATCCATTTCCTCATTCACCCTGCCTTTTACTTCATAACCTTTTGCCATTCACATGCCAAAACCCTTTCTACTTCATATGCTTGCAAAGGCCTACTCCCACATGCTTGCTTCGAGTTTTTGGGCCTCTAGTTTCAAGAGTGTATTCCTAAAAAATAGGGTAAACCCTGGGGAGCAAGCCTTCCTCTCTATGCAAAGCACTTGGAAACTTTTTAAAAATGTATTTGAGGTGCACCTTATATTCATGAATATCTATCCTAGAAAGAAGGATATTAGAGAAATCCTGAAAGTCACCCAATCTTCACCCTATCTTTAGGCTTTTTTTTAACCCCCAAACCCCTCTTTCAGTGGTATTCACAAACTAAAGAAATTTTATTCAATCTGGGTATGAAATGCTGAAATTCAGCAATTAATGCACAAGGTTCGAGAGTAATTATAGTAGGTGTACAGGTAGGAGTAGTGAAAATATATGTAACAACAACAGTGGAGGTGCCAATGAAAAAGGAAAGACAATATGAAACTCACTTACCACCAAAATTGATGGTTTTATGAGTTTCAGCCCTTGTCGAATGCTAATGTACTTTTTTACAAGTTTTTTAAAAAATCACCCCTTTATAACCAAATTCAAAGTTCTAGTGCTGTCTTTCCCTTGTTTTATGGATATTGTTTTTACACCTATTCAATAAGAGTGGAAAGGAAATTATGTGTGCTTATAAGTGTAAGATCTCTCCCAACTATTAAAGGAGAAGGTTTAAGAATCTTTTCCCTCCTATGCTTTGTGATCTACATATTTTTAAGTTCATGACAATGTTCATCTTTTATTTTACAACAGGTAAAGCCCATGGGTGGCAACTTTCTTTTATTGTTGGCGAAATTTTGCCAAGAAAAAAATTTCAAATTCAAAATTAAAAATGAAATGATTTTGGAGGTTTTCAATTGCTAGAAATGAAGAAAATTTAGCTAAAAAAATACCTAGTTTATGTATTTAGATTGCAATGTATAACAAAAAAATATAAAAACATGATTTAATATTTATAATTCATATTTAAGTTATAATCAGATTTGGCTAAATCTTCTTAAAGATGATCTCCACTTTTTTTTACATTGACTTATGGATGATGACCACTTTGGTTAACAAATGAAAAAAAGAAACGACATTGATGGGTGGGGAACATTCCCAAAATGTGGGATGGACTCACTTTCGCTTCATCTTAGACCCTTTTAATTGGGCTTTACCATAAATCATAGTGCCTTGGGAGCTTTGACATTAAGAACATCTCTAGCATTGGCTAGGCAATTGACCCTCTACATTAGTAGTGGGGGCAATTTTGGAGGAAGCAATGCATAATGTAAGGACAAAACTTTGTGCCACCCAAACCTTGTCCTTGGCACTTTAGGGCTTGAATGTTGTCTCTTCCCCCTTGAGGCTAAAAAATGAATCCAATGTGTCTTTGTGATCATCTTTTTTTATTGAGGTTATGGTTCTTATTTGCTTTGTATCTCTTATTGAAACTTTGCATTGTTTGACTTTTTTCGTGTTGTAATTGTAAAGCAATGGCAAAAGAATCTTCACGATTGGATGCAAGTTGAACTTGAAGTTGATGAAGATGAATGATTGATTTTTATTGTTGCACCTAACATTCAATTTGAAAGGAGAAGCAAGCACGGAGGTAGTCATGTAGGTTATAGTGCAATTGTTTTGAAAAAACCAAAACTTTGAGCATGATCACATATGGCAATATTATTTTTGTGATGAACCAATTTATGATGACCACTTCTTCAAGTATGTCATAAGATGAGGCATGGCTTATTTCCATGCATTATGGATTTTGGTTCTCATGATTTTTATTTTCAACAAAAGAATAATTTTTGTGGCATTTCAAATCTCTTTTCAATTTAGAAATGTAATGTTTCAATGATGATGTTGGCTTATCATGGTGTGGTTATTGATGGGTGTGATGAGTATTACAAGTTGGGAAATTTGACTACAATGGAGGCACTAAATAATTATGCCAAGTTGTGAGAGAGTGTTTTGAGTTAAGGTGCCTTCGATAGCCAAACAAGGCAACCATTGACAAGTAGCTCTAGATCAATTGTGATGATATCTTTCCCATGATGTTTGTTACCCTAAATTCTATGCATTATGTGTGAAAAAAATTGTCCAATTTCTTGGTGGTATCAATTCAATGACAAAAATAAAAACAACATAATCCTTGAAACAATTATAAATTAGAGTTTGTGATTTTGGCATGCATTTTTTGGTCTTTTTAAGGAGAATAACAAATCAAATGTATTTGATTGTAATCCTTTTGTTGTTAATTTCTTATGAGATGTTGGATCAAATGTCACATTCATGGACAATGGCAATGGGTATGTTTGGTACTATATACTCGTTAGTGCAATATATCCATGTTACTTCATTTTTTTGCAAACCATTCATGAACCCCAAGGGGAAAAAAATCTCACCTTGTTGTTAAATTGGAATTTTGCATTTGGGGTGTTGCAAAATTTGCTTTCACATTAGTGCAAATCCATTTCGATTATGGGACCAAGAGATCATTTTGGACATTCTTATGATTAGCTTATTGTTTCACAACATGATTCTATAGGATGGGTGTAATGAAGATTTAAACAATTTTGAACCAGACAAAGATACTCAAATTAAATGTAGATTATTTTTTGTTAATCTCACACACATAAAAAAATAAAAGTTGCGTCACTGATTGATTGAAGAATGACTTCATTGAACACTTGTGGGAATACATGAAAATACATAAGCTTTTTTAATTGCTCCTTTTGGAATGCTTGTTGTAGTTTTTTCCTTTTTTAGTCCATGAAGTTTGTCATGTGCATAGTTTCAAAGTGTTCCATCCCCCCATTAGTGGTTACCCCTTTAGTGGTCGAGTTTGGTCTTTTTTTTTGAGTTACAATTGTTATTGGAAGTGGAATTGAAGTAACTTTGTTATAAGTGGAGTTGTAGGTGGAGTTGTAAGTGCGATAAACACCAAAGGGGCAAAACGAGCTCCCAATTTTTGTAGCTCCTTGCTATGATGCAACTAAAAATATTCTTTCACTTTGGGCAAGACAAATTGTTTATTTGGCAACATAAGCAATTACATTATGCTCACATCTTTTATAATCATCACCTTTTTTTTAGAGTTGTAACTACGACTTGTGATGTGCACACTTGAATTTGCATGGTGTTTTCATTCCATTTACTTGTTTTGCCTTGTTTGCTCCTTGTGGTTGTTTTATAGGTGTGTTGGCCATGATGTCCTTAGCTTCAACCTCCTAGTTGTTCTCATACAATGGAACAAATTATTCTTTGTCTTGCCTTTGATATCACTTGCACGTTATTTTGTTAGCGGTGATTTTTTCTTATCATCTTACATGTTTGCTCACCTGGGCACATTCTTTAGCACAAGCTAACAACTATTGAAGGTGAGGTTGGTGTGCTTTGGGTGCTTTAGTTTGTAAAATTCCAATGCCTTTTGTAGAGTTTCTTTTTGGAAGTTCCCAAATTCATTCAATACAACCACGACCTTATAACAAGTGCAAAATTTCATGACATCATGTTTTTATCATTTCCCATTTTATTTCACACAATCTTGCAAATCTCTTTGTGAATTCAATAGATTGTTTTTTGTTGTAGCCTTCACACATTTTATCCAAAAATTTGTTGTTTTTCTTACCATTCTTGGTCTTTGGGTCTTGAGTGACTTATACGAAGTTACAACAAAGTTGTTTTCTTTGATATTTTTTTCCCTTTTCATTCTAAGAGCTTGTGAACAATGAACCAAAACTCCTAATGATGCCATAGATGCTTGTGCAAAGGTCATTTGCATCACAAAATGTGTTTGACAATCAATTTGTTATTCCTATATTGCTAGACAATTTGTTGGAGAAAAAGAAAGATTTTCACTAGGGCCATGTTGATTTATAAACCTAAAATGAACATTGGTGGGGGTATGTGAAATGGTCATTAAGTGTTAAATTGCCATTAATGACTATTTGTTCGAGGTTTTGTCCATCCCATTGGAAATGGTTTAGTTATGTTACTTTTTCACAAAATATTTTTTGGAAAAAAAATGGAGAATATTTTGAAGTATTTTAGAGTGTTCAATTTTTTGACCCAAAAATATTCAAAACTAATTAATTATTCAAGAAACATGTGTTAAAATTGCCCTTGTGCTACAAGGTTTGAAATGTTTTTTTGTGGTGGCTCTTAATATTCCCAAATTGGATAACATTTTTTGCTTTTTGGTGTGATCAATGCACAACATTCCATTTTTATTTTGTGTGTGTGTGTGTGTGTGTGCGTGCGAGAATGGCTAAACATGGCTATAGCTAATCTGACACCATCTCTGTAATGTATCTCATCCTCAAGAGCATTAAGTGGCTAAACATGGCTATAGCTAATCTGACACCATCTCTGTAATGTATCTCATCCTCAAGAGCATTAAGTGGCTAAACCTGGCTATAGATGATGGGGTACCCACCGTTAACGAACGAACTTCCCATGCCATCGCCCGCCCGCCCGCCCGCCCGCTCCCGAATTCGCGACTTCCTTGCCGCAATTGGCGGTGTCGCTGTTCCGCGGAGAACCCGCGAAGAGGACCCCGGAAGAAGATTACCGAGTCACGCAATCTGGAGCAAGAAAGACAATCGATCGATCGATCGATCATTACATCTGTGTGCCGGTGTGAAGGTCATCATCAGATCATTCGTGACGGTTTTTTTTTTAAAAAAAAATTTCCTTTTTTTTTTCCGAGTGAGCGATTGATTGATGCAAGGATCTTCCATCGCTTTTTTGTGTTTTTTGCAATGGCAAAAGGAGAAGCGCGCAAGCGCGCGCGCGCACAGGAGTACATGTAAGTTTCTTCATGGTTTTTGAAATTTTCTGTCCACAGGATTTTTTTTGCAAGAGTGGTGTGTTGTTGTTGTTTTTGTTGTTGAAGAGTGAGTGCATGCATGCATGCAATGCACAAATGATGCAAGATTTACGTTTCCTTCGTGCTATGCATGTTTTGGTGGTTGCAGACGATGATCTACATGCAATGTCGTTTTTTTGTTTTGAAGCTCGAGGAGGTTGAGGTTAGGTTGAGGTTTTAGTAGACCGGGGGGCCGGAGGACGGGATGGCACGGACAGAAGTTAGACTTCGTTCACATTGTCCCTCGGGACGAAAGCTTCGGGTGGCTCCTCGAAAGCGGGTAATAAGTCAGAAATCGGTACCGTCGGTACAGCTAGAGCCATGGAGTCCACACGTCCTGGCGGACGAGCGATCTGATACCGAGAATTGCCCACCGACTTTGGACTACAATGTGATAGAGGAGATCGCTGATGGAGTTGAGAAGATGATTCTTGGTTGGAGTCAGCCTAATAATCAACAAGAAGATCCGGCAGTAATAACAACAACAACAGGAGGAGAAAAATCTACACAAGGCTGTGCCATTACTGCCTCGTTTGCTGACGAAAGCTCGACGGCAGCCTCAAAAGCTCTTTCTCATGCCACAAGAATTTTGCAGCGTGATGACCAGGTTCGTCTTTCTTGAACAAACTACTGGATGCATGCAGCTTCCCCTCTTCATTAGTGTGCAAGTGATTGTAGATCATTATTCTACTTCTACAGATTCTCTCAAACCTACTGCAGGCCAGGCACTGGGTTCAAAACTCTGTTCTAAGTGTGACTGGGAAGAGGCTTCCTTGAAGTCCTTGATTGGAAGAATTGAGCCAATTTTGTAACCCTTATCATAGGGCCATTAGAGGGTTCAAGGTCTGGATTTGAGGGCCCAGCTGGCTGAGGGCGATAGAAAAGGGCTGGTAGCTCATAAGAGTTAATGCAAAGGGGGCAATGAATGATGCACACCATATCTGTCTCACATCTCAGCAGACATAATTTCATTCTTCTGCAGAGGATTCTTGATTTATACCCATGTGATGTGGATGTCAGGTGGGACATTTTGGTGCAGCATACAATATAAGCAAGAGTGAAAGCTCTGAGAGCTTCCACAACAGCTCAATTCAGATCCAGCAACAGTGTGGTGGGAGTGCAATTGCTGCTAAAATTCCAGGAGAATCTATCACTGCTGAGATTTCTTTGAATGGAAACTGCAAAGGTGCTGGCATGGAAGGTGCCATTGGTGAAATTGTCAGCACGGCTGTCAAGAACAGGTTTCTTTCAATGTATAAAAACTCTGTTCATTAAGTCTTGTTTTTGGAGGTCTTGTGTTTCTGGAGGAAGAGTATTTGGATTAGATCCAATGTCTGCACACTGACCATGGATGCAATGGGATGAGAGGTGATTGATTCCTGAAGTTGTCATTGACAAGCATGACCATGGATGCAATAGATGAGAGGTGATTGATTCCTTAAGTTGTCATTTACAAGGATGACCTTGTGGAATTTGTTTGGTATTGATCACGTAGAATTTCACAGTTGGCCTGTATGTGGATATTTGCAATGAATTGGTTTTTGTAATTGCAGCAGGACTATGATGACTGGAGACAACAAAGGGTCAGAGAAGACAGTGACAAAGACAGCAACGTATTGGTACATGGAAGCAAGCAACAAAGGGACAGGAAACAGAATGCAAGTGTGTGCAGAGGAAGAGGAAGAAGAAGAAGAAGAAGAAGGGTATGAGACTCTGGGAAAGAGCCTTGATATCCAGAGAATCAGAGAGGAGAGTGGGGAAAATTCTATAACTCCTAAATCAGCAATCCCTCCAAACATTCTCATCAGGACAGTTGATCAAGGCATCAGTGAAAAACCGAGTATGAGGCTAAGTGGTGTGTTGAACAAAGCCTCTTCCCCTGCCCCACCTGCAGGGAAGAAACTCCAGAGCACTCAAGTGGGTATAAAACCAAAGCTTCACCTATCCATGAGCAAGAAGACAAAGCGGCTCCAAACAACTCAGGTTATGCAACCTCAAGGTCTTCCACCTCCACAGCAGACAAAATCAGAGTCCTCTGTGTCTCACCCAGGATGCTTCTCTGGTGAAGGGGAGTCAATGAAGAGTGACAGAAGTGAGTTGCAAGTTCTGGAGAGCCATGGCCAGTCAGACTGCAGTGGGAATATGCTCTTGGTCCATGATTCGAGGCATGATACATCCTATCAGTCCTGTAATTGCTGTGCTCAAGATCTTGTAAAAGCAGTGGAAACAGGTGAATGTTCCAACCATCAGGATGATCAAATCTCCATTCTTGTATTTGGAATGTACTTTCACAATTTGTAATGAGAGACTGAGGATGTAGAATATGTGGCATGGAGGTGGGTAGGATCATTGGGTAAAAAGATGGCAGAAACAGAAGGTATAGCTGATGATGATGCACTGGAGCAAAAAATGGCTTCTCTCACCAAATCCCATCCACTCTCTGTTATGAAGGTACCCCTCTCCATACCAAGCACACATTTTGTCCACAGAAGTAGTAAATTGTGCACAGTGGCAGAAAGAAACAGCAAGAAGTCCAGCCAATTTGGGTTGGTAAGCTTTTTAACATTCAGGTTTGAAGCAACCACTTTTTCCCTCCCTTTGATTACAATATCCAGGGTTCTCTCTAAATTTTTGTCTCTTGTGGAAGGAAATGGATGCGGGAGCCCTAGGGCAGCAGGGCAGCAAGGATGTTGAAGACCTTCAGATTGCACTTCTAGAATGTGCCATGGAGTATGAGATCAAGGTTTCTCCCTTTTCAAGTTTGGAAGTGAATAATTTAGAGTTTGCATCATCCATGCAGAAGATTCCAGTTCTAGCTTGTCTTGCAATTTCAAGACCAGTTCTGCTGCTGTGCAGCATAAGAGCTTTGGTCAACCCTTCTAGTTGCCCAAAGATGTCTTGTTTGACCCATGAGATTAATATGGTGCAGACAATTGAGATGAAAATGAGGTTGAAGACAATTGGATCACAACAATCCAGTAAGTCCACACAGCTAAGGCTCGAGTCAGGGTTGAGTAGCATCGTATGCTCCAGCAAATCCAGTGACATAGTTCTTGTGGTAACAACTGCAACCTTTCTTGGAGCTCTTTCTCATGCACTTAGCCTGTGACCAAAACTATTGAAAGGTAGCATATTGTTGTCCCATGTTATTCTGTGACATAAGAACCTGTTGATGGAGAGGTCCCACATATGTGAGAAAGTTCCCAAATTCTTGTTAAATCCTACATACTAGAGGGTTTTTAAAAGACACTTGTATGTTTGAAAGAGATACTTTTGGGAGGTGTAGGGAGCATCAGAGTCACAGAGGGCAGAGATTTTAAAGAGGCAAATGTTCAAGCTACAGCACCAGAAAAGTGCTCTAGCCAAGGATGTGGGTCAACTCAAGAAAAGAGAGAAGTTTTCCCCTGTACCCAACCTTCATTTTCCCAGCTCCTGCTAATTCAATTATATGCTCAAGTAATTGTTTATTAAGATGTCTGACAAGTTTCAGCAGTCAACTTTCTGTAATGCAAAAGTTGGACAAGAGCATGTTTTGTGTCCACACAATGCCCAGAAGTCATTCAAGAGTGAGAGAGAAATGTTTGGAATCGTTGAGCAGGAGCAGGGGCAGTGTGTGGGTCACAGGCAGTTTGAGCTTCAGAGGAGAAACCTTGATGATGCACTGCAGAGGGTCAACAGGCTTGAAGGGTAAGTTTTCATTTTAATATTTCCTTTTGACTTCTTTGAATAATTCGAAGTATATAAACTAATAATGTAGGCCACTGACACTCTTGAAAAGGCACACTTGTGAAGTTTTGGGGGCAACAGTCATGCTACCTGCAAACCATAACCCTCTCACAAAACACCCATATTATGGGGCTTTATTGCAAAAATAGAAGGTAATGGGTGTAGAGACCTAATGAAGAAGGAGGAGGAAGTGCTAGAATGGCAACTGCGGGAGAAGTATGCCAGTGCCCAGCTTCAGCAGGCAGAAATGGCATTGCTAAGGATAGAGGCCAAATTTCCAGAAGCTGTGCAACTTGATCCCTCTCATATTCTGGCGTTACTTCCCACCCTCCGTGATTGGCTTCAGTCCCTTAAGAGGGTTTTCTCTATTGTCTCTTGAATTGGCTCATATTCTGCTTCCTCTGCTTCAAGCCCTGTCTGAATTATTTGTAACCCTACCCCCATTATACTGCTGTTGCTTGATATGTAATAGGCAGTCTCCATCAACTTTCAAATTCTTCTTTAGCTGCTCATGCTCCTGCCCTGTATCCTAAGAGGTTTTGAATTCTTTAGTGCAAGATTTGTGTGATAGAAAGACTGAAATGTGCAGGAGGAAGCAGGGTTTCTAGACACACGGATTCAGATTGAGCAGTCATGCCCACCTGCAGAACTTGATGCAATTGTGTGTAATCTCACTGAAGAGATCCAGGCTTTGCAGGCAGAGCTTGGTAAATTGGTCTACTGCAGCTCGAAGCAAAAGAACTCAGTAGTTGCCCATACCCAACCTTAAAGTGCCTTGATTCTTTGATGTTCTTTTTTGTCTTCAAAAATTTATCAACACTGCTTTTGTTTTCTGATTTTGAGTGGAGCTTCAACATGCCATCTACCTGATTATGGAAGAGTCACTTTTTGCAGCATCAGATTCAGCGAGAGTTCAAGCGCGAGATGCAGATGAAACATGGCAACAGAGGCACTGTGGTCTTGGACCCACCACAACTGCGGCCCTCTGCAAACCGCCGCTTGACTCTTGATGGCACTAACATATCAGTAAACTTGGGTTAATAGACAGCTCAAGATCTGTTTTTGTTTGACAAGAAGATCATGAAACTTGTTAGCTGGCGTCCTAGTTTCTGTAAAGAAACCTGTGTCTGTTCATACATACCATGTTTCAAATATTGTCAGAGTACCAAGAAGAAGCTCTCAACCTTCCATGAATATATATTCAACTCTCCTTGGAGTTTGCACCAGTGTTATGCGGGTATCAGAAATGGCACCAACCCCTGCAAGTTATCACTCTGGTTCTTTAATCTCACAATTTCTGTTCTCAGAAAATCAAAGAAGTGGTTCTTCCATTTTTGGGGGAGAATGGAAGAGTATAACTTCCATTCTCCCCCAAAAAAAGAATTATAATGAAAGAAACTGTCAGAAATGCACAGTTCTTTGCTGGTTCTTTCATGAAACCCACAGGTTCCTCGAGTTTTTGAAATAACTGGAAATGGAGGTTCTTCTTTAATTCTGATTTTCCCTGCAAGAAAAACTTACTTCTGGAACAAGTGAGACAGATACAGGTGAGACCTTCCTTCCTTCCTTCCTTCCTTTCTTGAGCATCCTTCGAAGCACAGGTTGTGCATCATTCTCATAGACCCATTCATTCCGTGGACAATATATATATATTTATATATAGTGTAGGATTCAAAACTAGTCGAGGCTCGCGATTGCTCCAGCTCCTCGATGTTGCTTAGAGATAAGTTTTGAAAAGGGAATGGTCTAAGTATCTGGATTGTGGTGTGCAGCATAGACTCGTGATTTTGATGCTTCTATGAAGCGCGCGTTATTGTGGCTAGCTAGCTTCGGCGAGAGACTAGTTTTTGTGTGAGATTAGTGTCAGTAGTGTGCAGCTGCTCTATTGAATCGTTGACAGCACAACAAGGCAGCTCACAATTTCCATGATGCCAAAGCATGGGTGATCCTTCTGCGTGTGTTTCTAGCCGTATTCAGGACATGATGCAACAAAAAAGCGAAATCAAGAGCGAAATTGAAGCTTCCAAAACCTGCTGGACTGAGGTGCGATCAAGTTGTGATGATGATGCTGATCAACCCACAAACATGGAGATCTTTGAGCGTCTGCAGAATCATCTCAAGTGGGGTCGCCTCTTTCGTCGAGGATATTACTCGTTCCATATGGGTGAGAAGATTGCCGAAGGAGCCCAGGCTGAAACTTTTAACTGCGAGCATGACGAGGGTGCTGTTCCTTGTGTGGAAGGTGTTCAAGCGCCAGTTTCCCTTGCTGGACCTGCAGAGGCAATGGCCCCACGGAATGTTTGAAAATGCAAACTCATGGAGCTATGGAAAGACAACTTTTGTATCATATGGGGCATACTTTTGTTGGATGATGGAAGGTTCGCTATCGAGATGTTGAAATATTGGGGTGATCTACGCAAGTTCATCGATGAGAAGATGCAACAGAACAACAACCAAAGCCCACCTTTCACAAAAGAAGTCGCCAAATTGATCATATGGGACATTTGCAAAGGGGATGCGAAACCTCCACAGGGACGAGATTTTGCACCAAGACCTCAAAGCAGCCAACGTTCTCATTGACAACTCCTTCCGACTACTACATGGTAATATCTTTGACGCTCACAAAAAGAACTTTGCATGTAGGGTCGCGGATTTCGAATGTTCCGTTGGGGTCAAGGGCACGGGTTTTTGGCGAGCTCCTGAGATTCTACTCGCTTTACGTCGAAATGAGGAACTCCCACTCCCACTCGACACTTTCACCAAGGTGGCGGATGTTAACAGCTACGCCATGACCTGTTACGAGGTACTCACGGGACGTAAGCCTTTTGAAGGTCATCCACAGTCTGATTATTCCTGGGTTCTCGATGGAAACAGACCGAAGCTGCCAAACTATATTGATCCTTCGACACAAGCATTGCTGGCTCAATGTTGGCATGATGATCCTTCGCAAAGGCCTACCTTCGAAAGTATACAGAAGCAATTGGAACCCTGGACTAGTAGTGTCAAGACATGGATGGTGGGTTGCAAAGCGGGTCCGACCATTCCTTTTCAGGTTTCTCGAAACATTTTCTTGTATGTTATTGGGTCGCCATAGTTCTTACAAATTGGAATTTCAAAATACCTGGGCTCTAGCATAGTCCTGTGTTGAATCTAGGATATATGGCTGCTTGTAAATAGCGAACTTGTGACCCAGAGTATTGTGGCTCACAGAAACTTAGCTTGGTACTCTTGAAACCTGAAATGGTTTCTTTTCAAGTGATTGTTGTTGCATTGTCGTTTTGGGTTTGATTTTGGGAGTGCTCAAATCATGTAGATGCTTTGTAATTCTTGCCAGCAGAATTTGTCTGATCAATAAATCCTTGTTGTTGCATGTAGCAAGCACATCTAATTTGTTCATGTCAGATTATTGTTATTGTTATTTTTATTGCTACTTGCTAAAAAAACCCATAAGCACCTATTGGAATTACATGCTGATTCATTTAGTGGAATTATACATGACCCTTTTTTTTAACATTCTGATCCATTTAGTGCAGTTATCTGACTTCTTTGTTTATAGCATAATACTAGTTCTGGTTGGTGGGTGCATGTATATAAGGCTTCTAGTTGAAGCTACAAAATAGCACTTGGCTTTATTGAGATATGCATACAATTTGCTTTTTGTTGTGGTGTCGGTGTTTTGCAAAACACTAGGGATAAAATACTTATAAATCAATGGGATTAGTGTGCCTCTCACGTATGTCAAGCCCAAGTGTAAACTTGTTACCCAACTTTCAAATCCGCCTTTCAAATCCAGTTTTTTGTAATTTAGTTGAATTGCCAATGACAATCATTACTCAATTCAATATCTTTTGCACCTTAGGTCTAAAACTTTAAATCCACCTTCACAAAATCCACCTTTTCCCTCTCCCCCCCACAAGCTTTGAGATTCCAAAACTTGGATGTGCATCTTTTGACTACAACCTTTCTCTTGAACTTGGATGCATCTCTTGATTACAACCTTACACCAAACATTTGGTGAAAACCAATGTTGTTTAGTTCTTGATTTCAAAAGGAACCTTTTAAGTCTAGGTTTTAATTTTTTCTCTTCTTTTTTTAATGGAACCTTTAGTATGGTGTTGAGACGAATTCTTTGGATTTTTAACACTTTCAATTTCAATTATTTTCATTAAAAGATTGAAGCTGGTTCAATTTTAAACCAAGTGCAATTCCATCTCCATTACATACAATTTAACTTTTTTTTTTTTTGGGGCTGTAATATTAGTTTGTTCAGCTAGTGCACACAATTCAAAATAAATATTATATAATATTAATTATGTATAACCAATCAAATGCAATAACTTGTTTAAATTGTATTGCCAAGTTTATTATTATTTTATAAAGTTGTATTTATCTACCGTCAAAATTTCTCCATCACCTTTGAAATTTATGTTGGGAATGATGATGACATTGTTGAATCTACAATGCAAATATGCAAAACAAATTCTTTGTTGCACAACACCACATCGAATACTTTGGAAATGCACCAAAATTTAAAAACACAACCTTACTAAATTGCATCTAATAAACCTTTCCATCAAACTGAGTCATAGTAGGCATCCAGTGATGCATCCCTATGTGACAAAACCCCCAAAAAAAACCTCAACTACCTTAATTGATCATCACAAAAAGATGACAATACATGCTTAAATGAAATTATTCATTAGACACATGAACATAAGATCGTCTATTTCAATAAAGGTTAAAAATGAATGACATTATTAAACATTGAATGGATTGAACTGAATCAAACCCATTGATCCACATATGTTCAAACAGTGAAAACAATCAACACAATGGAAAACAAACCAAGAAGTTTGTTCCATGACCTAATTTATCTCTGCGAAAAGCTACTCTTCCCCTAAAATACTACAATGCGTAATTTGATCACAAGCATCAAAAGAGAAAAATTCAAGAATTTTCGTCTTTTTACATATTCCATATTCCAAAGTACATGCGATTGAACTAGCCCCAGTGATATTAGGATCTGTAATTGACAAACTAAAAGAAAAAAAGGTTAAGCCAGCAATAAAGATTTTACCCATTCATATGTCGCCATTCTAGTGTTAAATCTCTCGCCATTTGACAGAGATGAAACTAACACCCCTACAGCATGCTCATGGAGACAATTCGCAACTTACAGAATCTTGTGGCTTGAGTGTTGTTGGTTCTTCAATGGATTTGCCTGAGATCAAGGCAAGACACGGGACAGGGATATGAGCCATTCAGATAAGTCAAATGATTAGAAATTCCAACCATCTGATATAATCGCAGTCCTCATATACCCAGAAATGCTTCTGCAGCAGAGCAATGGTTCTGCGGATGATTGGTCAACCTATATTTTCCTACTTCAATCTGTCCTCTAAAAGCAGAGCATCCTTCTTCCCAACATGACACATCCAGCAGCACACAAAACACAGTAACTCATGGTAAACACTTACTTTGCACATAGTAGGTCATTAAGTGTGGACATATGAGATATTAGAGGCAACAAGGAAATTCCCTGAATGCAAGAAGCAGGCTATGACACTACTCACAAAGAAAAATCTTTGAAGCTCGCAAATGCACTGCTTTACTAAGGTAAATGCTTGTGAAGTCCTGTATATGTTGTGTTTTGGGGTTAGTGGCATTTATGGTGCAGACACATTCCAACCAGCATTTCCCCCTTCGCTTAACTAGGATGAGAGAGAGAGTTTGTGGCTGTTATGGATTTGCATGCATCTGAGCAGTACATGCTGCACCAAAACACACTAGGAACACAGCCCCGACACATCCTAAACTGTGAAGGCACCCTTGCTGTGTTCGTTGCACCTTGTCATCTTCCATACTTCCTGCATACCTGCATACACTTTCCAGCTCTATCAGAGATCATCTACCAAAGTGTATGAATTGTTCAATGCACAGTGACCTCGAAACAAATTTTATAACCTCTTGTGAGCAATTTAACCAAGAAGGATTCCAAACACTATGTGGGGTCTGCACATTTTAGATGCTCTTAGAAGAGCCAGATATGCATGCATGCAGTTAATGAGAAGTAACTGAGTACAGAGTCCTTGGCACTTCACAGCCCCCCACCCTTTCTCCACTAAAAGCCATACTGAGAAACAGATTACTTTGTTTTGAGAACTCAACAGCACATATTGTCTGCCTCCACCATTCACAATTACAATACCAGATACCCACAGGAAATATGGTCAATGTACCTTCAATCTGATCAAGAGAAACGTCACAAACCAGATCATGGAGTGCAGTGCATGTAACAAAATTGAGGGATGTACATGGACATCCCACAGACTCTCATAAGACTTTCTGGATCAATGGAACTGGATGATGAAACAAAAATCAGAGGCAGTGGCAGTTCAATACTTGTGATCCGCTGAAGTTGAAACACTCCCTCTCGGAAGTGAGCTTGGCCTCATGATACACATGGCACTCCTACAGAGTATGATGCCATACCCACTGCTGCTGTTTGTACACACAAGTTACAAACTTGGCACAGTTGGTCTTTGGGCCCTCAACAAACCCTGCTGTGCTTCCTTGAAACTTCTGCCTTCCCGTTGTGGATAATGAAGGTATGCATCAAGCTCTTTGACACGAGACACAGGCATCTTCTGCTTGGTATACTTGACCCATATTGACTCTCTCCACTTCTTTGAGGCTGCACGCCCACCATGCTTCTCAAAAGCCCCCGGGGTCATGGACATTCCTGGATCTCAACAAATCAGCAGGTGAAGCACATTCATGATCAAACTGGTATGAAGCTGCAAGTCAAGATGCAGTAATTTTCTCCAGGCCAAACGCAGCTGAGAAGCAAAGAAGATGGTTATGTAGACCTCCAGGGCATTTTGTAGTCTGCTGGCTAACAATCAGGGGAGAAGGAAAAACCAAAAAAAAGGTCAACGGGCAGGATTTCGCTTGCTAAAAACTCTTGTGCACATCACCAATAATCACCCAGAAAGATCAGTTAGCCTGTAACTGCAGAGTGAAATAATCAAAACAGTTTGCCAAAAACAACAAGAAACAGTTGTAATGACAGGCTTACAGCAAATGAAACCCCATTTAGTGCAGGAAAAATAAAGCTTCTATTTTCTCAATGGCCTTTGTCTCTCAGTAACTCAGTAGTTCCTCCATTGTGGAACTGACACCCAACTCAGGACAGGTGTCATGCTTCCAGCAAAGCAAGGGACAAGGGGCTAGCAATACACACCTTTAGCACAAATGCCCATGGTACAGTGGCAGAAGATCTCAATTACACCTGACTCATATGCTCGCAGAATGCCAGTAGTTTCCTCCCCAAGTTTGTTCGTGACCCCACAATCAAACTCAGTATACTTACCCACTGCCAACCTTGGCTCATCCTCATCTTCTTGTTGCCTCTCATCCACATCTTCTTGCTGTCTCTCATCCTCATCTTCTTCTTGCCTCTCATCCTCATCTTCTTGTTGCCCCTCATCCTCTTCAGCATCTCCTTCATAGTTGTGTAAAGCCTGGTCTCTACCACTTACTCCCAACTGAGCTGCAAACACATTTTTCCTCACAGCCATGCATGAATCTTGGCTGTCAAAATCACTTTCTGTCTCCTCATCCTCATCATCAGTCTCAGTACCACTTGTGCTCTTTTTCCCACTCAAATTTCCCTCACTCTCCTTCTCTTCCTTGACATCCTCTTCTTCATCCTGGAAAACTTCCACTTCACCTCGCTTGCCAGCTTCCACCATCCCTGCTTCTTCCTTGTCAGACTTCTTATCACTCACAGAGACCCATGGAGAGGCACTTTGGCCCTTCAGCTTTCTGGGGAAAAAATCAATGGTGCCATGAGGGTTCCTAGACAACCTTCCCAGCTCTGCCTGAGGTCCTACACCTCCTCTTTCCAGTAGCTCCTTCTCAACATCAGCCAATCGCTTGCTCTTCTCCACAGATTCTCTCCCTCCTTCCATCAGATCAAAAACCTCAGGCCCTCTCTTGCGCTTCAATTGAGATTCCCCTGTCCCTTTCTTTTTTAGGGCAAGTGGAACCTCAGGACAATGTTGAGAACTCAGCCCACTCTTAGAACACAAGCGTTTAATCACCCTGTTTCCCAAAGAAGGCCTCTTGAGATTTTTTGAAGCTGGAAGCAACCCCAAAGGTCGAAGCAGCCCCTCATCCATGGAACTATCAGCAACAGACTGATGGTTGTGGGTCATTGATAAAGAACGCATCACTTCCACAGCCACATCTTCTCCCACCTCAGGTGAAACACATACAGCTGCTTTATGCCTTTTCAGAAGAGCAAGAGGAGTGTCTGAAATCTTGGAACTGGCCTTATTATACACAGATTGGCAGTTTGCACACCTCCTGCTCTTGCACAACATCATGCAACCCATCTGTCAAACTTCTTGTACACTCTTAACAGAGGTTTTAAAGATTAAAAGCTGCCAGAAAGCAAGATGCTTCAGAAGCCATGAGAGAACAAGCACCACCAATTGTGAAGAGAAGCAACATTCACAGAAGCACCCTTTTCTGCTCTCCTAATTGTAAGGTTCTAAGTGATGAGATACAATCGAGCAGCCCAAAAAGAATAAAAACCAACCATCCCAGACCCTGGTGCAGAGCTTTAAAGAAGAATCTGAGTGGAGTCCAAGTGACAGTGGCTCACATGCTGCCTTGTTGTAGAGTGGAAAGAACCACATGTAGCTCGTCTTGTAGGGCTGCTTTCTCAGATCTCAAGACCTCATTTACTCTGTGTTCTCTTGTCAGAGCATCTTTCAAAGCACCACTGTGTGTTTCCTTCCTTCGAACCAAATCAAACTGGTCCCGCACAAAGTGGCCAATCTGGTCTACAAAACTGAGAAGGGAATCACTGCCCTCTTTCTTCTCAAAAGGAATAAAACCTACTAATACACTAGCAAGCTCCTTATAGACTTCCTGCTGCATCTCTCTCTTCAGAATTTCATGTCTGGGCTCTAGTCTTACTGAATGACTGCAACTTTTCTCAGTCTGGGATGTTGTCTCCCTATCACTGTTAAGGTTGACATCATTTTTCTCTTCCCTTTCATCTCCACTCCTTGCTTCTTGATCTTTTTCCTTGTCTGTCAATGCAGCATAATTCACACCTTGAATTTGACCTAAATTGTCCCTTTTCCTCTGCACACAATGGAATCTAAAGTCTTCATTACTTATGTGTTTGTTTCCATCATCTTGAATCCAAACCTTGTCAAATTTCCAGGATTTGTGTGCCTCTTCATCCTGCATTGTCTCCTTCTGATGATGCGGATGCATTTTCAGTGGATTGACCAAGATGTCTTTCTGGCCTTCAGATTCCACCTCACTAGTTGTTGTCCCTCTCTCTGGCATTCTGTTACCACTTGTCTGAGTGTGCTTCTTGAGCACCTGGCTTCCTCCTCCCTGAGCTAATATGGCCTCCATCCTTTCTGTGCTGAATGTGTCCCTCTTCTCATCAATATCAAAATGTGTTCCATCACCATCAATTTCTCTCTCGCCTTTTCCTAAATCCACTACAACTTGAGATATACTAACCACTTTCCACACGCCCTCTGGATTCTCAGTCTCATTCCAGCACCGCACACTCTGGTTTCCTGCTTCCATGAGAGAAGTTTGCCCCGGTGATGCTAATTCCGCGGTCTGCACTTGCAATTCATGGATACGCTTCAAGATCTCCAATTGCTCCAACACCTGTAAGTAGGAATCATGGAATGAAGGCAAAGCTCCTGCCCCCATTCTTTCACCTTTCCACGACAACATTCAGGGGCGCTAGATTTTCGCACCAAAAAAACAACAACAACAAAACAAATCACAACATCCTACTTGAAGCAATATTACAAATAAATGTACCCAAGAAAAGGGATTGTAGCCATGTGGAAACCCTAACCAGGAAGAAATCCAACTCACTGGGGCAAGCAAGCAATTGAAGTACCAAACGTGAACCTACCTCGAGAACAAAAACCGAATCATCAAAGGAATCAATCGGTCGGTCAGTCGGTCGGTCGGTCAGTTCACCATACCCTAACACACACGAACTTGAAACGCTCGAACACTTCCGATCTTTAGTCCATCATACATTAAACACATGAGTCTTGAAACCCTGCAACTCAACAACAAACCCTTCAATGCTTCTACTACGCCACCACCACCACCACCACCACCACTTCAAAATCAAAGAAAAAAACAAGTAGTGCAAGCGTAAGAAAACGGCACTAAATAGGTGTACCCCTTCCGTCTTCCACCATACAGCAGCGTAATTTTGTGCCATCGTCGAGCTTCTGGCACATTTATCGGTAAAGAAAGAAAGAAACCCCTTTAGGTGCACATGGCTCCTCTACTGCCGCCTCTTCCTCTCTTCCAACGAGAGAAGATCTCGAAATTGCGTCTTTGTGTCTGTGAGAGAGAGAGAGAGAGAGAGAGAGAGAGAGAATGGGTCTTACCAAATTGCAGCACCTTCGGCTCCGCAGCATTCCTCACATGCTTCTACTCCCATAAGAATCCGACCCACAACCGCAGGGGATCCCCACGACGACGAATTGCGCGAAAGGATTCGAGTCGAGTCCGCCGGTAACGACGTCTTCTCGCTCGCGCGCTGCGCTGCGATCCGAGACCCGGCTCGCCTCAGCCGACCCGACCCGACCCGACCCCGGTCCCCGGATGCTACGGTCTAGTGTTTTTTTTTAAATTTGTGGCGAAATTTCACAACTTGGCGATTCATTTTTTCCAAAAATGAAAAAAATTAAAAAATTAGAAAGTTTTGCGATTTTTAGGGGATTTCTCTCGCCATTTTACGAACTTTAAAAAAAAATATTAATCACTTCTACACCTAGCCACTTCTGAGGTCGCCACTTGAAGCAAGCAGACCTTTTGTAAAATTGCCATACAGCCTGCTTAGGACAATCGCCATATTAATGGTAATTAATGCTTGGGGTCGTGGCGAGTGGAGCTACTTGAGGAATTTAAAGGGCAAAAATAAAACCCCTGCTACCCACTAGCCCATTAGGTGGTAGGTGCCTAGTATGTATGTACCTACCTTGGGGGGTGGTTTCAACGCTAATTATATTATTTTTTGAAATGTTTGAAATTTTCAACAATTTTTCTTTTCACAAAGAAAATTTATTTGTGAAGGAAAAAAAAAAGAGAATATATTTTAGAACATTCTGAATTTTTATTTATTTTTGGCATGGATTCATGAATTTAAAATAATTATTTCATGCCTGAATTGTTGAACTTGCCATTTGTACAATGGTATTTTTATTATATATCGTACCTATGACTAATGTTTGACAAAACTTGTGAAAATAATTAATTTAAAAAAAAAGGGGACCAATAGCCTTAATCTGAATAATTATTTCAGAATTTCAAACAATAGGATCTAAGTATGCTAAGTGCACCAAGAACATGGTTTAGTGTTTAATAATTTGGCAATGGATGGGAAAATAAATTGAGGAATTTTTTTTAATGTATTTGAAGAATAATTACATTTTTACATACATTGCATGTAGTCTTGTAATTGGGAATGTAAATTATGCAATTAGCATTAGCATTATTTGAAATATTAGAATTATATAGAAAAAAAAAAATTTAATTTCATGACATCATTGAATGGAAGATGTTGAGCTTTAAAATTGGCACTCATTGGAAACATTTGAAATTGTTTCGAATGAATGTTTCCAATTTTGAAAAAGTTAATGAGAAATTTTCCCCATGAGTGCAGCTAATTGGATTGGAAATTGAATTCTTGTGATGATATGAGAAGGATTACTATCAATTTGTATTTCTGCATTTTTTTTGTTTTATCGATGTCCATTTTTTGTCAATTGTAGAGAATTGTTCATAAATGTGAAAGTTTTTTATTTGTGTATTTATTCCAATTTGTGGATTATGGAAATGTATCCAAATCAATGGTTTTGGATTATTTTTTATATAATTTTGAAAGGTGTCATTTGCACCACTGACAAAACCATCTAATGTTGCATAATTGTTAACACACAATTTCACTAACATATTTTTTTTCAAATAACAAATTTATGATGGAAGCCACTAGTGTGAAATGGTAACATTGATAATTTGAAATGAGGACATGTTTTAGAAATGAATATCTTTTGCAAGAAATTTAAATGTTTCATTAAGTGTTTTGTCATATACAATTTTGTTGTGGGCAATGGTTTTAAGGTTTGTGTAGAATAAATGTGGTAATGTGTTATCCATTGGTGGTGGTTTTAAATAGAAATTGTTCATAAAATGTATGTTTTTATTTGTTTGTGAAGCAGTTTAAAACCAATTTACAATATTAATAAAATGAACATCATTTTGTTTCATAATTTTATGCAATTTGTAACAGAACTAATATTTTCATGCAAAAAAATTATTGTTAAAATATTAAATCCAACATTTTTTGATGAAAAAATCCATGAGTCCTAAACTAAAGGCGTTTGATAAAAATCACTAATCATTATTACATCAAAACTACCCATAAATTAGTTATGAACTTGTTTTATTATTCTTAATCTACGATCAATAAATGATAACATTCTATTGGTAATTAAACAAATTTCATCTATAATTAATAAATGTAATTGATCATAATTTTTTATTAAATTATCATTTTTTCATCATTTAATGCTTTGAATTCATTGAAATTTTTGTCTAAAGGAATTGCAAGTGCTAAATGAATGGTCATACCATTAATGTTAAACACAACTTTTCCAATGTATGTTAATTTCATGATTTTTGGTTTTAAAAGGTCAACATTTGGAGTGTTTTTTATATAATATCTTAACATGTTTTGTATTATACACATTAATGTGAAAGTTTTCCCTATTCCTCCACCTTCTATTAAGAAAATATGTAAAGGTCTAAAAAATATTTGTGTTTCTTATGTATAATATCATTTATAATGAGTCTTTGTTCATCATTACATTTCTTCATATTTGTTGAAAATTCTTCATATGGAATGTGTTCATCCATTTGTTGAAAAAGATCATGAATTAGTGTTTCATTTTTTTCATTTTAAAAAAAATGTTGAAGAATATTCATATTTTAAATTGTATAGTTCAACTTCTTTGGTATTTGTATATGTGTTTAATTTTGGTTAGTTACTTCAAGATCTATTCCATTAATAATAACATTTTCCCATCCATTTATTTCATGTTTTTTGGAATATTCCTGTTCTTGTGAGTGTAAATTATCCCACTCATCACCATATCATATGAAATATTTGATATATATATATATATTTTTTTTTTTTTAATTATTATTTTATTTTTTTAAAAAAAATTTTTTCAATGTCATCTTTTAGATTGAAATAAACATGTTTCATGTTGACATTTTGTATTACTTTCTAATCCATGAAAAGGCATAAATAAAAGCAATAATTTTCTATAATAATTTATGAAAATTAAATGAAACCCAATGGATAATTTTATTATGTTTATGTTTTTTTGATGATTTAGTATCAAGATTAGCAAAAAATTCTACTAAAAAATATGGTTACATGATTCATTTTGCGTTTGTATTTTTCAATTAATGATTTACAATGGATGTTTATTGGATTCGGAGATTATTTGTTTAATATTTTTATGATAATAAACCAAATGTTCTAATTTTTTTTCACAAGTATTTATAAATTGGAATGATCTTGTTGAATGATATAGTGGGATGGATAAATAAGAAGTGCAATAAGCTATTGTTGTGTATGGATCTAAATGAACTATGCATCTATGTTTGCTTCCCACAAAGGTCTTGCATGTATACTAAAAGCATTTGTTCATATATTATTTGGTTTACATTTCAAAAGCAATGTTGGTTTTTGTATAGTACATTGTAAAACAATAAAATTTATTTGTTCATTTACATGTAAATATGAAGAAAACTGATCAAATGAAATTTCTAAACCTAATATCATATCAACAAGTTTTTTGAAAATTTGGAAAGTTATTTCACAAAGATTTGAATTATTTTTCATTTAAAGGTGTTAATATTTTTGTACATCTCATTGATGGTTTTGGATATTAAAATTGACAAAATGGTTACTGTTTTTTTCGACATGTTATTTATGTTGATGTATTTGATTATTAGAAAAATTTATTTTGAAAATATTTTGATCAGTTGTCAAATATTTATCAACAAAATTTTTAATTTCTTCATTTGTAAAAATTCCAAATATAGGAACATTTTTAGACCATAATTCATGACCATGGGCTAAACCTGTGGTTTGGAATTTTGTTATATAAAAGTAATCATTTATTTTGCCAAATAAAATATTATTATTTTTAAGAAGCCTCTGAAAACTATTCATCCTATGTTCGTAATAATGCACACAAATGACAACATCATTTTTAACAAGATATTTTATGTTTGGTAAATCTTTTTTTCTATATTAAGATTTTGAACATGTTCAATATGTAATTTTTAAAATGTTTTTATAAGAATAGGCTAGTTATTTACACCTATTGTATATGTTACAAAAAAAGATGAAGGTCCAAGTTGTCTTTTCAAAATCGATTTAAATAATCTAGAAATGTTCTAATACGACCTAATTATTTATAACCTAAATCATATTTTAATATTTTTTTTAGATTTACATTCTTTGAAACATCACTAGTTGTGAGGAATTGACCAAATAATTTTTCTTTTTATATATGAATTCACACCAAAAAATTTATTAAAATTTGGATTGTTTTGAAATGTATATTTGTTATATGATATGCAAAAAAATTATTAACACTTGTTGATTCAACTTGTACTATCTTTTGATATGAACATGTAAAAGATGGTCTTGGATTGCCATAAAACAATGTTGCAAAATTGTATTATCTTGAACATGGATCACGAAATAATCCAGGTGGTCGAAGACCTTTTCCATCAGCAATTGCTTGAGTTTTTGAATCATCATCAATGATTTGTTCAAGATTCAATATGTTTTGTACCAATGTTTTTCTAGAGTTTCTTTTATTAATTTCTTTGAATTTTTCTAAATTATGGAAATCAAAAGTTTGTCCAAAATTGTCATTTGCAAAATCATTATTTCCATTTGCATTCGCTATTTATGTTAAACTTTGCTAATTTGGTTTTATCACAACATTTACAACTACATACAAAAGCATTTTATAAATTTCTTGTAATGTTTTTATGGCTATGTTAGGTAAAACATAACTAGACACATATATAAATTTATAGTTTAACTCTTTTCTTCAAAAGATAGAAATTAAATAATCTTCATACAACATCTGAAGTGAAACAATTTGAATAATATTCAAATTTGTTGGGACATTGACAATACTTCCATTTAATCCATATTGTCCATATCCTTGTAATTAAAATATTTGTGTGAATGCTTAAAGTGGTGCAATTAAACATTCTTCTATTTTATTTAACATTAAAAGAAATTTTAAATTTGGTTTATTAGTTTTAATATGATTTCGTAAGAGTAAATCAAAAGGTTTTCCAATGTCAAATTTTCTTTTACAAGATTTCCATATTAATACATCTTTAATAGTTTTTTCATTTTTAAATTTCGTTAAGGAATTTTTTCAATATATGGTTTTGATATAATAGAAATTTGATATTCAAAATATAACCTTTGACAACAATAATATACATGTTAACAATATTTTTAATATCTTGTTGATATTTAAGAAAGAAATTATGATAAGTATTTATTTTTCCATTCAAAAATGGGGAAAATGAAAAAAAAAGGTCTTTTTTTAATTGTTCATTAATTTTTGATCAATTATATTAGATGATAATATTTTTATTGAAATGTTGTTAATATGTTATGTTTAAATCTTTTCAATTACATTATTATGACAATGTTCATTATTTTCAAATAAACAAATATCAATATTTACATGACTTTTGTTTTCTTTTGATTCAAGGTATTTCAAATGTTGTTTAATTTGTAACATGTTTGAATAGAGATGTGGATATTTTTAAATAAATATCAAAGAAATTTCGTGCACCATCCAATTAAAATGGGGTTTTTTAATTTGTAACAAGTTGTTATTTAATTTTAAATTCCAACTAAATCTTTTTTTATCAACTTTTTTTGTTTTATTATTTATATCCATATTATGATTAATAATCATTTCTTTCTTTTTTCATCATTATGAATATAAATAGGAATATTTGTAATTTCTAAATAAATTTCAGCAAGTTCAAAAAGATTGTTCCCATATATAAGGTTTAAAAACGTTGACACATTTTTTGTTTTATTTTAACCATTTTTAGGGCATTGATTTTATTCCAAACATGAATTGAACGATGCAAATATTTAAATATCTAATAAATAGTAGTGAAATCACTCCATAATCCACCATCTATTGTTGAAACAAACATTTTTTGAATATAACTTTCTTCATCATTTGTTTTCCCATGGTGAAGATCATGCAAAAATTCAAAATTTAATTCTTGTCGACAACATTTTAAAGCTTTAGGTGTGCCAAGCCTTAAATATTTTGTTAAATGTGACATATTATTTTTTTGTATCATTCTAAAACTAATTGAATATTTTAGTAAATATCATGTTGCATCAAATAAAAATTCACCCACATTATACTAAAAATTAATGATTTGTTTCAAACCAATTTTTTCCAACTCAATATCTACATCCATTTTCTAATTTAATCTTTGAATCAATTTTATATTTGATGAATTATGCGTTTTCCTTTAGATATAATTATGATTAAGTTTTATACTTGTAAATATCAAATTTCATTATTATAAAAAAAATTATTTTTATTTTTATTATCAAATACAAGGATGCCAAAGTCCAATTTAAATCATTTCATTTTTTTTTAAGTTCTTTAAATTCTCATCATAATTTATACTATTTGTAGATTTTTTGGGAATTTTTTAAAGATATTATTCAACGTTTGTTTTATAATTTTTTATTATTAATAGATGTTATTAGACATTTTTAATATAAAATTTTAAGATTCAAAATAATTTATTATTTTTATATAAACAAAGAACATGTGTTATTTTGTGAACTATCATATTTCAATATATACTTGATTTGGAAGTTTGTCAATTTAATAAGCTTTATTATTATTATTTATTATTTTAAATATATTAATGAAGATTGGATACAAATCTTTTGTATTATATAAGAGGTGATTGGGAAAAAAATCCCAATAGACCTTTCAATTTAGACCTAGCCAAGAAAGAAAACCTTGAGTCAATTTTTTAATTTCCCACAAATAAGTTTCCCAAATCAAAGTTTCCAAAAAAAATAAACACTTGTAAATGATAATGTCCAAAGAAATAGATACAATTTAAAAGATGGTCCTATCCACAGAAATATAAACATTTATTCAAAACCAATATCACTAAATTATAACTATCATATATACATAAAAGGATCCTATATACAACATGTAAGTCCTAAGGTTCTTAAACATTTTAGAACAATCCACAGTGCTATTGATTAACTAACTAATATATTTCAAACGATCTTACAAATATGGCATTCAAAATATGCATTTCTTCTTTAGAGTTGCATGAAAAAACCAGATGTTTGAAAAACAAACATTTCTTCAATAAATTATTTATTACAAATTTTGTGTGGAAATTATCAACCATTTCACATTAACCTCAAAATATTTAAACCGTCCTTCCATCATAGAATATAGAAAACCCCACATATGAATATATGATCTTCTTGCTCATCATCATTTTTTCGTCATCTTTCTCACTTTTTAGCATTCCAACAACCAATTATTCTCATCATGATACACTCTCTCCTAGTAGATTATCAACTATTGCTTTATAGTAATATCTGCAACAACAATTGCTACAACAATTGATAATTAAAACCGAATTCAATCGATTATGTTTACTATCGTCTATAGTAATACTGTGTGGTGTCATAAATTGCACAATGTCCCAATAGGAAGAGAATTCTAAATTTCCACAAACTCAAAATTTAAAATAATCTACCAAAATTTTGTGTTCAAGTTCTATTACAACAAAGCCACGAAAACGGAGAAAAAAAAACAAAGTGCACAAAAAATCCTTTGGAAATCCCAAAGATTATCCTCACCTTTTTCTTGAGGCCAAATCTCCACTTTTCTGTAAATCTCCACTCCAATATGCAAACAAAACTATAAAGAAAATGATCCTTTACCTTGTTTGGCACACATATATACAGAACTGCAAAATAACATGCTTTTGCTTTTGATGTATCAAGTTTAAAACAAGGAAATAAATTGTATATCAACCAAGGGATTGGGTGCAATTTTCTCCTAACATTGGGTTGTGTTCTTCACCAAGTGCAAGAGAGCTCGGCAACACTAGACCATGTGTGTTGCAGCAAACAAGAAAATGCGCATGTAATTTTTTTTCATTATGCAACTTGCATTTAGTAATGGCATACTAACACCAACTATGTACTAACACAAAATTGATGAAAATAAAAACACTTATAGTAGCAAAACGAAGTCAACAAAACCAACCACTATCAACTATCTTCCACACTCAAAACAAAACAACACCAATTATGTTGCACATTCAAAACAAAACAACTTCCACCACCAACAACAACACTTGTTACGTTACACCTTCAATCACCAACACTTAAATTACCTCAAATGCCCTTCTCACAATATCACACACAACAACAACTAGGTTACCTTTAATGCCCTCTTCATGAAATCACACATGACTTGCTTAACACCACCCAACTCAAACGGTCTCTAGATAACTTAACCTTCATTTTGTTGTTATCCCCTTAAACCCTAAACCACATGAACACAAAAGCTATTTGAAACCTCCCCTTGTGTAAATACCTCCAACCATCAAATTGGTTCCATTAGTTCCACCAATCTAAAATCAGCATTTTTTTGCACAATTTCTAAAACCATAAAACCAATTTGAGGAACCTTGTCCCCATAGGGCCCAACAAACAATATTTCACATTGTCTTCCTTAATAATTTTTGAAATAAAACCTCACAACTTTCTATTTATTATAGGGTTCCCTCTTGTGCCAACACAAATTATATGCAAGACTTATGAAATTTTTGATAACTCTTTTTAATTAATAATTTTTTTTGGATTTTCAAATCGTGTTGCCAAATGACACTTCTTGGCATTTTGTGCATTTGTTAATGTCAATTTTACAACATACAAGTGAAAGCAAAATGAAGTCAACAATTCAAGTGGTCAAGGTTCATAAGCACTTCAAAAGTGATTATGAATTCAATTATCAATTTGCATTTGGCATTGTTTTGCATTATCAATGACGATTGATTGACATAAGGTCAAAATATTAATATTTTAAAAGTTACTTAAATAAATTATTTGAAAAAATTTAGTTACTAGACATTAGTAATCCATGATCATATAAATTGTTTATGAAATTTTTCATTTTCATTAATTCTAGAATTTGATATTTAATTTCACTTTCTAAAACATTGATATTTTTAACATCCATGATGTACTTTTTGACATTCTCTTCATCTCAAAAATAATAATTTGGGCCTTTGCAATGTCCCCCAATGTCCTTCCTACCATGTTCCCAATGACCCTTAGTTCAAAAAAATAAAAATATAAAATATAAATAATAATAAAAAATCATGTACAACTTAATGGTCCTAATGCTTTCAATGTGCCTTTTCAACATCCCAGCTATTGCTTCTTGTTGTTTTGTCATTTGTTATCAACATATGACATTCCTCATCTTTCATCATCCTTATGTTGTTTGAATGTGTTTTTGTTGTTGACCAAACTTAAGTCATTTCTAAACCAAAACATTGCACCAATTCGAATTTTGAATAGGGATGTTTGAATTCAGAAAACATTTGCTAGGTCAGCATCCCATCATAGGATGTCCTTTCAAAACCTTGGCCTTACAACAATCATAGGGATTTAAAGGTTCAAGATTTTTGGGAAAAGCGTAAATTTTTCAGTAATTCTAAAAGAAATTAAAGTTAAAAGGGAAATATATTCTACTAGTTTGAAAAAAAAATAAAAATAAAAAGTGGAAAAAAAAATGTTTTCACATTTCAAGGAGAGGTTGGTTAAAATGGGCAAATAAAATGTCCACCCACAAGTCATCTACAAAGGTGATATTAACAGATTGTTAGATACCACTTCCCATTAAATAATGGTAAATACAATATTTAAAATATATTCATTAAGTTTAACTAATTTCACATTCATAAAATTGATAAAAATAATGTAAACTTGTCAAGCTTTGATAAAAATGTTAAATTTTGGATATTTCATTTTCAATGTTGATTTGAATATGTTTTTAATAATGATTAAAAGGTGTCCACTAAAACATTACAAAAAGTAATTTAAGATGAAATTGACTAGTTTTATGTTTTTATATTCTATTTAATTTAGAAAAAATGATCAATTTAATTTTTTATAATATGTTTTTATTTTGATTAAAATCATCATTAAATTGAAGATACCAAAAATATTAATATTTTTTTAATCATAATTATATTGAAATCTCATATTGATTTATTTGTAATTTTGAGTTTCAATAAAAACCAAAACTTACCATCATCTTAAATTAATTGTTACTACATGTTGGCATTATGAACATTATGAAAAAATTTAAATATCAAATCCAATAAAAAAAATGAATGTAAAATGTGTTTTAATGATTTAAAATACACCAAGACCTGATGTTCCCCTCATATGAAATGATGTGTTGAAAATTAAGATATTTAAGACAATTTGTAATCATGATGTGTAGGTAAAAAAATTATTATAATTTTAGATTCATCAATCAAAACATAAATTATTTATATTTAATAGGCCATTAATTTTTTTAATGTAATTGTTGAATGAAAAGGTGAAATACAAATGCACTTGAATGTGAATCATGCACACTTAAATACCAACATGCACAAAAGAATTTCAAGGCTTTCAAATCTTTGATGTGATACATAATGATAGTAGGTTGAAAAACATGTCATTTACAATTAACATTGATTTAACAAAAATATTAAATCTTTGAATAATGTTGATTTTGAAATTAAGAGCCAAACTTTGAACATGTTTCAACTACATAAAAATTGGAAAATTCTCATAATATAGAATTTTAAATTATTTTCATCAACTTTTGTGGTTTTAAAAATCTTGTCCATCTCATTTGCAAACATTGATGTATTGCTCACGAACTAAATCACTTCTTTTTCTTCTTATTTCTTTTTTAAAAATTCCCTTCTTATAAGCTTGCATGGCAATAATCATTCATATTCCCATGCATTTGATTCAATTAATGACATGCATTCAAAAAAAGTTGTAACCCCAACATATTCGTAGGATGTAAGAAACACGTATGATTTTATAGATTGATAATATTTAATATTTAAGAATAAGTTTGATTAATGTAATACAAAGGTAAATTCAACACTTGTTTCTAGAATAATTAATGGATTTTGAAATTTTCACATCAAGAATAAAATATTTTTGAATATTCCACAAAACTATGTATTTTTTTGACAAAATTTTGTTCTTTGAAAAAAATACATTTGAAATTTATAATTTTTTGCAAATTAGAATATAATTAGTGTCAAGATGTTAAGTAATAAAATAATAATATAACATCAATGTACAATAAATAAGATGGATTTTTTAATTTTATAGTAGGTCATATTTGTGTAAGGGGCAAGGATCATCAAATGAGCTTAAAAAGAATTACATACCATTTGATCTCCTAAAATTGTGCTTGTTGTATGGCAACATTTTCATTTTATCTCCTATTCTACAAGGTTAATAATAAATATAAAGGTTTCCTTAAGTTGCAAGGATATTTTATATTCATATGATAGGAACCCACTAATTTTATATATAGTAAGTTTGTCAACATTCTCTTAAAGAATTGGGAAAATATTTAATTTAAGATCTTCTATATCTTCTCCATTTGTTACACATACCTTAGTCAATTGTCAAATATGTAGTAGTGGGTCATTGTTATCATGATATTTAGGGAGTTGAAAATGTAATACATTAGTAGGTGGTACAACCATGATTGGGGCGTTGTTGGTTGAACATTTGGAAAAAAAATCGTGTTGACAAAATTAAGACTTTGAAAAAATAATCTAAATAATTGTCTTTCTAAAGGCTTATCATTATTGCGACTATTGATAACTTATTTTATTGATTGGTCATTAGCTCATCACTTTGGCAATAACCATCTTTTTTTGTTACCCAATCAAGTGATCCAAAAACAATAGTTGCCTTTGGTGTGTTCAATTGTAATGTGTTAATCTCCATGGTCAAACTCTTCATGTTCTTCATACGGTGAACTTGATTGTGTCCACTATCTAGTTTTTTCATTGGTGATCTAGCTATTTTTTCAACATTAGTTTGAGCTACTATGATTTCAACTTTTTCTTCTATGGGTTCAAGTGTTTGATATTCTATAGGTGAATAAAAAATAACACCATGACCCCTCCATCTATTATGTATAATAGACTATTGAGATGAAATGATAACCTCTTTAGTTTTTTTATCGATTTTGTCTTCTTTAATCCTTCAATTTATTTTGTTCTTTTTTCTATCTACTTCTATCCATCATAGATTTTAGGCAATCCTTGTTTCTTTATTACAACCATTTTCTTCTAATTTTTCTTTCTCAATTTTTTCATAAGGATGTGATATCATTAGTGTTGACCAAAATTATTTTAACAATATTTCTTCAAAACAATATTCTTCATTTCCTTTCAATGTCATTACATGATCAAACCTTGAAAATTTAGGAGCCCAGAGTCACATTACATTCATTATTTTACCAAAACATTATGTTTGGTCTTGTAAACTCCCTTCTATCAAGAAACTTAACCATGTGATGAATTGCTACAATCTTTTTGATTAATATGAATGTGAATAAGTATACCATTACTAACAACCATTTTCTATATTTATTAATTTTGTGGCATCAATTATTAATGTTCTATGTTGAATGCACCATACTTTTCCGCCCCCCATGAAGTTTTTTAATTATTAACGATATTTTGCTCATAATATGTGAATAAATTGGAACAAGCTACTACTTGTTCAACATTTATGATAGTCATTTTATTCATTATGATACCTTTCAACTCTATTATGTAAACCCCCAACATATTTGTAAATCTGCAAGGTAAAACAACATAAAATACATGAATTAAGCAAAATCCCAGACCTAGTTTATCTACCTCTATCAGCTTACCTTCTTCCATTTCAATTATTCCAGTTTTAAATGGAAAGATCTCACATAAATTAGTCAAAATATGTTCATTTTCTTAATTTTTCAATATAACAATTAAAAATTCCCTAACATGGTCACCAAATGTTAACGACACATTTTTGCATCACTTCTAAGTCCTTTTCCTACTCCATTAGCATGAATACCATGTAAACATACTAACTAGGATAAACTGTAATGCTAGAAAATTCTTACCTTGCAAATGCAAATACAAAAAAATAAGAAGAATTTTTTTTAATGCTCATCATAACTCATTAAATGCATGAAATTTTATAGTAATTTTCAATCCTCATTCCACTCATCTTCAACAAGCAATTCATTTCCTAAAGTTCTTTGGTAGGCTTTAGAAACCCATTGAATAATCCTAAAAATGATCTCTAGAACCCCTCTCTAATTGGGTGAAATGCCTATTATAGTAACCCAAAAACAATTACAATTGCCTAACTATTTGACACGTCAACTTATTATATTTATTTATGTCACTATTCCTTTGCCATATTGACATGCTAGACCTATGGACTTGCATAACATTGCTATTGTCATCTCAACTTGTCCTCCACTTAAACTTTCTAACAAATTGTTCTATCATTTTAACTCGTCTTACATTTCAACTTACTAAGCATACCAACTTGCCATTAACATTTCCCTTTACTAGACTGCCCATGTCATTTACAACATGCTTGTAGAAGTATAAATGAATTGATATTACAAGACTCGTCCTATATAGAAATGATGTGATGCATAAAATTTAATCAAATTATAAAAACACATCAAAATAATTGCTTAGTCAAAAAGAAAATAAGTAGGAAGAACATTGAAAATCACTTGTTGTGTAACACCTTAAGTGAATGCAAATCACAATTGAATTAGAAAAATATATGTGCATGCCCAAACATAGAAAAACTCAAGACAAAAAAATGCTCCATAAAAAATCACAATCTACATGATAAAACAAAGTTCTCCATAATTATAATGTTTTCGATTTTATGGGTGGCCTTCATTCTTGTTTTGTGTTCAAAACACATTTTCATTGGATCATTACCAAACTCATTACATGCTTTCACATTTGCTCCATCTTGCCCTTTGTGCATATAACTTTCAAATAATATCTACATAATTACAAAAAATCACATAAATTTATATAATTTATGATTTACCCAAAAATAATAAAATTGAGTACCATGCATAATATCAAAATGATTCTATCATGGTTGTTTTCACATATTTAATGCAAAAAACATTTTTCCATTCTCACATTTTGCAATGACATTTGTTTCTTTGTTAACAATCTCTTGAACAATATAATATCCAAACATAGCCTAATTTGACAACAAATGTTCATGTGTCAGTAACATGATATGTTGAAATAACTTTGATATAAATGAATCTCAACCATAGAATAATGCTGACATGATGCAATATGTAACATGCAATAAATTCTCGTCATTTGCATCAAGACTAGAAGCATTGAAAAAAACAAGAAAAAGAGAAGTGTCCTTGTGAAATATAAAAAATTCTCAATGTTCTTAAAGTAAAAAACACTACCTCACACCTAAATGAAATTGAAGCATAAACAACATTTCTGAATTGAATCGAATTCCAGTACATTGAATGGAATTTGAATTCAACTAAATTCAATTCAACAATTAAATTCAAATTAAACTGAATCAAATTCAAATTCAATTAAAAACAAATGGAATGAAAATTGGTGGAGAATGTATTCAAAAATCTTCTTGTGAACAAAATGTTAGAAAAACAAATCTTTAAAAGATACACAAATCTGAAAAGACATCTTGCCTCTTCACTTTGGAAATGGACTAACAAAAAATCCATTTTGGAACTAATCAACATTCTTGACCACTTATGAAACCTAAGTTGTCCTCCCTTAACCAGTTCCAATGAATCATTGCCACTGGACTTTTGCACATGACAACTGGTGCAGTTAGACCACATCTATGAGAGTGCAGAAAAATCTCTGCAATTCACGCTTCCAAAGCTTTACCATTGTATCAATTCTAGCAACACCAAACTGCCACAACAAGGATGAATGAAATCATAACATTACCTCTCGCGCGGAGTACCAACTCCACCATGAATGGCATTGACTAGCTGCCATTACCACCTACTGGCCTTATCAGGTGCCAATGGTGGGCATAAGTCATCTGCTCCACATTTCAGGCAAATACTTGGACCGCATTTTCAGAAAAGCAATAGGAGACCACATTCATGCTGTCAGCTGGCACTTAAGAAACATTGCTAGTCAAAGCTGTCAATCATTCGAGCCTCCACAAGCTTGTGACCACAAGTTACAAGCCAGACTGGATGAGCTCTACTCATGAATTGTCATTCAATACTGTGCGTGTTGATATACATCTGAAACAATTGCCAATTACAAGCATCAATCCTTTCCACAAGTACTTGTCAATTGCACATTCTGAAAAGCTTCAAACGATACAGTGCAATGGCATCTTCTCCAGTTTGTATACAGCAATCCAGATGGAGGCAAGCATCAAGAAAATCACTGCCTATGGCTCCTGCAATGTGCCCAACCAAAGATACTCTATACCTACAAACTGAGTCTATTGTTCCTAGGGATCTACCAGGATTATGAGTGCTCAAACACAGGATTAATATCCATTCCGGGTTCTAAATTGCCTGCCGCTCTCTAAAGCTCATCTTTGATATCCTCTTCTGAATCTGTAAACTGTTCGACAAGGTCTGCCTCTGCCTCTGTCTCCTCATTGAAGTTAATGTCCTCCTGTGACAGGTGAAGAACCATCAGTTGAATACTACACTTGCACCCTCCTTGGAACCTTGGAAGGGCACAAATCAAAAATATCAGAAATCATTTCTTGCTCCTACATGATTGAAAAAGGACTGCCATTATTCAATAGCTTTACTAATCATTGAGTAGATTCCTTTTATCAGTGGTCAATTCCAAGTAATTTGATTTGGGATTCTCCTTTGTGCATGAAAATTGATTGCATCTCTTACCTCCTGGGGCTCTGGGTTCCTGTCAATTTCCTCTGTAGATGTCTGTGACTCTTCTTTCTCGATCTCGTCCTCAGTTTCATCCTCCTCTTCAATCTCTGCATCTGGGTCAACATTCAAGGTTGATCTGATGACAGAATATATGCGGGTAGCAAAGTCCTTGGGATCTTCTAAGATAAAGCCACTCTCCACCAGTGCTGTCTCATAAACCAGCTTCGCAACTTCCTTGGCACCCTCGTCCTGTGAAGCAAATTCATTCAAGAATTAGGCATTTAGTGACCAGACTATCCTACAGTCATGTCATATTTCAAACTGGATTGCCTGACAAATGTGCAATATGTAATGTGGAATCAAACACCAAACAACACAAAAATCCAAAACAAGTTGGAAGGAAAATAGGTTTGTGCACCTCAGAACTCAATGCAACTTTCTCCCGAAGTTCTTTGATGATGGGATGCCTAGGGTTGATCTCTAGAATGCGCTTGCCGCGCATATATGCCTGTTTGCTGGGGTCTGCCAGTGTCTGAGCTTGCATGATCCTCTCCATGTTTGCAGACCATCCGAACTTGGAGGTCACAACAACACCAGGAGTGTTTGCAAGGCGCTTGCTCACCTACACAAGCATCACAAGACAAAGATTGCTTTCAATGACATGATAGGTATACTCTTGCATATGACTCAAATGTCTCTAAGAAGTGCCATCATCTACTACAAATGTTTGTGCTCAGAAAATACACCATCATATGGTAGAGTGCTGAATGGCACCTTCACAGATTCAACATTTTCATTAACAAGTAAATCCTTCCACCACTTGGTAAGTTCCTTGTAAGACTCCTTGACTTCCTTGAACTTAGCTTTCTCATCTTTGCTTCCAATCTTGAGATCATCTTTGGAAGCATTCTGAAACTTCTTGTCCTCATACTCAGTTAAGTTCTGAGTCAAGTACTCATCAATTGCCTCTGTAAGATAGATAACCTGCATAAGAAACAGACATTTCAGATAAATCCAAACCACCAACAGCAAAACTAGAAGACAAATCTCACACTGAATCACATCCACTATTACTAATGCATCATGTAGCTACAACATTTGTGCGTTTCTCATACATGCAAGTGAGGTTACAATCAAAGAATCAAGGGGATAGCTTTCAGGTCATAGAGACCTATAACTACTAGCTAATTTCACAAGACAGGATCACTCAAGTTTGCTCTAAGTCCATGTGGCTCCCATATTCCAATACACCAACTACTTTCTGTTAACTTCATGTTCAATCTGTAACTTTCCTTAGTAAAGAAGGTGATTAAACAGGAGATATTCAAAAGAGAAGACCCATACCTCATATCCCTTGTTCAACAGTTTTTCCAAGAATGGAGACTTCTCTAACTGTTTCCTATCTTGACCTGTGATGTAGTAGATTTGCTTCTGCCCAGGTTTCATTCGTGAAATGTATTGGTCCAGTGAAGTTAAGCTATCACCAGACTTTGAGCTGTACATAAGCACGACATGGCCCCAACAAGTTGGTAAGACAGTACAATGATCAAAGAAAAAGGATAATCAAGCAACACAAGACAAATAATATTCTTGACATGCAATTTTCAAATATGGCACCTGAAAATGCCATGAAAGTTCTAGTGCAAGTTATAGTGATACCTGTGAAACCGAAGAAGCTTAGCAAGACGGACACGGTTAGTTGCATCTTCAATAATACCAAGCTTGATTGCCTTTCCAAATTCCTTCCAGAACTTGGCATATTTGCCCTTCTTCTCAGCAGAAACCTCTTCTTTGTCCTCACCTTCATCACCTTCCAGAAGAAACAAACAAATCTGATTATTCTGCACAAGAGAAGCCTAAGAGCACAGAAAAAAGGTTTGAGATGGCACCATCAATTTGTAACTGGCTTGGTCTGACAATTATGCAATTAACACCATGTTTGACAAGCCATACAATGGGGAATTTCTTGACCACACGACATATGGGAAGCAAGAAGCATCACTAATTACAACAAGCATATGCCACCCAATATTCTCTACTTTTGATTGCACATGCCTCTCCAAGAACTCTCGAGGTCATGAATGTCACACCTAAGAATAGGGGGCTGAAATCTGAGACAAAAAATTCATAAGCTTACTCGACTCTTTTTCTTCAAACTTTTCATCTGGGTCTTCATCAACAATGCGACGGATCATATCCAAGGCTTTCCGAACCAGCTTCTTCTTGATTGTCTTCAAGCTACTGTGCTGTTGTAGCATCTCTCGAGACACATTAAGTGGCAGTGTGTCTGAGTCAACAATGCCCTGCAATGCATACCAGTGTAGATATGCAGAGAGCACAGGTGTGGGAAAGTCAGAAAGTGGACAAGTGTTGCACCATTAAGTGGACTTACCTATATCTAGACCCTTCAATCACCAGTGTATAGCATGATGATGGTACTACTGTACCTGACTATCTGCATAAGTTTAATAGTAAGGACTTCATAACATGAAATCTGCAGCAAAAGGTTGCCAGTCCAAACCTTTAAGAAACTGAGATACTTTGGAAGAAGTTCATCAAATTCATCCGAGATGAACACACGTCGTACATACAACTTGAGCATTGCCGTGTTAGAGTAGTAGTTCTCAAACAGGTCATATGGGGCAGTGGGTGGGATAAAAAGGACCGCCTTAAATTCAACATCTCCTTCAGCATTGAAATGGGTCCATGACATTGGCTTCTCAGTGCTAAAGTCCTGCACAAATTGGACAGCATATGAGTGGCTGCAATTAGGACCAGGACTTCACCATAGCTTTACAACTCAAATGAACATCTATGGGTTAACCACAACTTTTCAACTCATCACAAAAAAATCTCTTGTTGCTACACCAGTCGTATCACAGGTAGCAGCCTTGAGAAGACTGGTGAAGAAGAGCTTCCAACACAAGGCATGAAGTCTAAGAGCTCTTCACAGATCATTTACCTTTGCAAGAGAATGATAGAACTTGTCATATTCCTCTGGTGTCACATCTTTTGGGTTTCGAAGCCAAACAGCCTTCACATCATTCAGAAGCTCCCAGTCCCACTTTGTTTCCTTAATTGTCTTTGTTTTTGGCTCTGCACACACATAGGAATACCATTCAACCTTAGCCTGTAGGAAACATCCTATCAGATTGTGTCCAAGCCCATGAAACATTCAATAACACAAAAGGGGGATGCAATAACAGGGAGTAAGAGTCATATGTACTCACTCTTTTCTTCATCCTCTTCATCTTCCACTATTTCTTCCTCCTCTGTTGAATCTTAGGTCAAAACAAGCAGAACCCCCAAATGAGGAAACTAAATCAGCTATTTTGCCAATGTGTTTGAAAAGCAGGAAATTTAACTTCGAAGGTCTCACATGACACAACATCAGAATAGAGGCCACACAATGGCTGAATGCATCCAATCATTTCACTAACACAAGGCAGGATGCAATCATGGAATCCAACTTCCAATGGTTACAAGGGAATATGATACATTCTAGGAGAGACATGCAGCCTGTAAAGAGCATAAGCACACTCAGCAGGTCTGCATGAAAAGTTCAAAACTGTGACCAAATCTCCACCAAAAAGTCTAAGGAGAGGAACCTACCAGGAGGTGTCTCCTTATCTGCCTCCTCATCCTCATCAACAGGCACCTCAACATCGACTTCTTTGCTTGACCATAAGTAGATGGGGAAGTTGATGAACTCAGAATACTTCTTCACCAGCTCCTGAAAGAGCAATATACAGACAATTAGCTTGGCTCTCAGCAATCCCCACAATTCTGCACACAACTTAGGGTAAACAGGTTGAGAATACTACATTCAGAGCCTAAACCCTGTCTTCCAATACTTACTCGCAGTTTGTCTTCCTGTGCATATTCACTGGCCTCTTCCTTGAGGTGGATTCTAATTTCTGTGCCACGACCCAAAGGTTCATTCTCTGTGTCTTCGATGACTGCAAAGTTTCCATCAGCTTTTGACTCCCAAATATATCTGTCAGAGGAGACAGAGACTGTTGTTAGTTTCAAGAATAGCAATCAGGGTCATATCTCCATCCAAGGTAATGCAAGAGACACCAGGAAGTAAGAGACACGTGATGAACATTAAACAGATAAAGCATGAACTTGCAAGCCCATGCTGTTCCTGGCAGGTAAAATGAGCTTATTCATTGGCCGGGTGATTAATCACAAACAAATGGAAGGGGATGTCAAAGCTCCACCATGAAGGAATAGACAAGAATGCCATCAATTGACTTACTGTTTGTCATCATTGTGCTTCGACACAACCTCAACATAATCTGCAACCAAGTACACTGAATAGAATCCAACTCCAAATTGACCAATGAGGTTCAGATCCCCTCCTTTTTGCATCTGCTCCAAGAAAGCTGCAAACGGAGCACACACCACAGAGGCCATTTGTCAGGTGAGCTTCACAGTGACACGGTAATGAGCACTAATATACAGATTGCAGCATGTGTATACAGCAGCAAACAACCAATCTTGTTTGCACATGATCCACTTTGTAGACAACAAGTTTGGCTTGGATATAGAAACAGCTGAAAGCAAAACCCAGATCAAATTCAGATGGCAGCAAGGCCTGGCTGGAGATACTTCTTTGGAGCTGATCACACACAATAGAAGGTTGCAGTAAAAGTTTGCAGGTTCAATTAAGAGCTTTTGAACCACATTGAGACTGAAAACTTTCACAGTACAATTGCGTTTTCACAGACAGCAGTTCACTGACTGGATGAAATAAGGCTTACCAGATGTTCCTGACTTGGCAATTGTGCCAAGATTCTTGATGAGGTCCTCTTTGGTCATACCAATGCCTGTGTCTCGGATAGTCAATATCTTCTTTTCCTTGTCCAGCTTGATCTATCAATGGGAAACCCAACCATAAGCCACGTGTTGATTTTGTGTACATTCAGGGCTACACATTAGCATGAGTTTCAGGGAAGGTTTGCATTAAGACAGAGGCCAGAATACAATTGTATCCAATGTACAAGCAAGTTGCAAATAGATTACAAGGTACACTTGCACACAAGGCAGCAGTAGGTCATCAGGACATCTTACATGGATATCAAGTTTGGACTCATCTCCTTCACCAAGAACAGTCTTATCAGTGAGAGAAAGAAATCGAATCTTGTCCAACGCCTGCACACAACAACACAGACCAAGCAAGGTGAAAAGTTTTCTATCCAGTACAAAGAGAGCCAATCCAAACTTGCATTCTTGAAAACCTCTGCCTGAAATACAGTCTGGAAGAACTGAAATACAATCCAAGTACCACCATAAAGAATGACAGTAGTAATGCAGGAAGCATACATCTGAGGCATTGGAGATGAGTTCTCGAAGGAAAATATCCTTGTTGCTGTACAGTGAGTTAATGATGATGTCCATCAACCTCGAAACCTCAGCCTGGAACTCAAACTTCTCAGCATTGCCTCTCAATGATTTTTCAGAAATGGACTCTGTCTCTCTGCATCAACAGGAACTTTCCATGTTAAGGTATGATGTTCCAGTGGAACTAGGCCACAAATTTATATTAACAGCCTTTATTGCAATCATACCATCATGGTCTTGCCCTTATTGCAACAGTGATCAAAATCCTGATCGAGCATCCATTTGCTATTTCTGGAATGCCATAAGAAGAACAAAAGGAGAGGAAGAAAGCTAATACCTCTGCACAACCTCTGAATCGGTGGTTAAGCCACTGGGCACACCCCCAATGTTCCCCTCGATTTTCGGTGCATCAATGCCATTCTCCACTGCACCTTCCTCAGCCTTCACCTGTGCATGTGGACCTGATAAAAATCCAACATCAGGAAAATCCTCTTGTCACCACCATAACAACAACACACCATCCACACCAAACACAGAATGTATGAAAAACAGAAAATCACAGCCATTTCCAATCAGGACACCTTCATCAAGTATCTCTGAACCCCATCCCCTTCTTCAGAGCTACTCCCTCCTTCCCATACACACACAGAGACTTCCCTTCTCAAGTTTCACCATCCCCGAAGAACTCGACTATTCTCCTAACTTTTCCAGACTGCAAATGACGGCTCATTTCACCCGATCTAACTCCGATTCTAGCTACAAGCGCACATTCCTCCTCCGTAACAGCCGTCATCTAGCATCCACAGCCCTAATAAACCACAAAACCCGCACCCTACAACTACTAGTTCCAATCAACCCGCCATCATTGTAACGGAATCCCCCAATGCATCACAAATACATATCCAGAACTCATCAAAATGAGGAAAAAGAAACAAACACGCACACAAGCTGAACGATTCAAACGTTTGGAAACCCTGGATCTAAGTGGGAGAAACAGGTACAGAAAAAGAGAGAGAGAGAGAGAGAGAGAGAGAGAGAGAGAGAGAGAGAGAGAGAGAGAGGGAGGGAGCTTACTATGGAGCTGAAGACAAGCCAATGATAACAGCACACACAGTGCCACTGAAGCTACAAAGCGGGACATGGCTCGATGCATCAAAATCCAACGCCGCAACTGCTGCAAAACAGACAATCGGTAGTGTGCACTGCGCGTCGCCTCTTCTCTCTTCTGTCTCTTCACTCTCGCGCGCTCGCCTTCTTCCTTCTTCCCGGACCTTCTTCTCCCTTCCTCGTGCTTTTGAGATGCCACTTCGAGGGGCCAAGGATATGAGGGGCTAAAAAAACGATTTGAGGTGCCAATAAGAGGGCCACATTTAGACGAAACGACCTTACTTAGCTGGGTTTTTTTTTTTACTATTTTTTTTTTACCAAACCAAAATCAAAAGTAAAATATTTTTCTTCCCGGCACCGTCAGTCGGAAGCACACGTTACAACCTCCCCGCTCCCCCTCTACCGAAACCCCACCCCAATAGGATGCCACCGCGTCATTTTCCAACTCTCCTCCAATCAAATCTCAAATTTCAGTTTCTACCCAATCTCTGATTGCCACGCCACCAACTAATACGTGCTCTATGATTCACTCCCCCGGACTTCGCGGATATTAATAAATATTATTGCTGGTAAATCAATCAGGGTTGACCCCCCCTCTCCCACCCCCGCCCCCCCTCTTTTTTTCCATCTAATATTTTACCTATTTTTAAAATTCTGCCCAAGGTTTTATTAAAAAAAGGGATTTTGTCATGTAGCCAAAGTGGCGATCATCCATAAAATATTTTAGCCAAATTTAGCTACATGCCAGATTTGAAAGTTGGCTTAAAAAAAAACAAACAAAAAAACAGGATCCTTCTACTGTACATTCTTGAACACCTCCTGGAAACTAATCATGAAAATATGGCGATCTGGGATTTTTTTTTTTTTTTGAAATCTGGCGAATTGGGGCCCTTTTTTATTTTCCATGAAAACTGCTTTTTTACCTAGGTAGAAATTCATTTTTTTCTTAGGTACGAGATTTGGCTAAAATTCACCAGTAAAAACAAATAAACACTGAAAAAACAATTCACTTTTTTAGCCAGCTAGATGGATGGATGCGACTATCCCATCTATCCATCCCAATCCCATCCATCCATCCATCCTCTGGATCTCGATCTACACCTCGGTCAACACAAAACGTCATGACAAGCGTAGCCAGCCAATGAGAGCGAACAAAACAGAACTTGGCACGTCGATGATCGTATCAAAGATAGCCACGTGTCAGGTGTGAGTGGGAGCGAGCGAGAGAGCGAGCGAACCCCAGGTCCCGTGTTCAGCCCGTCATTCATGTTCAGAGGAGCTGCCTGCTGCTGCGTTGGGGGTATTTGTTCTGCGTGAGCGCATAACTCCAGCGACGCCGCTGGTCTCTCTGGATAAATCTCTCTTTGTCTCTCTCTCTCTCTCTCTCTCTCCCTCTCTCGCTTTAGTTTTAAGGACCTTGTTCTAGTCACTGCTTAAAGATCTTTCTGTAGTTTTTGTGTTTTATTCTTTTGGTGAGTTTTGGATCTCGCTCTAGTTCGCGTTTTGTTTTGGAAACTATCCGTAACCGTTCGGATCTGTTGGCGCTTGAGCAAGAAGGAGGGTTTTGTGGTGGTGGTGGTGGTGACGGAAGCTGTCATGATGCGGCCGTCTCTTCTGTTCCTCGTCGTCCTCTTGGCTGCGGGTAAGTCTTGTGTGTGCGTTTGTGTGTGTGGGCACGCTCCGATGTTGTTTCGGGCTTTTTTTTCCTTTTGTTTCGCATTGGACGGATGCAAACTCGCGTAACTCGCTAGGGTTTTTCCGGCAGTGGTTTGTTTGTATGTGCTTTCTGAGGGACTGTCTCTTTGTGGTTGACTTACTGGATGTTAGTGTAGAGATGAGGGGGGTTTCAGAACAAGGACTCCATTTGGTGATAAGACGGTCGTTTGTGAGTGATTGGGGTTTTGCACTTTGAGTCATTTTCAAGTGTTTTCTTTGTGGTCGAAGCGTTTGTTGTTCGGTTTGTATGGCTTTGTTTGGCAGAAAGGATGTCGTACTGTTGTGGTTTTACGTTCCTTTGATATGGGAGTATGGCATGGATGTTGTCACAGTGGGATGGTACATTTGTAGGCTCGTGGTGATATGAATGATATCATGGTAGTGTGTTTTGTTCATTGTATTCAAAGTTCCCAGAGATAAGCAAGTCTTATAATGTGGGTCAGCTTTTTGCTAGGTGATGAGATCTGAGGGTGTGCCTTTGGGTGTGTAATGCCAGGGATTGCAGCAACTTTCGTAGCTGCTGAAGAAGCTTCCAAGTTAGGCACAGTGATTGGAATCGATCTGGGTACGACTTACTCCTGTGTAGGAGTGTATAAGAATGGCCATGTTGAGATCATAGCGAATGACCAGGGTAACCGAATCACACCATCCTGGGTGGCATTCACCGACAGTGAAAGACTCATTGGAGAGGCGGCAAAGAACCAAGCAGCTGTCAACCCTGAGAGAACTGTATTTGATGTGAAGAGATTGATTGGAAGGAAGTAAGCCCCATTCTATTCTCTTGTTCCTTTCTCTAGCCCTTCGAGAATCCTTGTAACTCAACCCTGTTCATCACATGTTGGCTGATATGTACATCAAGTGCTGTTCAGGGAGGAAGATTAGGTGGTATCTTTGGCCTATATGATGATGTTGTGGATACTGTGAAACAATAATACTGCAAATGTAAAACGAAGTGCTCTCCAGCACAGACAGCTTCTTTTGCGGAGATACTAAGCAATTTGTTGAATGGATTTGCAGGTATGATGACAAGGAAGTTCAGAAAGACATCAAGCTGTTTCCATACAAGATCATCAACAAGGATGGAAAGCCAAATATCCAGGTCAAGATCAAAGATGGTGAGACCAAGGTCTTCAGTCCTGAGGAGATCAGTGCAATGGTGCTGATGAAAATGAAGGAGACTGCTGAAGCTTTTCTTGGAAAGAAGATCAAGGATGCTGTTGTCACTGTCCCAGGTGAGCAAACACCTAGGTAGTTGGAGATCTGGCCTTGTCACATAGAAATCATGTGCAAGATTGATGGGTTATTTTAATATGGATCTCTCTATGGAGTGAATTGGAACAGACAACACCTTTACTTACATTTATTGTTTGGTTATGATTTTCTTTTCCAGCATACTTCAATGATGCCCAGCGGCAGGCTACCAAGGATGCTGGTATTATTGCTGGCTTGAATGTAGCCCGTATCATCAATGAGCCCACAGCAGCAGCTATAGCATATGGCCTAGACAAGAAGGGAGGAGAAAAGAATATCCTTGTGTTTGACCTTGGAGGTGGTACTTTTGATGTCAGCATCTTGACCATTGACAATGGTGTGTTTGAGGTGTTGTCTACCAATGGTGACACTCACCTTGGAGGTATGTTCCAAGATATTGGAAGGATATGCAATGTATGCAGGTTGTTTTGCAATATCCCCTTTAGGTGGATGTGTTTGTTTTCATATGTTTTGCAAGGTGGAAAAATTGGAAACCTTCTTGTCCTATATTCATTCACCTATGATGTTATGCAGATGTGAATTGTGACACTGCAATAAGTTTTTTAACAGGAGCATGTGTCTGGTACAGGTGAGGACTTCGACCAACGGATCATGGAATATTTTATCAAGCTCATCAAGAAGAAGTTCAATAAGGATATTAGTAAGGACAAGAGGGCAATTGGCAAGCTGAGGCGGGAGGCTGAACGTGCGAAGAGAGCTCTCAGTAACCAGCACCAAGTCCGAGTGGAGATTGAGTCACTCTTTGATGGCGTTGACTTTTCTGAACCTCTTACTCGTGCCCGCTTTGAGGAGCTCAACAACGATTTGTTTCGCAAGACTATGGGACCTGTGAAGAAGGCTATGGATGATGCCAACATGCAAAAATCTGATATTCATGAGATTGTTCTAGTTGGTGGCAGTACTCGCATCCCTAAAGTTCAGCAGTTGTTGAAAGACTACTTTGATGGCAAAGAACCAAACAAGGGAGTAAACCCAGATGAAGCTGTGGCGTATGGAGCAGCTGTTCAGGGTGGCATCCTAAGTGGAGAGGGTGGTGATGAGACCAAAGGTACTATGTTTAAGCTGTGATGATCCATCTTGTGGGGTGTTTAATATGTCCCCTGAAATTTTGTTGTGTGAGCTTGATTCACTGATGGTGTATCTAGTGTCTGTAAAACAATGTGCTGATTTTGGCATGGTTCTTCAAGAATGTCCTCCAGCATGATGTGTTTGCAGTGCAATTTTTTATCCTTGCAGATTTAATTGACATATATGGCATTGGATTTGCAGATATTCTCTTGTTGGATGTGGCTCCTCTGACCTTGGGTATTGAGACTGTTGGCGGAGTTATGACAAAGTTGATCCCTAGAAACACTGTTATTCCCACCAAGAAGTCACAAGTTTTCACAACCTACCAGGATCAGCAATCAACAGTATCGATACAGGTGTGTAAAGATCTAGACCCACAGTTTTTTGTCTACTCAATTGAGGTCTGTTGTGTGATCTCCTTTTCATTGGCAGTTGATGGGGAAGAATGTCTGTGATTTGTGTTTTACATGTGTGTCTAGGGAAGAATCTCTATGACTGGCTACTGTGGAAGAATGCAACCATGTTGCACCTCTTAGAAGCCATCTTCTAATTGTTTTGTTTGGTTGTTCTTCAGGTGTTTGAGGGTGAACGAACAATGACTAAGGATTGTCATGAACTGGGAAAATTTGACTTGACTGGCATTCCACCAGCACCTAGGTAAGAGGGACGATTGATCATTTTCTGGAAAATTTTGTCAAATAGGATAGTTAAAGGTGTGAATCAAAGCTGGGTTTATTTCATTGCAAGGTACATTGTTTTGATGATGCATCCAGCCAATAAATTCAATGCAATGTGTTCTTACTTGTGTCTTGTACTGCAGGGGTGTTCCCCAAATAGAAGTCACATTTGAAATAGATGCCAATGGTATCCTCAATGTGAAGGCTGAAGATAAAGGAACTGGGAAGTCAGAGAAGATCACCATCACCAATGATAAGGGTCGGCTAAGTCAAGAGGATATTGACCGAATGGTTCAAGAAGCAGAGGAGTTTGCTGATGAGGATAAGAAATTGAAGGAGAGAATTGATGCTCGCAACAGCTTGGAAACTTATGTGTACAATTTGAAGAATCAAATCAGTGATAAGGATAAATTGGCAGATAAGATAGATTCTGAGGACAAAGAAACAATTGAGACAGCTGTGAAGGAGGCTTTGGAATGGTTGGATGATAACCAGAGCGCTGAGAAGGAAGACTTTGAGGAGAAACTGAAGGAAGTTGAGGGTGTTTGTAATCCTATTATCACAAAGATTTACCAGGCATCTGGAGGACCTGGGGCAGGTAGTGAGGATGATGAGGATGACTTGCATGAGGAATTGTAGGCATGATAAAAGTGAGTAGCTCAGTGAGATTGTGGAATGAGGGAGAGAGGAGAAATTCTCACCAACACTTGGAAACTAGTTAGGCATTGTTCAATGTCTACGGAACTGAACTAGCAGAGATGGGTAAAGAGTGATCATTAGATGGGTGGGGGGTTAATGATCATTTGTTCCCTGAGAAGCTGAGAATGCAGCTCTGACATCTCATACATTTCAGACCAATTTTTCAGATGTCTTATAAGTAGGCAGAATCTAATGTCTTTCTTTCGCAGCAACCATTAATCAAACCAATGCAAACTGACCGGAGGTCATGATTTGCAGTTTTCCTCAATGCACATTCTCTAAGTATCTTCCATGCTAAGCACAGTACCAGATTATAGTTGCTAGCTGGCACATTGTAATATGAGTGTGATTTGCTTTTATAGATGTAATGGAAGAATACCGTATACATGTGTAGGTGTAAAGTTATATAAGCATTGTTTGAGCATTGTTTGAGCAAAGTTTTTTTTTGAAGTGCACTTAAAATGTGAGGCCATTTCATGAGGTGTTTGAGCATTGTTTGAGCAAAGTTTTTTTTTTTTGAAGTGCACTTAAAATGTGAGGCCATTTCATGAGGTATCATGTGAACCTCTATAAACTTGAATGCTTTGAACATCAATGTAATTGGTTTCAAAAAGATTTACAAATTTAAAGCGGCAAGCAACAGAAATGCATGAAGCGCTTTTTGTGCCATTTTATTGGCTCTGTCCCACAGTGCCATTCTGAGAACTCACTCCAACGGTGTATAGGGGCGAGAAATCAAGCCGAGGGATGAATGGATAAAGGCAAGTGGTAGTTGAATTGTTCCATCTCTTGAATAATATTATCTCAAATTATCTCACTATGTTTAGATTTAATTTTTCAAAAATATTTTATTAATTGGTATTATCTTCTCATGAAATTCTTTTTTGCATTGCTCCACAAAGGCATTATGGGAACTCATTTTGACGATATACGGGGCAATGGATCTTGCTAGGGGTGGAATGGATAATGCAAGTGTTAGTTAAATTGTTATTCCTTTTGAACAATGTTATCTCAAATTGCCTCATTGTGTTTAGAGTTTGGATTGCCACTTTTTTTTGAAAGTTTTTTGCTAATTAATCTTACCTTCTCCTTCAATTTCCTTTTTTGGCCTAACTTCTGAAGTTAAAAGGGTGTGTGTTGGTAATCTTTTGGTATGTTAGCAAAATTCCTAATATTTCACATTTGGCACAACAATTCATGGGTATTATCAATTCACAATTTTTGGTATGGCAAGAGTCATTGTAAGTTTGAGACACTACTTACTTAGGATTGAATATTTAGGTTGGTTAAGAATAGAAATTCTACTAAAGTAATGAGGTGAAGCATAAAGAAGTTGAGCAAAATGAACTAAAAATATTTCCTAGAATAGCACCACAATTTGTCTCATATCCTTTGTTCAAAGATTTACTCTTGTATTGTATATAGATGACTAATGGGAAGTAATACCATAATCCCAATGTTGTAGAAAATGCTTTTATTTGAGGAATATTAAAAAATCATATTTTTGTGAAGGGCCAATCAAAGTGGCACATTGCAAAAAAAAAAAACATTGAACTTTGGGATGCACCCACATTTGGATGTACTTATAACCAATTAATATGGATTGCAAGAATGTATAGTTATTAAAGATATATAATATATACATTGCATGCCCTAAAACATTTACACGTCACCATGTAAATGTATTTGACAAATAATTACACTATTCATGTGTAAGTGTAAAAATACATATATACACATCAACAATATAACTATGAGTGTGAAAAGTTTGAAGATGTAAACTGTAAAGGAATTACATGTTGTATATATAATTATTGACATTCACACACACAACACTAATTTGTACATGTTAAATGGGGCTTCTCTTCTTCTTATAAACCAAAGTGAGTGGGACAAGATTGTCAAACTCAACAACAAATTCCAACACCTTGTCTTTGCATCTTTTAATGAAGATGGTCGCAATGAAAACCTTGTTGCAACTTAACAACAATCACAAGCAACACCAATGTTGACTGTGACATTTCCTACGATGACTCCCGCTACTACAACACAAGGCTCACCAAAAGATGTTGCAAAAGCTAACATGGAATGGTCACAACTAAATTAAGTAGGGCCAAAAGAACTTTGGAAACAACTTTCTCAACTGAAAGTTGGTCAAAGTTAAAAGTAGATTATAAAGATGATAAGGTGTAGGTTAATCATTTAGAAATTATATACCATCTACCAAAGTTTCAATCACATGTGTTAGCAATAATTAACATCATTTTTTTCAATATGTGTCAAATGCTAGTGACACTTCCAAAATAATCACAAGCTACAACCAACAGCCAAATTTAGGTATCCCATGTGAATGACATTGTTTGAATTCTTCCATCCCCTACAAACAGGAGTTGGATATGGTTAAGGAAACACCTGATATTTTGAAAGCACCAACCACAAAGAACTACATAAATCAAGCATTTCATTAACCACCAACTACCATTAAAATTATGGAACAATCATAATCCTATTTGCAAGTGCTCTTTAATCAACATGCAAATATGAAGGTTATTTGAATTGCAATAGATGTTAAAACCAAGAATTTCACAAAAAATGTTGATAGACATTAAGGATACTAATTACATCTAAGAAAATGTAACAAATAATAGACTTCTCAACTTACCCCCTAGTCCAAATGTCAAGCACATGGGGAAGATTCTTCTACAAGATTTCGATGAAATAATTGGACATACAAGTTCAATAGTAGGATGCCAACTTGCTACCCCAAATTCGCAAGGCTTTCCAAAATCAACACCCACCCATATTTAAACTATGGATGAAAACATAGTGCGGGTGGCCAAAGCTTCGACTAATCCACTTTTCCTTTTGTTGACCCATGAAAGTTAAGATCCTAACATAATGTTCAAGGGCTCAATGACCCAAAATAGTTGTTGTAATCAAGTTTTTACATCAAACAATATAATCCAATTGTTGATTTCTTCTTGATTCAAAAACATAAGTTAAAAGGTGACATAGTTAAAAAGTTTTAATCTAAAATGTGGTTAGGAGTTGTAAGCTAGACTAAAAAAACTTTCGTAGGGTACAATAATGATAATGCTCTTAATGGAATTGGTAAAAGAGGAGTTAGCATATTTGTTCATAATAAATGGAATTTTTTTATCAAAAAATTTGGTTTTTTTCAAAATAATAGAAAGGTTTGGGTTAAATTAAAGAACCTTCCAAAAGGAGATATTGGATTAACCAATGTCTATGCCCCCAACAACCCATGGAAACATTGCACTCTTTGAAACAAGATGCTGTAAGAACTCTTTCAATGTTACAAATGGATTTTCTTTGGAAACTTTAACATGGTAGAGGGTGCAATGGATAAATCTTCTACTTGTGGTTGACTAATGCCTCTTTATGAAAGAGAACTTTGGGATGAAGTTAAAGAAACCTTTGCAATGGAAGACATTGTTTTCAAAACATGAAGTCCTACTTATTCTTGATACAATTCTAGAGACAATGGGCAAAGAGTCATGGCTTGCTTAGATATGATTTACACACCAAAGAAATAACCATTATTTAAAATCCAATTATCAAAGTACAAGATTCCTTGAGATGGCTCAAGGTCTAACCATAGTTTAGTCTTAAGCATCATTGAGATTGGTTCAAAGAGAAAAGGTGGGGTTATTTGGAAAATGGGCATGAAATGGTTGGATAAAGATAATGAAAACATCAAGAGGATTTAAAGCTCGATTGGTGATTTGGGTTTCTTTTACAAAATGTGTAAAGTGATAAAATTTTACAAGATTTTTTGCAAAAGAATCTTTTGGTTAAATTCAAGGTTGAAGAAGTCAAACTAAAATGGGGGTTTAAAAAGTTCAAATCCAACTTCATGAGGATTTTTCTAATTATTCACTACAATTTCAAGTTAATGAACTATGCACTCTCTTACAAACACATGAAAACAAAACACTTGAAGGTCAATAGATCAAAGTTAGATCAAGATGGTGACAAAAAGGCAATTCAATGTTTCAGATTTTTTTTGTTAAAATGAAAGAAAAACCTAAATCTTCAATAATTACTAAACTTAAAAGGAAGGATGGCTCATTGACATGAAACTGAAAGGAATTGGAGCAAGTTTGCTAGGAGTTTTATGCAAACCTATACAAGGAACAATTCTCCTCAAAAATAGACCAAGTAGTTAAGGAAAAGGTTTTGAGATCTTTCCCACAAAAGTTTTTTGCAATCACGAATGAGAAGCTAGTGGCCCCAATAACACAAGAATAGCTAAAACATGTAGCTAAAAGCATGGTTACATGCAAGTCCCTTAGCCCTAATGGTGTGGGAGTCAAACGTTTCACATTTTTTGGGACATATTTGGTGAAGATTACTAGAGGATGATTCTTTCTTCAATTGAAAATCATGCCCTACCTTGAGGTGCTACCAAAAACATTATCATGTTCATTCATGAAAGTGGGATCTATGAAGAGCTTTCCAACTAAAGGCCCATTAGTTTGTTGAATGTTGCATATAACATCTTTGCCAAGGCCTTGTAGATTCAACTCCAACCAATTTTAATGGAAATCATAGACCCAAATTAAACTATTTTCCTCCCTTTGCACCATATCTTAGAAAATGTCCTCCTCTTGCAAGAAACTTTGATTGGGCTAAACACTCAAAACAAGATGTGATCTTCTTAAAATTGGACTTTTTTGAGGCATATGATAAAATTTCATGGACCTTTTTGTTTGATGTGTTGGAGAAGTTTGGGATGGCACTTAACTACATTGACATGATTCACATCCTTTTTGTAGATGTAGAATCGCGTGTTAATGTTAATGGATCCAAATCACCTTCTTTCCAAGTCCAACATGGGGTAAGGTAGGGCTACTTGCTTGTTCTTTATTTATTCATCCTTGTAGGTGAAGTTCTAAATGTTATGGTCAAGTAAACAGTTGAACACAAAGAAAAGCAAGGGTGTTTTTACTAGGAAAGGAAAAACAATTCATTTCCCAATATGACAATGACACCTCATTAACTTTTAAGGTTGAAGAAAGATTCATCAACAACATGGTGAACATTTGCCATGATTTCAAAACTACCCCAAGTCTTCAATTCAATGATAGAAGGACCTTGCATATTATCAAAGCTTAAATGGTGATTAGCCTTCATGGATCCATTCTTTTGTTTGGAAGTGAACAAAAGAAAAAAATCCTTTAAAATTGTTGGGAAACCCTTTTGGCCCCAACTTGGATGTTGCAGATGTTGATAAATTTCTTTTAAACAAACTTAAAAGAAATCTCCTATTGTTTTACCACGAAAATTTCACTAGCTAGTAGAATGGTTGTAGTTAATAATAATCTCATTTCCTTTCTTTGGTATTTTTTAATAATCTAGGCAAGATTTTAGAAAGAAATTAAGATAACTCGTGTTATGGTTGGGAATTTTCTTTGGACTAGGCACAAAATTTTGACTTACACCTAAGTTAAATGGTCATTATTACGATTCATGGTTTTTTTATTGGGTTTTTTATTTTTTAAATACCCAAAAATGACAGGCATGAATAAGACCACCATATCAATATGGACAAGTCGATTAAAACTTGTTAACATGATTGGGTAATCAATTTGGACCTTGTCATTTTGCCTTAAAAAATGATTAATTATTTGATTAGTAAATAGTGGACAATTTGATTGGGTCAGATTTATACTAAAATTAAAATCATTTTATTATTACTATTATTATTATTATTATTATTATTATTATTATTATTAGGATGAAAACATTCTTGGGTGGTACCATTAAGAACCATTTCAAAAAATGGTTAAAGAACCAAAAATAACCATATCATTTTCATGAGCCCTTTACTTTAAAAAATTTCACAACTATAAATTATTTTTTTCTCATGTTTATGAATTGCAACTAATATATAATTTGAAGTTTATTTTGGAATTTAAAAAATTAATTTTTTTGAAAATTTCATATTCCTAATCAAAAGTGCGCCATTAGAAATTGATAGTTTTAACTTTGAAAATTCAGGACTAAAATATTTATTCAATTAATTTCCTTTTTTAAAAAATGACTTCCAAATTACCTTAGGAAAAAAATTCTCAAGAAAGTTTTCAAATCATGTTTCAAATTTGTGTTCTTAAACAAAAACTTCAAGGAAAAGAATTAGCATAACATTCTTTTAAAAAAATTTACATGCAATGATACATCAAAATATCTAATATTATTGATATCATGGAAAATTCAAAATTTATGGAACCTAATAAATGTACCCATTAAAAATATATGAAAATATTTATTTAAATTTTTCTTATAATTTTTCAAAGTTCAATAGGTCTAGGAAAATCAAGGTGTGACATTTTTTATGGTACCACCCAAGGATGTTTTTGCCTTAGGTCTAGGTAAATAAGTAGATAGGTAGGTAGTAAATAGGTTTAGGTAGGTCAAAAAATGCACTTAAGTAAGTAAGTGGGTGGATAGGTAGGTAATATGCAGGTATTAGATGGGTACATAAATAAGTAGGTTATACGAAGGTGAAAAAATATATGTAAGTAAGTATGTAAGTGAAAAGGTATAAGTAAATAAATAGGTAGGAAAATAAATAATAAGTAGGCGGGTGGGTGTGTTGGTGGGTGGGTAATAAGTAAGTAAATAAGTGGGTGAATAGGTAGGAGGTAAATACATAGGGTAGTAGACCATGTTGTATTTGACAAAAAATCATTAGCCACCTTGACTAAATGTTCCATTTGAATAAAGATCACTAATCATTTTTATTAAAAATCAATAACCATCTTAACTAAATGTTCCACTTTACTAAAAGTCATTGGCCATTTTGACTAAGGTTATATAATTTAACTATATGTATGTAATCAAGTAAACCATTACAATCAAGTTGATTGATTAAAAAATACATGTGTCATTTTAATTCTTGGGCTTTAATCAAAATGTACATGTCCATTAATCAAATTAATCAACTTGAACCTCTTGAAAAATCACATGATTTCTAAAGGTGGGTTAAATTGTTGCATTGAATGAAAAAATAGATGATTTAGATGCATAGACCTAGAAAAAAATTTCAAAATTTCACTTATCAAATGGATTATGTTGGCATGTTAACCAAGTGAATCCAATCTTTAATTCTTCCTTCGTTATAGATTGTCCAAAGCAACACCATCACCTCATAAAAAATGGCCCTTTAACATGCTTTGGAGTTTTGTGGACAAATATCAACAATTTGCTGGTTCTAAAATCTAAGGACATTGGTTGAACATGGAAAAAGATGGCCTTTAAGATACATATGTGGAGCTCAAGTTGTATTACCCTATTTTACACCAAAACATCTTATGGACCTTTCATTGTAAAAGGCCCAAATTATATTACCCCATCCCACACAAAACATTTGGTGAAGCTTTCATTTCAAAAGGTTTGAGTTGTATTACCCCATCCCACACCAAAACATATCTTGGAGTTTTCATTTCAAAAGAGGTTTGTTTGGTTGGTCCATTGAAAGGAGGGTAGAGGCACATTATAAGGGGGCTAAAATTGTTGTCACATTGTACTTTTTTTAGGGGTTCCATGTTTGAACTTCAATCATGTCATTATTATAAAGGATTTACACAATGTCTTTGCATATTATGGTAGGTCAAAACCCAAAAAAATCAAATGTTAAAAAAACTACAATTTCTTATTTTATATGATGTGATGTTAGAATATATTTTTGCCAAAAAAAAATGTCAAAACATTCAAAATGCAAATATATTCACAAAATGATTGAAATGATTTTTAATCCTTATGAAAATTTTAATATCTATTAAACATTGTGATCCCATATGATTGAAATAAATTCATGAGCCATGTGAAAATTTTGATAATTATCATATCACAAATGGGTGTTTTTCAATGCAATGTTCATAAATATGTGGTAAATTAACATTTTGACAAATAATCAGTTTCAAATGGAAGATGACAAGATATGTGAGGTGGACCATTTTTAAAATTTTCATTTCAATTGTTTTTTGGTTGAGTAATTCAAATCAAAATCTAATGCAATATTTTTTTAAAAATGGGCTCTATTATATTACAATACCATCTATATGCCCATTATTTCTTGAATTTAATATTTTTTCAAAAAAATTATATAGCATTAACTTTGTGAAATTCAAAATATATAGCCCAAACACCAAAAGTGAAACTGAAAATTAAATGCAACACATTTTGCAAGTGTATACTTTAATCACATGTCATGAAACTACCAAAGTTGCCCACCTAGTGTGTTTTCACTCAAGAGTCACTCCCTTTATATCAAAGGTTTAAAGCAATTGTTAAATATTTGGGATACCTAGTTAGAGGAATTCAAACCATGGGAAGAAATTAGAGATCAATTTGGTTTGGAGGAGGCTAAAGCTGTTAATTTGAATAGGTTGATTAAAGGGCAATGGAAATACAAACATGGCAATTGGATTGGGTTATTCTCAAACAATTCGTACAACCCCATCCCCATCTATGTCATACAAATTTCAAGCTAGTTTAATTTAATCCTTGGTCAAACTAATTGCACTTTTCATGTACCTAAAGAGGTCAAGATGTACACAATAGGTTTATAATCTTGAAGACTCTCTCATTCTTGATGGTGAGGGAAGCCCCAAGCTTTTCTTTGGATTTGGCAAGCTTTGTAGAATTGTTAAAATCACCAAAGGCACATCTTCTTATCTTATGCTAGTAGGCCCCCTTGACTCTCTCTATTTCGATTCAAGTCTTTAAAAATGGGATTTTGAAATAGGTATAGTTGATTACACAATCAAGGCATGTAGGGGACGAATACATGCCTTAGATCTTTCCAAGTCCATTGTAGATAAATGGTCTGGGTCCTCCCTTCTTCCTTCAATCCTTCTTGGAGAAAGGTGCGAGCAAAAATAGGTTACAAAAAGAGTGTGCCTTTATATGGTCGATTTACCATAGAGTTGTTGCTATCAATTTTTGGTGATTGTGTGCAAATTCTAACATTGATACGAGCTACCCCTATTGTAACATGGGTGTACAAGAAACCTTCAAACATAGATTCTTTGATTGCACTCAAGCAACAACTGATTGGTCTTTTGCTTTCATCATCATGATCCAACTTCACTATAGACCAAGAATTAATGGCCCCTTGGAAAGAGCTAAATCTTGAGCATTGTGTGTTTGGCAAGAGACTTCCCACCATATTCCATAAGTTCATTGACTGCAACAATCAAGTGTTTAACAAAAAAAGATCCCAAGATTTTTTTTAAGCTCAAAATATTTGCCCTAATTATCATTACACCTACCTCTCCCAACATCAATCTCTCACCCTAAGTATTGGTCTCAACACAATATAAAAAACATTTCAAAATTTTGATCCTTATGTTTCAACCTAAGTATGTCCACACAATAAATAAAAAAAACCTTAGGTTTTAGAAATCAATCTAAATATATATTCCAAAACGTACCCAACAAATAGGTTCTGAAATATCTTAATACATACCAATGCACATACTATGAATGTACCCGATATACCATTACAACATTGGTCCAAGCGTCATGGAACCAAGTCCCATGCACCCCTCTCCTCCTCTCGAGAGAGCCTTCCAAAGAGACCAAGAACCCGATCTAAAGCATCCCAGTTCGGTGGATCTCATAAGTACAAACAAAACAAAACAAACTACCTTCCTGCATAGATAGATAATTTCTCCCAAAAATTGACATTTCTGAAACCAGACAAGATACTATCATATCAAAACACTAGTACAAAAATCCCATTTTTCGATTGTCTTAGGCGTCGGCCTTTACGATTCGACAACTATGATCGGATGGTTGAGAACTTACTAGTGTAATGGTGGAAGGTTTGCATCTTTACCGTTCACAAATGAACAAACGTACGCATCCATGCACATATGCGTTCAACTATGAAAAAACAAGATGCATTTTTCATCCTTCATCCATATTAGAATGAAAAATCGTAATAAATTTCATCCATCATCCATATAATTCCTTCTTTTGAAGCATGAAAAAGTACCCCCAGTCTAAAGCTGGTGAGGGGGAAGGGTGGGGGTTTTGTCTTTTTCTACATGGAGCCATTTGATAGGCCCACCACCAATATTTTTGGAATACGGGGAAGGGGGGGGGGAGGTGGGGCACTTCCGCAACATAAAAACCTAGACATGCTTCCCTCCCCAAAATAGAAGATGCTTTGTTATGTTTCCCCTTTGGCCCCCCCCATCCTCACCAAGGTGAATATTGGCCTTTCAAACATAGAGTTCTTTCACTAGAAAAAAAAGCTCATTTCTCGACTTGTCTTAGGTGATTAAAAGTGTTTTTTATCATTATTTTTTATCAAAAATAATTACAAAAGACATTTTTAATCACCTAAAACAAGTCGAGAAATAATTTATTTTTTCTAGTGAAAGAACTCTATGTTTGAAAGGCCAATATTCACCTTGGTGAGGAGGGGGGCCCAAAAGGGGAAGCATAACAAAGCATCTTCTATTTTGGGGTAGGGAAGCATGTCTAGGTTTGTTGCGGAAGTGCCCCACCTCCCCCCCTCCCCATATTCCAAAAATATTGGTGGTGGGCCTATCAAATGGCTCCATGTGAAAAAAAACAAACCCCTCCCCCCTTCCCCCCACCAGCTTTAGACTGGGGGTACTTTTTCATGCTTCAAAAGAAGGAATTATATGGATGATGGATGAAATTTATTGCAATTTTCATTCTAATATGGATGAAGGATGAAAAATGCATCTTGTTTTTTCACAGTTGAACGCATACGTGCATGGATGCATTCGTTCGTTCGTGAACGGTAAGGATGCAAACCCTCCACCACCACATTAGTAAGTTCTCAACCGTCCGATCATAGTTGCCGACCACCACACTAGTAAGTTCTCAACCGTCCGATCATAGTTGCCAACCACCACACTAGTAAGTTCTCAACCGTCCGTTCATAGTTGCCGACCACCACACTAGTAAGTTCTCAACCGTCCGATCATAGTTGCCGAATCGTAAAGGGCGGGGTGGCTGAGATGTTACCGCCTGCAACTTGACGTTACATCTCGTCTGTTACAGCTTTCCGCCGCCACTGCCGGCGCCGGCGCCGGCGTCTCTCTCAACGCCTGCAATTTGCTTGCTTTATGAATTGCGTGTGCGGATTCCTCGCACACAGAAAAACAAGAAGAGATGGAGATGGAGATCTTGGGATGTGCATCAGATGCGTCTGGTGGAACCTCTGAACACCCCCCCCCCCAACCCTGAGAGAAGAACTTCATGCAGTAAGGAAGCAATTGCAATGGCATGAATAGAAAACACACACCAAGCTTGCACCCTGATTGTTTCTTGAAAATTGTTCAGACATGAACAAATTGCAGTTCAAGCTCATGAGTGGGATTAAAAAAAACCCAGTCCTTATACTCTTCTGTCCATATCTGCCTCCAAGCAAACTTGTCAAGTTTTCCTGCAGATTACATGTCGGAGATCCTGAAGCCACATTCATTCTTAATTTGTAGCATACAAGAGATGGTCCGAAGCTAGCTGTCGGTTTTCTTTTTCATGAAGGGAAGGCTCATCATAAACCTATAATTCCACAATAAACAGGACTGTAAAGTATGAAGCAGACCCTTTGCAAAAAAACCATGGACCAAATTTTAAGCTTCTAGACTCATGAACTAGATCTCCACACAAAAAATGTGATGGGAGTTTAAAGAATTGTGCACAATTCGGGGATGAATACCTAGTATTGAGCGAGGTACTTGTGACATTTGCAGTAGCCTATGTCGGGTCCCAAGATGGCTTCAAGTAGATGAGCATCCAGTCTGGGTGATCATGATCACCAGATCTCTGAATTTCATCTCCTTGGAGCCACCATGGGACACGACACCTTTGCAGTCCTGATCATGTTTCAGTCTTCTTCAGAAATCAGTGGTATAACTGATAGTCTCATTTCCAAAGGTGCGAAACAATTCAAACTTTGCAAAACCACCATTTCCATGATCACAAATCTTTGTTCAGAAAATCTGTCCATGAAATTGAAGGATTAAAAAAATGAACAACTGCTAATTCCTTGCCCGTGCCCAAAACATCAAAGGCACAAAGGATGTATAATCCAGCCAGGCTGCCCATTGCATAGTAAAAGGCAATCTTAAGAAGATCCTCCTAGCTGCTGTTCTGTGAACAGCCTGAAAAGAGGAACAGAGCAACAGCTAACTTAAGAAACACTATCAAAAAACTCCACAAAACAGCAGCTAACTTATCAAACATAACAAGACCCACAAAAAAAAGAACAGCATGCATACATACATTCTTGCTATCATCTGAGAGGTCCTAGTGATCACATCTGTAGTTGAGACAGAGAAAGAGAGGAGTTGGAAGTTTGTCTAATACTCTTCTGTTTGGTTCATTACTTGGAAATATAGGTGAGGGGGTTGTACTGATGATGAAGAAGCCTTTGAGAAGTCAGCAACAGAATTGGGTTTGTGGGATTGTGGGGATTCATCACCACAGAATCCAAGGATCATGTGGATCAGGGGGAGGAGATGCCAGTAACACCAGGGAATCCATATGCCATGAACCAAGACATACCTACTTGTGTTGTGTTCTTATGGAAGAAGCCAATGCCCCCCCCTTCCCACCCACCCCAAACACAACCTCCCCATCCATTCTTTTACTTAACCCAAGTTTCCTTTCCTTGCCATTTGGAACAACCCACTTGCTGCATAAGCCAGAATCATCCAGTGCATAAGTCTCCTTTCCTTTCCTCATTGTCTAAACTCTAAAACCCTTTCCCTGCATAAGCCAGAATCATCATTTGCACAAGTTCACTTTCCTTCTTTGCAGTCTAAACTCTAAAGCCGATTCCTCGTGTAAGCCAGAATCATCCTTCGCACAAGTTTCCTTTTGGAATAAGTCTAAACCCATCGTGCAAAGGATGATTTCAAATCATTCAGCAAATGGGTTGTTCTATATTGCAAGGAAAGGAAACTTGGGTATGTAAACAAAGGGGGGGACCCATTTGCTTCTTACAAAAGATGATTTCATGGTCTACTTTGTGTCTAGGGTAAGGCAACCCATTTGAGAGGGGCTTCATAGGTTTGACCCTATGAACTAAGGGCAGTCTAAGGGGTGAGAACCTGTGAGGCCTCGAAGTAGCTTGAGGTCCCTTACCCTTCATAAAGAAATTCAGAAAAAAATTGGAACAAGAAGGGTGTAATCTAAACAGAGTGTAATGCACTCTGGCCAACTTGGTGAATGTGTTAGGCCTCTGTGAATGCAATCTAGTCAACAACTCTGTGAATGCACTTTAGCCGACAAGGGGAGCTTCAGGTAAGTTCACGAGAGTAAGCACACTCAAAGTACAAAGGAATATATTTTTCCTAAAAATTCATGGTCATGATGATCTGGGGAAGATTGAGCATGACAACTTGGGCAAGTTGGCAACACAGAATTTTTGTGGCACACAAAGTCAAATACAAAAAGAAATTCCAATGTTCCGTTGAGGAAGAAAAAAGGTGTTCAATGTTTGATTTCTCTAGTGTTTGAATCTCGTGGGAATATTATGTCGTGCAAGATTCATTCATTCAGCAGAAGCCTATTACAATTCGAAGGTACAACAATTTGAGCTATTTTTTTCCAGTACATATACTTTGTACTATCTCATGACAAATTGTACCAACTTGTAACTTCTGATGCTTTTGGATCTTTTGAGGTTGTGAAGAAGGGTTTGGTTTCTTTCACCCACATGTGTGACAAAGTTTAGCAACATCCAAAGTCCCTGAAACCTTGAACATTACTTGGGTGTGAGAAAGTGTGGGGGGAACATGAGCCAACATTATTCAACACAAAAATATGTGAGATGGGTCCCTCTCCATTTAGACTTGGTACATCAAGTTTGCATGCATGTCTAACACCTAATGTTAGATTGATGAACCTTTTTGTGTTGTGAAGGAAACACTTTTCTATGTAATGTCTTTTGTATCCAATTTCTAGTAGGCTAGTAGTACTAGAGGATTTACCCATGTAGGATACTTGTTCCCTCAATTTTATAGCTATGTACAATTAACCCAAATTCCATGTATCCACAATAGGATAGAGAGAGAGAGAGAGAGAAGATGATTTATTGCCTCCTAAGTAATAAGAGCTTCTTCACCTTGGGGCCTATTTAGATTTCCTAGGTCCTACAAGTTGTTTGTCTATGGGCCCAAAGACAACTTATAATATTCAAATTATATGATTTTCACTTTAGCTTCTATGTGTGCTGCTAGTTAAACTAAAGCAAAACTATAAGGGAGGTGGGAGATTGACACTTTGAATTAGCTTGGGATATTTACCGGCAATATTGCAACTATATTTTTCAAAATGCAAATGCCACAATTGTATAAAAACAAATGCAAGGAACCATTACACCACTTTTTGTTGCCAAAAAATTGAACTTATTTTCCATACATTCAAACAAAATTGTTGCAAGATTTGCAATATGAAGAATGATGTAACATTCACCATTTTAAAACTATAAGAACCAACAATCAACAATTTTTTTTCCTACAAACCTTTGAGAAAACTAAAGTAACAATATTCAATATTTCATGTCCAAGCAACAATTCAAGAAATTTTACCTCTATTTTGAATTAGGCTATGATTCAATTTGCATATCTTTATTTATATTCCTAGTTTAACAAAATCATTGAGGTTGTTAATTAGGTATATGGCAATATTGGGTAGTTCCTAGGTTCTAGGTTCTAGAGGAACCTTTGATTTCAGTTCCTAAAATTTTCAAGGAACCAATTCTGATTTCATTTTCTAGTTTTTTTTTTTTTTTTTCAAAACCTGGACTCAATTTTGGTTTTTAAACTTAAGGGATAGTTTTAGCTCTTTTTACTTTTAAATTAGGTTGGTTCCAATTTGCAGTTCCATAACCTTTGGTTCGGATTTAAAACATCAAAATTCACAATGAGAAAATTTCACTTTTTTATTTTTTTTAAAAAATATTACAAAGGTTTAATAATGTCAAATTAATAGAAAGTAGCCTATTTTAAATTTCAAAACCACATAAATACTAACAATTAGAATCATTTTTTTCCATTGCCATGTGGTTTTCTATTTAGGGTTTCATGCAATTGTATTTACCACCTTGAAATATGGCCTCTTGTCACCCTTGAATTCAGCTCCAAAGCGTCCACAATCTACCATAATTTTATATGAGGACACCTCATAATTCCACCCTCAAATATCCTCAAACAGCCCCCAAATCTGCCCCAAAAAATACACCTTCAAAATAACCTAAAATGCATTGGGTATTTGCTTCAAACACCCCCCAATTTAACGTAATTTTTAATCCCAAGGAAGCCCCCAAAACCCTCCTAATTCATACCTAAATTTTCTCATACTTTTACCCGTAGTTCCCCTCCCCTTCAAAAAATCCCCACTTTTGCCCCAATTTTGTGCCCCTAACACTTCCAATGTACACCCATATTCCCCTTTCCTTCCATTAGCCTAGGTCAAAAATGAAATATGTAGGAATAGAAATTTTGTTGAACCAATGAAGTGATGAAACATGGACCCAATAGACCTAGGGTTTAGGGTTTACGGTTTTTGGGGGGAAAGGGAGGGGGTGGAGAAACATTTAGATAATTTGGTTTTTTATTGTTCCCCATGTCTTTCACAAGATGTTATGAATAACACCACACTTTTATCTCATGTGTTTTGTTCAAAGTTAATGTTATAGGACGAGACAAAAACACAACTTAAAGAAAAATTATATAAACATGAGAAGCAAACAAAACTAAACAATGAATGAAAATTAAATGATTTTATTATTTGAACAAAAAAAACATGATGCAAACTAAAAACGAGATGATTTAAAATACAAGGTCACAATTTATGTTAGTGGGATTAAAGCGTGGTGCTTTATTGTCTTTTACTTATATTATCCAATGATATATTCTAAACGATCATCCACCTTCTAGAAGGTTCTATCAATTAAACTTTCATAAATTTTTAATAAATGACTTTCTATAATTTTTTGTTGTTCACGTTTTTTTTTTAAAAATTATTACAACTTCCAAAATTTTCTATCAATTATTTTTCTAAAAAATTCTTCATTTAAAAAAATAATTCTAAACATATTCCTCAAAAAACTTCTTGGGAAAAATTCAAAAAACTTTGAAGTTTATTTTTCATGGATTGTTTTTCAAAAACATTGAAACTTTTAAACATATTCCTCAAAGATCGTTTTGACAAAAAAAAAATTAAAAATTCCTTATTATTTAATCTTCATGACCTTTTCATATATAAGATGTGGTCCAAAGGGGAGGCATTTCATCTTCCAATATAAATTTCTATTTTGGAAAGCTTCAAAATATCAATTTTTTAATTTGTGATGGGCTCAAAATCAAAATAACTCATTCCTAAAACAAAAAGTTGAACATGGGATGCACCCCTTCAAAATTGCAAAGTCTAAAACTAGAAATAAGAAAATGATGAATAAGACTTTTTAAAAATTCCTTGCTTTAACTTACTTAGAACCATTTACCATTTTTTTTGTAAAATTCTAATCTAATTTTAATTATGACCCACTTGGGAATTGGACCTCATGTCTAGTTCTAGAAAAAAAAAACACCAAATTGAACTAGGGGGTTGGTTCCACCTTTGATTCCAAAGCTAAACCCAAAACCCAATTTTGGTTCTTGCCCAACTCTAGAAAATAGGTTTGGTTTGAATAGGTTCCAAATACCTAAAATCAAAGCCTCTAGTTCCTACCCAACAACCTACCTACCTACCTACCTACCTACCCAACATTGGTATATGACTTCATATAGATCCATGTTGAAGTCGATAGATTTCACATCCATGTGATGTATTGTTTGTTGTTGTTCCCCTTCCAAACAACAATAATTTTTTAAATAATAATCAATTTGCCCATGAAATTATTTTTTTTACAATAATCTACACCACAATGATCTTTCAATGTGCATTTCATGTGGAATTCAACGTAGCCTATTTATCTTCTCATAGTTACGCTTTATAAATCCATTTCAACCATAACTTTTTGGTTTTATGGATCCATTTGGGATATAACCTTTTAAATTTAGAGGTTAAATAATAGTGAAACCAAATATTGCATTTTATTTAGGTGGTAAAAAAAATACTGTCTAAATGTTAAGCATGCCTAGCAACAATAATAAAATAACTTTTGGATGAAATATTGTAGTTAAGAGTGTTTTTGCTAGTTGTTGAATTTTTAAATGATATTGTCATGTATCTTTATTTTTCACTTGGGTTATATCATTTAGTGAAACTTTGAATTCTCTAATATGATTGGAATTCTTTCATATCTAGTGATGAAAAGTCTTGTGAATTCTTTTATAAAGACATTATGAGCTATGACATCTTGTTTCAAATGAGGAATATGACATTTGTAAGCTTTCATGTGATCATTTATGATAAATTAACACTTTGGCCTATATATTATTTTGCAAAACTTTAAAACTTTTTTCAATTCACACACGTGAAATGCACTCGCAAATACCTTCAAATGGGGAGAAAGTTTATCTTGTGTAGATTTCTTATGAAGGTTTAATTAACACCTTGTTGGAATAGTTTTTTATTCCAAAGTGTAGAGAACTTGTTATGTGAATAAATTTTACCCATAGGTGTTGGGGTAGGTAAGTTTTCTAGTTAGATGAACCTAACTATTTAAATTAAAACTCTATTATTATTTTTGTTTATTTTTTCATTAAAGCTTATATGGTTGGCTAAAGTCTATTTTGAATAGAGAAAAAATAACCTTATTATTTCAAGTAAAGACCTATTTTTTTCTTTTCAAGTTAATCCATATTGTTAAAGGGTGGTGAAGTTCTTGTTTGAGTGTGAAATTTTGAAAAAGGTGTGAATTTATATTTTTCATTGTTAGCTCTATAAGATTTCTAAACATTTTTTGGACTTTGTTTTGATAGATCTTTGTGTATTTCAAATCAAAGTTTATTACGGGGCTGGCAAGTAGAAAAATATGTGTTGTGGTATTTTTGTGAGTGAAGCAATATCTAATAACATTTTGGAATTTCTAAGTTTTTTGAAAAATAGATGTTTGCAATGTTGAAAATCTATTAAAAAAAAAACTTAAGCACCAACTACCTTCATAATGTAATATAATGTTAACTCGTAAAACATTATTATTTTTATTATCAAATGACCAAATTCAATTATGGTACTTATTTTAAATTGCACCCTTTTATGCCAACATATAATTTTAAATTGTTTTTCCTCATAAAAAAACATGGATTGAAAGTTTCCAAGAAATTTCTTATCAATAGTGTTTTTCTTAAAGCCATGCCATATTGGGCTTGACTTTCACCTCCCATTTGGTGCTTCATCCTTTCCTTATTTGCAAAGTCTTAAAATAACAAACCAAACTTTGAAATCCCAACATCAATTCATTTCCAACAATTTTTTTTTCAACCCATGGGTTGCCCACCTATAATCTATGTTATAGGTGTTATATTGGGGTTGAAGGAGGCTTGAGGGGGCTACAAAGGTTATAAATTAAAGGCTAGTGGGTTATGGTTATATTGGTTATATTGTTATATGATTATTTCACCTATAGGGGTTATAAGTTATGGGTTTAAAGTTTAATTTTTAGGGTTTCAGGATTTGTGTTTTATCTTTTTAGGGTTTAGCTTTTGGGGTCTGTTTTTTAGGGTTTGAGTTTGTTCCTTTTAAAATTTAAGTTTAGAGTTTATTTTTGGGTTTAGGACTTGAGATTTTGGGGTTTAAGATTCAAAACTTTAGAGTTTAGTGTTGAATGTTTAGGGTTCATTTTTGGTCTTTTGAAAGTTTAGTTTGTAAGGTTTGGCTTTCAAGGTTTAGAACTTGAAAATTTAAGGTTCATTGTTATAGAGTTTGATTTGAGGGTTTTGAGTCTGAATTTGGGGTCTTAAGGCCTTAAATTAGGGTTTTAGGGTTTGTTATTAAAGTTTAAAGTTTGAAAATAAAATTTTAAGGTTTGAAAATAAAGTTCAAGGTCTAAAATCAAGGTTTTAAGCTTTAGATTTTGGGAAAAGTTGAATTGCACCCAAAAAAAAAATTACATGAAAATATTAAGTATAATTCTAGAATTGCCCTAATTTTTATTTTAATTTTTTAAATAAAAAATCACTCCTACAACTTTAGCCATCTTCAAATTTTTAATTTTTACCTTGTTCTTCCTCTCATGGTTAATGTCCATTTATCCTAATAGGAAAGCATCACAAACATTGAATACAAAGGAAAATAGCTTCCCAAAGTTGTGATGCTCTTAAAGTTCATTATCATTATCTCCCCCTTGGTTAGTTTTGATGTTATGAGATTTTGCATCTCAATGAAGGTGGTCATAAGGTTAAGGTCTAAGGAGGTTGCACCCATAGATGGTCATCATTAGGGGGAGGGTTATGACTAGGGTTAAGGCTAGGAGATGGGGTTAGGGTTGTAGGTGTGTGGACAATGAAGCTTTGTTTGCTTCTTTAAAATATTCTAGATTGCATGCCCATTAATTGCTTCAAAACCTCATCACATTGCAATGTGGCTTGGTCTAAACCCTCATTAGTCCCCATTTTTTATTCCTTGGAAATCTCCCATAGATAATCATCCAAAGTTTCCTTGGCAAATGGGGCTTTAAGATAAGCCACGAGGTAATTTTAGTAAACAAATTTCCATGTTACATTTGAGATCAATTGAATCACCTCTATGTCAATGTTACAGATGGCAAAGTGAAGGGTATATGTCATTGCAAGTGTGTTAAGTTGCATTGATTCCATGATCTACTAAGGCACTTTGTCCCAACATGGTTATTTTGTCTTGTGCAACCTAACTAACTCAAACTTTTGAGTCTTTGCCATGAAATCACCATGTTTTAATAAGCTCCTCATTCATTTTTTTAAAAACTCCCCACCATGCACAACATTCACTCTCAAAACTAAATAAACAACTAGCAATGTGTCCTTAAAATAATCCTTGGAAAAACAATCATTAAAAAAATAGTCGTGACTAGAAAATTAATCATTGGGAAAAGGTCTATTTGGCTAGAATTGAAAAGATCACAAAGTTGACCACCAAATTGAAAAACAAAACCAAAAGGACCACCGTAATCACATGCAGTTAGGGTTTAGGGATATGTTTAGCTATAATTGAAAGGAAGATCAACAAAATGATGATCAAATTGAAAAACAAAACCAAGAGGGTTACAACTAGGGTTTAGGGGTTTGTCCAAGATGAAGATTCTTTTCAAACCCCTAATTGAAAAGAAGATCACCAAGATGACCACATAAATGGATACCATAACCAATAGGATCAATATCACCAAAATTTTGAAATTTTAAATATGTACATAATTTGAATATATGAAAGGGTCAATTTTTGGAAACATCTAACTCCAACAAATTATTTATATGAAAGCAACATCTCAAGCATTCTAATTGAAATCATAAACAAACGTTAAAATATTTTGTCAAAATTCTTGAACTTCAATTGTTTGCCAATACAAAACTTGTTGTCTATTTTCATAATCTCAAGCATGTCACAAGCCATGGTATCACTCACAACCTTGTATCAAGATTTGTTTGTTGAATGAAGTTGTCACATCATTGACAATTTCATGGGCAAGTGGGTAAAAATTTGTATGATGACAGGTGCATTTGTGAAAGGAAGAAATAGATGGTTCAAATTTTTGTATTCCAGTATTTGGTCTATGGGTTTTGGTGTAGAAGGCTTAGAAAATTTTGTTGAACTATTGGTGGGTTTTAGATTAAGTGGTTAATTTAGGGTAAAAGACACCTTAAATCTAGTGTGGTTGGAGGAAGAGTTTTAGATTTTCTTTAAGATTTTGCAAGCCATGAAGTAATTAAGGTTTGTAAGATTTCACAAAACTTGTGAACAAACACACAATGTGATCACAATGAGAGGAGGAAACATTGCTAAAAGGTAAGGTCTTCAACATGACAATTGTAAAACATGTATTTTTCCTCACCTAAAATGATGGATATGAGCACCATCTCTTGGGATTAGTGTTAACCTCACCTCAAAGAACTTACTTCTTAGACAAATTATTCTTGTTTGAAGTTGTGAACCACATTAGGAGGGCGACTTTTTCTCCAAGATTGAAACTCCAAATCATTCTACTCCAAGCACTCACACTTCAAGTGTTCCATTCCAAGTTGGGACCCGACATTAAAAAGGTTCACAAACCTCAAAATAGAAGTTCATTCCAAAAGCTTCTAACAAAGTTATGGGCTAAGCTTGCTCACAAAAGAAAAACTCTACTTTAAAAGCTCAAATCTAATTTAAACTAAAGTAACAAAAAGAAAACCAATAACAAGAAAACAAAAACCCAAATTCAATTGAAAAGCTTCATGGGAATGTGAGGCATTCTTACACACCCTCAACATGAAGATATGCACTCACAAACCCGTTTGGAAGTGGAACTACTATGTAGTTGTAGTCTAACAAATAAAGTGGTTCAATGTAATGTAATGAAGTTCACTAAGAATCTAATGCGTTGTGTCCACTTGGAAGATACAAAGACATTGTGGGAGAATCGTAATTCACCATGATGGAATGTGAAGGGGCATTATGTTGATGTTCATTCAATGTCACGCTTGATGGTTGAACCCCTTTTGTTCCATTCGACATAACATCTACATATAACCTCCTAATCTAACATGCATTGGATTTTTGAAAAGTTAATCAAAAAAGGAGCCATGTTACAAAATCTTATAAGTTTTTATTCTTTTGATCAAAAGTTAAGCCTTGGGACAAAAAATCACTTTGTTTAGATTGAAGAAAAAACAGACAATTTTAACCCCCTCTACTTCCGGCAAGTGTAGCGCCCTTACAACAAACCCGATAATGCTAAAATTTGGACAGAACCTTCTACACCTCTTGCATAAATTTTTTTAAAGTTTGACACAAATCCAACGGTGGATTTGAGAGGAACAATTATTTGAAATAAAACTCCAGAGGCTTTGTCATGGAAATCCTTTCATGAACTCCACTACAAACACCCTCTACTTCCGGCAAGCGTAACTCCCTTACAACAACCTCGATGATGCTGAAAATTAAAGAGAACCTTTTACACCTCCTAAACAACAACTGTTTTAAGTTTGACACAAATCCAACGATGGATTTGGGAAGAACAACTATTTAAAATAAAACTCTAGAGGCTTTGTCATGGAATTCCTTCCATGCTTATTTCTTGCACACATCATTCCATGAACAACACCTTTCCACACATAAGAACTAATCTTTTTCTCACACATTCATTCTCCTTCTTTCCCCTTCCCTCAACACAAAATACTCCTTTCTCCCTTGGTAAACCTCCATGACCTTTCCTTGAACTTGTTCCCCTTGTCTAATGGAAACTTCGAAATCTTTCCCTCCAATCAATGGCCTCCTCATCTTTCAAGAGCCAATGAGAATTGAGAATGATTTACCCTCCAATTAATTTTAGGATGAAAATTTTTGGGCCCAATGAAACAGAAAAAATATTCCATTTTCCAATCAAATAGGATGACAATCCTCATGACTAATGGGATTGGAGGATACATCCTTCCCTTTATCTTGGATACCTTGATGAGGTTCTTGAGTTTGATCTTTATCCTTTTCGTCCGTTGACCCTCACATCCTACTTCTTCATCCTAATTATTTCAAGTAACTAACTACTAGGACAATTTATCGATAGTAACAAGTAAACATCCTTGAGTCCTTACTTGACTAAATCAATTCAATGGTTGAAATAACATCCGTGCATACCATTTACTTTTTTGATATCCCCTATTTATTTTTTCTTCCATGCACTAATTAACTATGTAGTACATAATAAATTGGAATTAAAAATTACATCACAAAAACCCCACTACTACAAAATGTGGGTGTAGTTCATTAGTCCCCATTCACTAGACCATTGAATTCACTCAAAATCCAGTGAAATCACTTGGCGTATAAAGACACCTTTTGTTGTAGTGCCCCCACATACTTCTAGATCCGCTATCGAAATTAGGGTTTGACGAATCCATTAGATCTAGGATGTTCGAGTTTTCATGAGGTTTCGCCACATCTTACACCTACCTTAATTTGTTATATAAAAAAACCTTGACCCCTTCTGAACGCAAGTGCCACATTGTCTCTGCTACCCTCTTGGTTTTTTGTTGATGCAGGTGAGAATTTTGTCATGGCGGATGATGTCGCTATGGCTTCAAATCCTCCAGTTTCACTAATAAATAAATAAAAGCTTGAAAAAACACCGCTTGACGTGAATGTCTCTCAACGGTCGCTCGAAGAGGAACCGTCTAGAAGAATGGTGCGCACTTGAGTCGATCGTTCGGCATGGGATCGTTGATTGTCTCTTAACCAACATGCCTTAACAATCTATTTAGAATTTGTTCCTATTTGTGGAGCCGCACCAGAAAGCTTTAAAAAATGTCAATGTGAAGACGATAATGTTCGTCTTCATTGTCGAACTTGGGTTCTCGGTGATGGCCATTATCGTTGGCTACGAGGCTTAATTAATCCCCTTTCCATGGAACATCGAGTCGAATACTTAACTCGCACCATTCGTCGCATTTTGAAGTTTTTGCAATTGTGATCTATCCCCTTAAAGTTGTTTAATAAGTTGTAATTCACTTGGGGCCACTCAGGTGGAAATGTTAATACCTAAGTTTGATTTTGATTCTATTTAAGAGTCTGATAAAAATGAAAACTAAATAAAGATGTATTAGGACTATATCTTATAAATCTTTCTAGTACATCATTCATGTTTAGAGATTATTCTACATACTAACTTAATATTGTCATGGTGAAATGTTATTGTTAATTATGGGCTTGTATTCCCAATATATCAATAAATCACATCTAATTCTACATCCCTTTTCCCTTCTCTACAACATAAAAGGATAATGCACTTTAAAAGGTTTACTATGTCCTAAAATTAACTAAGCCTTGCATCAATTTAAATAAAAGAGTCTTCTACGTCAAAATATCCAAAGGCTAATTCAACTTTTAATAATTATTACTTGGAGATTTATTAGGATTCAAATCATTAATATTAAAGAAAACTATGGAATTAAAGCTTAACAATTTGTGGTATTATAATCCATGACTCACAAGGAACTTTATGTGCATGGGGTGTTTGTGATGAACAACAATGTAGCATGAAACTTGATTCATGCCAAATTTCAATGCAAAAATTTATTTCATGAACATTTAGGAGTGGTGTAAATTTTTGACGCCATTTTAAGCATTAAACCCATTTTCCAACAAATATGGCCTTTTAGTGCCATGTTTGCCAAACTTTACTAAAAACTTTAATGTGCAAAATATTTTCCTTTGATGGATATGCATGTTTCAATTTTCAAAAACAAATTTTTTTAAAATATGAACAACAATTATGGATATCACAATTTTCAAATTTTGGTTGTCCCATTGGCATTGGGTGAACCAACACCTACATTGGAACCATGGTAGACCCTCCCCAAAAAACTTTGTTCTAAACATCATAAATATTCTATTGTAAGATAAAATTAGGATTTTCAAGTCCAAGCTTGATATCCCATGGGACCAAATTCTAGTTGCCCCATATGTTGCATTAGATAATATATGTTATGTCAATTTTTAATTTTGGTGTTAATTATTTTTTACCATTGATTTTTTATTCATGTTTAACAAAGTGTTCACTTTTCAATCTAATTTCCAAAAGAATGATAAGGATATACATGTCCGAGTACCTTCAAATTTTATAAATGAATAATAATATGCATCTACCTACATCAAATATGCATATATATCATGCTAAACAAGATGCACCTCATTAGTTACCTACACTAATAGATGTTGAAAATCACACAAGTTCTAAACATGGTTCTATCCATGTTGTAATTATGCATGTTTATTTTTTAAATAAAACCTATAATGTGACAACATTGGTTGAACTAATGTTCGGCAATCTAATTTAGAATTGTTTTGGTTTTGATTTCACACATAAATTGAATTCAAAATCCAGTTTTGGGTTTGATTTTACAAAATTAAATTTTGGTTTTTAAAACGAGACCTAATTTGAGTTTGGTTTTGATTAGCTCAGACTAGAACAACTAGTTAATCTTTTATTAATTGTCAATTATGTTTTCTTCAAAACTTTTGGTTATAATATTACACTTAAATTGAATCAAAAATTCGGTTGCAGGTGTAGTTCTTTAAGAAAATAATATTAAGTTCTAGTTCCTTTCCGGATTTTAAAAATCAAATTCAATTTTGGTTCATTAGTAAATAAAACCAATGGTTCATACTAATGTTGGTTATTTATTGATTTTTTGACCCAAGTAACTAGCTAGGTCCAAGTATCAATTACCTATTAATCAAATATTGATTTCGTTTAATCTTATTAAATAACGTACTAATCTTGTATTGGATTTTAAAATTTTAATAACCTAAGGTAGAACTACCCATCACCAAACATTTTCCAATATTTTCTTCATTTCTTATCCAAATTAAGTGATTTTTGTATCATTGGATGTGTAAACTAGACGATTGCAAATGTTTTTAAAACATCATAAATAAAGGAAAAATGTAAAAAACACAAGAACAAGATGAGCAATAATTTGCTTCAATTTTTTTGAAAAATAGCTCTAGACTCCTTTCTAATTCCAACCCCATATATTTTCCATTTTTAGTCCATTTTGAATGATTTAAAACCTGATGGGTGCATCAACTAGGGCTTTAAAAAACTTTTGTGTAATCTAAAGGCAAAACTATAATGATTAAAGATTTTAAACTTGCAATCCTAATTTATTTTTATTCACCCATCACTGAACATGAACCCCCTTGCACCAAACACCCCATATCTTCCCCATTCCTTTACCAAATTGACAAATTATTGTGGCATTATATGTGTTAAATGGAGGGCTACAAATGTTTTGGAGATTTAGAAGCAAAGCTTGAACAATGTGTGAAGATTCAACTTCCTTTGAGTTCTTAAAATGTTTGTTCATTGGTCTATATACCTTACTTAGATTATTTTTAAAGTAAAATATTAAGAATACATATAAATAGTTCTTAAAAATAAAAATCTTATACCTAATGTATAACCAACATTATAATTGGATGTTTTCAACCAAGTATTTGAAAATCAAGTTTTATGCATAATTAATGGTTGTTACCCAAAAATAATTAGTTAAATTGATAATTGGAAGTATTATTTTGACATTGATATTAATAACAAGTGGTTTAATTTTATTTTTTTAATTATAACATATTTGACCAATTATTGTTTTTTGGTAATAATTGGTCAAAATTGGTTCTTACCAATGTTGTCAAATATTTGTTTTTGATATATCCAAGGGTAAGGATATATTAAAAAATTCAATTTATTTACCCGGAGGGTAAGGATATATATATATATTTCCTCCATTAGGTTAAGGTCCAAGTATATAAAATGTATGGTTTTTGGTAGATGGGTAGGGTATGGATACCTTATATCATATACCTATGGTTGGGGTAAAAAAGGGTATGTATCTTGTTATTTATTTAATTAAATTTTTAAAAAAAATTCCATGCTAAAATATTTTTCAAAGGCCCAAATTCAATGGATGTAATGCATAAATCCTTATGTCGAAATGCAAGGATCAATTAAAAGAATAAATTCAACTATCTAATGTTAAACATATAAACAAAATGAAAATATTATGAGGCCTTTCTGGATAAAATATACATTTTATGTTCAAGATATAATCAGCATGTTCATAATATTTTGACTCCACATTTCTAACAACACAATTCACCCCTGCCTTTTGCATACATATACTCAAAATGACCAACTAGCCACCCTTAATCCCCATATGGATACACATAATGCCCAAGGAACCCAATTCAAGAAACACCATTTGGATTTCAATCCCAAGAACTTTCTCATGAACAAATTCAAATTCCCCTTAACAAATATGAACAATATATTTAATTAGCTTCCCCACAATACCATCATGTCCTAAAGCTTACATTGGGTTATGGTTTATAAAACAACAACCTAATTATAACGAATTTTGATAAGACAAATTAAACAACAATCTACCTTACCAAATTTTCACCTTACGTCATGTAATCTACCATCTATTTCACATACCAAATCTACCTTATCAAATTTGCAGATTTAGAAATCAAAATTAGTTGAATCATCAAGTTCAACATAGTCACCTAGTTAGTCTTCAAATTCTTCCTTCATTTGCTTCAACAAATTTGCTTCAAGATCCCAAAGTCATCAATGGATTCAATTGCAAATGATTCACACCCAAAATGTGGATCATTTGGCCAATTTTTGGAAATCAAAACAAGTTGATTTAAGTTTTGGGTTCCAAGTCGGCATTTGCATAGCCTTATCAAAATCCCAACAATGGAAAAAATATGTTCCACTTCAATCTAACTTCCCACAATACCCAAAATTTGATGAGCCAAGTATCCAACAATAGGAAGTTGTGCCTAATGAACCTTCCACCACTTTAGTGGATATTCACAAGACTTTGCTTCCAATTGTAGATTTTAAAAACAAGTGAATTATCGTTTCACCTATAATCAAATACACAAATACTTAGATCACTATTCATTTACTGTTACGTGCATCACACATATGAATTATATAATATATGTTATAAATATGAAGTGAATCATGATGCAAAAATTACAAATTGTGAATTGTAAGTGGAAAAACTAGATTTCAAAAAAGAGAAACTTGAAATTGTGAATGCAAAACCAAATTGCAAAAACTAGAAACTTGATTATGAATGAAAAAACTATAAATTAAAATCCAAAAATAAGACATTTTTTCATTTTGAATGCATAAACCAACAATTGTGAATGTAAAAACTTACATGTTCAATGGCAATATCATTTGGAGATAGTCCTACACCAAACATAGCCAATGGTAATTCTTGGGTGACAAATTTTTTTGTTGGTTCTACAAAAACATTCACTTTCCAATAAGTTGAACATAGAAGGGGCATTAGGGTTTTAGAATCACACCTTGTTGTTACAATTATGGCCATATTTCTTTTCACATAATTGTTCACAATAGATAAATCCTTGAATTTGGGGTCAAACATTAGGGCCAACATCATGTGTGCCTTTTTTGGATCAAACTCATGTAAATAATCCAAAAATGGAACAAGCACGTGATTGACTTCTAATCGCATCCTACTTGTTAATAAGAATAATTTTACATCAAATTGATATGCAAGGATAGGGTTCATTTGGATTTCTAGTTGAAGCCTTTTTTGGGTCAATTTGACACAAAGATTGATTGCACTTGCAAGTGCATCACTAAGCAGCCAATAACCACAATGTTGATTAAGCACACAACTTGATACAACTAAGGCCAAGGTTGATGCAATGACTTCAACAATTGCCCAAACTTGTGATGTTGGAATTTTGCCTTGCAAAGCCAATGTTTGTTGGTTGTAACAAACATGAATAACAACTTTAAATTCAAGGGCATGTTGGAACATTATCACTTTAGAAACAAACTTAATTTTCATAAGTGTGTTTAATTTTCGTGGTTGCTAACTTGCAGCCAAACAAGCCTTTGTCCACTTTACCCTTCCTTTGCTAGATTTGTTTGGCCAAGTTATACAAGATTAAACTAAAGATTGTGTAGTTTTGATGCTCACTGGTTATAGACTAGAACTTACTTTTTCATTAGAAGTGGCATATTGGCAAGCCTTAGAAAGTGCATGACCAAAACAAACACCTTCAAATGGTGCATGCATTCCCAATTATCCACAAGTAACAATGTGTTTAAGAAAATTGGTCGTTGTAGATAGGTTTGTGTCTTCATTTTTCAAGTAGCAAATGATATTGTTAGTAAATTTGTACTCTTCAAACAAAGCTTGCAATTGACCAAGACTAACCCCAAAAGTTCCTTTCGCCTCAAAAAACCAATTGTGACATGTTTTGGTTCCCAATCCAAAGTCAAGAAATTAATGACAAGGGTAAAGGTATCAAGTGCACCTTTGTTCATCCATAAGTCAAATGTTACAATTATAGAAGTTACAACATTGATAAAAGGGAAAAGAAGCTCTTGAAGTGTGTGCTTCATCATAAAAGGTAATATATCTTTAGTTAAGGTTCTATGTGATGGAAACACCCTTTGTGGGTCCCTTTGCAAACCAAATCGCCTCATCCATATGCTTTCAATTGTGCTTAAAGGTAGTAACCCCTTCACAACAAGCAACACAAGATCATCAATGAAAGCTTTCTATTCTTCTTGTGATTTTTCGTAAGATGTGTTACCAAAAAATGTATAGATGGAGCCAAAAGTTACCACTTTTTGAACTTTGGATTTATTTTTCAAAAGGATTTGTTTCAGCATAACGTCAAAGTGAAATCTCACTAACATAAACTTTCCAAATTTTAACATGTTCACCTTCACAATGTTTCTTCATGGTTGAAGTCCCAAATGTTTTTAGTTTTATAAGAGATCAATCCCGAACCTTTGGTTTTTAACTCCAACACATGAGCACCCAAACGAATTAAATGACACATAATACAATGAAGAACTTATTCTATTTTGAACAACATAAGTTCATCAACATTTGGTTTGTAGAAAGCCCAAGGAGCAAACCTTCAATCCCATGAATCCCAAAATTTTGCTTGTTATCGCAATTAGCAGCTAATTGTTATACTTGCATTTGACCCAATTCATGAATGTTTCCTATTGGACTAAATCTACTAGTTGATGAAGAAGCAACAACATTTGTCGGTGAATGTGCATCACCTTTTTGAAATTAGGCTTCAACAACAAGCTGAACTTCTCTAGGCTTTAACTCCCCATAGTTTGAAACTTCAATGTTGTTTATAATGGTGCAAATGTTTCCCATTGAAACTCTCACAATTTTTTTAAAAACAACAAATTAATTACTATTATTAGATTAATTATTGTTATATAATTATTATATATTATATAGGTTATTATAGACTCAATTGTTATTATTGTTATAAAATTAGCTATCGACCCGCTACTAACCTGCTATTGGTTGTTGTAATTGTTGATTTGTTGTTGCAACTGTCAACTTAAGTTGATGTTATTTTAAATTCATGTTGATGAGTTGAGTTCTTGTTTTAACATATTACTAATGACTTAACCTATTATTTTTTCCACTTGGTATAATAAGCAATGAACTATTACATTAACCATGCATTTTGCACAACCCATGCATAAAACTTATCATAAGAATAAGAAAGTTACACTTACCTTTTCCATCCACCTAGCAAATAATGTGAAGTTAATTGTTATTGCATAGAAAACCATGGCTTGCATATGTATATTGTTTAGGCCACAACAAGATAAAAGCCAACAAAAAGTAACAAGATTGACATCAATATGAATATGATTTAATTAACATCTGAATTTTAATAGGTTTATGTTATGTTACCTCCAATGTATGGGATTTCACCATTGTGAGGGATCTAAAAAAAGCTCCTACCATAATTTTTATTTTAAACTTATAAGGAAAACAAAAAAAATTCCTTTCAAATAATGTGGTTTGATCACATATTAGAAGCCCATGTGAGCAATAAACACAACACGAAAGTATATTTTTGTTTCCATGCTACAGAAAACCATTAAAGAAACAAATAAATGATGAGATGTTTTTCACCCATTGGCATTGGATGGAAGAAAAAAAATGTAAAACAAAGGGACAAAAGTGATGTGGGCCCACAAGGAAAAAAAGACATATGCATATAAAATCCAAATGTTAGATGACATGTAATTGATTTGACAAAAATGGTGAAGAAAACTATGGGTCCACAAGAGGCCAAAAAAAGCCATAGAAGAAAAAAACAAGACTAACATCAATAAGAATATGATTCAATTGACATATGGAGTATGAAAAGATTGATGTTATGTTACCTCCTTTGTATGGGATTTCACTGTTGTAAAATATCCAATAAAAAATCCTACCACAATTTTTCTTTCTAACCTACAAGGACAACAAAAAAAATTCCTTTCAAAATAATCTAGTATCACATAGAAGCCCATGTGGCCAGTAAATACAACATAAAATTATATTATTGTTTTCATGCTACATAAAACCATTCAAAAAGATAAATAAATGATGAGATTTTTTTCCCCATTGGCTTTGGATAGAAGAAAATAGATGTAAAACAAAAGGACAAAAGTCATGCATGCCCATAAAGGAAAGAAAAACATGTAGTTGATTTGATAAAAATGGTGAAGAAAATTGTGGGTCCACAAAGAGGCCAAAAAACGAAAAAGGAAAAAAAACTTGTTCCTTTGTTGCACAAACTTCACTTTTGAGGCAAACGATATTTTTTTATGCACAAGTCTCCTCTTTTGGGCTCTAGTAAACACAATGCACAACAAATACCCCCAACAACAAAATAAATTTAATAAACAAATCATAAGAAGAAAACATTAGATAACCATAAAGAAAAAGAACCCAATAAAACTTTCCACAAGAAAAGGTGATTGTTTAGTGTTGTTGAAACCTAATAGCTTCAAATAAATAAGTTTAACCTTTAACGTGAGACAATTATTCAAGTGTTTTTCTGGCCCTTTCCTTGGTCTTGGACAACAATGGAAGACTTTTTTGGCCTCTTATTCATGAATATTTGCATTGTCAAGTGAAGCTCTTTCAAAGTCTTGTAAAATTTTATAAAAAACACATCGTAGATTAGGAAAATGTATAAAGGAATAAAATTAAGGAAAAAGGGAGAGGTGATAGGATGTTAAGTTGGCTCAAGGTAGGTGTGAAAATCTTTCCATGTCCATAACTGACCGCTTGTGGAAGGTCAGCCATATTTATATGTCAAAAACTAATAGCTTGCAATAGATTGGCCATGGTGATGGGAGGTGTGTCTTGAAGGGGTGGAAGTTGGGAAATGGTTAAGCCTATGATTATCACCCAAGTTAAGATGGAGGACGTTTGCATCCTTTGTAATGTGATCAAAAAAATTTGATAAAGAAAAGTGACCAAGGTAGAAAAATGAGGGCCTTTTAGCCCTTTCAAGGTCCAAATGGCATGGGCACAATTGTGTAAAAACACATTGGCATATTTGTGTAAGCAACCAAATACCTCAATTGTTAAGGGGAGGAATTGATTCGTGGGGTGTTAATTATAATAGTTTTTTTCTTTGGTTTGAGCTGCATTAAAGGTGGCAAATTCTTGAATTGCGTAAGATTGGGGAAGTAAATCCACTCGCATTGGGTCAGTAATGACAATGTTAGCTAAGGTGTGAATGCCATTTTTGGTAAGCACAATGTCGATTCGTCAACATTTCGAAATGTCTAAACCATCATACCATTTCTAACATGTTCTCCAACATGATATCTAAGGCCCATCGTGCTCAAATTTTATCACGTTTTGGCCCAAGGGTGGGCACCTGGCTTACAAATCAACTAGTCTTCCTAACTTTTTGATTATCTTCTACATTTTTTTCCACAATACTTTGTATTTGACTTGGACTACCCATCCTTTAATTGCAGATGTCCTTTGATGTGCACATACATCCCATCGACCCTATAGGTATCCACCTTTTACGTTTGCTCATGGCAACAAATGCACTCGAACCCATGATGCAATTCGTGACACCTTTGCCGCCACTATGCAAGATGCTGGCTTCCACATGGGATGAGAACAATTACATGCGCTTCCTTTAACCATATTCAACTCCTCTTGAGGATGTTTACTTATTACTACCAATAAATTATCCTAGGAGTTAGTTACTTTGAAAAAATTAGGATGAAGAAGTAGGATGTTAAAAGTCAAATAGATGGAATTGGTAATGATTGAATTCAAAAACCCCATCAAGATATCCAAGGTAGGGAAAAAAACGAATCCTCCAATTTCATTGGTCATGAAGATTATCATCCTATTTTGATTAGAGGATGGAAACCTCTTAGTGTTTCATTGGGCACAAGAATTCTCATCCTAAATTCCATTGGAGGGTCAAATCATCCTTGATTCCCATTGGTTCATGAAGGATGAGGAGGCCATTGATTGGAGGGAGGGATTTCCATAAACTTCCATTGAACAAAGAGAACAAGCTTAAGGAAGGGTCATGGGAAGCTTTTAGTTTTTGAAAATTTTGTCTTATGTTTTTAGGAAGAAGAAAGAGATTTAGGAAAAGGAAGAGAATGAGTGTGTGAGAACATATTTAATTTGTTGTGTGAAAAAATGTTATTCATGAAAACAATGGTGTGAAAACAAAAGATCATGGAAGAAAATTATGTGTAACAAGTAGTCGTAGTTGGAATTCATGGAATAATTTCCATGAACAAGCCTCTGGACTTTTTACGAAAATAATTCTTTATCTCAGATCCATTGTTGGATTTGTTTAAAATTTCAAATAATTTTAATTTAGAAGGTGTAAAATGTTTTCTCAAAAATTTAGCATCATTGGGGTTGTTGCAAAGGAGTTGCATTTACCAAAAAAAAAGGGGGTTTGAAGCCATTTTTTCCTCAAATATGGTCAAAATAGTTTCCAATTTTGAAGCATAACTTTTGATTTCAAAATAAAAAGTTATAAGATTTTTTATCATTGTTGCTTTTGAGATTAATTTTCTAACAACCTTGTGCAAGTTAGATTTGAAAATTGTATGAAGATGTTATGACGAGTTGAACGAAGGGGGGCCGACTATCAAAATATGAACATTGACTAATATCAACACAAATTTTCTTCACATCTTATCATGGTAAGTTTTGATTCTTAAAAAATGTTTTAGTATCCTTTAAGTGGACACAACGCATTAGATCTTTTAATGAAATTCATTACATTCTATTGAACCACCTTAATTTGTTAGAATATAATTAAATAGTAATTAATGAAATTCCACCCCCCAAATGAGTTTTGTGAGTTGCATATCTTCATGTGGCCTTGTGTGTAAGAATTCCTCACAAGTATCCCAGAAATAATTTAGGCTCCATATCATATATTTTGAAACTTGGAGAGGTATTGTGTAGCCTTTATGAAATTTAAAAGGAATGCAATACCTTCATTGGGGTAATTTGTAAACACCACAGGTTGAATTATTTTGGTCTAGGCTATCAAAGGGGTATCGTTCATGCCTAAACAAATTCAATGAACATGTAATACCCTTCTTAAGGTATCCCAAAAATACATTGGGTTCTATAACATATCTTTTGAAACGTGGAGGGGAATTGCATAGCCCTACCAAAACCTACAAAAAAACCAATACCCTCATTAGGGTATTATGTAATTAATTAAACACCATGGGTTGATTTATTTTGGTCTACACTATTGGAGGGGTATTGCTCATACCCAAAACTATTCAATACACATGCAGTAGGGTATCCCACAAATATGTTGAGTTTTATAACATATCTTTTGAAACTTGGAAGGGCATTGTAAAACACTTTTAAAAACCTACAAGGAAAACAATAACCTGTTTAGGGTATTCAATAAACACCATGGGCTAAATTATTTTGGTATAAATTATTAGAATGGTATTTGTTCATGCTTAACAATATTCAATGCACATGCAATACCCCTTGCAAGGTATCCCAAAAAAATCTTTTGGGCTTTATAACATATCTTTTGAAACTTACAGGGGTATTGCATACCATACCAAAATCTAGAAGGAAAGCAATACTCAGATCATATTGCGATAATATCCTAAACCATCAAACAAAGGATTTTTAAAAAAATTTATTCCATGCTCAATGTATCATGCCTTACAAATTGATTCAAATAAATGAAAACATTGCAAAATTGGTCACATTGATGGTATAAGGGGTTTAACTGAGTAAAGTTAAGAAGTTTAAATGTAATACCCACATCCTATTGTGATAATTCATTAAGCATGAAAACATAAAAATATTTAAAAACTACTTGATCCCCACCCCCCAATATATCAAGAAATTCATGTTTTCAAAATTATTTGTTCACATTACAATATGATTTAACATATTTAAAATGAACATAATGCAAAATTGGTCACATTGATGGTATAAGGGTTTAGGTTTTGATGTAAATTTTATTATTTTATGTTAAAATTTAGAATAACTTTATCAAAATCAAAAAATTAAAAGTTCATTTTTAACATTTTTCTAGTGATGTACATATTTATGGTTTTTCCTTTTAAAGTTGTAAACTCATTTTTTTTAAAAAAAACATAAGAGTTTCTAATTTTAATGCTTGTTTTAAAAAAAAATTAAAGCACATGATTTTTTTACTTTTTTTAATGGTTGATAAAGACATGCATAGGTTGGGGTGGTAAAAGGTCACATGCCGCCTTGAGGTGTTGTGAGAAAGGAAATGTGTTGTTGTCGACTCGTGCCAAGGTTTCAAAAAGGAAATGACGTTGATTAACCATAAACCTAGCAACTATGATTGAAACGACAAGGGCTTAATTCCCTAAATAGGTTATTGGGGTGATGGTGAATGTTGATATGGGCCCAACTTGTTTATAAACTAGAGGTCCTTTTGGGCTATCAAAAGATCCTAGACCCAAAAGGCATTCAAACATTTGAAGGAAGGAAGAGTTAAAAGGAAATAAAAGGATTATGTGAAGGTGGAAGATGGAGGTATGCATCATGATAGATACAATGGGCGTTGCATGAAACAATGAATTAGAATTCTAAAGGCTACTTGAACATCACCCATTTTAAGAAGAAGGTTTGCATGTCAAACATCTTCTAGTAGGGCATTTTTGATGAAAGATGATGTGAAAGTTAAGATGCCCAATGGAACCCCCAAGACTCTAATTCTTTCGGATGGGGTGGTAAATTGAGATGAGGTGTTGAAGTTTGGTGGTAGGCCAGAGGGTGACCATGCTACACATTTTTTAGGTTGGATAGAAAGACCTATCACATGAAGTTTGGTTTGGAAATGTTCATATGTAGATGATATGATTGAAGGTGAACCTACGATGTGAATGTCATTTACAATGGATGGAAATAGACAATAGGGGAAATGACTAGCTATAGAGCGTAAAACCTTAAAATGGGCTAAAACAAGGTGAAAGGTCCAAGGTGCACCTAATGTCGTGGATTATTATTTCACAACCACTTTTTGTTGTAATTCCAAACTAGTGTGTGGAAAAATGTGTTACAAAAGTTTTGCAAAATTGAATGTTTAAAACGGGGCTTGTGAGTTGATATAATGTTTCCCCCATTGCAATGGGATGAACTTCACTTGTAAGCTTGGTCATAACTAAGAAGCAAGCTGCTCCAAGGACACATGCAATTTGGGGTGGAATGTGACCTTGTGCGATATGAAAACAAAGTTAGAAGAATTGAAAGAATCCACTTGCTGAATCTTTAAGGTGAAAATAGTCCTGAAGCTATTCAAAAACCATCCCAGAAGGACCATTTGCTAATAAATGTGGCATGCATTAGAACGTTAATTTGAAGGAATCAAAAGAAAGCTCAAGGTCTTGGTCTGTTTGTAGTTTTTGAGGAAAAGTGAGAAGTAGCCATTTGATTTGAGGTGTAATGCGGTGAGACCTAAAGTGGTGTTGAAAGACGTGGGTGCAAAAGAAAATGGTGCCAAAGCACAAGCTACCGAAGAGTATTCCTGTGCACACCCAAGGGCTAAACTTCAAAACAAACATTTGTGAATTGGAAGATCATGTTGGGGAAAAAGGATTGAGCTCAAACTAGTTGATAAAACTTGGGCCTGCAAAAAAAACTCCTCTTGTAAGTTTTCCCAGTTGTTTGCTAAAAAGCTCTTGAATTGAATCCATGCTTCTTTATGCTTTGTCACCCACCATAAAGGGGCAAAGCGAGACACCATTGGGGTAACAAAAGGAATAACTGCCAAACTACTACATTGTATAAGTCTTATGCTAGCTTATCTAATGGAAAACAAAATCACTTGTACATCATGCCATAAAGTGGTGGGGATGTAATTATATAATCGAAGACGACAAAAGTCTAAATGAAAGGATTTGAGGCCATCCAATGTTGAAACCCATGTCCAAGCTAATGCAGGTAGGGTGAGAGTAAAGGAAGGTATTGAGTTGAAATGATCACAAAGTTTTAGATTAGATGAATTAGATGTCTGACAGGAATGTTGTTGATGAGTTAACCTTCGACTAGTAAATTGGTGCCCATAGGTGGGGCATAAGACTTTAGGTGGAAGTTAAAGGCGTGTTGAAGAAATGGGGGTAGATTAGGGGGTATGATCATGGTCAACTATAGGGACCAATAGAATGGGAAGGGCAAAATGTCATAGTTGTGCATCATTGAGGGGGTTTAGGAAAATGTAAAGTTGGGACCCCACATTCACATGAAAGGTTGGGGGCTGGTAGGGGGAACTAATAGGTGGTGTGTGATTTGTTAGAATCAGAAGGGTAATTAGTGGGTGGTTTGTGGTTTGCATGGGGGATGAGGTGGAGGATAGGTCGGCGGTGGGGTGAAAACACACTACAATGGTTTTTTATGGATGTAACAATTTTCATTTTTTTTGGGTTAGTCAAGTTTTGTTATATGTAATTCAAATGTATTTGATACATTTTTAAAAATTATAATGAAATAATGAAATTTATATTCTAATCCTCCTAATTTTGAAAAATTTACACCAAAAAGATCAATATTTAATGGGGAAATGGACTTTACAATGTAGGATATGTCAAATGCAACAGTCCAAATAATTATTTAATAACTATGGATATGGACTTTTTTCTTTTAATGGAAGTGGAAGACATGTTCAAAACTTTAGGGGGCTTTAATTTGCAAGCTTATAATATTTTAAATGAAAAAATCAAGTAATAAATGGTCTCTCATTTTTTTTATGAATCCAAATGAAATATGTTAAATTCATAAAATCCATTGCAATATTTAAACTTATTTTTTCAAAACCCATACTCATGGAGGTGTTATAAAATGGTTTATATTAGGGACTCATGAATTTGAATATGGAAATAAATGTTAATTTCAACATGATTTGAATTTTTTTATGTGAAAATACATTGGATTTGGATTGCAAAAATGGACTTTTAATTGCCCATTTTGGTCCACCTTAGTATGTTTTTACCCAATGGCGCATGATGAGGCAAATGGGTGATGGGAGTTACGAGGTTCGATGAAACGTGATGAGTTGGGGGACATGGGATGTTTGGTGCCCATGAGGTAGGAGGTCTATTATGAACATGAACCCCACTTTATAAGGACTACATACTGTCATAAAACAATCCTAAATCTACAAAGCTAATCACACAATACTAAATGAAACAAAAGGAAAAAGATAGGAAACTTTCCAAGGAGTCATTTGTTAGGGCATTATGCCAAGGCCAAACCCTAATTTTGCTATAGGCCTAGGTGTCAGAATCATTAATTTATTTGATTCAATAAGACCCAAACACTCTAATACCAAAATATTAAAGTGGGACCTATTTGCGCAATTGCAGATAGGTCCCACCTTTTAAAGATTGCATATTTCAACATGGTAATTTTAAATATATAAAGCCAACCACATAATATTAGACATATCAAATGAAAAAAAAAATGAATTGTCATAAATAAGCAAGTCATGTTTCAAAAGATAGTTGAACTTTAATTTTACCATAACTTTCGACAACATCATCCTTATTTTACTAAATTTAACTGACATGCTCCCAAGTCCCTAGTTAGCCCCAAGTTGGGTCTAAGTTACTCAAGTTATGGAATTGTGGGGGACTCGGGGCACGCTCCCTGTTCTCAGCACTAAAAGGAGTGGAGGGGCGTGCTGAAGCTCCGAGATGAGACTAGGAAGAAGTGACAAGCTATTCACTTACTCGAACTTGCATCAAACCAACCAACAAGTTAGTTAGTTCACATTCTGGAGCACCCTTGGTGCTAGGACAAGCCACGGGCAACTCTGGATTTATTTGACTCACCACGGCCTGGACTTGGGGGAAGTCACCACCTTCCCCCATATAGTATACTTTGTGCCTCTCTGCGACACCCACATCCGAATGACTTTTTGTCCCGGGACTCCCAAGGAGGAGTCTCGAAATTATTCGGGTTTGGATTCCCGGGACTTTGAATGATCATAACTCTTCACTTAGGACTTCGATTGGGATGAGGTTTCAAGCAAAGTTGTAGCTCTCCTCAAGAGCTTTCCAATGGTATTTGCATTTCACCTGCATGCACCAGGGTCGAGTCGATTCCCGACTTTTAGTGGTCGGGAGTCAAACTGCCAGTTTGACTCTCAGCCCTTCTTTTTGCCATAACTTGTGCTGCATATGTCCAAATGGCCAATGCGAGGCCATTTTCGACATCTACACTTTAATAGCTTTCCAATGCTATAAAGAACACCCCAATGCAAGATGCTTTGACCCCTGCAATCAAACTCTGAAATTGCAGGAGTCCCAGAGGACTCCCAAGTCCCAATTTCGGGAGTGTGAGTTTCATCTTCACACTTCCTTCAAAATAGGGTTATGACATTAACAAAACCTATACAATTTTTAAAAAATTATTGTGCAAGAATTAGGGGCCCATAAACTTTTAATCTTTTGTTTTTTGGACTACCCAACTAATGTAACACCTAACTTTAATAATAAAAAAAATCCTAGATTCAATCTTTTACTTTAAAAAAAATTCCTAGGAAAACATATTATTGGTGAATGATTAGCCATTAAGTATTGACACATTCACATTTACAATGCATTTATATTATATATATATATATATATATATTCTTCTTCCTTTGTTATTTCTTTAAGATTGTGACAAAAACCAAGATTATGGCGAAGTCTTTCTCTTTGTAATAGAAATTTTCTATTATGCTTAATTTGTAAATAATGATTAGATTCTTGGTAATAAAAAACTTTTAAAGCTTGATGAAAGTTTTTTTTCTTAAAAAAGGGACCCACCACAAAACAAAACCCAAACAAAAAAAAACACAAAACCAATTTTCCTTTAACCTCTTCACCTTTGTTGTTTTCTTGCCTATTGATGTTGGTGTTGTTATCATCATTATCCTCCTTTTTTGTTCTAGAAAGTGGTTGCTTTCATATGTCCCACCATGCCATGAAAATCAAGAAAGTATATTCACAACTAATCCCCCTAATGGATTTGTAATTGGACTACCAACAAGGCCTCTTTATATTGAGATGGAATTGGAACCTTTCTTTCCTACTTCCTAAAGGCCTTCAACTACAATTTTTTTCTTTTTGTTTCTATTTATCCCTCTTGGTCCATCATTCTCTCTTTCCTATTTTTGCGCGGTGCTAACTATTGAACACAAGGAAGCAACGGTAATAGTGGCAACAAAGATGTTGCCATTACCATCGCCACCCAAATTATAGCGAAACTTTCATTCCCACTTTTTTAATGCCTTTTTCCTAAACACCTTCATTGTTGCTACTAATTCTCTTCCATCAATGCTACCCTTGCATATTTGTTTTAAAAAATTTCCATCTTTATTATTTTGGCAAATGTTTTTAAAAACACCCCAAAAAAGCTACCAAAAATCATCATTTCTGCACACTAGTAAAAATCTTCAAATATATGATTGAATTTATAAATAATATTCTAGTCATAAAGGACAAAAATGACTAATAGTCTTAAAGTCATTATGGATGAATCGTTTAGGACAATAGTCATTTAAAACATATGTGAAGTCAATAATGATAGTTACAAATTGGACCCAAAAACTTGGGAAACATTATTTTTTACCTTTATAATATTTATAATTATAGATTTATTATATATAATATAAATAATAGGATGTATTTTTATTTTAATTATTTTTATCTCATTGTTTTTCATCCTATCAATTGTTGACATGTGTCACCACCTAACCTAAATAATCTAGGTAGATATGGAATATTCGCTCAATATTCCAATGTTGACCACAACATGTGTCATTTGTGAATTTCGATCCTTGGACCCTAGGCATGGAATTCAACTCCTTTACCACTAAGCCAGCCCGCTTGTTGTGGAAATAATCTAATGTTTATTCTATTTAGACCACTTCATTTAAACATTACACAAAAATTCAAATATAATAAATCATATCTTATTAATATTTTTTCCAAATGAAAAAATTGAAAACTTATTCATAAATTTCCTTCAATAATGTATACAATTATATAATTTATTTTTAAAAAATGTAAATTTAATTCAAAAGAAAATTATTTGAATTTTGTTATTGAATAACATTTGAATGACCATACTTTGGAAAAATTAAATTCAAACACATGATTTGTAAATGAAAAAACCTTTATGATTAACACATGAATAAATAAAATAAAACTTTCATATCTTAAACCTTCATTTGGTTTACAAATTTATATTATGTTTTTCTTATAATATATCATAATTTTACTAATAAGTTTTAATTTACATGTATGAATCCATATAATTTATCCACATAAAATATTTATTAATGGATCATAAATCAATCATATATATAATTTTTAAAATATTAGTCATATTAAATATGAGATATAATTCAATCTAAATAATTTAATTTTAATAATATCAAATAATATTTAAATATTAACTAATTTTTCTAAAATTATAAATTTTATTCCATTTTACACATGTAAAATAATTTTTAAATTTTTTTTATAGATATATTATATAAATTTTCATTCAAATTTATGATAAAAGTGTAATGTACAAATAAATTATATATTTTCAACATCTTACACTTCTATTCTATTTTAAAATTGAAACATTAAAAATATTTATGATATATCATACTTTTACCATTAAAATTTATTTCAATGTATAATATTTAATTTAGTCACATTGAATATTTAAAATGGATTATATATCAAATATATTTAAGAAAAATGTAATAATTTTTTAAATATATTACCTATTTGTATAATATTAATCAAAATAAGTTCCTTACATGTTGTAGTTTATTATATCTATTTGTACTCATATTAAATTATTAATATTCTTTTTTGAATCATTGTAAAATAATCATATGACCACCTAGGGTACCACATCATTTAAGGTTAGTGATTATATAATTATACAAGGTGCCATGTTATCCATGTAGCAATAATTACTTAATGATATATATGTCATTTTTATAAATCTTCAAAATTTAAAACATAAATGGGACCCATTTTCCAATGATGCAAGATATTATTTAATTAATTAAATACAAAAAATGCCACAACATCATGACAATATTTTCCACACCATTTGTAATACTCAAAATTTAATCATAAATTAGATTTATGTATTTCATTACTTGAAAAAATGACAATTGGATAATTCACGTCGATGTTTTATTTTCTAGAACACACTTGAAAACCATAGTGGCTGAAATATGGTTGATGAAAAATGGATGAAATATGTTTATTTTGTAAATTTCCATCCATTAATCATATAAATGATTAATTTATTATTCATACTTATTCCATGGAGATAATGAAGTTGTAATATATGACTGTGGTCATTGATAGAGTCATTTATGATAGTTAGTCATTGTTTTTTTAGTTACAAGGACATAATTTCTATTAGTGGCATCAGATAAGAGACAAACTTCAATTAGGACACTAGAAATTTCTTCCTAAACATTGCCTATTACCTTGACATTCCCCCATAATTCCTTCCATTTAATTCTTTACTTCCTTTTTTCGCTTCATGACGCAAGTGCAAAATTTTCACAAAAAGAGCAAAAAACAACTTAATCCTTCATAAGTATAGTTTTTTTGTTAATCTACGCAAGTTTCAAAGTAACATCAATAGAAAAAGTTGGGATAAAAAAATGTGATTGTGAAACAACAATGATGCAATATGGTAGCCTAGTTAGAGTTTAGAGTTTTAATCATTTTTACCCTAATTTTTTTACCCGGATGCCAAAACATATCTAGTTTCAAATAAGGGTATTTAAAAAAAAAATCCAAGGTTCTAAACATTTTATAAATTTTCAAATTTACATATCTTAGGTATGCACTTCATTAAGATATATTTGTTTTAAAAAATTAGGTTCAGATATGCAATATACCTTAACCATACCCGACGGGCATATATGGGTAAAAGTTATACTTGTGCAACACTAGTTTTTACCCGCCCAACTTTGGTTTGAACTTGGGATAAGGCCATTATGCCACAAGCCTACACTTTTAAGGAGTATTAAATATAACACAAGAAGCCAAAATCTTTTGAACCAATTTGAAACAAATTGAATCCTTAAATTGGCCCCTTTTTCACATCATTATTTAATTTTTTTCAAGATCCAATGACTGTGTCTAAAATCATAACATTTAATTTGAGGGTCAAATTGGTAAAAATGTGGAATTCACATGTGAAAGAATCAGGTCGACATTCTTTTTTTCTTTTCATTTTTCTCATTTTTTGGGTTGTTTTTTGTTTCTTGCTTCCTATTGCACACACACACAATGGATGAACATAGGCACAAGATATTGGTGGTGCTAATTTTTACTATGGCAATGAATCAAATCATTGCACAAGTGATTTTATTGCAACAAATAATTATTGCACAACATTGGAATATGATTAGTGCATTGTTATTTTTTCAAGAGTTTGTTGACATGCCACCAAGAGTTTGGAGCATTATATATTGTAAAGGAAGAATGAAGCTTCCCTTGACTCCGGACGGACAGTGGCTACGAACAGTTAAGGTAGTCTTGGTACATAGTTATGGGCCTCAAAATAATGACAAAGTCAAAGAACTGGCCAACGAAGTGGCAGTTCTTCCACGAAAACCATCAGCTTGGCAAGGTTGTTGAAATGAAAGGAACCGACGGTTCTTTTGTTCCTATTGGGTTCTCAAGAACCGGAACCGAAAGGTTAAAGAACTGGAGTGGGAAATGTGAAGGACCGGGCGGGGGGGATCGACGGGTTAAAAAACCGGAGTGGGAAATGGGAAGGACCAGCCGGGGGGATCGACGGGTTAAAAAACGAGAGTGAGAAATGCGAAGGACCGGGCGAAGGGGCTTGACGAGTTAAAAAACCGGAGTGAGAAATGCGAAGGACCGGGCGAGGGGGCTCAACGGGTTAAAGAACCGGAGTGGGAAATGCGAAGGATCGGGCGGGGGGGTTGACGGGGTAAAAAACCGAAGTGGGAAATGCGAAGGACTGAGGTGGCGGGGGGGGGACCAACGGTTGTTTGAAAAGAAAAGTTTTTTTAAAAAACCAAAAACATCAACCAAACATTGTTGAAATAACACACCTGTGCATTGTGCACGGGGTTCACACTAGTACGGAGGTATGAGAAGACAGTTTGGACACATAAAATGATTTTTTGGGGAGTGTTTCTATAAAGATGTTTCAACAACATATAGGGTAAAGCTATGACACATTTTGTGCTTTGATTAGAGTTCTAAGTCTAGGTTTTGAATGAAAAAATACAAACATGAAAGATGACATCCTTGTAGTTGAAGCTAGAATATCAATGACTATTGAAGATGCGGTAGTGAAAATTCATCGTAAATGTGTGGAAAAGTTTATGACAATACAAAAAATGTGGCATCAATTATAATGAAAGAATTTTGTGCAACAATTAAAAAACATTGAAAACCATTGGTGATACCTAAATTGACTAAAATTAGGTTAAAATAATCATTAAAGCTGACATCAAATTCCTTATATTCTAGGTGCCATAAATGGAAATCATATTCTAATTATTACACCTAAGATAGATCCAAAATCATATTGTTGTCAAAAATATTTTTATTCCACATTGATTCAAGGAGTCATAAATGAAAAATGTAATTTTTGGGATTATGACTATGGGTGGGCATGTAGGATTCATCATTGAGCTCCTTTTTAAAATAAAAAATAAAAAAATCGTGTGATGAAAGAATTTTTTAAACTTTATGATAAGTTGATAGGAGATGTTGTTTATCCAATGCATCCATGGTTTTATTCTCCATTCAAAGATGAAAAAAATGGACTATCAAGATACAAAGCACATTGGAATTTTATCTAATCAAATACAAGGATGTCAATGGAAAAAACTTTTGGAATGTTTAAAGGAAGGTTTAAAATATTATTAAAAAAAAAACTCTATTGCATTACATGTTGAATTTGGTGATGACTTGCATGTGGTTATATAACATGTGTATTGGCAACTTGAATCGTTTTGATATGGTTTGGATTTTGGAAGCTCAAATAAAGGTAGACGCATAAACAAATTTCACATTTGACAATAGCAAAGGAGCTAATATGTTCAAAGTGATTCAAGAAGAAATCAAACAAATGAAGATGTTACAAAATTGAGGGTTAATGGACGATGATAAGATTGACAAGGATAACATAAAATATGACAACTATTGAAGATAGTATCAACAAGAAAACAAAAGAAAAGAGGATTAAAAAGATCTTAACAAAGGTTATGACCACTCATGAATTTTTAACAAAAAAAAACTGAAGTTAAGAATAATGTTGAAAAAATATAGTAATGTTGCCTCCTTGAATACATTTGAATTTAGATTAAATTCTGATGAATGATTCAAAACTCAAATGTTATGTAACTTGTAATTTAGTTATGAAACTTTCAATTTGGAGATCCATATATTTGAGTAAAACACTGGTTTTTTCAAATTATTGTAATATTGTTGTACGATTTTCATTGATGGTTGAAAAGTGTTCATAAACATTGGTTTTTTGCCTTTTATTTTTTTTAAAAAAATTTCCTTTAGTGTGAAAGGTTTGTCCAAGGGCTCCTTATTACCATGATCCATAAAATCACTATTAAAATTTATTTGAAATTATAAACTATTCACAATTTCATCAATTTCATTTGCAGGAGCAGTTGCATGTTTCATCACATTTCCATTTTGATGTCATCAACCATCCAATGCATCATATAAAGAACATTCATGACAATGATTACTTAAAAATCTTAGTTGCAATTTTGTCATATTTATGTTGCTTGTAGATAGCAAAGAATTTGCAATTGCAAGCCATTGGAGTCTTTGAAAAACTAGAGATTGAGAGGAGCATTGGGGTGTGCAGTTTGAGCTATGTATCCACTTCTAAAGAAAAAACTAATTGGGATTAAAAAAAACCCATGACTCATAAGTTGAAAACAATCCTCAAAACCAAAAGAAATCAAAGTTGATTATTACATGCATCAACAGACCCAATTGCATCATTAGCATTAGCTCCTCAATTGGGTCTGTTGTTGTAGCTTGTGTTGCAAAAGAAAAGAAAATGTTGATTTGAGTTCATAAAAAATCTGTAATGCTATAATTATTGCAATCACTGTTAGTTGCTGTTGCATTTGTTGTGAAGAATTAGGGAATGTTCGATCTCCATCAGCAGCAAGAAGAAGAAGAAGAAGAAGCAGCAGCAGCAGCAAGAGCAGCTCATGATGATCCATCATCAACAACATTCATGGTAGTTGGGGTTGAAGATGATACAATCCAGTAGAGTTAGCTTCTTCTTCCTCTTCTTCTTCTTCATCAGACTTTTGTTTGTAATCTCTGATCAATCCACCATACAGTCCGTCACTTGCTGCCACCGAGAAGTGTGGAGGATATAGACATTCCTTCCAGCTGTGGCTCTTGGGTGGGTGGATGGGTAGGTTCCATCGACTCACGAGCTTTCAGATTATCAGGAAAAGAAAACAACCAACCAACAAACCAACAAACAAACAAACAAACCCAAGGATTCTAGAAGTAAAAAACAGCAATCCAAAATCCTAGTGATATACCCAGACTTGTGGCTTCTGATGCAAATGCAGCTCATCAGACATGGGGTTGCAGACAAATGGGTCCCAGCATTTACCAATGTTCACACCTACAACACAACAATCTCGTGAAGCTCGTGCTTGCAAATCCGGCTATGGGGTACTACTCCCCTATGACCAGGAGTGAGCATTATAGATATCTACAGATCGTCGCTCTCTTCAACAAGAATCCGGAGACTGGAGCTACCCACAGAAGAGAAGAAGAACTGGATAGGGTCTTTTCTATCCTGACAAGTACTCCTGACTCTACTCTACCGCCATAGATGCAAAGCGTCTCTACACTACCGCTGGAATGTTTCTAGGGTTTAGGGTTTCGGGGTTTTGAAGGTAAACTTGCTTTGCATGTATGTGGGACCGAAATGTTTTGTAAAAAAAGCTCTTGTACAGATCTGATTTCAGCTTGCACCTTGCAGATCTCTCTGCGTGATGTTAGTTTTTTGTTGTTGCTGTTGCCAACAATTTCAACAGGTTCGTTCAGAGCCACAAAAACAGGAGACGCTCCAGAAGCAGCGGCACCACCACCCACCACCCACCACACACAAGGGGGACAAGACGATACGAATCTGCAATTCCCAAATTCCCTGCATCAAAGGGATCAACCAGAAGGTTTGGAACAGTAAGATCCACACTAAGCAAAACAGGTTTCACAAGAGAGAGAGACACACACACATACACATACACATACCCATACAACAGATAGAGACGGATGGAGGTGTTGGAGAAGCTGCAAGCTGTGCATGAGACAATGGGTCTTCTTCAATCCCACTCCCTGGTCTCACCGCACAGCAGCAGCAACAACAACCGCTTCTTGGCAGATTTTGTCATATTCCTGGTGTGTGTGTCCACTGATTCTTCTGCCTTCCACCACTTTTCTGGAATTTGCTTTTGCACACAGAAATTCTAGAAAGCAAACTCCCGGAATGAAATGCTTGCATATGTTTTGTTGTTCGCTTTAGATTTGAAAGCATTTTGTTGAGCTCATAAATCTGTCACGAAAATTCACAGGAAGGAGTCTGCAAGGAATCCGAAGAAATGGTAACACGGTGCAAGATTCTGATGGATGTCATTCCAAAGGTGTGTCCCTACCTCCCTCCCTCCTCTGTGCTAGACAGAGCCTTGGACTTGGAACAGTGGCTGCCTGCCACAGGCACTTGACGATTTACAAACCTCTCTCTCTCTCTCCAATGTACCTTGCATTGCCTGGACAGTGATTCTGACAACCTTTTGTTACCATCACTGTTTTTTGTTTTATGTGTGCACTATTCAATCTGGATTAGGCAACTTCTTCTGCAGCAGGAGCAATCACCCAATGTGGTTTCTAGTCTGCCTGAAGAAAGTGGAAACCTGACTGGATCAAGCTTGGGTTTAGGGTTTAGGATCAAGCTAGCTACTATCGAAAAAACCAGTTCTGAATGCTGTCAATAGAACCTAGCTTGAATTCTAGCTTTTCAATGGATGACAGCTTTTCAAACTGTCTCACCACACACAGCAGCACAGCAGACTCATCCAGCACAGACACTAGTCCACTCCAGAGCATTTGGAGAAGTGAGAGCAGAGTGATGAGCATTTTTTGTATCAAAAGCGTGAATTCAGAAGGAAAATCTTGAAGGTGAATCCTAAGCTTGTCAGAGAGATTGGTATGCAATTAAACAACCCACGAATGTTATGATCCCAAAGAAGCAAAATGAACTTTGTGGTATTTGTACACTTCTGCAGATGATGGGTACTGGACTATTCCAGCAGCTTGAGAGCAGAAAACTGACAGGTAAGTGTGTGTCTTCAACTAAGCCACAGGTGTTTGTTGTCCTGCGTTTTCTAATGGCTAGCAGTGTGAGCTGATCATCCTTTCATCTCAGTCCGGCAGTAGCCAAGCCATAATAGTGTTCTGGAAAGAATGGTATATTACATCTCTCATGCTCTTTTACAGGTGTGACACACAAAGCAGCAGATTCTGCACTGTACAGACAAGAGACCCCGGCTGCTGATCTTTGGCCTCCTGTTCAGAATGAGATCAGTTCTGAGCAGGTCCCCAACAGAAAGGAAATTCATTCCTCCTCAAAAGTCTCAAATGACATGAGACTCAGAGAGCGGAAAAGAAAGGAGGTTTCTGGCAGCACTCCAATGAATTTGAACAGGGTGGTTGGTGTAAAGAAGTGTCATGAAGGCCCTGAGGAGGTGAGCATGCCTATGGTGGCACTGAAAGATATGGAACGAGGACGATCTACACTGGAAGACTATGTGAGAAGGGTTGTCACATTGTTCAGCTTTTTCTGTCAGTTTCAATATGTTCTGAGCTCCACTCATAATGGTTATACGTGTGGAATTGTTGATGGAGGTTGCTGAAAAATAGTGGGTTTTTTCTGACTGCTGTGTTCCTTGACAGTGCAGATCCTACTTCATGTTCCATGGCTTGGATGTGCATGACCCTGTACATGTCTTCCGCCATCTCCCTGTTCTCATGTTTGTTGAGTCTTTCATTTATCAGGTTGCTCTTCTTCTTCCTCGTCCCTCTCCTTCCAGAGAATTTCAATAGAGATAACCTTTTAAACATTGTCTCCTGTAGACTTTCAATAGTTGCTGATATGTGTGAAAGTGATCTGTAATAATGCTTGCTTGCTTGATCTGTGTGAAGCTTGATGAGCTGAATGAAGACCAATTACGTCTATCGTCACTGCCTGTTGGTGATCTGGGTCTTTGCACTGACAACTCTTTGACAAGCAGAGAGGTGGACCAAATCAACAAGAGCCATACAGGCAGCATTTCAGAGACAAAAGTAAGGAAGTCCATTTCTCAGCATCCAAGAATTATGCACCCATTACTGCAGGCAGCAGTGTAGTAATGAATGACGAAGCTGCTCTGGTAGTTGATAAATGCTGTTTTAATGTGTTTATATTCTGTTGGGTGGCATCTGGTTCTTTGTAGTCTTTTGGTCTCCGAATTGAATCATCAAAACAAAAACCAACACAAGATGTTGTGTTGTGACAAACAGGATGTCCAAGAGACTCCAACCAAGAATGGCACACCAGCCAAAGAAGGAGCAAGGCCATTTAAAGGTTTAGGCAGAGACACTTTCACAGCTTTGCAAGTAATGCTCGTTGAGAGAGGCTTAATGACCACAAGGTTCTTTTGTTATTCCTTTTCTTCTTCCTCTCCAACCCAAACTGACAACTGTGTGACAAACTCTGGCTTCCATTTGACCCTGAACAGGTGCAGTGTTTTTGCATCTTTTCTCTGTATTATTGAAAGACAAAGAGTTGTCATCACATGAAAGCCACATAGTTCCAAATGATGAAGTGAGGATCTTTTGTGCAATCACTTCTGTGTCTGTCTGTTTGTGTTTTGCTTTGAACATGCAAGCACTGTTTCTTTTCCTTCTGAGCTCAAAGAACTGCAATCCTCCATTGGTTGGGCTTCCTTTTTTGAAGATATTAGAGCTTGAAGTCACTTTGGCAAGAAGTTATTTTGAGTTAATGTGTGTTGGAGCCATTGGTCAGAATCGAGAAGGAGCTCAAAGATGGCCTTCAGTATTGGGAGCTTGAGCAATCTCTTTGCAATGCTGTTTCTCTTGGAAGCCAGGCAAGTCTTTTGAATTGCTTCTTGAGTTTTCCTCTCAATTGGTGTAGTGGGTACAAATCCTTATCCTTATTATTTGCTTGTTTGTATCAGATCAAGGTGGAAGATGTAATACATGCAATCCAATTGAAGTCATTTGACTATCGAGTTCTCAACCTTCTCATGTATCATCTGCAAAACCAACTGGTAACCCTATCCAAATTTTATTTTATTTTTTCTGTTTCCTTTTGTCTCATGCTTGACCATGATGGCTTGTTTTTTCTGATTCATATGGGTACATACATTCTTTCTTTCATCAGAAAGTCAGCTGTTGTGATGTAGAAGTCACAGCAAAAGTGTCTGTTCTCATTTACTGGTAGCCATACTACTCACACTATTTTGGTTGCTGGCAGGTGGATGAGGTCCACTTTAAGTTTCTTTCCATATCAGAGCTTCTTGTGGAGATTTCAGATGACTTGTAAATACCATTCCTCTCTGCTCCTGGTTTCCACTCAGTTCCTGATCAAGAGGTTTGAGTCTTTATTTCAATAAAAAGGAGCTTGTTGACACAATCCCATTACTGAAGTCCAAACCCAGTTTTGTCATGTTTTCTTGGCTAAGAATATACATTGCAACCAGAAAGTTTTAGAAGCCTTAAGAGTGATAGGGCCTTTTTTTTTGTGGGATGTGGCAGGTTTGATTATGAGGTAAAATCTTTTGGCCATATTCCTGTCAAAATCCTTCCACTCAAGGTTCCAGTGACTTTTTTGGCATTGAAAGTATCTGTCTCCTCCACTGAGTCAGTGGCAGATGGGTGGATGGGTGGGTGGGTGCAGGAAGATGTTGTGAACAACAGCTTTAATATTTTGCGCATGTTTCTGTACATTTACGGGTCCCAGGAGGGTCCCATCATGCTTGTGAGTCAACATGGAACCATGTTTTGCTCTTCTTTCAGAAAGTTTTTAGTAGAGTGAATTGGCACAATGACTGATCACTACTCTTCATCAGCAATACATTTAGATTCTGCTCATTAGATCTTTTGCTCAACTATGTTGTGGTAAAGGAAGTGAAGGGCTTCAGAATTCAGTGCTCAGTTACCTCCTCACAGGTCAATTGGTTGCTGGGTTTACACCCAAAGCCCATAACTCCCTTTGATTGTATCCCATTTGAAATGGTGTTTTGTTTTCAGAAAGTTTTAGTGTAGGTAATCATGGTAATGTGCAAGAAGACGGCTCTTACTCAATAGGAATCAATTGAAAGAGATAAGCTTCCCAATAATCAGATAAATATCCACAACCCAAGAAGTTAAAAGCAATTTTACAGGGTAGAAACATATGATGGGGCTGGAAACATACAGAAGTGGAGCATGTGCACCAATCATTGTTTTTCTTTAAATGTGCATGTGTGCACAAGCAACATACTGATTAACCTTTTGGGTCCAGGCTAAGTTCATTGGGAAGGCTGAGGAAGAATATGAGAATTTACTTCAGGGGTTAGAGCTAACTCTAGCAGCAAAGTACAGGGGGCGTTGCTTGGAGGCTGTCAAAGAGGGTATGTGGTCTTTTTATCTTTCTCTGGAAAATCACTCTTCTTCTTAAGGTAGACTTGTGTTTTTCTGTTCTCAAAGCACAACTTTACAAAATTGTGCAAAATTTCTCTCTGTTTTTTGGATTTGCAATTTGGAAATTTGTTCATGGACTTCAGACTTATTGGGGTGTCTTTTTATAACTCACATGGGCACAGGTGGAAGTAAATCAAAGCATGTTTTTGGTTCTTGGACAATTCCACCCTTGATTGTTGATGAGGAAGCATATCGCCATCAAGTTGTCAACAACATTTCAAACTAAATTCAAAATCCAAATTTCAGAGGAGCCAACCCATCCACTGGAAGAAGGAAACTTAGGTTTCTCTATTTCACAGCTGAATAGACTAGCATTTTGATTGTGCAATATCCTCCACATTAGCAGTGCCTGGTCCCAAAACAGACTACAGATTTGTGTAAATAATTGCTTTTACACCTTTAAGCTCATGTGGTGAGCACCTCTATTGTTCTTGTTCTAGTAAGGGGTTCTAATCTTTGTGATAAATGCTCCCAAAGTGGGTGGTGGTGTTTTGTAAACATCTGAGAAATGAAGTTTGAATCTTGAAAGTATTGAAGCCTGTCTTCAAATCTTGCCACAAGAAATTGGATGCTGCATTTAGGTGCAATCAGTCAGTCAGTCAGTGTGGGGAGCATAGTTGGATTCAATTGGGTACAAATTTGCTGCAATTCCCAGAGAAACCCAATAGACCTTTGCAACTCCAAACTGTAATGTTGGCAACTGCCAATACCATGACGTCCAGTTCAGTCATGTGGAAACCTGGTCACAATTCAGGTTTGTGGAAACATCTGAACTTGGCAACTTGGGCAACAATAAACCAAAATACCCATCAGATAGATGGATGGTTTTGTGCTGATAGCAAATCACAGCCTTTGAGCTCTCAATCTCAGTTGGTCTAGGGTAACAACATAAATTTTTTTTGACAGTATAGTGAGGAAGCAGTTTGTTGTCTCTCTGCCCAATAAAATCTCAGAGTCTTTCTTGTACCCATCTGCTGCTTTTGCCAATTTGCACATGGCATTCTTCCACACACCACTTTGCACTTTCAGCAAGACAATCAATCTTAACATGTTTTTTTCATTTTCCATCTCGTCTGAATACATTTCTCCCAGATGCTTTCAGAACCTGATAACTGTCTTTCAGTTTGAATGTTTTGCAGGCTTCTTGCAGAATTTGAGAGCAAGCTTTGCCCTGGGTAGAGGAGAGAAGCTGCTCTTATGCTGTGCTGCTTGAAGACAACCAACAACCACCTTGAATTTCTTTGTTAGGTCAGCAAATCACCTCACTTGGGACTACTACCCATTGTATTTTCCTGCCATCTTTTGTCATTGTCTCTCATTCTGATGTGCTTTTGCTGGAAAGTTTTGCAGCTGTCAATGACAAATCCTTTGAACCCTAGACTCCAAAAGTTGTGCCTTTGGAATACTTTCTTTTGTTATGGCAGGGTGGTAGTTTGAACAGAATCTGATTTCTGTGCAGGTTGGTGGTGGTCTTCTAACAGGTTGCAAGGATGGGGTCGGCTCAAGTGATGAAAGGAAGGCCAGTGTCAAATCCATTACTAGACCGAAAGTTGAATATGACAAACAAACTGCGACCTAAATTTACAGTGGCACAGATACAAGCAACTGCAGAAATACGCCGAATTCGTGTTGCACCCAAAGAGACTGTCTTGCATCCACGCATGCAAAATTTGATGTTTGATTTCCGGGTTCATCGAGGATCTCCTCATCCAAAACGCTGGGTAAAATATTTTCTCACAAGATATAAATAGGCAGCATGGGACATTTTGCTTCAAGCTGCTGATTATAAAGTTATGACTTGAGTTTATAGACAGAGCAGATGGTAACAATCAGCCTTTTTCCTTCCTTCTTTGACAATATTTTCTTATGTTGTCCTCCTTGATTTGTAGATGGAGCCTGAGGAAGAACCCCCGAAGCTGAAGCCACCAAAAGTGATGATCTCCCATGCACTCACACCCGAGCCACCCATTCAGGTAATTTATGAATGTCTCTCTCTTCATGCTGCAACTCTTGGAACTACCCATTTTTGTTTTGCTAGATTTTTCTGCATGTCCCATCTTTCTGCATCTGATCTGTTATGCATGTATATATATATATATAATCCATGAGTGTAACGTTTATCTGATTACAAGATTTTGTCTTATGGAAAAAAATTTGTGAGAGCTAATGCCACATTTGCAGCAGTTAGAGTCTTATTTGGAAGCTTTGCCTAAACCTGACCATGAAGATCCAGACCCTGACCCTTACTTTGAACGAGCTCCAACACCTGTCTTTGTTCCTTGGCCTCTTGGACCTGCCAAAGAAACTCAGGTTATAATTTTGGAACGTCTCCCTTCTTCTTTTGCTTCCTTTTCTTTCCTTCTTCTGAACAAGAACCGATCTTTTCACTTCATTTTAACGTGTGGGTATAAGTGCATTTGGTGGGGTTTGTACTATGATTTATCTCTTGCTGGATGCATTGAAACCAAACCCAGAAGACTTCAAAAGGGAGCTGCTTACACTAAATCCTGTCAGATATGGCCAGGGGATCTGTTTGAATTTGACTCTGATGTGGAACCGATGCTTGAGGTTCTGGTTGGTCGATGCCTAGCTCAAGGCTACATGGATGCCCAAGAAGAGCTTCAAGTGAACTACATGCGCAACCACCAGGTGAACCTCTCAATTCTTTTATTGCCTATGCCCAAATTTCCACAAGTGTCTCACAATAGCCAAAAGACTTGCGGCAGGCAGCATCAGCATTGACAGATGGGTACTGGAGATTCATCCTCTTATTGGGCAAGAGAAAGAGATTCATTCTAAGAGATTCATTCAACTACATGAATTGCTGAAGAAAATTTTTTAGTTGATGATCCTTGGAGATCCTTATGATCCTGGCAACAAATATTTCCCTTCTGGAGGATTGGGACAAATTGAGTAACTTACAATGCAATAAAATGGTCTGTGTGTGTGAGACTATGACAGGAGTCCTTTGAGTTCCTGAAAATTGCGGAGCTTGATTGCTGGCAACGAATGTGGCTTGCCGAAATTAGATGTGAAGAGGAGCGAGAAAGGCGGTGTATACAAGAGGCTGAGTTAGCCAAACAAGAAGCACTCTTGGGATCAAAGGTGAGTGGATTCTGCACAAAATGCCTACATCATCATTATGATAGAAGTAGTTTCTGATTCAGAAAGAGCAGGTATGGTTGTGTATTGTGATTGCTGGGAGCCTGCTAATTACCACTAATGACACAGCTACATATTGTGATCACTGCTCCTCTTGTAAATAAAGAATTAGGATGTTTCTGGTCTCCTACTAGCTCAGGACAGTACAATAAAAGTGAAAAGGATTTTTTTTGAGAAGATTGGATAGTAGCATGTTGGTTCAGGCTGATGGGTCTTGGTAAGGATGTCATTGGGATGAACTCCAGAGGTTGCAGAATTTTGAGCCTGCTCATGAATGGAAAAATTCTCCCTTTGACCCAATTGTCTACAAATCAGGTAGATGGGGTTTAATGATTTGTGTTACAGGTGGAGGCACAGAAAGTGGGAAGATTGTACCTCACAAATATGATGTCCACTGCAATTCAAATATGTTTGGACAAGGGCTTGTTTGAGGATCCTCTTGAGAAACAGGTTTGAGACCTTGGGAAAAAACAAACCACTTCCACAGCTGCTGAAGTGTTTCTGTTTGGGTTGCTGGGAGATTTGAGACAATTTGATATCTCAGAGAAAGGAATTGCAATCCATAATGAAACCCACTGTGCATCTTTCCTTTCCAGTGACAAACACTCCCAAACATTTTGTTGACAGTTTGTTTTGTTATTTTGCCTTGAAATATTTACTGTATCCATGGTGGGTTTCTGCAGATCAAAGAAGTGTACCTGCCACATTTATATGCAGAAATGGCTGTTGAGTATGACCAACTTGTTCAATCTCGAAAGACAGTCAACCTTCTTGTATGGACCCATTTGATTCAACCCTCCTAAGAATGATGATAATATAAGCTTGTAACTCTGCAGAAGGGAGATTTCCACAGATGGGGGACATTGATGACTGAGATTGATAAGTGTTAACTTTGCCAGGTTGATGAGACCGTAGAGCCTCTGGATTACTTGGAGAGAGCTGAGGATGGAATGAACATAGTCATGGCCCAACTACTCGATATTTTGGACTCGTGGATTACCTTTGAAGATGATGTGATGATTGAGCTGGATGCTGCAGAATCAGCTTCCCAATTCACTATGCAGGGTATAGTAGGAGAAGTCCAGCTGGTGGAATCAGCTTCCCAATTCACCATGCAGGGTATAGTAGGAGAAGTGGGTCTTGTAACCGACACTTCCAATCTACTGATGGACTCTGTACTTGAGACGGTATGCTTGAACAAAAAACCCATTTGTACAAGTCTGCAGCCAAAATTACTGGGGGGTCCACTTTATCAAATGGACTCATAGAAAGTCAGTACTGGTTGCAAAACCCAAGTCATATATTATCAATAACAAGCATCAAACTGGTCATGTGGGTGTGGCAGGTTGATACACAAGCAACGGAGACAACAACCCTGACCCGAGGTCTAATGGAACAGATGATGGGACAGCTTCAGTAATGAGGTTTTTTTGCATCAAAAATCAGCAACACAGATGTCATGTATGTCATGCTCCCGAATCTGCTGACTGGAAAAGAGACCGGGCTGCCTGCCTTCTGAAAGATCATTGCCAACCCATTTTTCGGAAGAAGAATGCGATGAGGGGCACTGTCAACATCTCAAAAGCAAAAGAAGGGACCAATTGAAAGCCCTCCATTCTCCTTCCTACATAAAGAAACAGAATTCTTTTTCTCACTGTAAAATAATAACAATAATAATAATATCATTACATTTTATAAGAGAGCAGTTCTATGCTCTTGCGGGTCCTATAAAGTTGTAAGAGATCAATAAGAACGCCCAAGGTTAATTCTGTGGGTGTAATACAAGAACAAATCTTTCACTTCAACAAGTACAATTACAACTATGTAGATAGGTAAGTAGGTTATATAGTGAATCTTATGTCTGTACCAGTGTTGGGTGGGTATCACCATTAAGAGATACCAGTCGGGTACTGGTACACAAGGTTCTATTTTTTTTTGATACCATATGTATCAAAGCAATTCAAATATGGTAAATATGGTATGGTATATATAATTGAAGGATGTGGAATGGGTATGCAATGGTATTGACATATATCTTATGGACTTTGATACCAATAGGTATATATAGCAACTATGGCATCGATAATGCTCTCATTGATGATGCATTTTTTGCATAACCATAAACATGATCACCTGCAAGAACTGAAACCCAAACAGAACTGAAACTTGCTTAAGTGGGTTTACATCCAAACAAAACTAAAACTTGTTCAAAGTATTCAACAATTTCAAGTATTGGATTTCCAGATGGAGGTGCAACAAAATTTCCAGAGTCTTCTACTGCCTTGTGTGTTCTGAATTCTTGCACCCAATGTCCAAAATAATATTGTAGAAGTGATTGCATATACAAAAAATCTACACCTTGCACAAAATCTGCACAAAATTCCAAACTGATTGTTTTCAACCTTAAAGTTCAAAATATTCCTAGGTCCATGCACTTAACATTTAAACTAAGGCAGAATCCTGAGCACCAAAAATGATTTTAAAGGTTTTGGGAATCATCCCCAAAATGTCCAGCCTCCTCAAGCTTGTCCTTGTAATCATCAAACCTGTCCTTAACAATGAAGAATCCCTCCATCCCCTTAGAAGCAAGAACGCATCTTGTCATCACATCACTTGGTCAATTCTTCAAAATCATCACCAACTTGTCCAAGTTTTGCACTCTCAGTTGACATTGTTGTAAACTTGTCAAAATGGCAGCAACACTAAAAGTCCTCTTAGCATCAATTTGAAATCTTGGAACACCCAAAAATTGCCAAGCAAGAAATGCAACATTAAGGAATTGTTTCTTGTGATCTTTCCATCACTACAAGGGTGATTTTAGATCACATTTATTCATACCAATGCACTTATACAATGATAACTCAGTTTTCACCAAAGAGAGATTGGTTTCCTTAGTGGATGTTCCAACTCCCCATAAGGAGTCGTCAATGCTACATGTTGAAAAAATAAGGCTAGCTTTAAATCTAGGGTTTAGATGTTTAGACACCTTCATTAAGAGAGGAAATCAAAATTTGTTCATCATACTTTTCTACAACTACTGTTGTTATATTTCTACCAACATATTCCATGACGCACTAAAGGCTTTTAAAACGAGAATCTAGTCGAAGGGCACACATATTGTGTGTAGTAACAAGGTTGAAGGTGACTACAAATGCCAAACAAAGGTCCAACACATTGATGACCTCAAGGGCTATTTTGGCATACAAAATTTCCAACTCTTGATCAAATTCCCCACATGCCAAAAGTGAGTTCACAAGCACTTGAACTTGGTATTCAACTTGCAATTTAGTACAAATGGAAAAGGTTGCAAATAAAACATTAGAGTGTAACCAATACAACCTAGTTTGGTTTAAAATGCAAGGTGAAAACACACTAGGGGGGTCAAGATTGTTATCACATTGTATTATTTTTTAGAGGTCCCATTTTTAAACCAATGTTGGGCAAATTTAAGATTTTAAAAAATATCCTTTGGTTCCAATTATTTGCCTATTTGTTATCCATCGGTTTCGATTATTATATTATTGTTTAAAAATTCAATTGTAACGTCCTTTAAGGATATCAAAATAAAATAAAAAATCTAATGTTGGATTTCAACTAGTTTTCCATCACCATTAATATTTGTTGGAGAACCTAACATTCCGAATAACAAGATAAACCATTTTTTTTTCAAAAATATTTTACAAATTATAAGTCCAAAAGTTCATTTCACTCGAATTCACTTTCATATTGTTTTAATTCTGCCTATAAGGTATCATCAACTTTAATCAATTCTATTAAACTAAAAGGTGAACTACAACCCACCCTAGGATCATTAGGCCAATTTTTACTAACAAAAATAATGTTATCTAAATTATCTTATTGTAAGTGACATCTCTTCAAATTTGTAAGAATTCTAGCCAATGAAAAAATTCTCTTAGTTTCTATTTGAAAACCAACAATGCCAAGAATCTAATGAGCAAGAAATGCCACAGTTGGAAATATGCTCATGTTTCACCCACCACTCTAAAAGACATTTAATGTCCTTGACATCCATTTGAAAATTTATAAATATCTACAACTCCTTGTTCACCACCTCTTTTGTTGGTTCATTAGTTCTAGCAAACATCTCAAAAATGTCTAAGCTACTTTCTTCATCAGTTTGCATATTTGCTACAAGTCCAAATTCTGCCATAGGATGGAGGATGTGGTGACATCTCAAAAGCATAGGAAATAAGGATTGTTGGTCATATTCTTTCACAATGGAAACAACTTGCTTTCAACTAATAAGAAATGAAACCAACTTCAAATTTTAAAATCTAGAGTCTAACATAAGGGACAACATGTTATGTGCTTTATTTCCTTCATATTTCTTAAAGAATAAAAAAACCCATCTAAAACATCATAGACTTTTCTTCTAATGTTAGATGTAAGTAATGATAATTCTTGGGCTATAACAAAATCATCATCAATTAAATCTTGCAAATTAGATGAAATTTTAGACTTTTTAAAGTTTCAAATTCAGAGTGATTATTGCATTCAAAACATCAAAAAGTAACCAATGCCCATGATATTGGTTCAACACATAAGCACTTACAACTGAAGACAAAACATCAATAATTATTTGAGATATGTGCCAAGTTAAAAGTGGAGGGACAAATCCAGTAATCTTCATTATAATTTGTTGACTATAACAAAGAACAATTGTTGCCTTGAATTGTAATGCCTTTCAAAATAGGATGATTTTACTTGTAAACTTGTAGAAGTAGATTAGGGATCAACAAAACAACTTATAATTAAAATAAACTAGAAGCGAAAGACTTGCAAAAGTGGAACAAAAAGTTAAATGTTTAAAAACCGAACTAACTTTGTTTTCATTGGAATCTTCAATTTTTTGGGCCAAAAACTAGCTTCAATGCAAGTTTTATTCCATTTTTTACAACCTTTGCTAAATTTCTTTAGTCAAGTAATGATTTTTGCAAATTTTCTTGGGTAAATTTAATAGACACATATTTCAAGTTCTTACAAACTTTGTCATTAGTTGTGGCATATTGGCACGCCTTGGAAAAAGCATGACCAAAACAAATTCCCTAAAATTTTTCTTCCAACCCTAAAATCACATTTAACAACAAACTTCAAAACATTGGTCAATGTATTTAAATTTGAACCCTCATTCTTCACATATGTTATGATCTTATTTCTCAAACCATATGCATCTAAAAGATCAATAAGATTTTTAGCCAATGTTTGTCATGTAGTTTTAGTAGCTTTAAACAAACCAAGAATAACATGTTTTGGTTTCCAATCAAATCCCAAAAAATTTATGACCAAGACAAACACATCATGTGCACCCTTGGACATCCACCAATCAAAATTGGTAGCAACACAACTATAGTCATTTAGCAAAGGCAAAACATATGTTTCTTTAGTTTTTTGAATTAATTCAAGCAAAATGATATTTGAAAATAATTTTCGAGAAGGGAATTGCACAAGAAGACATAATTGCAACACTAAATGTTTTAACCACACATTTTCCACAAATTGCAAAGGCAAGTAATTTTTTCACTATTAAAAGTGCAAGATTTTCCACAAACATTTTTTGTTCCACATCATCTTTTTTGAAAGGATCTTTTGAAGCAAAAAATTTAAATATGGAAGAAATGGAAATAAAAGACCTCTTTGTAGATTTTTTTCAACATTTTTTTCTCTTTTGCTTAATAATAATAATGTAATTTGTAGTTAGCCTAGGTTAGTTATTTTATTATTATTATAATATATTATTATGTCACTTGTTAGAAAAATTATAATTTATTATAATTAATTTTTCATTTCTAATAATAGAAATTAATTTGTAATAAGTACATTCATCATTTGAAAAGAATTTTATAATAACATATTAATATATTAAGTATTGAATAATTACTTCAGTAATTATATAATTATTATTTTTAACATTCTAATACCATCATCATCATCATCATCATCATCATCATTATGTAATAAGATATTACTATTATAAATTTTAATCAAAGATAATATTGAAATTTAGTTTTTTTATTACATGTAATTAATATAAATAATAATATAATATCAATAAAAATAATAATGAATGTCATTTGTAATAATTTTAAGAAGTATAATAAGATGGTTTGGATAAACTTGTAATATGGGCGCAATATTTTAGCAATTATCTTATTTAAAATTTTAATATACTCAAAATATACATTATTTATTGTAACCATAATATTGAAGCCATTTATGCTAATAATAATACTTGAATACACATCTAATATGGTTGTTCGTATACATTCAAAATATACATTTATAAATCCTAATACACCTAACAATAGTCACAAACTAGTTGCACTGTAGTTGCAAATATGACTGACACAAGAAATAGTTGCAAAAATGTTCAAATGTAGTTGCAAATAAGTAATAGTCACATGTAGTCGCAAATAAAATGGTTACATTTTGGCCAATTTCTATTAGTGGTTTACTTTTGAATTATCACTAACACTATAAAAAGACCAACAAAATGTATTTGTATTATGAGGCCATTAGTTTTCCAACTATTGCAAATCTATTTAATTTTCTTTTCATTAGATTTTCTTGAAACTCTATTTACTTTAATTTGTAAGCTTGGATTTTTTCTTTCTTCCATTACTTGATTAACTTCAATTTCATCATTTATGCATATTATATGTTTTTAAATTTACATTGTTTGATTATTAAATTCATTGACCCTTTCATCTTTCACAATTGTTCTACAAGACCAAATGGTGGAAAAATATAAAGAAACAAATACAAGGTGTTACTATGTGATGTGATGATAGTCCTTTTATGCACAACTAAGTATGATGCAAAACATTTACAATTTTCTATGCACAACTAAAAATGATCCAAAATGTTTACAAGAAATAAAAAATAAAAAATTGCAAAACACTTATAATCAAACAAAAATATAATACTGCAAAACAAGTAAGCAAAGATACAAAATTGTCAAAAATACAAGGGTTTATGTATGTTTCAAAAAAAATTCATAACAAACCATGCATCACAAAACAAAAACAAAAAAAATAAAAACAAAGGAATAAAAGACATGAGATAAAAAACAAAAGAAATGAAAAAAAACAAAGGGAAAAAAAAACCTTATTAAAAAATAAACAAGTGGTCGACTATCAACTTTCAACCACTCCCAACTCTTACAAGAAGGAATGCAAGGGGGTAGTACAAGATTCTTCAACAAATAGCAACACACCAACAATAGTAATGTGAAAAAGAGAACAGTTGTGCGAAAACCTTGTACCTAAAATAGGAGAGTAATCGAAGAAGAGAGCAACGTACAAAGGAGAGTGGAACAATGCGGAGAGCAAAGTAGTGTGAAGGAAAGTTGAGTAGTACAAAGAGGAGAACATAGTAATGCAAAGAGGAAAGCAAAACATTGTGAATAGGAGAACATAATAGCACTAACAAAAAAATCTAGCAATGTGAAGAGGAGAGTAAAGTAGCACGAAGAGGAAAGCCCAACAACATGAAAAGGAAAATAGAACAGTGCGAAGGAAAACAAGTAGTGTGAAGAGGAGAGTGGAACAACAAAAAAAAAAAAACAGGGCAACGTGAAAAGGAGAATAAAACAACGTGAAGAGCAAATTGAGTCAAATAATGTGAAGAGAATAATGAAGCAACGTGAAAATGAAAGCAAAGTTGAGCAATGCAAAGATGAAAGTATAGCTGACTAGTGTGAAAAGGAAATTAGGGTTGAGTTGTGTGAAAAGGAAAGGAAAGGAGAGTAGCATGAAGAGGAGAACATCAAAAAAAAAAGAGTAGTGCGAAGAAGAAAAAAGAACAATGCGATAAGAAAAAAAGGGAAAAGAAAAAACTGGGGCTTGAACCCATTTTATTCTACATTTAGGTTTTTTATTTTTTTAGGTTTAATGGTGGCACCTACAACCTATTATTTTCCTTGTAACAACCTATAATGGTGCCCATAATTTATTTTTCTTTATAGTGGCCTACATTGGTGCCCAAATTTGTTTTCATCCTTTTAATAACCTACACACCTACACCTTAAACCTAAACCCTTTTCATATCAATATATAGGTTGGGATCTAATATCTACCTTGGATATCAAAATTTCAAAAACATTATTCTATTTGGATATTACATGACCAAATATCATTATTTTGAAATCCAAATATAAGGATATCACTTCAAATATCAAAATTTTGATATCCAAAGGATTTCAAAAGTGATATCTTTGGTGATATGTCGTCAAGATATCCACCCAACACTAGTTTAAACTTCAACCATGTCAATATTATGAAGGATTTTCACAATGTTTTTGCATATTATGGTAAGTCAACACCCAAAGAAATAAAATGCCAAAAAAATTACATTTTTTTATTTCATTTGATGTGATGTTAAAATATATTTCTCCCACATATATATATGTCGCATCATATTAAAAAATGGAAATATATTTTAAAAATGATTGAAATGAATTTTAATCTTTATGAAATTTGTAGTATCTACTAAATATTGTGATTCCATATGATTGGAATAAGTTTGAAAGCCATGTGAAGAGTTTGAAAATTATCATATTACGAATGGGTGTTTTTCAGCTGATGATCATAAGTATGTAATAAATTAAAAATTTGACAAACAATCATTTTCAATTGTAAGATGACAAGATATGTGAGGTGGAACATTTTTAAAATTTTCATTTCAAACATTTTTCAATTGATTAATTTAAATCAAAACCTACTGCAATTTTTTAAAAAAAGATTTTATTATATTGCATATACCATAAATATACCCATTATTCCTTGAATTTAATCTTTTAAATTTATTTCTTTTTCAAATAATATTCGGTAGCATTAACTTTGTGAAAATCAAAATATAAAGCCCAAACATAAAAAATGAAACCCAAAATTAAATGCAACACATTTTGTAAGTTTATACTTTATGCACATGTCACGAAATTGCCCAAATTAGCCCCCCCATGATGTGCTTTCACCTTCCATTGCTTCACCACAATATTTAAAGGTTTCAACAATAGATAATATAATTGCCAATGTGGAGCTTAAGGGTACCTAAGCTTGCAACCTATAATTTTCCCAACTATAACAAAGGTTTATGGTTGTAGAAAATTCCAATGTTTCTTGAAACACAACAACCTTGGAAGTGAATTTGGTTTTGACAAGTGTTTTTAGTTTTCATGCACTCATGCTAACCCCCTTACAAGCTAATTCCCATTCTTGCCAACCCTTGCTAGACTTTCTTATCCATGTAATGTTTTTTTGTAAAATAAATTAAATTTTAGCCAAACTAATTTCCTTCATTGCAACCCTAACTTTCAGTATAAGGAAATGTGACTTTTTAAAAGGCCAACTTCATCAAAATGTCCACATTGACCCAAGGGTATGTCCATTTTGATTAAAGGTTTGAAGCATGAAAAACACATGTTACATTTGACTAGTACATTTGACTAAAATGACCTTTTTGACCAAGTGTCAAGTTGAAGTTCTAGTCAAAATGAACAGATGTCCATTAAACTAGCCATGACTTGGTCAAATTGGCCATATTGAATGGATAGGTTTCGTCAAATTGACCATCCTGATTTGACACTTAGTTAAATGAACCATATTCATTTGATGAGTTAGCCTATTTGTTAAGCTTAAGCTACCTACCTAACCTAACATAATTAATAGGTTAGCTTAGGCCTATATTACCTATCTAGCCTATCATAATTAATAGGCTAGTAGGTTATTTGTTTATAAGTGATAACTTAATTTGTAGCTTGGCCTAAACCTATTTAGTAGGTTACTTATGACGTAGCCTAAGATTATTAAGTAGCCTATAATTAGGTAGTGTAAGCTTTTTAGGAAGGTATTTTAAGTGACCTAGGCTTATTAGGTAGACCTATTGGCCATGTAGGTAGCTTACTAGCCTAGGCTTACTAGGTAAATAACATAGGTCACATAGTAAGTAGGTAGCCTATCTTACTAACTAGGTAAGTAGCTTAGGCCACCTAGGTTTATTGGGTATAAGGTACTTTAACTTAGGCTATTGAGGTCTATTTGGTAGCTATGTACATAGCATAAGCCACTTAAGCCTACAGGTAGGTGGCCTAACCTAGGCTTATTAGGTAAGTATGTAATTTAACCTAATCTATTTAGGTAGGTACATAATTTAACTTAGGCTACTTAAATAGGTATGTAACCTAATTTAAGTTATTTAAGTATGTATGTAGCTTAATTTAGGCTACTTAGGTTTATTAAATAGATACATAGTTTAACTTAAGTAACTTAAGTAACTTAGGTTAGCCTAACCTAAACTTATTAGCTGGTAAATACGAAGCTTAACTTAGGCTACCTAGGTAGGTACACGATTTATGTCGCAACTTTAACATTGGGTTTGCGATTAAATGTGAAATGCAAAGGCCCATGAGGTCAAGAGTGTGTTTAAGTGTGAAACACATTTTCACAAATGGGGGAAAGTTCAAGGGATGAAACGCAATGACTCCCAAGTGCACTCCCACTTTGGGAATTACATTCGTGCATGAGTTGCGAATGTTCAAAGCCATGGTTGGAAAGGCAAACAAACACCAAATTAAGCCCCCATGACACCATTAGAAAGGTCTTAAAGCGCAAATGTATAACATGCCCTTGCATTATTCTTTTAGACCTAATTTGCATGAGTTATGATCAAAAGAAGGGGCGGGAGTCAAATTGGGAATTTGACTCTAGACCACAAATCCCTTGAAGGTAGGGATCAAATGAAGTCTGATTGGGGTGTATTATATATCGTTGGAAAGAAAAATTTGAAGGCTATAAGATATTGCCTTCAAATCTTCAAAAAATATGAACATCCAAAATTTTGAAATAACATGAGTCTCAGTTTTGGGACTCCCACTTGGGAGTTTCAAGGAAAAGTGACATTTGGATGTAGTCCCCACAAAAGGCACAAAATATATTATAGGGAGGGGAGTGGTACCTCCTCCCAAAGGTTCCGGGCCGTGTAAAGCTTATGCTTGAAGTTGTCCTTATTAAGTTCACCGCACCATTTCCATTCAAGTTGCATTAATCGCCCTATTTTCTTGGTTGTGTAGGTTGACCTCATGTTGAACTTTTGTTTGTGAGTTTGTCCCAGTCCCATCTCGGAGCTCTAGCATGCCCTCCTTCCCTCGAAGTGCTACGAGTTAAAGAACGTGCCCTAATTTTCTTCTTCTTACATTATTTCGTTCTGGGACCTGCATTTGGGTATTTTGAACAATTTGGGGGTGTGTCATCTTAGGTAGCTTAGGTTAGCTTAACCTAGGCTTATTAGGTAGGTATGTAATTAATTTAAGCTAGGCCACCTAGGCTATTAGGTAGGTATGTAGTTAACTTAAGCTAGACCACCTAGGCTATTAGCCTAGCCTAATATTGGGTAGGTAGTTTAACCTTAAACCTATTTAATAAGCTAGGCTACCTACCTAGTATGCCTAGGTTATATTTATTAATAATAGGCTCATAGGTACCTACATAATCTACTAAATAACATAGGCGTAGGTAGCTATAAACATAGACTTAGTAAGTACCTATAAGGTTTAATAAATTATAACCTACATGTTACCTAAATACATGCATTTATTAATAGGGACCTCCTGCCTACCTAAACTAACCTAACTACCTATAACTTATCTATTTATGTAAGTAATGTAACAAAATTCAAGTTCATTTAGTGCCATATGTTGAAAAAAATGAACATGGAAGTTGATTATAATATGTTAGTCCAAAGTCATGTTTATTACGATTTGTTGTCCAAAAAAAATCACCTTATGGGGTGATGGTGGTTAAGGACTTGATTCCTCAATGTGGAGGTGAGGAGTTCAAGTCCCCACACTTTCCACCTAGGCTATTTTGATTATTAGGTGAGTTAATTAAGTAGCCCAGATGCAAAACGTATTAAACCACCTAACCTAGGGGGCTTGGCCTAACCTAGGCCTAAGACATAAGGTTAGTAGGGAAATAAATAAATAAAATTTGGCATTAATTAATTATTAAGTTTGTTAATTATGTAGGTACGTAGGTCAAAGTAGGGTAGAGTAGGGTAGGTAGGGTAATAAATTAATATTTTCATATTAATATTAAATAATATATATTTTTGGTAGTTTCTTAAATTATATTATGTCACGGTGGTTCAATCAAAGAAACCTAGTAAAAAAGAGCAACAAAAAAAACCCAGTCAAAATGGTCAGGTCCAAATCGACTTGTCCAAAATGGCACTTTGGTCAAGTTGGACATGGGGGTAAAAAGACCATATGGGAGGTTTTTTTGACTAAAATTTTCGATAAAAAAAACCAAGATTTCTTGTAGTGCTTATTATCATTTGTAGCATATTAACATGCCTTTGACATTGCATGGCCGAAATAGGTCCCACTAAAAGATGAAACAAGTTGTAGCAGTGCACATGACATAACTGAGGTCAAAGTAATAGCAAGGGTGCTCAAGTTTGTGGCCTCATCCTTAATGTAAACTATAATCTTATTAATGAGTTCATAGCCAACCAACAAGGATTTAACTTGTTCAACCAATGTTGTTTTAGAATGTGACGAATTTCAAACAACCCAACTATAATGTGACACAACATTTCATCACCATTAATAAAATGTATGAAAAATGCAAAAGTATTGAACCTTGTTTTAGACATGTAAAGGTCAAAAGAGGTAATGGTAGTTGCATTGCGCAAGGTTTGGGAACACATATTGCTCCATCACCTTAACTAAGATATTGGGGATATGTTTTTGGACAAACATCTTACAAGATGGAAACCTCATTCTACCACATTGTTGTAACACAAGGTGCCACAACCAAGGATTTCCAACTAAGGTATTTGCCTAGTCTTCTTTTTTTTTCTTTTTTGCTGAACTTGCCCATATTCCTCATTGACCACCTTCACCTTCTATTTGTAATGAAATAGGGTAGAAGCATGTTCATTATCAATGTGTTTTTCCATGCTTGTGATTCCAAGAAAAGGAATGTAAGAAATAATACTTTTCCTTGTTTGTGTTTAATTGTTGTTAAAGGATGTTTGTAGACATGGGTGGCACAATACACACATCATGTTTTGAACATCAATCTTTTTAATAGGGTCATTGAATTAAAAAAAGGCCCAAACAACTAAGTTGCAAAAATGAAAAACCCAAAACAATTATGCAATTATTTCAACCACACTTTCCAAATGGCTTCATGCTCAGTAACAACCTTTTCATCAACACTCTTTGTGACTTGTGGTTCATCCATAGTGTGAATTGAAGATTGTTAAACTGAATTGCTCATCACAATTATGGTAAGTTCATTTGCTTTGTCCTCCCCAACAAGATCTTTGAAATCAAAACCTAAGAATGCATTAAAATCCATTAGAAAATCTATGAAACTTGAAACCCTAACCTTAAACCCCTATGAACTTTGAAGATTTTCAAAACATAAATTTTAATCAACCAACATAATTATGATGACCACCATGGAAACAAGAAAAACTCATGACCAAACACCAAATGACAACTAAAATTATTACAATATAATTTGACATACTTTTTGCAAATGATGGTTGAAGAACATGTGACATGTCGAATTGAAAGATTACACAAAAAAATCACGTTGCAAAAGGTTTAGGGTTCAAGGCATACACAAGTTGTAGGTTTTTGTTGTATAGTTGTAACATCGTTATTGAAGATGAAATAAAACATTGGCTCACAAAAAAAAACACATTGAAAGAGAAACATGGCTATTGACTTGCATAAAAAAATCGTACCTAGAATGAGAATGCCACCATATCTTTCACAATCGTTGCAAGTAGTTGAGTATGAACATTAGATGAGGATTAACTATTGATGCCAAGGAAAATATGATCATGAATGCTTGGTATTGGGTAATAGATTAGTATCAAGAATCTTAATACCAAATTAGTGTGGTATAGGCCAAAACAGTTAGTATTCAATATAGAAGGTACACTATTATCAAGGGGAATATTAGGAAATGTGATGCCAGATTGGTATTGTAATTGATATCATTATTTATACTTGGGTTTGACCAATATACCAGACCAACATTGGTCTATACAAAAAAACAACTTCCTAATGTTGGGTATATAACATTTTTTATGAAAATTGCTGCAAGTTGGATCCCAAAAAGCAAAGAACCTTCAAGGTTTTAAAATATCAATTTTTTTTTGCGACTAGACATTTGTCAAATGTTTTTTTTCAATGTCACAATACTTGAAGATTTGAAATTGGTTCTTTCATTAGATATGTAAAACTTGGAAAAAAGTGAATTATTAATGCATGCAAAACCTAACCTTAACCTACAGTTCTAACCCACACAAAACCCCTAACTTAAGAATTGTGGGTTTTTAGGGAAGGTCAGATACCTCAGGGTGCCATTTCTTTGCAAGGATTGCTCTTCTAGTTCCTTCAACCAATAGGATATTTATCATGAACACCTTCAGTGGATACCTAAGAGAAAACCACCTTGATATTCAACCAATAGGATATTTATCATGAACACTTTCAGTGGATACCTAAGAGAAAACCACCTTGATATTCAATGGGACAACATCCTTATACATTGCATGCAACACATTTTTACCAACCTTGAATATGTTTTAGTAGATATTGGCATTGGCACTTAGAGAAGTAAAGAACTATGTACCATGAACATTCAATACTCATTGCAATATTACGTTAATATGGTTTTTGGGTCCTTGAAATGTGATGAAATTCTTTAGCATCTTGATTTATGTAACTTGACCAAAATTTAAAATTCAATTACAATGCATTATTTGCTATCAATATATTGAGTTGGCTTTAAAGAGGTTTCTTGGATTTGATTTGATTCCCTGAAAAGTCGAATATGGAATCTTTAAAAAAACTTGTTGCAAGATTTTTTTTGGGGGGTATTGTGATAACAAAAGGAGTAGGAAGACATTTGTGGATCATTTTCCACTAATGGAATAGTTTACGGTGAACTAACATTTGGACTAATACTTTCACCATCTTGGGGTAGGTCTTAAATTAATGGCTATACTCAATTCATGAAATGTGAAATTTGAATTCAAAGACCTTGACTTAGTCTACAAACACTAAATAGGAACAATGAATGAAATGTGGCAATATGTTCGATGCATCCATTGTAATCCACAATGCATAGTAGGAAAATTATTTTTGAATATTTTTTTTATTAAACATGATTTATGATGAATGCTTTACTCATCTCTCTTGCACCACTATTTTAAGAAAAAAAATTGTGGTGCAACAATTAAAAATTCCCCTTTCCATCCAAAGGTTTAAGGTTCAATTCTTTTTTCAACTTTCCCTTAAGAAACTTCTTTTGAAAAAAAGGAACTTCATTAAGTTTCGTCAACTTCCTCTAGGGAGAAGGGCCTGCAACTTCCATTGTTGCTTGGGGAATATGAACCCTAAACATGTTTCCTTGAAGCAAATGGGCCCAAGTTCCTTGTCAAAACATGCCAAATTTATCAGGAACCATTATGCTTAAGGCCCATAGTCTTCAGGCAACCACATTTCCTAAGGGAACTTGGACCTATTTACCCCATGGAATCATGCTTTGGGTCCATATTCCTCAAGCAACCACCTTTCCCTAGGGACCTTTGGCTCATTTGTCGTAGGGAACTAAGGAAACATGTTTGTTGGGAGAACTTGGCACTTTTCCGAAAGGTATTTAGGCTCATTTGCCTTAGGGAAATAAGTTTTCCTATGAAATTTGGACCCATTTGCCTCATGGAACCTTGTTTGGGCCCATTTTCCCCAAGCATCACATTTCCTTGAGGAACTTGGGTGCATTTGTCTTGAGGAATCAAGTTTCCTTGAGGAACTTTGATCCATTTGCCCTAGGGGACCATGTTAATATGGGTCCATTTCCCTAGGCACCACATTTCCCTAGGGAACTTGGGCCCATTTGCCTTAGGAAAGTTGCAAGTTCCCTTCTCTTCTCTTAGGAGAAAGTTGGGGATATTTAGTTAAATTTGCTTCTCCCAAAGGAAATTGTAGGTCCTTTGTTGTCTAGGGGAAATTTGTTTAATGAAGTTGCCCAGGAATTAAACTTGGCTGGGGAAACTTGTTTGAGGAAGTTGCCCATGGATTGCATTTTCTTTTCCATAAGTTAGTGGAAGTGGGCAAAAAAAAAAGGAAAATTGAAAAAAAATAAAATAAAAAATCTTTGGACTGAAAGGGGGCATCTCTAACCATTGCACCACAATATTTTTTTTTCCAAATAATGATACAAGAAAGATAATTGAAGCATTCTTCATAATTTGAGTACAATTAAAAATAATTCAAAAATAATTTTCTGGCTGGGCACAATCCTGCACTTGCATTGAGCCTGATGCTAGATTCAATCTGTTGCTCTTATTTAGTGCTTGTTGATTTTAGTCATAGGATGGGGTACTTACCATGGTTAGAAGCAAACCTAACAACAAAATTCAGAATTTTTACCATGGTAGTACCACACACCTTGGGTGAACTATCTATCAATCACCCAAGGCCCAACTCACATTGCTACATGTCATTTGTGGCATGTAAACCCTAAACCCTAAACCTAGCCACCATTCCCTCCCCCATCTTACACCTCACGATCTAGAGTATACATTTAGGTTCATGATACTCTCTCTCTCTCTCTCTCCTTGTGTTTTACAATGGCTAAAGCCCAGGGGGGGCTGAGGAACAGCTCCAAAATGTGGAGCCAGACTTGGCTTTCACCTCATCCTAGGGCCGAGGCCCCCCCTAGTTCTAGGATCGCCCGAGCCTAGGGCTTTAACCTACACTACTTAACTGTCTCCAGTCTTTTCAGTATAGGGAAAAATGTGCACACCAGCAGATTATTTTTTATTTTTTATTTTTTCATATTCATTTTCATTTGCATTTATTCCCCTGATACCCGGTGAATTATACTTGGCAGATACCCATTGGGCATCATGGGAAAAGAAATGACAAAAAAGAAAAAGAAAAAGAAGTCTGAGGTGGTTTCTTCAAAGAAGAAGGTTGCCATCTGGAGCACATGTTTCGTATTTTCGAAATGCCCTGTCATTTGGTGAGGTCAGATACATTAAAATTAAATCGGCCTGTGCTTTTAAGTGAAATAAAAAAGACTAGTGGTAATCCATGCCTGCAAGGCACGACACGGCACTGAAGTAGCGATGACCCCTGATAACGACCCCTGAAACCCTAAAGCTCAACGACATTCTGCCATTTCAGAAAGTCATGACTATGGAAAATTGAAAAAATATAAAGAACCGACGGTTTCATATTTTAGTTCATTGATTTTTTGAGAACCGTGAGAACGAATGGTAAGAACCAAAACGATGGAAAAAATAAATAAATTGGCTTGTGTTGGGAAACTTGAGATTAGTTATAGAGTTAAAATTATTGTGAAGGATTTTGATTTCTTTGGGAGGCTTTTTTTTGAAGATTATATGTTTTGCATGGTGAAATATTTGAGTTTCCATAAATTCTTCTTTTGCCTTAAGATATTAAAAAAATGTAAATGGCAAGGCCACACAATGTGACATAACCCCCCCCTTGTTTTCTTATTTGGCTAAAATCTTTATAGACACGACACACCCCTTGTTTTCTTATTTGACTAAATCTTCCTATAAATAATCAGCATTTTGCTTATTACATAGCAAATTTATCCCAAAAAAAAAAAAAAAAACCTAACAACATATGCAAACCAATTTTAATTTCATATTTAGCTTATATTCAAATTTGACTAAATCTTCATATAAATGATTGTGATTTCAATTACATCACAAATCGATGAAAATTATTTACTTACTTACTCACTCACCCACTTATCAATCTGCTACCTTTTGATCTACCTACCTACCTATTTATCTACCTACCTTACCTTTGCTACCTACTTACTTACCTACCTACCTTTACTACCTACTTACCTACGTACCTAGCGTTGAGACGAAGTTTGTGCTGCAGTTTCTTTGGAATCTAGCTGCTCTTTGATGCTTTGCTGCTGTGCTTCGATCCATTTGGAATGGAAAAAATCTGCCTACAATTGTTCTCCACAACACTTGTTGGCGAGCCCGCCTACTTAATTACGCGCGCAAATAATGCATGCGTTGCACACACAGAGCAGCGGGACCTCGTTGTTGACATGAAGGGAAAGAAAAAAACGCTGTAAATTACATGCTAGAAACTTGTGATCGTGTGATAGCAGCGATCCATCCATCGACGACCACGAGAGAGAGAGAGAGAGAGAGAGACGCTGCACAAATTCCTACAAGATAGAGAGTTTTTTTTTCTTTTGGTTTTTTTCTTTTTGGGGAGCAAGCGATGGCGTTGTTGCAGCCAGTGCCGCGAACGAAGTTGGGTTCTCAGGGTCTGGAAGTTTCCCGCTTGGGATTGGGTTGTATGGGGATGTCTCATTCCTATGGACCCGCAAGGCCGGAAGAAGAGATGGTGGAGCTCATCCGTTATGCCGTGGAGCAGTTGGGTGTTACCTTGCTCGATACCTCTGATCTTTACGGACCCTTCACCAACGAAGTCCTGATTGGCAAGGTAAACAACACATGCAAACCAGCAGCTCAAATCTGCAGACAATTATAGTTCTAAGAGCATCTCCAGCAGTGATCAACATGTGATCCTGCACAGTAAAATTGGATGAAGAAAAGCCAAAGCATGCCGGTTTGGCTCAGGAAAATAGTTTTGGCTCAGCATAATTGCAATTATGGCAAATATGCACCTCTGGCAGGTGCACAATCTTTGCTGTAACTTGCACCACCCTCAGCACAGTCAGAAAATATGCTAGGCCAAAACCATTGTATAACTTACTGAGAATTTCTTGGAGATGTAATTTGTGGGATCATCATCACTAGTGCATTTTGCTGTGTGGATGTGGGATTTTTCTTTCGGATCTTTTAGTAAGTCCCTCATGAAAAATTACTGACAATTTCTTGGAGATGTGATTGGGTGGGTGGGGGGGAACTCTCCTCTCAGGCTATTAAAGGGATTCGGGACAAATTGCTACCAAATTTGCCGTCCATGTTGGTAAGGATGGCAACCGAACTGTTCGGGGAGATCCTGAGTATGTTCGAGCAGCTTGTGAGGCGAGCTTGAAGAGGCTTGATGTTGAGCAAATTGATTTGTATTACCAGCACCGTATTGATACCAAAGTTCCAATTGAAATCACAGTAAGAGATTTACGCAGCTCACTAGAATGTTCTTTGTGCGTAGATACTAGTGTTGTTGCTGCTCATGAATTGTCCTGGATTGTGTTGTTTTTCTCCAAATGTAAGTAATCAGGATCCTCCTGTGGCCATGTCAAGAATAACCAATGATATGCTACAATAATCATGATTACTGGAGAATAACTTCTTAAAATCTCATGCAAACAGTTTTGCTCCTGGCCATGGAAACATTGTATTTTTTACAGGAAATAAATCGGCCAGAAGATGATCATCACAATTGAAAACTTTTCTGAGCAGGAGACTTGCGATAATGACAAAAGAGGAGATCATACAATGATGAATCTATTGCAACTTGCCCTTCTAGAGAACATTATTTTGCTTCTAAGTTTTGAGCTTGTCTTTCAGGTAGGAGAGATGAAGAAGTTGGTGGAGGAAGGGAAGGTGAAGTACCTGGGGCTCTCAGAGGCATCACCATCTGAAATTCGGCGGGCCCATGCCGTGCACCCCATCACTGCTGTCCAGTTAGAATGGTCTTTGTGGGTTCGTGATGCTGAAGAGAGTGTCATTCCAACTTGCAGGTAAATTCCAATTTCCTTTCTTCCTTGTCTGAAAGCTAGGTCTGTAGATCCCCAGTTAAGTGCCTACTAACCCATTTGTGAGCAGAAAACAGAATTTGTTTTTTGTCTGTCTCACAAACGTTTTGTTGTTTGATGATGTTTACAGAGAGCTAGGCATTGGGGTTGTGCCATACAGCCCTCTGGGTCGTGGCTTTCTGGCTGGTCTGAAACCTGAGAACCTTACAGAGAATGATTTCCGGAAGGTAATAGAATTTCCTACTTGGGTATGTATCTTCATTCTTCTCCTCACCCCTGGCTCTGAAGGTCTTCAGGATTTAGTGCGTGGATTTTCCATTTGTAGTTGATTTGAGAATATGGTGATTCTGCAATGCATCAATGTAGGTTTAATTAATCAATGGAAAGAAGGCTGAATCTCTCACTCTCAAGATTACAATTTATCAAAACAACATGCATTAGTATGTTGTGAGGACTGCCTTGTCAGTTTACGTTTTTTGCTTTGTGGTGTGTCTTGTTCCTACATGGAAACATTGTGTTTTCTGCCATGATGAATGGCCTGGTAAAGATTGGTCAGGGAGCTCCACAGTGCATTCAGCAGGACTGGTGACGGTGCAGGACTCATGAGTAAAGTGCATTGTTGGTTTTCTGTCAGACGGTGCCACTTATACAAGCGGAGAATTTTGAGAAGAACAAGCTCTTACTGGAGCGAGTCAGCAAAATTGCAGAGAAGAAGAAATATTCGTTAAGTCAGTTGGCATTGGCATGGATTCTTCACAAAGGTGGGAATGGTACAGTCCCCATCCCAGGGACAACGAAGAAGGCAAATTTGGAGGCAAATGTTGGAGCTGTGAGTGTGAAGCTTTCTGAGGAAGAGATGCATGAACTGGGAAGTGCAATTCCTCCTGAGGCTGTTTCTGGACAAAGATCCAATCCAACATACATGACTCAGTCCTGGCTCTATTCACATACCCCTCCCCTTTCATCTTGGAAGGGTGCTGCTGCTGCTCACACTTAAAAAGGCTATAACATTGATCTTTTTACCAAGGTAAAACGTAGAGAGAGAAGACTCCAACATGATAGCATTTTCTTTGAGAAAGAATATATCTGACCTTATTCATGTGGTCAATTCAGTCCGAAGTTGAAAGATGGGTGTTGATCCACTGATGCATTAAACCTAGTTCTTCCAGTTGGTCTCCAGAAACTGGGGAGCATTATCTGAGTATGTATGTGTTCTCTAGTACAGTGCAGAAACAATGAACCGTGTACTTATCACTTCTACACATTGGGTATGAAAGAATCATGTGGTTATCATTGGCTATGCATGTCGACCATGAAGTTTGTAGCTCTGTGTATGAAGGGCTTGCTCACAAAGAGATTTACATTGTTGGAAGTGATTGTGCAACCTTAGCTTAACTTTCTTCCTCAATATAAACTCAATACCTGTCTACACTCCCTGAGGCTGCTCCCACTATAATGACCATAGAAGGTTTGCTGCCTGGCCCAGGTGTGAATATTCCATCATCTACTCTGTCAAGAGAGCTTTTTGGTTGGAGTTTTTTCATTTAAAGGCAAGAAATTAGTACTCACATGTGAATATTTCTTGCTTTGCAAGTTTGCATGACATTCAAGCTCTTTTGTGTTTGATCCCCGATTCTCTAGTAGCAAACCTTTGAGTTTGTGTGTGATTGTGGTTTGTTGTCCTTTGTGTCATGGTGTTTCTCCTCATTTTCATTTTGTGGATTAGCAGTGCTTGAGTTCATTTTGTTCAATGAAGGGCTCCATTGTGTTCTGGCTTTGCATTGTGACATGTGATTTGATATTTCATTCAATGTTTTTGTTGAGAATATTGCTTTGTGCATTTTATTTGGGGCTTTTGTTGTACATTTATGCACTTAGGGTTGACGACTAGGTTTTAAAGCAATCTCTTCGCTCTAGGCACCATGTCTCCTTTGTGACCTCCTCCTAGTCTTAAGGAATATTTTTCTTTGGTGAAATAGCGATTGCATTTTTCAATTTCAACCTTGATTGTTGCTTATTGTCCTTCTAATTTGCCTCAATTGTTGCTAATAGGTAATCCTCTTGATTCCCCTCCTACACACAACACAATGGGTGATAGAAGGAAATTTTCTCCCCATGGTCTAAGTCTTTTAGTATTCAAACCAACATTGTGTTAACCTCTAACATCACACTAGGCTTTTGGTGAAGAGCTTGCAAATTTCAAAAACTTGCAAACCTCTTGGAAAGAAAGAAATAGAGAGGGAAATTTGCAATATTTTCTAGGACCTCTTCTTTTTTTCGATTTTATGTTCATTTTATAAATAGAGAGTGTCGGTGGCAATGGGCAGTTGTGACAGCCAGAGAGACTTCTTCTAAACTTGGTGTCTTTTGAGGTTTTTCGCTCATCTCCTTGCACAATTTGCTTCGTGCTATTGGTGATAGGTTTACGTACTATGTTTCTTGATTTCTTTTCTTTAGGCTCCCCATTGTGCATTCTGTGTTTTCAGGTGTGGTCTTTTGTTTGGAGTTTGATCCTTTCTTTTTTTCTTTTGTTGTTCCTTTGTTGAGTGTTTTTTCTTTATTTATTTATTTAAAAAATCCTAGCACTCTTGGGTAGCTAATTAGTTCCCTTGGGTATAGCTTGTTATTGGGGAAGTGATAGAATGTGCATGATGAAATGCAAGGTCTAGTTATATGTAAAAGGTAAAGACAAACTTTTAATGCCCAAGCTACATGAGCTATAAAAACACAATGGTAAATGGAATGCCACCATAATAAGACATAGTGAACTGGTACGTGATTTCTACAAGTGCCCAAGTAGTCAACATGAAAAAATGAAAGATCTTTGACAAGAAAAAAAGAAACCTTTTGTTATGAAATGTGTGTCAATGGAGGGAAGGTTGAAAAAAAAACATTAGTGAATGTAAATAAAACAAAAGGAATGGCACTTGCCATTAAGGTGACAAAGCAATGAGTTTTCTTATTAGAACGATGTGGCACATTGGGATTGATTACAAAAGGATAAAAAATTCATGATTTATGCAATGATCAAAAATATTTATGAAAAAAGGTTAAACTATATTATTATCTAAAGGTATGGGTATTTCTTGTTCATGATTATGTTAGTTTTGATCCCTTTCAAACGATTTAAAATTTGAAAAAATAGGAAAAAGTTTTTAGTCATAATGCTTTATAAATTAAAAAAATTATTTTATAATTATTAAATTCATTTCAAATTGTTCCACATATTTTCATAATACATTAAAAATATTTTCATCTAAACACATTAAATACTTTGAACATTAATACAATTTTGACATTTAAATATGAAAATTAAACATTGATTACACTTGTTACAACTCCCATTGGTGTGATTATACTCAAGTATATATATATTTTTTCATTTGTTAAAGTTGAGGAAATCATTGCTTGATTTCAATTTTGAATCATTGCAAGGTTTTCTTGATTTTTTAAAGGTTCCGAACAATTTTTGGAAACATTTGAAATGATTCAAGTGATTTGGGTATGGCATAATAGTTTCATTCAAAGTGATGAATGTTGAAAGCCAATTTTTTTTTTGGGTGCAATTAACAAAGTTTATATTTATGTCTTGTAATGAGGTAGCTTCTATTGACAATCAATTTTGGATAAATGTACATGCATATGTGGTGTAAAATTAAAGACAAATACCCATATTGTTCAACTTGGAGAAGGTGACATAGTGTTTTAGTTCAAACATTTTGACTAACATGTTGGTGTAGTTTTAAAAATTGTATTAGTGCTTATTTGAACATTAATCTTGTTAATTGATGTTGTGAGCATGGTGACAATAGATGATTGGTTGGTTATGAAGGGGCAATGCATAGATGTAGCTCACATGTTTGAATTAATGAGGTTGATAAACATTTACCTTTTTATCGAAATATTTTCAATTCACTATACTCAAGAGCAAAAGAAAAAGTTAGTCTTGAAAGCTTTGCATTTTTCTTTCTTAGGATCTTATGAATGCAATTGGGGTTATATATCCTCACCATTGGTTGTAACTAGATGTTGAACTTACCTTTCTTCCTCATTTGACCATTTTGGTTAATCATTTTTACCACTTTAAGTCCATTCATAGTGATGCTTGACTTGCTCGGCATCACAAAATGATGACCCCTTTGTATCAGTGCTACTTAAATACTTTCACAATACTTTTACAAGATGTCCAAGGTATAGTGCTTTGCTCATGTAAAATAGGCATTGAAACAATTTAGATTGTATTGATTTAATTTTGGTATTGTTTCAATGATAATTGATGTAGCACCATATTTGCATTGTATTTATGTTGTTTGACATGTTGTATTCACATTATGTCCATATTGTAATGATATTGCATTAGTATTGTGAT
>Ga0116227_10000060_pt1 | contig 181169 bp, 158 predicted proteins | sample S1TSphgellanicum_FD_89693 | JGI IMG/M metagenome (GOLD analysis project Ga0116227, IMG submission 89693) | Host-associated microbial communities from peat moss isolated from Minnesota, USA - S1T2_Fb - Sphagnum magellanicum MG | ecosystem: Host-associated > Plants > Peat moss > Unclassified...
AATAAAAGCTTTCCGTGCTACCTCAAGAGGCGTTAGGGATACAACTTTCTTCCTGTTCAGACTGCAAAATATCTATGCCTAAATAAATCAAGCCCACAACTTTTCAGACTGATCCGAAGAAAGCCAAACTTCTGAGCACCAAAACGCCCACCTGTTTTTGTTTTTAACTTAGGTGATTGCCATAAATGAAACTATCGGAAGGATATGGGCCAGCGGTACGCGCAAAGGTGAATTTGAAGTATCCCTTCCACATGTATTTACCCCAATATTGAACGAACTGACCAAACGGGCAGATATATTGTTAAACTACATCGATAATGGCGGCAGCTATCATACGCCATGCTTTTGCGGCAACGGGCAGACGTATCAATTTTGTCATGGAAACGGTTTACTTAAAGAGATCGACCTGCTTTGGGCACAAGCAACCTCAGCATTAAAAGCTGCAAAAGCATGTGCATAATCGCGTCAGGAATGGCTATCAAAGACTTCGTGCCTGATCAGCTTCAATAAATTTTTGAAGTCCCAGTTCCGCTCATCTGCCTTCATCAGGGGATCAATCAGGTTAGTTTCATACCAGTCTACGTAACTGCCCAGCATTTTGCGAAGCAGGGAGCCGTCGATCACATTATTTTCAGACATGGTCGCCCATTTTAAAAAAAATGGATCACATGGAAAACATGATATTCCGTTTCACCACCCTCATTCTCAATTCTGGTAAGACTTGGGAGGCTGATTTAGTGGATGGATATTACTCATGAATGTTTTTTAGGATTTAGCTGCCCATTTTTGTAGGGCTCAATTTTATTGTATCTCCTGACTTTGAGAGGTAACACCAAGTGCTATCTTTTTTAATGCTGACTCCCCATATTTTTTGTATTCAGTACTGGCGGCAATAAAGTGTTTACTAACGAACGGCTTATAAGTTGAGGTATAATACCAGTCCTTTGCTTTGGTTTCATTTCTTCCTATAACATTATAACCTGTGCTCACCAATGTCTCCTTGTGGGTTGGATGTGTTATGCTATAGACTTGCGCCCGAAAGAATGGCATTTAGGAGAAAACGACTGACGCCCTACCGAACGCATTTAGCGATTTGAAAATTATTGGTTAAATGCCACTAAAAAGTAAAGATCATTTCAATTTTTCCGTTGAAAAGTAATTGAATAAAACATAAAGTCGAGCGATTGCTTTACATGCCTTATTTTGCCGAACTATCCACATCTCCCTATATTCAGGTTGATCCTTTTAAAAAGAATTATATTTGCTTCGAAATTTGATATGTTGAGTACCTGAGATTATTAATATTATAAAGCATCTCAATGTATTTTGATTATTGAAGAATTTAATTTAATGGGCCATGAAGATCAATTTTTTACTTCCATTTATAAGCCAAAATTCGGAAAAGGCGTTTGAAGTGATTTATACATATGCTAATGGCTTTGCTGAAAAAGGATACGATGTTTTTTTATACCATTTGGTTTATTCCCCATCCAATATTGATGGATCAGGTTGGTCATCAAGGCAATCAGACAGATTTTTACAATACGTTTTCCGTAAAAAATTTTATACCAGACCATCCTGGTTTAGCCTTGATGAAAATATTAAAAGCTTTGCTGTTGTTGATATTAGTTCTAATTTAATTAGGAATGCCGATATAACAATTGCTTCGGGGATGGACATAGCTTTAAGTTTGTCAAAATTGAATACATCAAAAGGCGTAAAATATTTACTCATCCAAAACGAAAAGGATTTCTTTATTAATCCGCAACAGCTTGGCAATTTTAGTTTGCCAGTTCACTATGTAGTAACTAATGAATCGACAAGAAATTTTGTAGGTGAATACACAAAAAATATCCCAGACATTATTACTTCCGTTCGGTCATTAGAAGGTTTAATAAATAGTAAATTATCCTATTTTGAACGTTTGCAAACTGTAAGTGAGGAAAATTACTTTCCGATTAAAACTAAAGACTGAGTGGATAGATATAAGCTATAAAAATGTTGAAATAGTACGCCTATAAATTTCATGTGTAACTGACAAAGGCCCTTTCGGGCCTTTGTCAGTTAATAGTCACCACATGCTAACAATAATAAATTATTGAATTTATTAGCTTTCGATATTCCTTTTTGATGGTTTACGGTTGGAGTATATAACATGCAATGCCTTCATAAGTTAAGCCTGCATTAACCCCTTCTTGATAATTTGTTGTAAAGAAATGTCCAAAGCTTGATTTGTAAAACCGATACAAAGGGATTGTACCCGTTTCCTGGCTTGCATATACATATCCGCAAATTCCCTCCAAAGGGTAGCCTGAAATTCCAGTTTGTATTGTTAAATATAAATAGTCACCATCACTACTTTTGTATCTATATAAAGGGACTGTCCCGAAAGGAGGTTGTAAATACATTTTGCCAATAATGCCTTCTGGGATAAAGCTTGAGCCATAGTATCCTGCCTCTGCATAGTTCATAGTTAAAAGATAAAACTTCGTCTTGCCTCGGAATCGATAAATTGGGTTTGGTAGATTCACGTAATTACCGTACAAATATTGTAAGGTTAAGATATCATCATTATTAAATGTTCTGTCGATTCCACTGTTGTTGCAAGCAAGCATTAAAGAATTTGGCGTATCATCGGCCTTCCCAGGGGTGCCAGGTACTAGGATAGAGCCTACTACAGGGTCGCCAAGATCCGGCTCTTTGTTGTTATTGGGATTGGAGCTTACGCCGCAGCTTACAGTTCTATTGTAGTAGTCAGTGTGCCTTAATCCAATTGCATGCCCCAGTTCATGCTGAATTACGCTGGCAATAATATTTGATGGGCTATTTGCGTAGTAATTCGTATTGACTTGGATTGTTCCATTTACATTCCCATTAGCATCTGGCGGGTTAGATGATACGCCTAAAGTGATACTTCCATCAGAATTCGGCGACGGGTTAAAGCCAAGAATGCTAATGTTTGCAGAACTGCTAACTCTTTGAAAAGTTACGTTAAGATTTAATGCATTATAACGGGCAATAGCGTTATTAACACCATCGCTAAAGTTTTGACTTAAGCTTGCATCTACTGATACGGTGATGGCTTTTGGCATTGGGTGAACGTAACCATAAGTGCGATATTGCTCAGTATTGGCAACATTTAGAATTAGATGGTCTTTTCTCGATGAGTCTTTTAGACTTTTTTCTGAAAGAAATATGTCACCTTCGACAATATATCCATCTTTTACGACCTTTACATTGGTGCTGTCAAAGCCGAGGCTTTTAATCTGGTTAAGAACGCTTCTTGATACTGTTTGATTTGATACTGTTTGATTTTCAGCTTGTTGGTGTTCCTTTCGGCACGAGGAAAGCCCCAGAATGATAAAGAATGCTATTAATAGCAATTGGTTTTTTTTCATAAGTGTAAGTTTTAGGTTAACATTGTGGTGACAGCAATTTTCTATAATTAAAGCAAATTGTTGGTCACAAGTTAAATAAAATAGCTACGCCTAGTCCTTAATTATGAAAAAATGATGAAGAATAAAATTATAGTATTTTACACAATTGTTAATCTTTTTTCCATCGGGCTGGTTTACGGGCAAAAGATCAACAAAACGCAATCGCGTATGATCGAATTATTTAGTAAACCAATTCTGTCAGATTCCACAAAGCATCAGTTTTTAATACAGGTAAAAAATCCGGGTGATATTCTTTCAAACAAGAGGGCTGTAGTATTAAAGCGTGTTTCCTATAATTATTTTATCGTCAGCGACTTAGGAGCTATTAAAAGTGAGAACCTTATAAAGGTAAGCAGAGCGAACGGTTATTGGAAAGCAAGTGATAATCTTATCAACTATTTAACAAACCACAAATCTGGCCAAATTACGGTTGAAGCAAAATTATCTGACGAAAATTTAAATTTTATTGGAGATACATATGGCAAGACTATAAAGGCTCGAGACGGATATCGTATTATTTATACCTCTGTAGCACTATTAGAAAAATTGTTAGAAGAACCTGGGATAGAATTTTTGGAACTTTCCAGAATGCCAAAAGAGGAAATAAATATTAATGATGCGGATCTTTCGTTAAATAGTATTTCCCCCATTAAAGATATTTTTCCTGATCTAAACGGCAAAGGCATAGTTGTAGCAGTCAAAGAAGATAAGTACGACACGGGGGATCTGGATTTGTTATATAAAGATCTAAATTCGACGCTCGCTTCGACCTCAGTCACGAATCACGCAACAGTAATGGCGACAATTATCGCAGGAAAAGGTAATACTTTTATTAATGGATTAGGAGCTGCACCTAATGCTAATCTGGCCTCGTCCAACTTCCAGAATTTATTTCCAGATCCTTTTATCGAATTAAAAAAACTGAATTGCTTTCTTGAAAATCATTCCTACGGGACGGATATAGAAAACTACTATGGGAATGAAGCGATTGAATATGATAAAGAGGTATTTATTAATGATTCCATTATTCATGTGTTCTCGTCTGGTAATATTGGTACTACTCCTCCCTCTATTGGCATATACGCCGGGTTGATAAATTCTTCGAACCTTACAGGAAATTTTAAGCAGGCAAAAAATGTAATTGTGGTAGGTGGTATTGGTAGAGATAATGTGATACAAGCCTTGAGTTCTAAGGGACCTGCATTTGATGGGAGAATTAAACCTGAATTGGTTGCAATGGGACAGGATGGAACTTCTGGAGCAGCTGCAACTACAACGGGTAGCATTGCGCTAATTCAACAACGCTACAAAAAAATGTTTTCGGTAATGCCCTCCTCCGCTTTAGTTAAAGCGGTACTTTTAACAGGTGCAGATAAATTAGATGGGCGGGAGATAAGTTATAGCCAAGGTTTTGGAAAGCTTAACGCATTACGCGCGCTAAAAATAATTAATGAAAGGCAATTTTTTACTGGAACCTTGTCATACGGACAAGAACAGCGTTTTTTTCTGAAAATTCCAGTTGAATGTTCCAAATTAACAGCGACGCTTTCTTGGGATGATGTTCCTGCCACTGTTAATACAGCAATTGCCTTAGTGAATGATCTTGATGTTACAGTTTTGAGCCCTGATGGGACAATTTATAGACCGTGGGTATTAAGCTCATATCCTGACATTGATTCTTTGGCGGCGCAACCAGTTAGAAGGCGGGATTCAATAAACAATAATGAGCAAATAACAATTGACAACCCAAAAGAAGGGTCTTATACTATTATTGTGAGGGGCAAAAAGGTCAACATTTTACCACAAAAGTATTTTGTAGCCTATGATACAGAAAATACAAATAGTTTTGAATTTATTTATCCTTCTATGGATTCTGACGTTTTATCAAATCAAGGTAATTATATAAGATGGAAGAGTACCTTAAAAGATGATTTTGGAACCTTCAGTGTTAGTTATGATAATGGGAATAGCTGGAATCTTATTGGGCGGGCGTCTTTGCCTTTAACTTTTGCCGTTTGGACTCCAGGTACAGGATTTACTTACGCGCTTTTTAAAATGAGCGCTAACAATAGAGATTTTTATAGTAAACAGTTTAAAATATCTGCGCCTTTGATTTTACATGTAGGCTATAATTGCGGGGATGGAAAATTGTTTTACTGGAATCGCGAACTTAAGGCTAGTGCTTATAATATTTATAATCTTGACGGGAATAGGTTAAACCTGATTGCTACGACCAAAGACACCACTATCAAAGTTAATCAAAGCGTTATCACATCAAATTATTTTGCAATCAGCGCGCTGAAAAGTGATGGTCTTGAAGGGATCAAAAGTTTGACAATTGATGCTTCCCTGCAGGGAGTGGGTTGTTATGTTCGATCCTTGGTAGCGGCAGATGAGGATAGCCTCGTTAAACTAACTTTAACGTTAGGGGCAGTCGACAATTTGAAAAAGATTATTTGGCAAAAGCAAGTCAACTCAACTTCATTCATTGGGATTGGTGAGTCGCTAATTAATTCTGGACTAACCTATTCTTTTAACGACTTGAATTACAAGAGCGGTAAAGAATACTATAGAGCAATACTTGTTAAAAATGATGTAACTACAATTATCTCTGACACAGCTTATGTGATCATAATTAAGGACCAACAATATTTTCTATATCCCAATCCGGTATTAGACATACTTAATATTATAAACGGATCAAAAAAGTCTTGTCAACTCGAAATATTTAATATGAATGGTGCGAGGGTCAGAACCGAATCATTGACAGGATTTGAATTTTCATTGAATTTAAGCTCACTCGTATCCGGAGTTTATATTGCAGTTATTAAAATAAATGATAAAGTGGTTTATAATACTAAAATTATAAAAAGGTAATCTTGCCGATATTCGGGAGTGAATAATACTTAATTGTATTATTGATTTGTTTATTATGGGTATAACCTAAGTGACCCGTCTGATTCAAATCATGATAAATTTTCCTAAAGCAATTTAATGGACTGGAAATAGCTTACTGCTTATTGGCATGGTAGGTGATCCTAACACAGTCGTTAATAAGTTAACTAAAATTTAGAATACCACCTATGGTTACTTGTTTTTTGCATAACCATGGTATCATCTATTTTATCTACACCATTGCTTTGGTTATAATTGTAAATGAGATTTGATAATAATAGGGCCGGTTAGCACTACATTCCATGTATTGAAAATGCTTACAGTCTAATTTGTACTTTTTTCTTTAATCTTGTAAGAGTTGCCGATATCACTCTATCGCCTATAGTTTTACCATTAAATTGGTTTGGCAAATGGAATAGCAAGCTCAATGTAAGATGTTAAAGAAAAAAAATATAATTAGCAGGCTTTGGTTAAAGTATACTGATAAGTTTGGATATAAGGACTATTTATGGAGTTTAACTAACTATAAAAATCTACAACAACATAATTTTTTAACAGGCTCTTCCAGATTAAATAGTATTGATAAAATTAAAGATTTGTGCCGCAATACCAACACAATTAACTTTATGCATAGTGGCAATGCGGGGGATATCATTTACGCTTTGCCTACAATCAAAAAAATAGAAGAGATAACAGGGGCAAAAATGAATCTATACTTTAGGCTAAACCAGCCTATGGATTTGCCTATCTATAATAATCATCCGATGGGTAAAGTAATGCTTAACCAAGGCATGGCCCAAATGCTTGTCCCACTTATAAAAAAACAGGCCTACATTCAAAATTGTAACATTTATATAAATGAGCGAATTGATATTGATTTAGACTATTTCAGATATGGGCTCATTCCACTTGACAGGGGAAATATAGCAAGATGGTGTGGTTACATTACGGGTGTAAGTCCCGACTTATGGAAGCGGTGGATAACCGTTAAACCCAATATTGTATACTCAGGCTACATAGTGGTTTCCAGGAGTGGCCGGTATCAGAACAAAACAATTAGCTATTCGTTCCTGCAAAAGTATTCTAAGGTTGTTTTTATTGGCCTTGAGGAGGAATATAAAGGCTTTAAGGCCTATTACCCAGGTATTCAAAGGGCATATTTTAACAATTTTCAAGAAATGGCTGAAATTATATCGGGTTGTAAGGTTTTCATAGGCAACCAATCCTTTCCCTTCGCTGTAGCCGAAGGGCTGAAAGTTCCGAGGATTTTAGAGCTATCTTTGGAGGTTACGAACGTTATTCCGGAAGGCGAATTTGGCTTTGATTTTCTATTTCAGGAACACTTGGAATCATTAGTAAGGGATCTTTACGGTAATTAGTTATCAGGCCCTGGGGTTTTTCCTGTTTTTTATCCTGTGTATAAAATACCTGATTGCAATTACGACCCCAAAGTTTTTTAAAATTAAATAGGCTTTGTCTCTTTGAAATAGCGAATCAATGGTATGGGAGGATAGGCCGGTAGTGTCATATTGCGCTAAGATATAATTAAGATAAACGAACTTGAATTTTTTAGTGCCAAAAAGCTCAAGCAATAAGGCATAATCTGCCGAAATTTTGTATTTGACATTGTAGCGATGTTTGCTGAATGCCGATTTAGGAAATATTGCAGCTTGGTGGTATATACCGAATTTGGCGAGTTGATATGTTGTCAGTTTTCCCAACATTTTTACTTTGTTAGCCAGAACGTTGCCGTAATAAATGGTATTTGAATCATTGAGGTGATTAATCATTTCAGAAAATTCAGGTAGAAGCTCATCGTCAGCACCCATAAAATAAATCCAGTCGCTTTGTACATGCTTGAATGCTTTATTCATTGCATCATAAATTCCATCATCCGGTTCGCTTTGCCAGTACGCTATCTGCGAAGAATTTTGTTTGATTATATTCAGCGTACCATCGGTACTGCAACCGTCGATTATAATAACTTCAATATTATTGCCGGGCAATTTAAAAATGCTCTTTAAACACGCTTCAAGTTTTGCGTATTCGTTATAGGTGACAATAACAATCGATATTTTTAAAGTGATTTTGTTCATTATACTAGCTACTTCAACGGGGCAAAAATGAAATTATAATAATGAAAATATGAATAGCTTTTATCCGTAATTTCACATCAAAAATATTAATGATCCAGTTTATAATTGTCCCTCATTTTGGATGGAAATTTTTTATGATTACCAAACCTTTACACTTCAAAAATTTGGAGGTATAAGCAGGTACTATGCAAATTTAATAAATGGCGTAAATGCAAGCCCTTTAAACAACGCAAAGATCGGCATGCTTTATAATACCAATAATTATTTATCCAGTTATAATTTCTTACTAAATAGTAATCTAGGGGCAAGATTCTTTAAAACTAAGCCCTCCCGCATTGATAAATGGAACAAACAGTACAGTAGGTTTTTAATAGGCAATAACAATTTCGACTTATTGCACCCTACTGATTTTAACCCGTATTTCCTACGTGGACTTAAAAAGCCCTACGTTGTTACCGTTCATGACATGATTTACGAGCTTTTTCCCCAATATTATGAAAAAGAAGATCCTACTAGTGCTTTTAAGAAAAAAACAACGGGAGAGGCGGAAGGCATCATCGCTATTTCAGAAACAACTAAGCAGGATTTGATTGATATAACAGGAATTTCCCCTGATCGCATTAAGGTTATTTACCATGGAATTCAGCAAGCCCCATTAAATAGCAAGCCAACAATAGACATTTCAAAAAAGTTCTTACTATTCGTAGGAACCCGTTCAGTTTATAAAAACTTTGGCATGTTTTTGAAGTGCTTTGCCGATTTGGCAACGAAATACAAAGAGCTACATTTAGTGTGTGCTGGTGGTGGGGCTTTCAACGCTGATGAGTTTAGCAGTATAAAGCAGTTGCACCTTTCTGATAAGTTAATACAATTCACAGCGAGTGACGAAGAGCTCTCCTCATTATACAGCAATGCGATAGCGCTGGTTTTTCCGTCAAAATACGAAGGTTTTGGTTATCCGATAATTGAAGCATTTAGGGCCGGATGCCCGGTTGTGGCAAGTAATATAAGTGCATTTTTAGAAGTGGGAGGACAAGCAGTGCAATATTTCGATCCAGATGATTTACACTCCATCTACACGTCTGTTCAGACCGTAATAAATGATTCTGAGTTACGAAGTGCGAAAATTGACCAAGGATATGCCAGATTATTAAAATTTCCGCTCGAAAAAGAGGTAGACGAAACAATAGAGTTTTACCGTCAAATTGTAAACCAAAGGGGGGGCTGAGACCACTGTGCATTGAAGTCTTAGCTCGTAAGAAAAGTGTTAGATATCGAAATGGTATTGCTTAAATATAGGCCGCCAGAAATCTATATAAGCATCCCAGTCATGACAACCAAATGGTAACTCACTTTTATTAAGCTCGTAGGCGATTTCCGGATATTTTTCAAAAGCAAACTTTAGCCCTTCTTTATACGATGGGATGTTCAGTTGTTTTGTCTTTCTATTTACTTCTATGCTCCAAAAAGCATCCTCATTGTACTGATAGGCAGCTTGGGAAAGATAAAAGTCGATTGTGGCTTTCATAGCTAAAGTAATATTGTGAAACTTTTTTACTTTGCGTAAAGATAAGCCGCCATTACCCACTTTACCTTCAAACTGGTACTTATTGGGTAACCCTTTTTTTTGTAAATTAAATCTTGTGGATACAACTTGTTGAGCTTTTAATATCAGCGACTTAAAAAAATTGGGGCTTTTATCTTTTCTCGTCCAGGGTGCACCAATATAGTCAAAGCCTTTGTTGCACCAGTAGCTCAACAGATCGGTGAAAACAAATGCATCAAGCTGATAAATTAAAATATACTCGTATTCCACAAACTTTTCATAGAATGAGGGCGATAACATCAATTGGTTGTAGCCAACAATTCCGGAAAAAAAATGGTCATCAAAACTGATAATTTGTGTAAATGATTCGGGGTTGGTCGATGAGGGGAGAGTTAAATGATGGGGTTTTATGGCTATTCTTGGATAGCTATTAAGTACAGACTCACTTTGTCGGAGAGAAATAGCCTCAAACTCAGAAATAAATTCCTGGTAAATTGGAATAACTATAGCGACCTGTTTCAAATTAGACATATTACTTCAGACACTCTTCGTATAAAGCCAAATATTGTTCTGCGGACTTGTCCCATGAAAACTTTTCTGCTTGTTTAATAATATTCAGAACAGGATTTCTTTTATTAAAGTCATCCATACCCGTTTTAAAAACTTCCTGCATATGTTCGGGATCAAAGTTATCAAAGTAATATGCTACATCGCCACCCACCTCAGGGAGAGAAGTATATCTCGATAAAAACACAGGCTTTCCAAAATGCATAGCTTCAATAACAGGCAGGCCAAAACCCTCTGCCCTGGATGGGAATAGGAAGGCGCTGCAGTTTTTATAATACCAGGCTTTATCTGCATCAGAAATAGGCCCGGTGATATGTACCCTGTCCAGGCATCCATATTTTTCAGCTTCAGCAATAATGACTTGTTTATGTGGAGTTTCGACACCGGATATCACCAGCTGAAAGTTGTTGTCCTTTAAAAGCGCCGGTAACAGATGAAAGCCTTTTTGCACTGACAAGAGACCAATTGTAAACAAAAATAATCCGGCAGGAGCGTTGTCTGGCTTGTAACCTTCCTGAACTGTCAACTTATCAGCTCCATTATATATTACACTTAATTTATGTGCTGAGTCTGGAAAATAGTGTCTTACATCATTAGCAACAAATTCAGAAATGGCAACTATTTTGTCTACCTCAGCAATGAATTTTCCAAGTTTTTTTAAGTAGATGTCAATTCGGTGGGGCTGACTAACTTTTAAATGCACTTTATTCATGTCGTGTATAGTCATAATTGTTTTTGCATTTACCTTGCTAGGGTTTAGCCGACATGTTTGATCCGATAGGTGCACTATATCGAACTTATCACGGGATGGAAAGTAAAACTGGTGTAGTTTAGATAAATACATAATATCTACTTTTTCATCAAACCGGTAAGTCGTCCTTTTATGTAAATAAAATTGCAGATGGAATCTGCCTTGATTTTGATCTATTAATGCATTTCCGAGACCTGTCCCAAAATAATAATAGCCGCAGTTATTATTCTTCATGGAATCAAATGTCACTAATACAGATGGCTTGGGCATATTATTAGAAAAATTTGAAAGATTAACTTTTTGCAAAAGTAAGAAGATAAGCTGGTAATGATCGCAGGTTGCTAAAATCTTTCAAAGATACGCAGCCTGTAACATGTTCTTCATGACTAAGATTCCTATTACTCCGGATTAGTCGAGGTGCTATAAACAGGAATTTTTACAACGAAATTTGAGGCTCCGTCTTGATGGATAATGGTTGAAATATTTAATATAAATTTGCCTTTTCTTTATAGAAATTGGATTATGCCTTTCTAAATTGGATAGAGAGCGCAGAAATAGTAAGGCATAGTATTTTCATTGTTGAAATGGTGGTTTATAAGAGAGGTTGAATGATAATTTTAAGCAAATAAATGGAGCCCAAACAATTTTTAGATTTTATAATAAAAGAGACAAGCCCTGATCCAGAATATAAATATTCCATATGTACACTTGTGACGAACATGGAGGAATACGGTCAGATGGTAGAATCGTTCTTAAAAGCCGGGTTTACCAAACAGGAATGTGAGTTTAGGTATATAGATAATACTGTTGAAAATAGTTTTGATGCTTACCAAGGATTAAATTTATTTCTACAAAATGCCAAAGGTGAAAACATTATTTTGTGCCATCAGGATATTCTGATTCAGTTTGATGATATTAATGTATTAGAAAAAAGGATAGTTGAAATTGCCAATCTTGACGAAAACTGGGCTATCTTAGGTAATGCAGGGGGGATAGAAAATGACTTATACCGGCGTTGTGCTATCAATTTGATTTACGAAGATGGCTTTCATCAAAAGCAAGGAACCCTACCTCAGAAGGTAGTGAGCGTTGATGAAAATTTTATAGTTGTTAGACGTTCCGCCAATCTGGCTTTATCTCATGACTTGGAGGGCTTTCATATGTATGGTAGCGATCTGTGCCTGGTAGCTGAACTGCTTGGCTATACAGCTTATGTTATAGATTTTAAGTTACTGCATAAAAGCTATGGCAACGCGAGTGTTAACTACCACCAATCCGTAGAGAGTCTCGTGGACAAATATATTCGTTTTATGCGTAACAGGCGTATTGTGACCACGATTGCTGATTTCTACTTATCGTCTTCTAAATTGCGTAAAACCTTTGCTGAATCAAAGCTTGGTAAAAAAATAGCACGTAAAATAAAAAAGATAAAAGTTCTAAGGGCAAATCGTTGACATTGGCGGGTAATATTAAAAAAATGAACGATAGGTTGATTTGAAGCAAAAAGGGTCGAAAATTAGCAACGGTCAATTTGGTGGCACTTAACCGTGCACCTCGGAATTGTTTTTCTTTGCAAGTTATTGAATATTAGCGAAATATAGAGATGGGTTCGAACCAGTAGTTCCCACTTTTGAAATCCTCTCAGATTCCTCTGAGGGGATTTTTGTTTATAACCTATTTTATCACAATGCATTACGTTTACTTTACTCCAAGTTATTGGATCGATATTATGTTGGCAGTACCGAAAATATAGAAGAACGTTTACGAAGGCACAACTCAAATCATAAAGGTTTTACTGGGCGAGCTCCTGACTGGAAGATAATTTATAAAGAAGACCTGCCAGATAAGCAAAGTGGACTTGCCCGAGAAAAGCAAATAAAGAATTGGAAAAGTAGGTTGATGATTGAAAAATTAATTAGCACAAACGCTTAGCTCAGCTGGTTCAGAGCATCCCGATTTTACATCGGGAGTGGTCACTGGTTCGAACCCAGTAGCTCCCACTTTTGAAAAAGCCTTTTAGAGAAATCTGAAAGGCTTTTTGTTTACCGGCTAATTCTCAACTCAATACCTCTTCCAGAATCTCGACAGAGCGAATATTACCAAAGCCCTCTATATGCTGGGCATAATAATCCATTAACTTATTGATCAGATAGCGTCGCTCTTCGTTTGATAGCTTGAGTTGACTCATATCATCATAGCCAAACTTCAAAAGCGTATTAAAGTTTTGCGTATGCGGTTGCGATAGGTATTGCCTGCCTTCGGGTTTGTAACGGGTAAATACACCATCTTTCATGTCAAAATAATCGCAATCTGCAGTATTGGTATCGTCGGGATAAAAACCCAGGTAACGGGTTAACCCGACAAGAAACACCAAATGGAAATTTACTAATTGATTGGAGCGATGATCCAGCCATTCGATTGAGTTAAATATATACTCAAACAACTGCTCGTCCGGCGATTGCATTTTAACCGCCTTGTATAGCACTTCGTTCAGGAAAATCACCATACTACTTTTCACCACATCGTAAGGGATGCTTTGCAGTATAGGCACGCTTTTTAATTCTTTAATCCGCTGTACCGTATCATAACCTTTGTGGTAAACCACCATATCCAACAAGTGCAGCGGCTGCAGCATATTGCGCGATATCTTGGCTTTAGGCTTTTTTATGCCATTAATAATATACGATTGCATACCGAATTTTTCGGTAAACATCTGTACAATCACACTGCTTTCCTGGTAATCGGTTACCTTAAAAACTATTCCACGGGTTTTGTGCAGCATGGCTTAAAACTTGGGGATAAAAATGATGGCCCCAATAATAGCTGCAAAAATAGCTGTGATTAAAACAGCTGCTGCCGATACATCTTTAATATGCCCAGCCTTTACATTATAATCTGGCGAAACCAGGTCGACCAAAATTTCAATCGCCGTATTTAATAACTCAGTGATGAGCACGGCGGCTATGCAAGCCACAATCCAACACCATTCAGAGGTTGAGATATGAAGATAAAAACCCAAACCAATGACCACAATCATAGCCGCCAGGTGGATCCTAAAATTGAGTTGGGTTGATGCCGCATACCCAATCCCTTTAAATGCGTAACCGAAACCCTTGATCAGTTTTTTCATCATAAACTCAAAAGTACGCAATCTTCCTTACTGACAACAGATAACCGACAACAGACAACCCTCGCCGACAACACTATGTGCCAACACATTGTCACATTATCGTTCATCAAATAGCCACGTTGAATATTTTTGTACTTTTGCCGCCTCATTGTTCATTAGTATTTTTATAAAGCATGATCTGGAAAAAGATTGCTGATCTCATCCTCAAAAACCGTTTAGCGGTTATCATTATAGTTGCCCTGCTGAGTACATTTATGGGTTGGAAAGCCAGCCAGGTAAAGCTGACCTATAATGCTGGCAAAGTTTTACCGGTTACAGATTCGGCCTACATCAGGTTTAAGGTATTTCAAAGCAAATTTGGTCAGGATGGTACAGCTTTGGTTTTGGGTATTAAGTCAGATAACCTTTTCCAGAAAGATATTTTTAACGATTGGTACCAACTGGGCACCAATATACAGCACTTTAAAGGCATTACTGCGGTTATATCATACGCCAACATCTATAACCTTAAAAAAGACACCATACAGCACCGTTTTGTGTTGAAGCCGCTGATTACGCATAAATTAACCTCAGATCAGGAAGTTGACAGTGTACGCCAGCAAATTTTAGGCTTACCGTTTTATGATGGCTTGGTTTTAAGCGAAGACCACAAGTCTACCTTAATGGCCATCTCGTTCGATAATAAAACCGTTAATTCCCCTGCCCGTATCCCGGTTATTAAAGAGATTATGCGCCAGGCTAAGGCTTTTGAAGATAAGCATAACATTAAGGTACACGCATCTGGTTTGCCATTGATCCGTACCGTGGTGAGTGATTTGGTATCGCATGAGTTTGCCTTGTTCTTAGGATTATCTTTATTAATCACGGCTATTATCTTATTGCTGTTTTTCCGCACAGGTTACGCGGTTATATTCCCGGTTTTTGTGGTGATTCTGGGTGTGCTTTGGAGCTTGGGCTTATTAGTATTGAACCATTTTAACATTACCCTGCTTACCGGTATTATCCCACCGTTGGTGGTGGTTATCGGTATCCCGAACAGTATTTTTATCCTTAATAAATACTACCATGAGTTTGGCGTTACAGGCGATAAAATGAAGTCGCTTTATATAGTGATTGAGAAAGTGGGCATTACAACCTTCATTGCTAACGTTACTACAGCTATTGGTTTCGGCGTTTTATGCTTTACCAACAGCCAAATTTTGATGGAATTTGGACTGGTAGCGTCACTAAGCATCATGGCGACTTTCGTTTTAAGCCTGGTGTTAATCCCGGTAATTTTCAGCTACCTGCCTAATCCTAAACCACGCCAAAGCGGCATTAAGGATCAAAAGTTTATTCAGTATTTTTTATTGAAGATAGATTACGTTGTTCAACACGCACGTACTGCAATTTACGTGGCAACTGTAGCATTGGTGGCGATTTGTTTGTATGGCATGAGCCGCATCAACGTAAACGGTTACATTGTTGATGACCTGCCCAAAAGCAGTTCAATATTAAGTGACCTGCGTTTCTTCGAGAGCAGCTTTAAAGGCGTGCTTCCGCTAGAGGTTAGTGTGGAATCGAAACATAAAAACGGATTGATGAACCTGGCTACCATGCGTAAGGTTGAGAAACTGGAAACCCTGATCTCATCGTACCCCGAATTCAGTAAATCACTATCACTAATCCAGGTGCTTAAATTTAGCACCCAGGGATTTTATGGCGGCAACCCCGGGTTTTATCGCTTGCCTGATGGATTGGAGCAAAACTTCATCTTGAGCTATGCGGCAAATTCAGGCAAAGGCGGCACTAATACTAATGCACTAAAAAGCTACCTGGATAGCACCAAGCAAACCACCCGTATCAGTTTCCAGATGGTGGATGCTGGGTCTAAAAAACTGAACAGCATTTTTACCGAACTGCAGCCCCGTATCGACTCTATCTTTAACCCTAAAAACTTCCACGTAGAGTTAACCGGCTCGAGTGTGATTTTTGTAAAAGGCAATAACTATCTGATTAAAAACCTGTACGAAAGCTTGGCCCTGGCCATCTTCCTGATCGGTATTATTATGTGGATCCTGTTCCGTGGTTTTAAAATGGTATTGATCTCTTTGCTGCCAAATATCATCCCGCTTATTATAACTGCGGGCATTATGGGTTTCTTCGGCATCCCGCTAAAACCATCTACCATATTGATCTTTAGCATAGCGATGGGCATCTCGTCCGATCAAACCATATACTTCTTAACCCGTTACCGCCAGGAAATCCGCAACAGCAACAAAAGCATCTCGCAAGTGGTTTCTGAAACCATTCGCGAAACCGGTATCAGCATGATTTACATTGCTACTGTTTTATTTTTCGGCTTCGGTATTTTTGCTGCGTCTACCTTCGGTGGTACCGTAGCGCTGGGAATTTTACTATCTATTACCCTATTGATAGCCATGATTACCAACCTTACTTTATTGCCGGCTTTTTTGCTTAGCTTAGAGAAACGCAATAAAAAAGCGGCAGTACTTACAGAACCGCTTGCCGATATGGAAGCTCCAACCCTGTAATAAACAAGCGGCTACATTTATTGTTATTGCGTTAGATCTGATCAACCTATGGATTTAAAACTAAGCAATAAAATAGCCATTGTACTGGCTGCAAGTAAAGGGATAGGCAGAGCCATTGCCACCACGTTAGCCGAAGAAGGTGCAACTGTAATTATCAGCTCGCGTAACCAGGAACAACTGGATGCCACCGCAGCCGAAATTAAAGAAGAAACCCGCAGAAGCGTAACCGCCATAGCTGCAGATGTTTCTAATCCGGCAGATATTGAATCGCTGATTCAGCAAACAGTTGATCGCTTTGGCGCTATCGATATCCTGATCAATAATACTGGTGGCCCACCATTTGATAAGTTCGAGAATTTTAACGACGAAGCCTGGAAAAAAGCCTTTGATGATATTTTGCTTGCTTTTGCACGCAACAGCCGATTAGCTTTACCACATCTAAAAAAATCAGACAGCGGCCGGATCATCAACATTGTGAGCGGCTCTATTAAATCTGTTTTAGAAAACTCTGTGTTATCTACCGCCATGCGCATGGGCGTGGTAGGCATGGCCAAATTAATGGCCGACGAATTTGGCCCTTACAATATCACTGTAAATAACGTGGCCCCCGGCCTAATCTTAACCGACAGAATTAAACACACCTTACCCAAGGATGTAAACCCCGACGAGGCCATCAAACAAAAAACTAAGAGCATCCCGTTAGGTCGCATTGGCAAACCCGAAGAATTTGCTGCCGCAGTTGCATTTTTGGCATCAGAGCAGGCATCATATATTAGCGGTGTTACCTTGCAGGTTGATGGTGGAGCGACGAGGGCTATCTATTAGCCCCCGGCCCCCTAAAGGGGGAGTTGAAAAATCAAAATACTCCCCTTGCCAGTTCAAGCGTCTACGCTTGAACTTTTCTATTTATTAAGAGCGTCCACGCTTACGCATCTAGCCTCGCGCGCGTCTCTGACTCGTGCGCAACCGGGCGGGCATTTGTAATGTCAACCTATTAAGCACGCGTTGCAAACGCGCGCAAGGATAAATTAAACTAAAAGCCTGGTAATTTTTATTTGCAAAAACCTCCCCCAATAACTACCTTGCCAACCACAACATGAAACAACAGAATAATAGTTTATCAATAATTAGTGCAATGCCGGCGTTCGTTCGGCCTGCTGCCAGCATTATTGTGATTATTATTACTGTCATTTACAACAAATGGAGGGTTATTTAGCTATATAAAATTCAACGATATAGAAAAGCCCTCCGAAACCCGGAGGGCTTTTTTTTTGACCAGAAACCAAGCAAAATGAAAGCAAGAACAATAACGGGTACACCAAACATCATTGCCATATATGCCGATGACAAAAAAGGACTGCTTGCGCAGATCCTCACCATCTTTAACAAGCGCGACTACAGCCTGGGCTGCTTAAACGTTTCGCGCACCGATATTCAGGATATTATTTTGATTACGGTTGAAGTTGAAATTCCCGAACGCGAGCTTAAAACCATTTTGCGCAAAATCGAAAACATTATTGAGGTGTACCGCGCATTGGCCTGGGATGCCCAAACCGTTAGTTTAAATAAGATTGGTTTTTACCGTGTGTCGCTGCAATTGCTGGGCGATAGCTTGTGGCCCTTACTGCAAAAGCACGGGGCTACCATCACCAAGATCTTTGATGAATCGTTGATGATCCAAAAGATTGGCACCGATGATAGCCTAACCGATCTATATAACCAACTGGATGGCAAATACCTGCTTGGCTTTTGCAAAAGCGCCCTCATTGCCGAGCAGAGCATGCTGCAGCTAGATCAGTTTTTCACACAGCCCGATGAATCGCTGGCCGCCAGCAATTTGGCCTGCGTGCCCTGCTAATTTATTAATAGTAACATAACACACAGGATGCCCTGCTTTGGTGGGAATTAGGCCGGGCAATTCCTTTTTAATATATAATTTCCGTATTTTTGCACCTCTTAAAATTGAGGCGAACACATTGATGTACAAGGAATATAAGCAACTTAATTTACCCCAGATTGGCAAAGAGGTATTAGAGTTTTGGAAACAGCACAACATATTTGAAAAAAGTATAAGCAGCCGCCCTGCCGATAACCCTTACACTTTTTACGAAGGGCCACCGAGCGCCAATGGTATGCCCGGCATTCACCATGCGATGGCACGCTCTATTAAAGATATTTTTTGCCGTTATAAAACCCTTAAAGGCTACCAGGTAAAACGTAAAGGTGGTTGGGATACCCATGGCCTGCCGATTGAACTTGGCGTTGAAAAAACTTTAGGTATTACTAAAGATGATATCGGTAAAAAGATCTCTATCGAAGATTATAACGAAGCCTGCCGTAAAGAGGTGATGAAATTTACCGACGTATGGAACGACCTAACCGAAAAAATGGGTTATTGGGTTGATCTTAACGATCCGTATATCACCTACAAAAACGAGTACATCGAATCGCTTTGGTGGATACTGAAAGAATTTTATAAAGCCGGATACCTGTACAAAGGTTATACCGTGCAGCCATATTCACCAAAATCTGGTACAGGACTTAGCTCGCACGAGCTGAACCAGCCGGGTACTTACAAAATGGTGAAGGATACGACGGTAACAGGTCAGTTCAAAGTTAAACGTGACAAGGATTCTGAGTTTTTATATAAGGGAGTTGATACGGACTTATATATATTGGCATGGACGACTACTCCATGGACCCTTCCTTCGAACTGTGCTTTGGCAGTGGGTCCAAATATTAGATACGTTAAATTAAAAACGTTCAATCAATATACTGGCGCTCCAATTACTGTAATATTAGCAGATGCTTTAGTGTCAAAAGTTGCAGGAGCTAATGTTGTTGAAAGTTTAGAAGGAATAGAGTTCAATCCTGCTAATAAACTTCAACCATATGCCTACGACAGACAAGGCTTAGAAACTGGATATATTTTAGGTAAAGAATTAGTTGGTATCCATTACGAACAACTGATGGATTATGTAACCAATGCTGACCTGGAAGAAAACGCATTCCGCGTTATTCCTGCTGACTTTGTGACCACTGAAGATGGTACAGGTATCGTACACACCGCATCTGTTTTTGGTGCGGATGACTTTAGAGCTTGTAAAGAAAACAATGTACCATCTGTAATGGTACTGGACGAAAACGGCAAAGAAGTTCCATTAGTGAACAAACAAGGCCGTTTTGTTGACGAGGTTACCGACTTTGCCGGCCGTTACGTTAAAGAAGAATATTACAGTACTGACGAGCGTGCCGTTGAAGGTTTTAAACCAACCGACGTGCTGATTTCTATCAAACTGAAAGAAGATAACAAAGCATTCGATGTTAAAAAATATGAGCACAGCTACCCACACTCCTGGCGTACAGATGAGCCTATTTTATATTATCCGTTAGATAGCTGGTTTATTAAAACCACTGCCGTTAAGGATAAATTGATCGAGCTTAACAAAACCATCAACTGGAAACCGGAGGCAACCGGAACCGGCCGCTTTGGTAACTGGTTGGAAAACCTGGTAGACTGGAACCTATCGCGCTCACGCTACTGGGGTACCCCGTTGCCTATCTGGCGCGAGGAAAACGGTACAGATGAAAAATGTATCGGTTCTATCGCAGAAATGAACGCGGAGATCGAAAAATCTATAGCTGCCGGGTTTATGCCAGCAGGCTTTAAGCTGGATGATATGCACCGCCCCTTTGTGGATGATGTGATCCTGGTTTCGGCTTCTGGCAACAAAATGTTCCGTGAGCCGGATCTGATCGACGTTTGGTTTGACTCGGGCGCTATGCCTTATGCACAATGGCATTTCCCTTTCGAAAACAAAGAAGCATTTGCTAACGCCTACCCTGCCGATTTTATTGCCGAAGGTGTGGATCAAACCCGTGGCTGGTTCTTTACCCTGCATGCCATCGCAGTAATGCTAAGCGAGTGCAGCCCCGAGATTAAAGCCGTAAATGCCATAGTTAACAACCCTGGTGTTGCGTTTAAAAACGTGGTATCAAACGGCTTGGTTTTGGATAAAAACGGCAACAAAATGTCTAAACGTTTAGGCAATGGCGTTGATCCATTCGAAACTATTGAGCAATATGGAGCTGATGCTGCCCGCTGGTACATGATCAGCAATGCATCACCTTGGGACAACCTGAAGTTTAATGTAGAGGGCATAGATGAAGTGCGCCGTAAATTCTTCGGTACGCTATATAATACCTACTCATTCTTCTCGCTGTATGCCAATATCGATAATTTCAACTATAGCGAAGCCGAGATTACATTTGCAGACCGCCCGGAGATTGACCGCTGGATCATTTCGCTATTAAATACCTTAACCAAAGAGGTTGATGCATTTTATGCCGATTTTGAACCAACTAAAGCAGCCCGTTCTATCCAATCATTTGTTGATGAGCATTTGAGCAACTGGTACGTACGTTTAAGCCGTCGCCGTTTCTGGAAATCAGATAACTCTAACGATAAGCTATCGGCCTACCAAACTTTATATACTTGCTTGGTTACTATCTCTAAACTAATGTCGCCAATTGCGCCGTTCTTTGCAGAGCGTTTGTATGGCGATTTAAACAGCACTACCGGTAAAGAAAACTTCGAATCGGTTCACCTGGCAGATTTCCCTGTTTACCGTGCCGATTTAGTTGATGCCGAATTGGAGCAACGCATGCAAATGGCTCAGGATATATCGTCGCTGGTACTATCGCTGCGTAAAAAAGTGGGTATCAATGTTCGCCAGCCTTTAAGCAAAATCCTGCTGCCGGTATTAGATGCAAGTTTCCAGCACCAGGTTGATGGCGTTAAGGATCTGATCCTGACTGAAACCAACATTAAAGATATTGAGTATATCACCGATACGGCAGGCTTTATCAAAAAGAAGATCAAACCTAACTTTAAAGCTTTAGGCAAAAAAGTAGGCAAAGATATGAAACCCGTAGGCGACGCTATTAATGCTTTAGACGATACTGCGATTGCTTTATTGGAAAATGAGGGTGAGATTGCAATACTTGACGGTAAATACACTATATTGGTATCTGAAGTAGAAATATCTGCCGAAGACGTACCGGGATGGCAAGTTGCAAGTTTAGGAAAACTAACCGTTGCACTGGATGTTACCATAACCGACGAGCTAAAACAAGAAGGCATATCAAGGGAACTGATAAATCGTATACAGAACCTGCGTAAAAGCAAAGATTTTGAAGTTACTGACAAGATAAACGTCCGCCTAAGCGAGCATCCGTTGATCAGCGGAGCGGTTAAAAACAATTTGTCATATATTTGCGCCGAAATTTTAGCCGATAACATTCAGTTTGACAGCAACTTAACTGATGCCGAAACTGTGGTTATCGACGATGTTGAAATATTGATTGCTATAAGTAAAATATAATGAAACCAGAACAACCAGAAAAGACCAGATATTCTGATTCAGAATTACAGGAATTTAAAACACTACTTTTAGATAAAGTACGCGGTGCCCGTGAAGAATTAAATGCATTGGCATCATCATTAAGCAACCCTAACTTAAACGGTACAGATGATACCGCGGGTACTTATAAAACATTAGAAGACGGATCGGCCACGTTAGAGAAAGAATCTATCAACCAGCTGGCTGCACGTCAGAAAAAATTTATTGACCAATTAGAAGCCGCCCTGGTACGTATAGAGAATAAAACTTACGGCATCTGTCGCGAAACCGGTAAACTGATACAAAAAGAGCGTTTGCGCGCCGTGCCACATACTACTTTGAGTATGGAAGCGAAATTGAAGCAATAAATGAAGCCCGTTTATACTAAACCGTTTTTTACTGCACTACTCATTATCCTGGTAGATCAGGTTGTTAAAATATGGGTTCACTCCCATATGTACCTTGGCGAACGTATTGAATTTTTGGGTAGCCGGGGTATGCTCCTCTACACCGAGAACAATGGAATGGCCTTTGGCTGGGAACTAGGCGGCCAGTTAGGTAAACTTGCGCTCACCCTGTTTCGTATTGGCGCTGTGGTAGGTATTGGCTATGGCCTGGTATACCTGATTAAACACAAATACCACCGTGGGTTGATCATGAACATGGCGCTTATTTTTGCCGGGGCTGTTGGTAATATTATTGATTCTACCGTTTATGGTATGGTATACGGCTATGCGCCGGTATTTCAGGGCCGTGTGGTTGATATGTTTTATTTCCCTATCATCCGTGGTGTATTTCCGTCATGGGTGCCGATATGGGCCGGTCAGGATTTCGAGTTTTTCCGCCCTATTTTCAATGTAGCCGATTCTGCCATTTCTGTAGGTGTTATCATGATCCTGATTTATCAGAAACGTTATTTCAAACACCAGGAAATTGAAGTAAGCAGCCCGCACAGCGAAGTGCTGGAAGAGTGATTAATTTGAAGATTAGCTGATTTGAGAATTTGAAAATGAACTTATAGAATATTTGAGCCGCCTCATAACCCGAAGCGGCTTTTTTGTTGGGCTATCTTTATATGCACATCAACAATCATTTTCAAATCAATAAATCTTCAAATCAATCCCTATCTTTAAGCTTCAAATCCTCAGCATGAAAAAAACTTTCCTCCTTTTATTACTCAGCAGTAGTTTACTCAGCCTTAAAGCGCAGCAAGGCAAGCAGGCTATTACCGTTACAGACATGACCAAGATCAAGCAGCTAAACAGCGCTTCGTTTTCGCACAATGGTAAACAGATCGCATTCAGAGTTACATCTGTGATCCCGGATGAAACTAATAAAGCAGAATATACTTACCGCAGCCAAATATGGTTGGTATCAGCCGATGGCAGTGCAGAGGCCAGGGCAATCACATCAGATGCTGTTAATAGCGGTCAGCCGGCATGGTCGCCTAATGATAGTCAGCTTGCTTTTACCAGGGTTATAAAAGGTAAAACTCAAATATTTTTAATGCCTTTAAACGGTGGCGAGCCGATACAGCTAACCAACGATAGCCATGGCGCAAGCATACCGCAGTGGTCGCCGGATGGAACGAAGATCATGTACGCTGTAAATCTTTCGTATCCAGAGATGCTGAAAGATTCGATCATCAACCCTGGCCATAAAGTACCTAACTGGAGCCTCGAAGAGCCTGGCTTTAAAGCTAACCTGCCGGTATCAAAAGCCAAGCAAAATGCTGACGGCAATATCGATGAAGTCCGCGCTTTTTTAAAGCAGGATGAAGCCGACAATAAAGTAAAGGTTTTTACCAAATTAAACTTTGAAGGCGAAGCATCAACCGAACCCGACTTTAACTTTAATCATTATATGATTATTGATGCCAAGGCAGGGGCAAAAGCTAAACCACTTACTTATGGATTCAATAGTTATAGCGGCGCAACCTTTACGCCTGATGGAAAAAGCATTATCTTAAATGCCGCTCCAGACACTTTGGTAAATCCTGATCGTAGTCGTTTATCAGCCGTTTATACCCTACCGGTTACAGGTGGCGTGCCTAAAGTATTAATTAGCGAAGATGGTATGGCGATAAGCAGCCAGTCTATCTCGCCATCGGGCAGGTATTTGGTTTACGAAATCGGCAAAGAACTGCAGATCAATGTTCCGCAACTGGCTATTTATGATTTCCAGAACCCGGGCAAAAAGATAATAATACCCGTTGATCGCAGCATTACTGGTTTTGCATGGAGCAAGGATAGCAAAGTCCTTTATTTCACCGCACAATCAAACGGTGGCGTACCTATTTATAAAGTAAGCATGGCTTCGCCGAAACCAGAGCAGATCAGCACTTTTGATGAAGGTGACGGTAGCCTGGACGTAAGCGCAACACAGATCCTTTACGTAAAAACAGAAGTAGCCAACCCATACGAATTATATACTGCTGACTTGAATAATAAAGCAGCCAAACGCATTACCTCTTTCAACTACGAATGGCTGAAGGATAAAAAATTAAGCATCCCCGAGAAGAAATATTACACCAACAGCAAAGGCATGAAGGTGGAGTATTGGGTAATGAAGCCAACCAACTTCGACCCGAATAAAAAATACCCAATCATGCTGCAGATCCACGGTGGGCCAAGTGCCATGTGGGGACCGGGCGAAAATACGATGTGGCACGAGTACCAGTTCTTCTGCGCGCAAGGTTATGGTGTAGTTTATTCTAACCCACGCGGTTCCGGAGGTTATGGTGTCGACTTTTTAAAAGGCAACTATCAAGACTGGGGTAATGGCCCCACAGAAGATGTACTGGCAGCCCTTGACGGCGCATTGGCCGAAGGCTGGGGCGATAAAGACAAAACTGTAGCTACAGGCGGCTCTTATGCCGGCTATTTAACCGGTTGGCTTGCAGGCCATACTAAACGCTTTGCGGCTATATCATCGCAACGTGGCGTTTACGATTTAACCACATTTTTTGGTGAAGGTAATGCATGGCAACTTGTACCGATGTACTTCGGTGGTTACCCATGGGAAGAAAACATTCGCCCGATACTGGCCCGCGAATCACCGTTTACTTACGTAAACCAGATCACCACCCCATACCTGATCATACACGGCGAAACAGACTTACGTACCGGTATTGTACAAGGCGAAATGATGTACAAGGCGCTAAAGGTTTTAAACCGCCCTGTAGAGTACATTCAGCATCCGGGAGGCACGCACGAACTAAGCCGCTCCGGCAACGTCCGTCAACGCTTAGATCAGATGTTGAGGATCTATGAGTTTTTCGAAAGATACATCACACACTAACATATTTGATGATCCCCGCCCGCAAGGCGGGGATTTTTTTATTATAAGTATATGGTTCTCTTCGTTGGTTAGGGAGGGGTTCTAAAACATGGTGGCTTGTGCCTAAATAATTAGTTGCGTAACATAACTACCAATTAATCCTTTCCCCAAATCCCCAGTCCAATCATCAAACATTAACATTATAATCATGTTGATGAGTTACACTTTACAGGTTCAACCCGTATATACTTTAAACAAACTTTACAAATGAAACGATTACTATTAATTGCAGCCTTAACAACATTTACGTTCGCTGCATTTGCCCAAACTGTTGATCTTCGACGCAAAATTGAGGTTACAGGCACTGCCGAGCAAGAGGTTACTCCAGATATTATCTATGTATCTATTTCGCTGAAAGAATACGTTGACGGCAAAAACAAAACCACTATCGATATACTGGAGCGCCAGCTACAAAAAGCCGTTACCGATGCCGGTGTGCCTAAAGAAGACTTTACAATCAACAACCTGTCTTCTTACAACTACACCGTACAAAAAAAGAAGAACCCCGATTTTTTAGCCAGTAAACAATACCGCATTAAGTTTCACGATTTAAATGCCTTTAACCAGATCATGGCTTCGGTTGACCCAAAAGGAATCCAAAGTACTAACATAGATAGCTATGATTACTCGAAGATCGAATCATTAAAAAAAGATCTCAAAATTAAAGCCTTATTGGCAGCTAAAGAAAAAGCTACCTATCTGTTAACTGCCATTGGCGATCATCTAGGCAGTGCATTAGATATCCAGGAAGTATCTAACGATGTTTACCCGCAACCGGTTTATCGTGCTAATGTAATGATGATGAAATCTGCCGGCGCAGATGCGGCACCACCGCAAGATGACATCGACGTTAAAAAGATCAAATTAAGCTCACAAATGAATGTTACTTTCGAAGTTGTGAAGTAACAGCTGAATAGCATTTTATTAGAAGCCCATCAGTTTATGCTGATGGGCTTTTTGTATTTTATGAACCGTAGAGACACGATACTTTGTGTCTCCCACAAATACTATTAACAGAGACACAAAGTGTTGTGCCTCTACAGAGAGCCTATTTTATCCTCAACAAATAATGTTTCTCTAACACCTGCTGGCGCGATGCCGGGTTTAAGAACTTTGCAGTTAAACGCGTAATACCATAATCATCATGACCGTAAGCAGTGGTAGTGGTTAACCCCATCTGCTCTAACTGATCTTTACCTTGCTCTGTGGTGTAGATCCAGAATTGTCTTTTGGTAGTGTCCGCGTAAGCCTTAACCGTATCAATCCCGTTCATATTAGGCGTAAGGTGTTGCGCATGGAAATTAAACGATGAGCTGTGGATATTAAAATTATAGATACCATCGGCAGGGATATTTTTGTCGAGCGCTATTTTGCCCAGGCTTACCCCCGATTGGTAGTTGTTCAACAATTGCATATATACATTACCATTAAGCAACACATTAGTAAGCGAAGCCAATAAAGTAGATACAACCACTATCTTTTTATAAGGGAAAGATGGTTTAACAATCACATAAACCATAGCGCCCAATAGAACCACTGATACAGTACCCACCAACCATGATTGTACCGGGAAACACCACAAGTTAAGCAGCACCAATAGAAACAATACAGCTCCCATTGCAAAGTACTGGATGTATAAGCTATACTTTAATGCGGTCGTATTATTCTGCTCTACCTTCTGCACCAGCATGCCCGCTGTGAGCACTGCAAAAATAGGGAACAACACATTTAAATAATGTGGCAGCTGGTAGCCAGATGATGAGATAATAGCGAAGATGATCACCGTAGTACCGACCGTCAACAGTTCCATATTTTTAACCGGTGCAAATTTAGTCTTAACAAAAAACGCTACCCTATCGAAGAATGCATAATAAGTTAACAAGCACCATGGCAAAAATGCCCACAGCGTGGTATGGAAAAAGAAGAAGTAATCTTTATGGCCTTTACCCCATTTCTTGCCTTCTAATCGCTCAAAATTTTGCGACCACATGATGAACTTTACACCCGATACATGGTTCATGCCACGTACCACTTTTTCTGGATGCAGATCATACTGCAGATAATAGCAATATACACAAGGCGAAATAAACACGCCCCAAAGCAGCAGCACCACAATCCATTGCCAATCGAACATCCGTTTCCAGTTGCGTTGGTACACGAGAAGAAAGAACAAGGCCACGCAAGGCATCACAAAACCAATCATCCCTTTGGTACAAAAACCGATAGCCAGGCCTAAAGCTGCTAATACATAGTTATACCATTTGTTCAAATAAACAGCTTCTACCAATTGCCAGGTGGCAAGGGCAATGCCGCTCATCAGCAGGGCATCCATACGTACGTCATTGTTGGCTAAAAACTCGGCCTGTGCCGCGGCAACAATCAAAGCTGCTAACAGCCCTGTTTCTTTATTATAAAGCAATTTGGCCAAACGATAAGTTGAGTAAACTGCCAAAATAGTCATCAAGAAAGATGGAAACTTATAAGCGAAATCACTTACGCCAAAAATATTGTATGATAATGCCGCCAGCCAGAAATGCAGGTGAGGCTTATCTAGGTAGTCTTTACCTAGGTCATCAACCAGGTTCACATAGTCGTGATGCTGAAACATGTGCAGGGCAATGTTGGCGTGATGTGAAGCATCTTCGTCCATCAACGGAACGAATAAACCGAACACATATGCTACAAACAGCGCTACAAATAACCAGAAATAAACAGAAATATTAATTTTTTGATGAGTCATGCTTCAAATTTACCGGCCTCAGCAATATGCTGTTACCTGCGTATGGCCGCAAAATTAAGTAAATAATCAGTATTGACAGACAGCCTTAACAAAACATTAACCAAAACCTTTCGTTAATATTTTATCTAATGACGAAATACTATGAGTAAATTAAAATCCATAGCGCTCGCGTCAGTGCTCAGTTTTAGCATAGCGGCGTGCAACAGCAAACGCAATTCGGCCACATTAGTCAGTAGCGCAGATACTACTAACGTAAATAAGGGAGGCTCCGGTGATTCTTCTCATGATACTGCCAAAAGTTCTGGCACCGATTCTACCGTTCATGGTAATGCCGACCCAACGGATAAAATGGGTACCGATACCACCAAAAACAAATAATCTTAACAATAACATAACTTATTGTTTCTTATTTACGTAATGAGTAAAGTTTTTAAATATTTAAAGATAAGTGCTTGACAAACTGGTTTTTGCACATTACCTTTATCACTCCTAATTTGTTTATTGCGATGATCCGTATTAAGGCCAAGAAGATACTATTGGTTGCGCCGGAGATTTTTTCCAAGCCGCTACTGAATACTAAAAATGAAGTGAAGCATGTAACCCATGCCAGTCAGATTTTCCCGGTGATGTATGACATGAACCCCGATCTGATTGTATTTGATTACGAACATTTAGGCCTCGATTTTGAAAGGGTTTTAAGACGAATCAGGACCAACTCTTTCTACGACAAAACAAAAATTTGCTGCTATAAACCCAAGGCCGAACGCAAAACGGATAGCCTGCTGCAAACGCTCGGCGTAAATTACTTTTTACACGAAACCGTTACCCCTGCTTATAAAGACAGTTATACCAGCAACTTTAGCCTGCCCGAAAGCATCAGCATACTGTTTAAATCGGCAGTGTTGAATGTGTCGATGTCGTAATTTTTAAACCGGCAAGTTCATACCAGATCATAAAAAAAGCTCCTTACCCGAATGGTAAGGAGCTTTTTGTTTTATATGTATTCACGCAGATTAATTAATCCACTCAAACTTAGTATAAGGCACCAATACCTCTGGGATTTTAATACCCTCTGGTGTTTGGTTATTCTCTAACAAAGTAGCCACAATACGCGGTAAAGCCAATGCACTACCGTTAAGTGTATGCGCCAATTGGGTTTTGCCTTCAGCATTACGGAAACGAAGTTTCAAACGATTAGCCTGGAAGGTTTCGAAGTTTGATACCGATGATACCTCTAACCAGCGGCCTTGTGCGGCACTCCAGGTTTCCATATCGTAAGTTAGCGCTGCAGTAAAGCTCATATCGCCACCGCACAAACGCAGTACACGGTATGGTAAACCAAGCTTTTGCAGCAGGCTTTGCACGTGCGCGCTCATTTCTTCCAATGTATTGTAAGAAGTTTCAGGATTCACCACCTGCACTAACTCTACTTTATCAAATTGGTGTAAACGATTCAATCCGCGTACGTGTGCTCCGTATGAACCAGCCTCACGGCGGAAACATGGCGTGTAGCCGCAGTTCATCACTGGCAATTCATCAGCCTTTAAAATCACATCGCGGTAAAGGTTGGTGATTGGCACCTCAGCAGTAGGAATCAGGTATAGATTGTCTACCCCTACGTAATACATCTGTCCTTCTTTATCTGGCAATTGGCCGGTACCAAATCCAGATGCTTCGTTAACCAATAATGGCAGCATCCGCTCATCATAACCAGCTTTTTCGGCTTCATCTAAAAAGAAAGCGATCAATGCGCGTTGCAGTTTAGCGCCCTTACCTTTATATACCGGGAAACCTGCGCCGGTTATTTTAACACCCAGTTCAAAATCAATCAGGTTGTATTTTGCGGCAAGCTCCCAGTGTGGTAAAGAACCTTCGGGTAATTCTGGGATTGCACCATTCTCTAAAACAACTTCGTTTTCTTCGGGCGTGATGCCTTTAGGTACAGAACTATGCGGCAGGTTAGGCAACAATACAATTTTTTGCTGTAACTCTGTTTCTATTTGGGTCAACTGGTCGCCCAGTTGTTTAATCTCTTCTTTCCATGCACCAGAGTTAGCTTTAATGGCTTCGGCTTCATCTTTTTTGCCGTTGCGCATTAGTTCGCCAATCTGTTTTGCGGCTGCATTAGCCTCGGCGGAAACATTATCTAAATGGTTTTGAGTTTGGCGACGGTTATCATCTAATTTAATTACTTCATCAACCAGGTCTGTTTGCTTGAAATTTTTTACAGCCAAACGTTCTAAAACCTGTTCCCTGTTATCGCGGATATAACTAACTTGCAGCATTATTTTATTTTTTGAACAACAAAGATATAATTTGTTCATAGTTTATGGTTCATAGTTCATGGCCTTTTATGAGTCAGCTATAACTATCTATGAACTATCATCTATAATCTATGGACCAAGCAACCGGTAAACTTTACTTAGTACCCACCCCAATAGGCAATCTGGAGGATATAACCCTCCGTGCCATCCGTATATTAAAAGAGGTCGATATTTTATTAGCCGAAGATACGCGCACCTCATCGCATCTATTGAAGCACCTGGAAATTGATAAACGCGTGTTCTCGCACCATCAGCATAATGAGCATCAATCATCGGGAGAAATTGTTCGTTTTTTGAAAGAAGGCAAAAGTGTAGCGTTAATTTCTGACGCGGGGACGCCAGCTATATCAGATCCCGGTTTTTATTTGGTACGCGAGGCCATCAAAAACGAAATTGCTGTAGAATGCCTGCCCGGAGCTACTGCGTTTGTGCCTGCCCTGGTAAACTCTGGTTTCCCTACAGATCGCTTTTGTTTTGAAGGATTTTTGCCGCTGAAAAAAGGTCGCCAAACCCGTTACAAAGTTTTAGCCGAAGAAGAGCGTACCATTATTTTCTACGAATCGCCGCACAGATTGATGAAATCTCTTGACGAGATGATCACCTATTGGGGAGCCGATCGCCAAATTTCCGTTTCGCGCGAGCTCACCAAAATGTTCGAAGAAACTGTACGAGGTACCGTTGAAGAAGTAAAAGCCTATTATGAAACCCACCCCATTAAAGGTGAATTTGTAATTTGCGTTAAGGGGAAAGAATAAATTAGCCCCAAATTAAATCAGACTCATAGTTCTTAAACTTATTATCTCTAGTAACAAGTTTTAATTTCTCAGTAATAGCTTGTGCTATTATAATACGGTCAAAAGGATCGTTATGAATATTAGGCAGTAATAATAATTTTTGAAGATGAGGAAATTCTATCGAAAGGATTTCAATATCTGTATTGCGCAAGATTTGTTTTATCTCACTAAATTCAGATTGCAGTGGTAGTTTTCCTAAGCTATGCTTAATTGCAATTTCCCATAGACTTGCAACGCTTATAAAAATCTTATTGTCAGGGTTTTAAATTTATCAATAAGATCTTGATCTAATTCTTCTCCGTTAATAAACCACAAAAGAATATGGGTATCTAAAAGATAATCCATTACATATAGTCGTTAAAAACATCTAATGGCTCATCAAAATCGGGAGGGATTACAAAAAAAGCCTTTTGCGTATCCATACAAACGCTCTTTCTTTGGAGCATTTTTTTCAGCTTTCTGCTTTAAAAACTCCACAAAATCCGACACCTCTTCTTTTAAGTTCTCGGGCAATGCTATGATGCTATTATATAAATCTAAATCGCTCATTGTTATCTAATTTACGAATCATTACAATAAAAGCATAATTTTAGCCAATAGTTTACAAATGAAAAAGAATCTAATACTCGCTATATTCTCCGGCTTGCTGCTTTGGTTGGCATGGCCACCTACTCAATATATTACCTTTTTATTGTTTGTTGGCTTGGTGCCCATGCTGCTAGCGATGGAAAGTATTATCCTATCAACAGCTAAGAACAAAGGGAAACAAATTTTTACCGTAACATTCGTTGGCTTCTTTATCTGGAATACGTTTTCTATTTACTGGGTATACAACTCATTAAAAACTATTGGGGCAATTATTGCTATACCAATTAGCTTGATCCCTTATTCGTTAGGGCCGTTATTGATGGCATCGGCCTGCTGGTTATATTTCAGACTGCGAGTTGCTACTAATAGAACAGTCGGCCTAATTGGCCTGGTTTGCTTTTGGATTGCATACGAATATCTGCACCAAACCTGGCCTTTAGCCTTCCCTTGGATGACTTTGGGTAACGGCTTTGCGGTAAGCCACCAATGGGTACAGTGGTATGAGTATACCGGTGTTTATGGCGGTACCGTATGGATTTGGTTAATCAATATCCTCATCTTCTTATTCTATATGAGCCTTAGCGAAGCCAGAACTTCGGCCTATCGCAAAAAGATCGTGATCGCTTTTTTTGCTGGACTTATCTTACCGCTTGGCTTTTCATTAACCCGATACTACGCTTACCGCGAGTTACTAAACCCATCAAACGTGGTAATCGCGCAGCCAAATATTGATCCCTACGCCAAAGAGTTTAGCATACCGGTACACGAACAGTTGAGCATTATGACTCATTTATCTGATTCGCTGGCGCAGAAAAATACCGAGTTTTTTATCTGGCCCGAAACTGCCATCCCTGAGCCGTTTTCTGAGGATAATATTTTGAGCACAGGCTCATACATGCAAGCACGACAGTTTTTAAACAAGTATAAAAACGGCAACATTATTACGGGTGCCGAAACCTACAAGATATACAATACCCCCAAAACCGAAACTGCACGACCAATGGAAGGCGGTCAGTTTTTTGACTCTTTCAACTCGGGTATCAGTATTGAGAATTCTGACAATGTGCAGTTTTACCATAAATCAAAACTGGTACCAGGCGCCGAGAGTATTCCCTTTGCCTCACTCTCTTTTTTAAAGCCCGTATTTGAGCACTTAGGTGGCGCAGCGGGCAGCTATGGTAGCCAACCAGATCCTGGAGTATTTTATACTCAAAGTGGTATTGGGTCTGATCCTGTGATTTGTTATGAGTCTATCTATGGCGAGTATGTTGGCGAGGCGGTGTTAAAAGGGGCGCAGTTTATCGCTATTATTACCAATGATGGCTGGTGGGAAAATACATCGGGCAAAGATCAACACCTGGATTATGCCAAACTTCGCGCTATTGAAACCCGAAGATGGGTCTGCCGGTCGGCCAATACAGGTATCTCGGCATTTATTAATCAGCGTGGTGATATAGTTAAGCGTACCGGCTGGTGGGTACGCACGGCTATTAAAGACGACATCAACCTCAATTCTGATTTAACCTTCTATGTACAGCATGGCGATTACATTGCCAAAATAGGCACATTTTTAGCTTTGCTTGGAATGATCTGGATTTTAGTGCGCATCAGATATAAAAAATGATAGAGGGATATAATGAGGAAATGATAGAATATTGCTTTTTATTTTCACTCACTCTATCATTAACTACGGCTTAATATAAACTGTAGCAGATCGTTAATAGGGTGTTTGATGATCTTGCCTACTTTTATGTTTTGCGCAGAACAAAGTGCTGTTAGTTGATCAGCAAAAATATCGGCAATAGAGCCTACAAAGTGGCTTTTATATTTGTGATATTCCGGGTATGATTTGATGTTGGTTTCTATAAACTCGCTAAGCCCTTTTATTACCATTGCCTTGGCATAATCGGTATCCTTGATCTGCCCTAAAAACCTGGTGAAAGATGCCAGGTAGGTGTTCGCGTTTGATTTCATGTAAACATGCGTCATCACGATATCCCTGTCCAGGTTGTATTCCTTTTTAAAGAGCGCGTAAATATCAGCCGGCATCTTACCATACAGATAATCAGTAACCAGCGATTTACCGAACCAGGTACCAGAACCTTCATCGCCCAAAACAAAACCTAAGCCGTGTTTACCGGCATGTATCTCTTCGCCATCAAAAAACGAAATATTTGAACCGGTGCCCAGCACACAACACAGGCCTTTCTCGTGCCCGCAGGTAGCATATGCCGAGCCAAGCAGGTCACTATCTACACAGATGTATGCTTTATTAAATAATTGGCTAAGCGCGTTAGAAACAATCTCGTGCCTGTCCGGACTGGAGCAGCCTGCGCCGAAGAAATAAATTTCCTGTATGGTTTGACTGTAACCGCTTATGAGATCAGCAACCTGATCCTGCAGAATTTTTACAATCTGTTTTTCTGTTAAAAAGTAGGGATTTAATCCGCTCGACCTGAATTTTAATGGCTCCTGACCCGGGATAGAGAGTAACCAATCTGTTTTTGACGAACCGCTATCTGCAACTAAGATCATGAACCAAGTTCTTCCAGTATTTTATGGGTAAGGGGTTTATGAATAAACTGTACCACGTACTTATTTTCTGTTGACCGCTTAACATCAGTAGGATCTAACGATGACGAAAGCATAAAAATTTTAATATTCTCTTTGCCCTCAAACTCAATTTTTTCAAATTCGTTTAAAAACTCAAAACCATTCATTAAAGGCATACGTAAATCCAGGAAGATAACATCTGGTTTTACAGAGCCATCTTTCAATGCAGTTATAGCTTCATTGGCAGATTGGCGCACGGCAATTTCTTCCGCAAAATTGCTACTTTCCAAAATACGGCGGGTAACAAAATTGTCGATATAATTATCGTCGATCAATAAACACTTTTTGTAGGTCACGGACATGTAAATTCAAAAATAGTTATTTTTAGTATTAATAATCTATTTTTAATTAAACTTACTGTATATCAACAGTAGCCGTGATTTGTTTTAATGTAATTTCTGCTATTTTAGATTGATATTGCGCCGAAAAAAACTTCGATTGTGCATCGAGGTAGTTGCGCTGCGCCTCCCTGATCTCTAAAGGTGTAATATTTCCGATCTTATATTTCTCTAAAGAGATATCCAAATTACGTTTTGCAATGCGCACATTACTCTCGCCCAGCTTAATTAAATCAAGCCCGGTTAAGTAACTTACATACAAAGTACTTACCTGCGAATTGATACCGAGTTTAGTTTGATCGTAATTAATCCCGGCGTTTGTCATCTGCAATTTGGCATTACGTTCCCGGCGCCATTGGTTAAAGCCGTCGAAAATATTGACAGTTGCCGTAAGCCCGTAACTCACCCCATTGCTTTGCTGTACCCGCGCAAAACCGGCCGGTGTATTATTATTGCTCACTGTGTAGCCTGTGTTAACAGCCACCTGCGGATACCGGGTTGATTGCACTTGTTTTAAACTGATTTCAGACAATCGCTGGTTAATTTGCGAAGCCAAGATTGCCGGGTTCTGCCCCTGTGCAAGATTTAAAATATCGCCCAGTATTAGTTTCTGATCAACAACAATAGTATCGGCCACTTTAAAATCAGTCTGCAAATCGCGGATCAACAGCTGATTTAGCTTAATCTGGCTGGTTCTGTATTGCTGGCGTTGGGTAATATAGTTTGCCGTATCGGTATTATAATTTACCTCGGCGTTTAACACATCCAATTTGGATACACGGCCGACTTTAAATTTATCGTTAGCATAACGCAATTGCAAGTGCGAAATAGCCATAGCACCCTTTAGGGAATTAATCAATTCGTTCTGGTTTACCAGATCGTAATAACTTGCCAGCACATTGGCCAAAGTAGCCTGTATGGTATCGCGCAGCAAAACCTGGCTTAATTCGTTACGTTGCTTTAAGCCTTTATAGTTGGCAAACATGTTAAAGCCATCAAAAATGGTCCAGTTAAGGTTTGCGCCGTAGTTGGTACCTGTGTTGTTGGCGTGGTTAATAATATTCACCGTATTATCGGCACGGGTTTGTGTGGTATTTTGGATACTATTGCTCGATGTAAACTGACCGGTTACCACTGGCAACATCCCTGCCGCACCTGGCGTTACATTGTTTTTGGCGATAGCCGCGTTATTTTGCGACAGCTTAATGTTATAATTATTTTTCAGCGCTATTTCTATTGCATCCTTAATGGTCAGCATTGGGGCATCCTGTGCGTACAGGTTACCCGTTAAAATAAGGCAGGCAATAATAAGGCAAGTGTTAAGTCTTATTTTCATACTGCTTATAAATTTTCAATTAATTTTGGTTCGTGGGCTTCTACTTCGACCACCGCTTCAGGTGGTTCATCATCGGGGTTACGGCGCACTTTAGAGCCAAACATCATATACATCACCGGGATCACGTATAGGGTAAGGATAAGCGAGAACAGCATTCCACCCATAATTACAATACCTAATGATACACGGCTTTTTGCACCGGCACCCAAGGCGAAGGCAATAGGTACCGAACCCAGTACCACGGCCAAACTGGTCATTAATATAGGGCGAAGACGCGCAGTGGCAGCTTCGATAACAGCCTCATACTTGTTAAGGCCGTGTTCCATGCGTTGGTTGGCAAACTCTACAATGAGGATACCGTTTTTGGTAACCAAACCCACCAGGGTAATCATCCCGATTTCGCTAAAGATGTTCAGCGTTTGATCAAACAACCAAAGTGATATAAAAGCCCCTGCAATAGCCAGCGGTACGGTAAACATCACAATGAATGGATCTATAAAACTTTCGAACTGTGCTGCCAATACCAGGTAGATTAACAACAGCGCAAAACCAAATGCAAACAGGATGTTTGATGAACTCTCGGCATAATCTCGGGATGGCCCGCTTAATGCCGTACTGAATGATGAATCGAAAGTTTGGTTAGCGATCTTCTGCATCTCGGCAATACCATCGCCTACTGTATAACCCGGCGCTAAACCGGCTTGTACGGTGGCCGATTTATATCGGTTAAAGTGATAAATAGACGGCGGTGTAGCATCTTCTGACATGTGCACCACGTTATCTAACTGAATTAATTTACCACGGCTGTTACGCACGTAGATAGACTTTAAATCCAGCGGAGCATCGCGGTTGGCGCGATCTACCTGGGCAATTACCTGGTATTGCTTGCCGCTCATTAAAAAGTAATTGATACGGCCTGCACTATAGTAAAGCTGCAAGGTTGTGGCAATATCGTTTACGTTTACCCCAAGGTCGCGCGCTCGGTCACGGTCGGTAACTACGGTAAGTTCGGGCTTAGTAAATTTTAGGTTTACGTCGGTACCGGCAAATACGGGGTCTTTAGATACCTCAGCGAAGAAGGTTGGCAAGGCTTTCCTGATCTTCTCGAAATCCTGGTTCTGGATTACAAACTGCACCGGCAATGAAGTACGAGAACCGCTACCACCACCACTTATGGTTTGTTCCTGAACCACCAATGCACGGGCATCGGGAAACTTGGCTAACTTTTTAGATAACCAATCGGCAATTTCCTGCTGGCTGCGTTTTCTTTGATCGGGTGCAACCAAACCAATACGGCCAAAGCCAGAGTTGGCCGAACCACCGCCACCGCTTCCCGGCGAAATAACGGAGATATTAACATTCGCCTCTGGGATCGAATCTTCTACCAGTTGCGAAATATTGTTCATGTACTTGGTCATGAACTCGTAGCTGGCGCCCTCAGATCCGGTTACGCTAAAGCGGAGTAAACCACGATCATCCAGCGGAGCTAATTCTGATTTAGTGGTTTTAACCAGTACACCAATCAGCGCCATCGACACTACAATAATTACAATTGATACCCAGCGGCGTTTCATAAAAGTAACCAGCGTTTCGGTATAGGCATTGGTCATTTTTTGGAAGAAAGGCTCGGTACGCAAGTAGAAGTTTGATTTCTTCTGATTTTTACGGATCAGCTTCACGTTCAGCATGGGCGTTAGCGACAAGGAAACGAAAGCCGAGATCAACACCGAGCCAGCCACTACAATGGCAAACTCGCGGAACAATCGCCCGGTAAAACCTTCTAAAAACACAATGGGCAAAAACACCGCTGCCAGCGTAACCGAAGTGGAAATTACCGCAAAGAAAATCTCTGCCGAACCTTCAAACGCGGCCTTTCGGATCGCCATCCCCTCCTCTACTTTTTTGTAGATATTTTCGGTTACCACAATACCATCATCAACCACCAAACCAGTGGCCAGTACAATACCGAGCAGGGTTAATATATTGATGGAAAACCCGAAGATGTACATGATAAAGAACGTACCGATCAGCGATACCGGGATATCAATTAACGGACGGAATGCAATCAGCCAATCTCTAAAGAACAGATAGATGATAATTACCACAAGGATAAAAGAAATAACAAGGGTCTCTTCTACCTCTTCGATAGACTGGTTAATGAATTTAGTATTATCCAAAGCCACCTTTACGCTGATATCCGGCGGTAAGTCTTTTTTAATCTGCTCTAAACGTTTGTAAAAATCTTTGGCAATCTGCACATAATTGGCGCCCGGTTGTGGGATCAAGGCTAAACCAACTTCGGGCACGCCAGATTCTTTCAGGGCAGTCTCTTCATTGGCAGATCCCATTACGGCATAACCAATATCGCGCAGGTGAATAACGCGGTTGCTATCGGCACGGATAATAAGATTATTAAATTCTTTTTCCGTCGACAGTTTGCCCAGTGCACGGATGGTAAGCTCTGTATTATTACCTTCTATTTTGCCGGCGGGCAACTCTACGTTTTCGTTATTTAAAGCATCGCGAACGTCGGTAGCAGCTAATCCGTATGATGACAACTTAGCCGGATCAATCCATAAACGCATTGCATATTGTCTTTGCCCCTGTATGTTGATTGAGCTTACACCGGGGATGGTTTGTAAACCTTCTTGCAAAACGTTTTCGGCATAATCATCAACCTGCATAATGTTGCGGGTGTTGCTGCTTACTGTTAGGGTAATAATGTTGTCAGAGTTGGCATCGGCCTTGGTAACCACCGGCGGCGCATCAATATCTTGCGGTAACTGGCGCTGGGCTTGCGATACTTTGTCACGCACATCATTGGCGGCGGTTTCCAGATCGGCATCGAGGGTAAATTCTACCGTAATATTGCTCGAACCAACCGAGCTGGTCGACGAGATATTACGGATACCCTGTACACCGTTAATAGCCTTCTCCAATGGCTCGGTAATCTGCGATTCGATTACCTCGGCATTGGCACCCGAGTAACTGGTTTGCACGGTAATAATAGGTGGATCTACCGATGGAAAATCGCGCGTACCTAAAAATTTGTAGCCGATGATACCAAACACAACAATAACTACAGAGAGCACTGTTGCCAACACCGGCCGCTTTATACTGGTTGAGGATAAACTCATGATGCTTACTTAATAACTTTAGTAATTTTCAAAGGCACTTTAGGGCGAATCTGGATCAGGCCCGATACGATCAGGCTGTCGCCTGCTTTCAGGCCGTCAGTAACTTCAATTTTGGTATCGGTACGCAAATCTGTTTTAACAGGCACGGCAACCGCGGTTCCGTTTTGGGCGATGTATACTTTGCTGGCTTTTAAATCCGGAATCACACATTCTGTCGGTACCATAATGGTTTTCGGGATTTGGCCCAGGGTTAGGTTAATCTTTGCGAACCCCCCCGCGGTGATTAGGTTTTTAGGGTTGGCAGCTTTTGCCCGTACCGTAATACTGCGCGAAGTTTGATCTATAGATGGTTCAATGGCATAAACCACAGCCGTAAAATTTTCGCGCGAGCTGGCTACGCTAAAGCTCACTTTGCTGCCGGTTTTAATTAATTGCTGATAACGCTCGGGCACTGAGAAGGTCACCTTCATCGGGTCGGTGTTTACCAAAGTAGCAATCGAGGTCAATGGTGATAAATAGCCACCCGGACTCACATTTCGTAAACCAATAACACCCGAAAATGGCGCGCGGATTTCTGTTTTGGCAATCTGTGCTTTAATTACATCGCCCTGCGCCTTCAGTGAATTATAACCCGAAAGCGAGGTATCGTATTCTTGCTGGCTTATGGCTTCTTTTTGCAGCAATATCTTGTTACGGTATTCTATCTGCTGCGCAAGTGTAAGCTGATATTGGGTTTGTTTTAGCGAGGCTATCAGGTCGGCATTGTAAACCTTAACCAATACCTGGCCTTTGGTTACATGGCTGCCCTCGTTAAAATAAATACCGGTGATGTTACCCGCAGTCTGGCTTACCAGGTTAACTTTTTCGTTAGGATCGATGGTTCCCGTAAGATCGAGGTTGTTAGTTACCGCGGTATCCTTAACTATCATTACAATAACAGGTACGGGGCCGTTTTTCTTTTTGCCGCCTTTGCTATCAGCTGCCTGGCCCTGGGCTTCTTTGCCCTTGCCGCCATGCAGTTTATTAAATACTAAAAAGCCTACAACTAAGGCCAGTGCTATATATACGATGTACCTGGTTTTCATATATGCGTGGTATCGCTTAAGATTTAATTTTTAATTGGATATGGCTACCATCTGCAGCCTGTAATTGTTTCCTAATCTGACTAATACGTATCAATAAATACATCTCGGGATTTGCATTTGCTCAAAATTGGTTCTGGTATTGCCATAATTAGTGCGGGTACTAAAATAATAGTTAACGGGTGTAATAGTTACTTGTATCAACCATTTTACAACATAAAATATCTAAGTTTTTAAATCAGCCCTAAGTAGTTTTTTATAAATTGGCCGCATGAAAAAATTTGCTTTATTTACTATTGCACTGTTAACTATTATAATGACGAATTACACCGATAGCCAAGCCGCCGGAAATGTGAAGATTAACTACGAGGTTAGTTTCCCCGAAGCGCAGGCACATTACGCTGATATTGAAATGACTGTAACCGGGCTAATGCAAAATTCATTAGACCTGAAGATGCCCGTTTGGACACCCGGATCGTACCTGGTGCGCGAGTTTGCCAAAAACCTCGAATCATTTAGTGTAGAGGCTAATGGTAAAACCATCCCTTTTGTAAAAACACGCAAAAATATCTGGCACATTAATACCACCGGACTTAGTGCTGTAAAGGTGAAATACCGCATGTACAGTTTCGAAATTTCGGTACGTACTGCTTTTATTGATGTTACACACGCGTTTCTATCAACATCGGGAATGTTCCTTTACCCCGAAGGTATGCTGATGCACGCATCAACCATCCACATTAAGCCATACAAAAACTGGGACAAAGTATCTACCAGCTTAGAGATGGTAAACAATGATCCGTTTACCCGCACGGCACCTAACTACGATATCCTGTTTGATTCGCCAATTGAGGTGGGAAACCAGGATGTGTTTGGCTTTAAAGCTGCAGGTGTTGATTATGAAGTAGCTATGTATGGCGGCGGTAACTACGATAAAGAGCGCCTTAAGAAAGATATGGCTCACATTGTAGAGCTGGAGACTGCTGTTTATGGGGAGAACCCTAACAAGCACTATACCTTTATAGTACATAATTACGCTAAAGGCGGCGGCGGTTTAGAGCATTTGAGTTCTACCGTATTGGGAGCATCACGCAATAATTACAATACCGAAACAGGCTACCAAAACTTTTTAGCCTTAGTATCGCACGAGCACTTCCACCTGTGGAATGTGAAACGTTTACGCCCTATTGCATTAGGCCCATTTGATTATGATAACGAAAATTACACCACCGACCTGTGGATTGCAGAAGGCTTTACCGCCTACTATGATAACATCATAGTACACCGTACAAAGTTATACAGCACAGAAAATTATTTAGATGTTTTAGCAGCCGATATAAACATTGTTGAGAACTCTCAGGGTGCTAAAATTCAGCCTTTATCACAATCAAGCTATGATGCCTGGATTAAGGCGTACCGCCCTGATGAGAACTCGGCTAATACCACTATCTCTTACTACAACAAAGGATCCGTTGCTGCATTTTTGCTGGATCTGGAAATTATTAACGATAGCAAAACCAAATATTGCCTTGATGATGTAATGAAATACATGTACAACGAGTATTACAAGTTGAAAAAACGTGGTTATACTGATGCCGAGTTTAAACAAGGCCTGGAGAAATTTGCAGGCAAAAACCTGGATAGCTTTTACCAGAAATATGTAAACGGCCTTGATGCTATTGATTACAACAAATATTTAGGCTACGCCGGATATAAATTAACAGATGACCTGGCCTCTAGTAATAATCCAACACTGGGTATCAGAACCACAACCACCGGCACCATCAAAGTATTAGCTGTTGGCCGCGGTACTGCAGGCTGGCTTGATGGCATCAACGTTAACGACGAAATTACCGCCATTGACGGACAGCCAATTTCCGATCCTAAAAACCTGGCAGCAGGCAAAAAAGTAGGCGACAAAATTACTGTAACTGTAACCCGTGATGGCCAGTCTATTAATTTACCAGTTACTCTGCTTCGCGACAATGCATTTAAATACAAGATAGAAAGCATCGATTCGCCATCGGCTACCCAGCTGGCTGTGCGCAAAAAATGGCTGACTTTATAAGAGTTCTTAATCCCCCAATGGGTTTAATAAATGCATCAAGATATAGTATGAAGCCCCGCTAATGCCGGGCTTTTTTGTTTTATGTTCTATAACTCGCCATTGCGAGGTATCCTATCCCGAACTTGTTTCGGATAGCAATCTCAGACCGATCAGCAATAGCTTTAATACCGCATAAATTTACTTTTTCGTTAGAGAGATTACAACCTGTATAAATTTGTCATTGAGGAGTGTAACGACGTGGCAATCTCTTCGCCAATGCTTATTCGATCTGTATAGTTACGAGATTGCCACGCTAACGCTCGCAATGACAAAATAGAAAAGCAATCTGTACATCTATATTGATAGTATATCAAACAAAACGGGCCTTAAAAGGCCCGTTTTGTTATAAAGAAATAAATTGTCCCTCTTTATTTCTTTTCGCTCTTTGCAGATGTGTTGATGCTGCCTTCGGCAATTTGCGTAAGCAGGGCATCTGCATTTTTTTCTTCTTCCAGGGTTTGACCCAGTAATTCGGCAGCTTCGTTATAGCCTAAAGTTGCAGCCAGAGTTTTAAGCGTACCGTAAGAAGCAATTTCGTAGTGCTCAGATTTTTGAGCCGCAGAAATGATACCGGCATCACGGGTGATGCTGCCATCTTCGGTATCTTCCATAATTTCTTCGGCTTCTTTGATCAGGCCGTTCATTGCTTCGCATTTTTTGGCGACAGCTTTTTCGCCGATAGATTCAAATACCGATTCCAGGCGGGTAATTTGTCCTTCGGTTTCGGTCAGGTGATTTTGTAAAGCCTGGCGCAATTCATCCGAAGTAGCATTCTTAGCCATTTTTTTCAAGGCACCGGTCAAATGTTTTTCTGCCCAGTAAATGTCTTTTAATTCGTCAATAAACAATTCGTTTAATGCAGATTCCTGCACATCTGTGGTAGTTTCTGGTGTTTTAGTTTTAGTTGCCATAATGTTGTTTTTGTTAGTTATAATTCACAACATTAAATTAATACGAAAGTTTTATGATATAGAAATTAAACTTAAGCGCCTTTTTTACTTAAACTCGCCATCAATTGATCATATAGGTCATCACTTGATGCCTTAACCACTTTCATCTTCTTAATAGTTGGTCGTTTGCCCTTTGCCTTGGCTTTAATGATGTTTAATAGATCGTCGGTATACTGATCTTTAAACTTTGATACATCAAATTTTTCGGCATATTGATTAATCAGCGCCAAACCCATATCGAGTTCCTTTTTGCTGATTGTTGTATTCTCCGGAATTTTCAGATCTTCGGTACTTCTGATCTCCTGCCCAAAACGGATCCGGGTAACTACCAGTACATTTTTTTCGGGGTGAATGATGCAGAGATTTTCTGTATTGCGTAATACAAATCTGGCAAGTCCGGCTTTCTTGCTTTTCTCAAGCGCCTGAATTAAGAGGATATAGGCCTTGCTATTTTTTTGTTCGGGCTCAGCGTAATAGGATGTTTCGTAAAACATGGGGTTCACATCGTCCATATCTACAAAACTTTCTATCTCTATCAGCTTCGTTTTCTCTGGACTAGCGGCTTCGAAATCGGCTTGCTCTACTACGATGTAATCTTCATCCATTTTATAGGCACGCACAATCTTATCATAAGGCACCTCCTTTTTGGTATGTTCGTTTACCCGCATAAAGTGTATCTTGGAATGGTCGCGGCCATCCAGCATATCCAAATCGAGCGAACTATTCTGCACCGCCGAATATAATTTAACGGGGATATTAACGAGCCCAAACCCGATAGAGCCTTTCCATATTGATCTCATAATTAGCTTGTTTTAACGCAACCTAATTATAACTACTAAAGGGCTTTTGTGTTTTGGATTAGAATTTAGAGAATTAAAAATTATCAGAATATGAGTTAATAGAATTTTGTTAATTCTTTAATTCTGAAAACCCTGATCTTACTTCGTGATATATTTCTTCGCGATACCATCGTACAAATCAATGTAACTATTTGATTTACCATCTTTATCGAAGACCTGCTCCCAGGTGTTTAGCGGCTCCCAGATAAAAGTACCAAGGGATTTCCCATCAGGCAGATTAAAGGCGATATCGTTAACTTCGGTTTTTAACTGTGTGTATTCTGCAACCATAACCTGCCGTTTATAACGGGTGGCCAGGTCGGTCATGTTGGCTTTTAAATCATCCAGTGTGCCATGCCATTTGGGGTAATATGAAAGGCCGATCACATCAAATGGCACGTTGCGATCCAGCATTTGGTCGAGGAAAAAACGAGCCTCTAAATTTTGACCGCCCAGTGCAATATGCAGCATTACCGGGGTAGATGGATCAACGGCTTTAACGCCTTGTACGCCCATGCTTATTAACTCGGCCAGGCTGTCCAGGTTATTGATCTCACCCTCAGGCCATATCATACCGTGGTTAATTTCATTGCCAACCTGCACCATATCCGGCAAGGTGCCCTGCGATTTTAACTGCTGTAAAACATCAACCGTATAGGTATAAACCGAATGTTTAAGCGCGTTAAAATCTTGCCCGCGCCAAGCGGCCGGTTTATATTGTTGCTGCGGGTCGGCCCAGTAATCACTGTAATGAAAATCGAGCAATAGTTTCAGGCCGGCGGCTTTTACACGCTTAGCCATTTGTTTGGTATGCTCCAAATCACAGAATCCCTTTTGCGGCGAATAACCGCTATCGCGAGCGGGGTTATTAAATATACGCAAGCGGATATAGTTAAAGCCATGATCTTTTAATATTTCGATGGCATCTTTCTGTACGCCTTTGTCAGAAAACTTAATGCCTTTTGCTTCCAGTTCGGGCAGGAATGAAATATCGGCACCCAGGATTTTGCCCGGCACTTTTTTAGGCGAATAAGCCAAAGTAGTTACCTTGTGCAAAGGGGTAGGTTTTATCATCCTGATTTCTGTCGAGCCTGGGTACAGGCTATCAGCCTTAGCCTCAAACTTCACAATGCTTTTCTGATTGCCCGAGCGTAGAGTGATCCACAAAATGCCTTTTCGTAATTTGCCCTGGGTTATTACATGGTTGGGCAAGCCATATTCATTGTATTGCTCACCGTCGCTTAATTTACTGATCATGGCATCGCCGGTAATGGTAAATTTGATCAGCTCGTTTGCATTTGGTATGGTATTTCCTTTTTTATCGATCACTACCACTTTAATCTGCGCCTCGTCTTTTCCATCGGCCAGCATGGTAGTTTTGTAGGGGGTTATCACCACTTCAGTTGGCTTGCCATTATCAACCGCCTGGGCGGCAGATTGCTGAACAAAGCCTATTAAAACTAAAGAACATAAAAAAAGATTAGTAAGTTTCCTCATTTTCATGGGTGATAACATGGTGTAGCTATTGATTAAGGTTTTTACCTTTTAACGCAAAACGGCGCTTTAAGTTAATAAGCTGCCAAAATATTTCTGCGGTTGATAAGGCTAGTAATGCAAATATAGCAGGTTTTATGGCTTGTTCTGTCGAATCAAATGCACCGGCCATGGCAACAAAATAAACCGCCGTTGGTAGTACCAGGAACACCAACAGACCACCTACGCCCAGTGGTATTTTAAAAGGCCGATGGGTATCGGGCTGTTTTATCCGCATTACAATTAAAGTAGCATATTCTAAAAACAAACCTGCGCCGTAAACGGTAACATCAATAATCAGCAATTCTTCAAACGACCATAAGATCATTAAACTAACCACCAGCGAGCAAATAATGATAGACCAATACGGCGTATTATATTTAGGGTGAAGCCGGGTTAAGACCTTTGGCAGTAACTTATCATCAGCCATTACTTTTGGGATGCGGGATACAGAAAGCAGCACTGCTGTATAAATCCCCATCGCGCTGGCCATGCCGCCAATAGCAATTAAGGTTCCCAGCCAATGCCCACCTATCAATTCGCCCAATGCGGGGAAGCGATTATCGCTTAACACCTGCGGGTTTATGCCCGATTGCTGCGCGATCAGTATCACCACAAAATAAACTACAATAACCAAAGCAAAAGCGCTAAAAACAGAAATCAAGTATGATCGAACTGGCTTTTCTACCTCGCCGGCATAGGTGGTAACATTGTCCCACCCCAGGCAATTCCACATCACGGTATACAAAGCCATGGCCAGTGCCGGGAACTTTAAATGCCTTACCGATGGCGCTGGCATGTATGCACTTAACGAGTGGTGCATCAGCGCAGCCAAAAGCAATACCACAAATGGACCAAGCACCGCCACACTAAGCACCATCGATGCACGCCCAACCTGCACAATACCCAAGATATTAATTAAAGCCGATAGCCACACAAACACCAAACATACCGGGATCTGGTAAGTAACCATCCAGGGGAAGAAGAAGGTGGCATATTGATTAAACATTACCGGGTAAATGGCCAGATCTATAAAGGTGTACAACCAGGTCCACCAGCCTTCGTAAAATCCGAAACGCATACCCAGCGCGTTTTTTACCCATTGATAATAACCGCCTTCTACCGGCATCATGCTGTTTAATTCGGCAACGGTAAGGATGGCGGGCACATCCCAAAGGATGGGCGTAACTAGTAGCAGCAGTAAGGTTGCATGTGCCCCGGCGTAACTCATTAAAGACTCTAACCCATACGGCCCGCCCGATACCGTGAAGAAAATAATCACGATGAGTTGAAGCGGCCTTATTTTTTTTGAAACTGTTTTGGCGGGCATAGGGTTTAAAAATAGGAATTATATGCATTCTATCCACCCGTCATGCCGAACTTGTTTCGGCAACCCACTTGCTAAGTACGGCGTAAACCAAGCAAATTTGCCTATCCTGTGGGATCCCGAAACAAGTTCGGGATGACGTCAACTTTCTACTACTTACTCACCCCAACTCCCCTCTTCCTATACCACGCCATTGTCAGCCTAATCATCCTATTATAAGTGCGCAGCCCTGCCGGTTGGTTATTAGCCTTTAAAAATCCATCATAAAACCGGCCGCTTATTAAGCCAATTTGCCCGGCGTAACCTTCCCAATAAGTACTGTCTGTTTTAAGATCTTGCCTAACACCAGCATTGAGCATGGCTTTAAGTTGATGATGAGCCAATGTATCGCGGCGGCGTAGGTAACGTAGAAATTCGGTTGCGCCTTCGTAATAGGCGGAGTACCTAAGCAGCCTGTCTTGCGAATGAATCCCTGCCAGATACCCCACAAAGTTAGCTTCATCCTCGCGGCCAAAACCCATTTGGTGCGACATTTCGTGACAAGCTGTAAACGGGCGATCAAAAATTGGCATTTGCCAGTTAATCTGCGCTTCGCCGGTAAAGGGGTTATAGTAGCCCGATGTGCTGAGGTAATTTAATAACGGACTAATCATCGACGGCTTAACACCCGGCATAAAAGTTTTAAAATGTTCAGATGTCCCGGCCAAAGTATCAATGGCATTTACTGCCGATGTATAGATCTTTTTATTAGGTTGATTAAGATCAGCCGGGGTTAGCGCGTTCCTGCTTTCGTTTACGCTATCAACCAGCATGCGGGTTATCGTTTTTACATCATTAAGCGTGTAGGTGGTATCCTGTAAATCGAGTCGTTTTGCAGCTGATGGCCTAAAATAGTTTAGTCCCCAGCACATGTAGAAAAGCACGATGGCCATCTGGAAACCAATGATTAACTGAAGCAGATAAAAGCCAGCAGGTTTAAAACGCTTTTTAAATAACAGCACCAACAAATAAACCACTGCGTAGATCAAGTAGCCTATTACCGCAACGTACAATATGTCGCCAAAACTAAATGGCAGCCAGCCCACCAGGAGATGCAGCACAAAACAAATTGCCCGGTAAAGGCCTTTCGAATAAACAGTATCTACCAAATGAGGAAACGAGTCGAGGTTAACCAGCAGGATGATTAGCACACTGAGGGCACCTACAGTAAGTAATTTATTTCTGAAAGATTGGTGGCTTTGCGGCATTTGTTAACGTAAATATAACAGAAACGGCCTCACTTGTTAAAAAATTGCATTATTTCTGATTACATTTTGGATAATAAAGTCACGAAATATATATTTGCGTAATTGCTTACGTAATTAATATAAACAATGGAATTTTACAATAAAATTGGCCGCCTTGCTTTGGGTAGCAGAATGCGCCGGTTAACAGAACTACACATGGACCAAGCCAGTAAGGTTTACGCCATGTATAACGTAGAAATGCAATCTAAATGGTTCCCGGTTTATTATACGCTTTGTAACGGCGAAGAAAAAACCATCACCCAAATAGCTGAAGAAATTGGCCATTCGCATCCATCAGTAAGCATTATTGTAAAAGAAATGACCAAGAAAGGCATTGTAAAGGAAAGCCCATACAAAGGCGATGGCCGAAAAAATTATGTAATGCTCACCGAAAAGGGCTTAAGCTTTGACGAACGACTGCAAGAACAATTTTTGGATGTAAACGCAGCCATTGAAGGTGCACTGGCCGAAACCCAGCATAACTTGTGGAAAGCCATTGAAGAATGGGAATATATTTTAGAGCAGCGCAGCTTGGATAAACGGGTAATTGATGCCAAAAAACAGCGCGAAAGCAAAGACATTACCATAGTTGATTACGCCCCCAAATACCAGGCAGCATTTAAAAAGCTGAATGAAGAGTGGATAACCACCTACTTTAAAATGGAGGAAGCCGACTATAAATCGCTCGATCATGCCAAAGAATATATTTTGGATAAGGGCGGGTACATATTATTTGCGCTGGATAAAGGTGAACCTGTTGGCACCTGCGCTTTAATCAGAATGGATGACGATACCTTCGAGCTGGCTAAAATGGCAGTATCGCCACTGGCAAAAGGCAAAGGGATTGGTAGCCTGTTGGGTAACGCTATTATCCAAAAAGCAATTTCGCTAGGTGCTAAAAAGCTATACCTCGAAAGCAATATGATACTGAAGCCGGCAATCGCACTTTATCAAAAACTTGGTTTCAAAAAGGTGATCGGCAACCCATCGCCTTATGAGCGCTGTAACATACAAATGGAATTAAACCTGGCTAACATAATAGCATGCCCGATTAAATAAGCATCATTGATATAGGCCGATTTTGTTCATCTTTATACCAGATTGAACGCGACCTCTGATGATCTTTTTTTACTATAGCCTGTTAATAACACTTGCCTGGGCAGGTACCATCACATACCTGCTTATTAATGGCAAAAAGATCGGTTATCTTAACCTGCAACCCGCTGTAGATATTGAGCCAGCGGTTGCGATTATCATTGCCGTGCGTAACGAAGAAGCCGATTTGGAGAAAGCATTGCAAAGCGTATGTAATCTTAATTACGCTAATTACCGCATTGTGGTACTAAATGATAGATCCACAGATGGTACCGCAGCAATATTAGAAACCTTCACCGGCAAATATTCGCAACTAACGGTTACACATATTATAACCCTGCCGCATGGTTGGCTGAGCAAAAACCATGCACTTTACCAGGGCTATTTAAACAGCACCGAAGAGTGGATGCTGTTTACCGATGCTGATGTAGAATTTCACCCCGATACATTGAGCAAGGCTGCGGGATACGTGACCCAAAATAAACTTGATCATCTTTGTATTTTGCCCGAAGTTGTATCCCGGTCAGAATTTCTGAATAGCATACTGGGTACTTTTACCATGTTGTTTATGCTGCAGTTTAGGCCCTGGGCAGCTATTAATCCAAAGTCTAAGGAATCCATTGGCATTGGTGCATTTAACCTGGTACGCCGCACTGCGTATGAAAAAGCAGGAACACACAACCTGATTAAGCTTAGACCTGATGATGATCTGAAACTTGGCCACATGATTAAAGCTGCAGGTCTACGACAGGAAGTGCTGGCTGGTAAAGGTTACGTTGGTTTAGAATGGTACAGAAATGTACATCAATTCATTAACGGCCTGATGAAAAACTCGTTTGCAGTAGCCGATTATAACGTAGGTAAAACCATTGGAGGTATCATTGGCATCCTGGTGCTGATAACCCTACCGGTACCATTGATGTTAATATTTGGAGATACAACAGAACGCTTAATGGTTCTTGCTATACTAATTTTCCAGGCCGCATTTATGGCATCACCGGTTTTACCCAACAAATGGTGGCATGCTGTGATGATACCATTTGCCGGGTTTTTAATGGCTTACATTTCGGCAAAATCTGCCTTTATTACATTGAAGCAAGGCGGCATTTATTGGCGCGATAGTTTCTATTCGCTGGATATGCTGAAGGGCATTGAGAAAACTACTTAGCAAATCCCTGGTACCGCATCATGGCTTCAACAAAATAATAATCGGCATAGGTTAGAGGCTGATCGATCTCGGTATGGCCGGGCATGTTGCCAACGCTATGCTGTAATAAAAAGCCCCAATTGGTGCCGTTAGCAGCTTTATAAGGTTCTTCTGATAACGATCTGATCAATGTTTGTGCAGTATTAAAATACTCACGCCCGCTTTTGGCATCGGCATAGCGGCAAAGCTCTAATAATGCCGAAGCCATTACCGCACCGGCAGAAGCGTCGCGCAAAGCATCCGGAACATTTGGTGCATTGAAATCCCAATATGGCACTTTATCTTTTGGCAAGTTTGGATTGTGGAGTATAAAATCGGCAATATGCTGCGCTTGCGCCAGGTATTTTTTGTCGCGCGTTTCACGATACATCAGCGTGTAACCATACAATCCCCAGGTTTGTCCGCGTGCCCAGGCAGATTCATCTGCGTAGCCCTGCGCTGTTCTTTTCTGGATCACCGCCCCCGTTTGCGGGTCGTAGTTAATCACATGGTAAGAACTATAATCTGCCCTGAAATGATTTTTCATGGTAGTATTGGCATGTGTAACCGCAATTTTATAATAGCTCGAATCGCCGGTTACTTTAGTTGCCCAGAACAGCAGTTCGAGGTTCATCATGTTATCAATAATTACCAAATATTCTGGTTTACTAGAATTCCATGATTTAATGCAGCCTACTTTAGGGTTAAACCTTGTCGATAGCGATTTAGCGCTGTTGATCAAGATCTGCTTGTATTTGGCTTCGGGCGCAATCTTTTCGGCAGTGCCAAAGCTGCAATACATCATAAAACCTAAGTCGTGCGTGCCTTTGTTATATTGCTCGTTACTTAGCAGGCCAAGCATGCGTTTGGCTTCGGTCAATAAAGCTTCGTCTTTAGTTTCTTTGTAGATATTAAGCAATGTGCCGGGGTAAAATCCACTGCACCACCAGTCAGAATTACTGGTTTCAGGCGTTCCGGTTTTAGGGTCGAAAGTTTTAGGGAACTGATCTGGTTTTAATCCATCTCTCATCAGCTTGTACTGCGCATCAGCATCTTTAAAATTTTGGCTGATGGTTTGCAGTAGCGATCTATCTGCTTTAAAAGCATTTTGGGCTTGGGCTGATGTAAAATTAACAACAAGCCCGCAAGCCACTATAAAACAGACTCTTAACTTATTTTTCATTGACATTAGGTTCTTGGTGCTAAGAAGCAGGTGCATAAATATGATTTTTATGCCAATAAAAAAAGCCTGCAACACCTAAGTAGCAAGCTTAATACATTTAGCAATCTGCTTAAATGTCTACGACCAAAATCCCTGCGCCTTAATCTGCCCCGAAGCAAAACCCTGTTGTTTCAGTAATTTCCTTAACTGATCTACCATCGTGTTGTTTCCGGCCAGGTAAAACAATGTATTATCCAAACTATAGTGCTGATTAACAAGCCATTCTATCAAACTATGGTGTCCGTAAGCATCTGCCCTCGGTAAAGGCTGTAGCGGAGATTTAAAGTATTCGCCCATTAGCTTGCGATGGCCTTTGTTGCCCATTACAATTGCGCCCGAGAAACGGCCATTGGGAATAACAGTTTGTTGTAAGGCCAGCAAATGCCCCAAGCTACTTTCATCACCCAAACCAATAATGGCTGATGTACCCATTGGGCAATGTTTGGTAATACCGATTTTAAGGTAACTAACGTGATGACCTGTTTGCAAATTACGCGCCCATAAACTGCCGGGGCCATTGTGTGCGGCATCAACAAATATGGTACAGGTACTGGTCTCAACATCCCAGCCAGATGGGCTATAGTCGCGGTAGGTAAGATCTGCTACTTTAAATTTAATGTAAGGTATATTTTCGGCCCAAAGCGTCATGTCGGCTTCGGGTAAATGCAGGTCAATTTCAATGAGCGTGCATGGCTCCCATTGCCGCACTTCGAGCACGGTACCGGTGTGCAGCATCCGGCCTTCGAATAACTTTGCCGCCCTTTCTTTAATTTTGCTAAAAGTGGATGTTTCCATGTCTTTTGTTTTTAACAAAACAAAGAAACATTCATTTCGAACCAATTAAAATGGAATCTTCGGGGTATTGATTGGACTATTTACGGTATTGAACACGAAAATCTAAAGGAGTTTCATCAGTTGCTTTCTTAAATAAGCGCGAAAAATAGGTATGATCTTCATAGCCCAGGTTATGGGCAATTTGCTTTACGTTAAGCTCGCTATAGTATAAAAGCCGTTTGGCTTCCATCACAACTTCCTGGGTTATCCAGTAACTTACCGAGAAGCCTGTTGCCTTTTTTAAAGCCTCATTAAGGTACGACTCTGACACATTTAATTTAGCGGCATAAGCCGATGGGCTTTTTACTAAACGGATATGTTCGTTCAATAACTTTTTAAATTGCTGCGACAACTGCAAAGTGCGCGTTAACTGGATACCGCCATTTTGCAATTGATTATAACAGCACGCCACCATGCCAACAAATGATTGCAACAGGGAATGAAGAATTTGAATATGAAAAGTACTTCGATGATCTTCCTTGTGTTTATCGTAAAGCAGGTTGAGCAGGCTTTGGCATTGCTGCATCTGATGTTTATCTAACATTTGCGGTTGTTGCAATATCAACTGAGTTTCGAATACGTTACGATACTCTGGCGATATAAGCATGGGGTCTACTGCTACGTACCAGCCGTGGGCAATTTCGTTTTTAATACGATGGTGTACCTGGCCCGGTAATACATAATAGAGTGAATCAGGATAAAAGGAAATTTCATGAAAATCAATTGAAATTTTAGCACTCCCTTCTTCCAGTAAAAAAAACAAATAGTGGTCGTCGCGATGTGCACCCGGATCTTCATCTTTTGCTGGGAGTTCTCCGGCTACAAAATGCCGCATATCTATCCCCGATGGAACGTCTCTGTCTTTTAGCTGATGTACCGGAATATCTTTCATTTATCGCACCAAATGTAAAAATTCTTTTGGGCGAAAAGAATGTAGCAACATTTAGCTTGCCTTTTTCTCTACAGCTTCTTCGCCCAAATCAAATACACCCGCTTTATAGTCGGCCAAAAATTCTTGATAATAGGCTTTAATTTGTGTAGCATAATCTAGCGCATAGTTTACTACAGCTTCCTGCCAATCGGGGTTCTTGCCAAATTCTATCAACTCATCGATAGTAGCTGTAGCATCCATACCCCCACTCCGTAACTGTGCCGACGCGGTGAGCATAGCCATATCATCAATTACCCGGTAAATATCCCGGTAACGATCTTTAATCAGCTTAAATTTGATACTATCCTTTACCGGTTGCAACTCCTGTAAAACAAATGGCTGATCCCTAAATATGGTGGTACTTAGTAATGAAGATGATACATATTGCATGCGCTGCTGCACGGTAACAATGCGATCTGCCTCGGTAGTCCACTCGGGTTGCGGGATATTAATATAAGGCGACAACGACGATGGGGTCGATTGCTTCATATCCAGCAGCAAATACTTGTTCTTGGTGTTGGTACTTTTCAGCAAAAACAAATAACGCTTTTGGCCGATGCTACCTGTACCCGCAACTCTGAAAACAGAATCCTTAACTTTAAAATTATAGGGGCTATCACTACTATTAGCAATCCAATCTTCGATATGGGTATGCAGCTCGGCGCGGAGTTTCTTTTTTATTTTGATGTGCCGCTCATCCGTTAATGAGAGCACAATTTTATGCTTCTTTTCCTCGGTGCGTTTACCTAGTATCACTTTCTGATGATTGTTCTCGGCTGCGTGTAAAAAGTCGCACACAATGCCTTGGGCTGTACGTGGGTCTATACTGTAAGCTTTACCTTTTACCAGCGTTTCGGCATAGGTTTTCAAAAACAGTTTAGCCATACTCAGGGCTTTTTCCTGCTCAATACCTAACGAATCAAAGGCAATAAAAATACTGGTGACTAACCGCACCAACTCCCAGGCTGCAGGGGCTTTGATGCTCTCGTCAAAGTCGTTTAAATCGAAATATACCAGTTTGTTATCAGCTTTGTAGCTGCCGAAATTTTCGAGGTGCAGATCACCGCAAATCCAGGTTGTGGGCGATTTCGGGAAATTAACTGCTTGCGAAAGATCATCGTAAAACAAGTGGCATGTGCCCCGGTAAAAGCGATAATTATTCTCGGCCATGGCCTCATATTTGAGTTGAACCATGGCGGGCAGTAAGGGCGCATTGTAGGCTATTAACCGTTCGGATAGTTTGGACATTGGGGCGGATATTCAAATATAAACAGTAGCAACAGGCTACATTTTATCTATGAACCCCAATAACTGGCTTTCGTTTTATTTAATTTATAATGAACAGATTTACTCTTTGTGCTTGCCCGCAAAACGGATGCTTAGCATAATACCCATTAAAGCAATGCCCGTAAAACAAGTAATTAAAGCAGGGTTGTTACCGGCAGCTACTTTGCCTGCACCAATTAGCAAATAGCCGACTACCAGGTTTGCTAATGACCAGATCATATTAGTGAGAGATGATGACAAGCCCTTACCCGGCGGCTTGGCAAAAGGAGTTGGAAATTTATTGCCAGATATGCCCTGCACAAAATGCGGTACCGTGTTAGCTAAAAAAGCCCCGCAGAAAAACGCCGCCAAATATTGATACCATTCCATATAATAAACTGTTGCATTCAAAGCTGCAATATGCCTTAAATACTTCATTATCAATTAATAAAATTGCAAAAAAGCTGATAGTTTGTTTAGCTATCCAAACGCTCTAAAACCCTGCAAAAGCCATGGTAGATCTGCTTTAGTTGTTCGGCATCATCAATAGCTTCATCACTCGAAAACTCCAGCCAAGGGTGTTTAACATCACTGTCTTCTACATGGTGGGTATGGATGCCAAGCGTAAACCCTTCCAGGTTCGAAAATATTTCTCTTACATCGGCATCAACAAAAGCTGGTGTACCTTTTCTTTATCATTGGTTTCTACGAGTACCTTTTTATCAAATTCGGGGTAGCCCGTTTCTACATCCTGCATACCAAAAAACTTGCCCAGGCTATCAATAAAACCCTGGTGATGTATGGCAAATCGAAATTCGTTACTAACGGGCAATGGCGCTTTTATTTGAGTAAGCTCAGAGCCGCCTTCAAACCCTCCGCCCGGATCAATGTCTATATAAAGCTGGATTCTTTTACCACCTTGCTCTATCAGTACGTCGTATGTATACTCGTCTGTATTAAGGTTAGCCTCAATAAGTGGCCAAACTTCCTGCTCGTTTTTTCCTGATATAATTCTTTGATCTTCCATAATAACAAGTAGTTAACAAAAACAGTACCATTGAAACGCCAAAAGGTTGATACACAATTTAAAAAACTTCGCCAACACATACAAATAAACCGCCCGAGCCTCCCCGGCCGATACCATAATCAATACCTACATTGGTTTTAGAAACCTTGTTAAGCTTAATACGCAAACCCGGGCCAAAAGCCGGTTGTATTTTTTGCAAGCCAGATCCCGGCGCGCCGGAGAAACTTTCGGCATTGGCAAAAAGCACACCGCCCAGCAATCCGTTTCTGGTAATACCGAAACGATATTCTGCTTCCAGATAAATCATTTGCGCTCCGCGGAAGCGTCCCTGGATATATCCCCGGCCCGTGGTTGAATAGGCATCCCAGGCATTGGCAGGTAAATTAAGATACGGCGGCTTGCCGCTTATCACCACCCAATCGTAGTTCCAAAAGGCCAGCACATTATTACTGCCGGATGGAAATTTAAAATACTTGCGCGCATCGATAATTAAAGATTGCCAACCCGAGCTGCTGCCTAAAAACTCGAAATTAGTACGCAACTGCATAGAAGCATAGGTACCTTTAGAGGCATTGATCGCATTGTCACGATCATCAAACAACGCATTTAAAGTTAAACCCGAAGACACCGAATGCCTTGACATGCCATACTGCGCATAAGCCGATGGCGCGCCGTCTTTAGTTCCTTTTTCAGAAATATCGGCGTAGTAATCGATAATATATCCTGCCCCCAGGTACAGGTTGCCTGTTATCTTACGCAATGCCGTTTCGTAAAACCGGAAGTAATTGAATTTCATCGGGTCTTCATCAGCCGGTTTAGAATTGGTACCCAAGCCAAATGTACTTTGCGGATATTTATAAAGGCGGATATCGCCAATTAAAACATACTGACTATTTTTTAGCCAGATGGTTGATTGTATAGGTATGGTGATCTGCTTTTTTGAGGAGAAACCCGCGGCGGCAGTTAGCGTTGAAACCCGCGAAGTAGAATCGAGCCTGAACTGCATATTACCCGAAAGGCTTACTGCAAACCCAGTTGTTAAAGTGTAGCCAATGGCCGGAATTACTGAAATAGTAGGTTTGGAGGTAATTGTATCCTTGTGCGGAACAGTTGGCATTTTTTTACCCATCAACCGCTTCAAGACATCATAAAAATCTTTCTGTGGGATCGAATCTTTCGGGGGCACGCTATCCCTATTGACGTAGCGGACAATTGGTATCCCCCTGTTGCCTTGCGCCCTTAATTGGATGGCAAAGCAACAAAATATAGATAAGGCAAAAATGAATTTCGACGCTATGCTCATTCAACAATTAATAACCAAAAAATGCGCTAACTGTTTAGATAGCCATCAGTTTATTCTTACAAATAAGTTAAGCCGATGGGATTACTACTGTCGTAATAAAAAGGCACAAACTCAGTATCGGCCAATTGGCACGAGGCCGAAATAAAGGTACAAGTTACATCGCCAAAAATACTGGCAATAGCTGCTTCGGCGGCATCACGACCGGTCGCTATTTTTACCAGGCCGTTTAACGGCATTAGTTTAGTGGCATCAAATATCACCCAATTACCACCTATAAAAGCCTCAAAACAAGCGTGAAAATCGGGCGGGTTTAATTGATAGGCATAACCGGTAAAATATCGCGCAGGGATATCCAATGCACGGCAAAGGGCAATGCCCAAATGCGCAAAATCTCGACAAACACCTGCCTGCTCTGTAACGGTATCATAAGCCGAGGTTTGCGATGTAGTAGACCCGCTCAGGTACTCTACGTTGTCGTGAATCCAATCGGTAAGCGCCATTACTTTTTCGAAGGCGTTATCTATTTTACCAAACTTGTTATGAGCAAAACGGAACAACTTATCAGACTGGCAATACCTGCTTGGGAAGAAATAAGGCAACACCGTATTATCCAACTGCATAATCGGCACATCGGTTAATAATTCGCCGGGGGTTTGTTTAATGGATGTATCAATAATAGCGTGGTAGTTGATATTGACGTAGGCGGGTTCTGTAACCTCGAAACGCACATAGCGGTTTTCTGTCTGCGCGGCCAATTCTTCTGATTTGGCGTAAGGGTCAATCGTAAACGACTCTTCCAGCACGGCCTGTGCGGGTGTCCGGAGGGCATGTATGTTTAAAATAAATGTTGCGGCCGATCTGACCTGATAACTTAATGCCCCCGAAACGCTAAACTTCATGCTTTCTTACCTTTTTTCTTTTTAGTTTTTGTTAATTCATTAAACGTTGCATCCATCCATTGGTTTGAGATGTTTTTAAGCGCTTTTTTTAATTCCATATCCCACTGCGCAGAAACCTTGCCCAGATCATCTTTATCGTAATGATGCTCAACCATATTAAAGCTGTTACTCTCGTAGACAGCCACATCAATCGGGAAATCAACATCAGCAGCACTAATCCGGGTAGAATCGAATGAAAGAAAACCAGCCTTTAAACAAAGTTTCAAACTCGACTCCTTATTTAAGCTACGGTTTAGTATCGCTTTGCCCTGTGCAGCATTACCTATAATTACGTAAGGTGCACCCTCGCCAAGTTCAACCCAGTTACCTTCTGGATATAGGAGGAACAACTTATGCTCTTCGTCATTCTTCATCTGGCCGCCAATAATGGTATTGAGGTTAAATTTAAACCCGGCCTTCTCCAACGATTCACGGTCTTCCTCGCCAACGCGTTTTACCTGCTCGCCAAATGCGTTTACAGCTTTGTATAATTTATCGTAATTATCGAGGTTGTGGTCCAATAGTTCTTCGAAATACACCATCGCTTTATCGCGAACAGAGCGCAGGCCGCTGGTCATGATAAACATAGAGCATTGCTCTTTTTGCAGCACAAAGAGCTTTTTTTTAATGGTTACTTCATTACCCGAAGTAATGCGTGTATCGGCAATGGCAACCAGCCCTCGTTTTACTTTGATGCCTAAACAATAGGTCATATATCAATCAGAAAATGTTACGATGCAAAGTAGCTCTTATTAATTGTCTTTATCAAGTTAATCGGCTATTCTTTTAATGAGCTTTTAAACAAAATAGATTGAGCTTCTTAACAAAACGTCCGGTCATTATACACCGTACCTTTGATTAAACAAAAATTAAAATCTACAACAATGACAAATACATGGTTTATAACTGGCAGCTCCCGCGGATTGGGACGCAGCCTTACAGAAGCAGTACTGGCAAAAGGTGATAACGTAGCCGCAACAGCCCGTAACCCCGAACAATTGAATGATTTAGTTGAAAAATACCCAAATCAAATTTTATCAATAAAACTCGACGTAACAAATTACAAGGAGGTTTACGATGCCGTAGCTACCACTGTTAATCACTTCGGTCGCATCGATGTATTGGTAAACAATGCAGGTTTTGGAATTGTTGGCGCAGTCGAGGCTTTTACCGAAGAGCAGGTTCGCAGTCAGCTAGAAACAAACTTATACGCGCCTATCGAAATTACCCGCGCCGTATTGCCTCACATGCGTAAACAACGCGCCGGTCGTATTTTGCAGATCAGCTCCATTGGCGGCCGCGTTGGTAACGCCAGCGTGAGCATTTACCAGGCTGCTAAATTTGGCTTGGGTGGTTTTACCGAAGCATTGGCTAAAGAAGTTGCTCCGCTTGGTATACTGGTTACCAGTGTTGAGCCAGGTGGTTTCCGTACAGATTGGGCAGGTGCCTCAATGACTTACGCACCTACTGTTGAAGGTTATGAAACTACGGTTGGGGCACGCACCGAATTATTTCAGAGCGGTAATTTTGTACCGATGGGCGATCCGGATAAAGCTGCCAAAGTAATGATTGACCTGGTAGCAAGCCCAGAGCCACCTATCCACTTAGTATTAGGCAGCGAAGCAATAGGGATGTTAAAAAACGCAGACGCGGCCCGGACCGCAGAAATGGAGAAATGGTTACCGGTAAGTATCTCTACCGACCACGACGAGGCCGAAAACTTTTTAGAAACAAAAGCCGGTAAAGCGCTGCTTGCAGAAGTAAAAGGCAAATAATTTGTGTTAAGGGTTGATAACCCATTAGTCTTAAAATTCACAAACAGAAATGCGGTTTATATATCGCATTTCTGTTTATTTTTATAAAAGCATTATGCCACAAAAAGCAGCCCATCAAACAGACGACCGCATCCTATACTCCTGCTACGCAAACACGAACCGGGAAGGCGAGCAATTTGTAGCAGAGCATGTACTAAGCTATGGCATAGAAGGCAGTAACGACTTGTTTATTAACGGCAAAAACTATGTATTTAAAGCTGGTGATTTTAGGTATATCAGGCGTAATCAGTTAGCCAAGTTTACCAAACATCCGGTGCCCGGTGGTGAGTACAGAGCTTTGTCTATCCGGCTGGATCAGGCAACACTACACAGCCTGAGCGAAGAATTTAACCTACATCCATCCAAACCCTATACGGGTGACTCCGCAGTTATTTTAGAGCCCAACAGGCTGCTGCAAAATTTTGTAGATTCATTAAAACCATACGTTAATGGCACCAGCGAGCTTAACCAAATGATTGTAAGCCTGAAGGTAAAAGAAGCCATCATGATTTTGCTCGAAACCAATCCGCAACTCAAAGATGCCCTCTTCGATTTTAGCGAACCCGGGAAAATAGACCTCGAAGCTTACATGACCGCGCATTACAAATTTAATGTAGACGCCAACCGCTTTGCCTACCTAACCGGCCGCAGCCTGGCCACTTTTAAGCGCGATTTCGAGAAGATCTTCAAAACCTCGCCCAACCGCTGGCTCCAACAAAAACGCCTGGAAGACGCCCACTACCTCCTCAAAGAAAAAGGCTGGAAAACTTCTGATGTTTATATGGAAGTAGGGTTTAAAGATTTTTCGCACTTTTCTTTTGCTTTTAAAAAGGCTTATGGGGTAGCGCCTTCGAGGGTGGGGTGAGGAAAAGGGGTAGTAACTCTTTTACAGAACACTATTATTCTTCTAATAACTTTCTCGCTTGAGTTGGAAATTTTTGAATAATCCATTTTAAGACATCAAGTTGATCAGACGACGGGGCGCGTCTCAACTGTGCAAGTAATTTTATCGCTTGCGGCCTATTAAGCGTTAAGTTAGACGCCCCTTCATTACATACAGAACAAATGGCTCGTAAATTAGCTGCATCATCTGTACCTCCCATCGATTTATCAATTATGTGTCCAAGATGGAGTCGCGTTTTCCGGTTTGCATCATAAGGATGTGGCTCGCCAGCTGCAACCCCACACATTTGGCAGGTAAAACCATTCCTATCAAGAACAAAAGCACGTGTCTCTTTCGAAATAGCTCTATCAAACGCCGGAAGAGGCTTTAAATCAACCAAAAGGTATTGTCCTGGCTTGAGGTCGCTTCTATCGTTATGAGTGACAATATTCATTCCTTCCTCATTTCTAAGTTCACGTACTCGTCTTCCCCACTCGCTTTTGCCAGCGACCTTACCCAGCACATCTTTGTCTAATATTTTCCCAACATTCTCCAGAAAAAAATCACGCAGCTTTTCCTTCGATCCTTTTTCTCTGACCTTTTTTTCCTTCATATAATTCTAACGCTTTAAATATTGATTGGCCAATAACTTTTGCTACTGGTGGTGGAAATGCATTTCCAACTTGTCTATAAGCAGCCGTTTTCTTACCGGCGAATTTCCAATTATTAGGAAATCCTTGAACTAGAGCTGCCATCTGTAACGTAAGCTTTGGCATATTATTAAAGCCCGGTAAAGGGGGATTGTCTGCTAATCCTTTTCCATCAATTCCTAACTCAGCCCAAGCTTGCTTTGACCTTGTAGGGCCGAGATCCGCACCTCCATGTTTTTTAGACCCACCTACTAGTGTAGGAGCAATGCCTTTTGCCTGGCTTGCCCACGCCGTAGCATCCCACCCTGCGGAACTTAATTCATCAAATAATAATTCCCCAATAGAGGGAACAAAAGAATTACTCTTATCAGGCCATCTAAAATGTTCAAAATATCCGGTTTTTAATGCTACCAATATCGCTCTTGGACGTAATTGTGAAACACCATAATCGGACGAATTAATTAATTGCCAGCTACATTCATAGCCCAATATATTAAGCTCCCCAATTATTTGCTCTCTGTAGTTTTGAAATTTCTTAGAAAGTATACCTTTTACATTTTCAAGCATTACAGCCTTCGGATTACATTCCTTTATCAGCCTTAAAGCTTCGGGAAAAAGATCACGCTCATCATCTCTTCCAAGTTGTTTACCAGCTATTGAAAATGGTGGACAAGGCACCCCGCCTGCAAAAAGGTCAATATCTTGATAGCCCTTTGCTGAAAAATTTCTTACATCTTTTTCTATAACATTCCAGTTTGGACGATTATATCTCAAAGTTTGACAAGCTAAGTATTCAAGCTCAACAAGTGCCGAATGTTCAAAACCAGCTTCTTCAAGACCTAATGCCTGTCCGCCAGCACCCGCGCAAATTTCAATTGACTTATATTTATTTGCCATTTATATCACAAATATATAACTGTTTCCCATTCAAGCGAAGAAGACAAACTAATTATTTTAGTAATTCAATAAATAGTGCATGCTCAATTTAGTAAAGCAATCTTAATATTGTCTTTCTAAAACTCTTCTTACTCAAAACTGCCAACCTACGAACATTGATATTTATCAACTTGCGTATCGCATAAAATCCCCTATCCCCAACAACAATCCCTCCCAAATCCAGTTAAATACATCAATACCAGCTAACCGGCAAACATCATTCAAAATACCCCTATGAAAAACGCATTAAAATATCTCGTATTTCTTCTCGTGCAATTTAATATCAATACCGTTTACACTCAAAACAGATCGAACGAAATTCTGCTCTGGCCAGCTTCGCCGCCTGATGGACCGGGGCCGGATGGATCAGAGCGTGTTTCTGATAAAGGTTCGGTCACTAATGTGAGCAGGCCGCGTTTAATTGTGCACAGGCCTGCGCATCCTAACGGTGTAGCGATGTTGGTAATTAGTGGCGGCGGGTATGCACATATTGAGGCTGGTAATGAGAGTGGCCCGGCTGCAAATTGGCTGCAAGAACAAGGTATAACAGCCTTCGAATTAATATATCGATTGCCAGAAGAAGGCTGGACGAGTAACAATGTGCCGTTCGAAGATGCGCAAAGGGCGATGAGGCTCATTCGTAGCAAGGCTGCTGAATATGGCCTTGCTACGAATAAAATTGGCGTTATGGGATTTTCGGCCGGTGGACATTTGGCAGGGATGACGGAAACCGAATACGACAAGCAATGGTATGCACCGATAGACAATGTTGATAGTCACTCTGCCCGCCCCAATTTTGTGGCCTTACTATACCCGATCATCAGCATGTTGCCTCCATATGATCATACGCATTCAGAAAAAGAAATTTTAGGCAAAAATCCGTCGACAGCACAACAAAAATCTTACTCGGTCGAGTTGCACGTCAAGGAAAAAACACCACCAACTTTCCTGGCTCAGGCTATGGATGATCCGATCTCGAATGTGGAGAATAGCCGTTTAATGTACGCCGCGCTTCAGCAAAATCATGTTCCGTCAGAAATCCATCTTTTCCCAACAGGAGGGCATGGCTGGGGAATGGGCAAACCTGGTTCGCCAGAACAAGAATGGCCGCAGCTTTTTAAGGCATGGGCAAAAGCTAATGGTTTTGGCAATAGTTAAAACTTTTTACCGGCCCACTCTGCCAGTGTACAAACTGCACCGGTAGCCACCGCGAAGCTATATTGAATGGCGGCTTTCAGTTTGCTTTCATCTTTTTTAAGTTCATATACATCGCGGGTCCAGGCGCGGTAGTTGCGGCTGTTGAGCTGGTCGTAAATGAGCGATATATTTTGTCCGTAGGCAACGGTAGTGTGCCATAGGTCGTTGGGTATAAAAATAGTTTCGCCGGGTTGCAGAATTACTTCTACCGATTTGGCTTGCTTAAACTTCGGGTACTTATCGTAATCCGGCGTTACAAAGTTTACCGGGGATAAAAACTTGCTGTAACCGCTTTTACCAGCGTATAGGTATTCGTCCTGATTACCGGGGAAAACGATAAACTTTTTTTCGCCATAAAGCTGGGTAATCCAGGCGTTGGTATGATGAAAATCTTTATGTAGCCCATATTGATTACCCTTGCCGCCAACAAATAAATGGATACTGTTACCCAGTTTACCATAAGGCAGCATTTTTGACCGAAACCAATTTGGATGCGAAAAGCCCATATCAATCGGCTGCAACAACTTCATCAATTCGGGCATTTGCTCCGGTATCTCATATTGCAGCGGGTATGGCGCCGGATTTTCGGGCGTACTTTTAGCAGTAAGATCCAGAATTTGTGATAGTGTATACCGTTTCTCTCCGGCCGAGGTTTCGTATTGACCGAAATTCTTCTCAAAAAATTCGGGCGTGAATATCTGGTTTGATTCCCAGGCTGCCGAAGCATTCTTTAACACCACCGGAATTTTCGGTTTAGCATATCGTTCTAAAAAATCTTGATAGGAGATTGAATCTATCTTTTCGATACTGGTATATGGCTCCACAATAAATGGGTTTAACTTCTCTAAAATAGTTTAAAATAAACGTTTCATCTTCAATCGCCAACAAAAAAGCCTACAACTTTTCGCTGTAGGCTATATGATCAATTATTAGTTAAGCTATTCTGCAACTGTAAGCACAATCTTACCACGGGTATGGCCTTCTTCACTTAATTTATGCGCCTGTACAATGTCTTTTAATGGTAATACTTTATCAACAATTGGTTTAACTGTTCCGGCATCAACCAGTTCTGCAATTTGCTTTAAATCGCTGGCAACCGACTGTGCCATATAAGCTACACCTTGTATGTTTTTAGGCTTCAGGGCTTCCTTATCTTTAATGCCAACAGTACTTACCAGAATGCCGCCCTCTTTTAATACCTGTATCGATTTCAGTTGCGTATCGCCACCGCGGGTATCAAATACAACGTCAATATCTTTCAGCTTTTCTTCAAACTTCTCTTTTTTGTAGTCGATCACTTCATCTGCGCCAAGTCCTTTCAAAAGGTCAATATTGTCTGCCGATGCTGTACCAATTACATAAGCTCCCTTCCACTTTGCAAACTGCACGGCAAGCGTACCTACCCCACCAGATGCCCCATGGATCAGGATTTTTTGTCCGGCCTGCAATTTTCCATGCTGCAACACACCCTGCCAGGCGGTAAGCCCGGCAAGTGGTAAGGCCGCGGCATTTATGTGATCTATGCTTTTAGGTTTGGCAGAAATTTCTTTAGCTCTTACCGCCACATATTGGGCATAAGTACCGGGGCGGGTTACATCGGGGCGGGAATAAACTTCGTCTCCCACTTTATAATCGTGTACTTCGCTGCCTATCTTCTCAATTACTCCAGATACATCCCAACCCAAAATAAGCGGGAATTTACGACCCTCGGCATGTTCGCCTTGCCGTACTTTCCAGTCGATAGGGTTTACGCTGGTGGCAATTATTTTTATTAAAACATCATCAGGGTTAATAGTTGGTTCGGGAGCATCTTCGTATTTTAATTCTTCGGGTCCGCCGAACTTGTAGATCAAAACTGCTTTCATGGTAGTATTTGTTTAAAAATTGTTTTTCAAAACAAGTAGTGCAAAAATCTGTCCAAGGTGATTGAAGATTAATTAAAGCAGGGCTCTCTTTACAGTTCACGATTGCTTCGTACCTCAATACCATAATGGGTTAACCACAGTCTATTACAAACTCTCCATTGCCTTAATAATAGTATAAAGCGTTTCATTAACCGGAGTCGCTACATTATACTTTTTACCCAGATCAATTACAGCGCCAGCAAAAATATCGACTTCAGTTTTACGGCCAGCCTCTACATCTTGCAGCATGGATGTTTTGCCGCCCGCGCTTAGGCTGTTAATAATTGTAAAGTAGGCATCCAGATCTGCCTGCTCCAGGTTAGCGCCTGTGTGGCGCGATAGCCTGATCACCTCATCGGCTGCCATTTGCATCAGCTTGCGGGCTTCTGCACTTTGCTGAAATACGCCGTAAGTAGCTTTTAAAATTGCTGATGCCTGGTTAATTCCCACATTCATCATAAACTTGCTCCATTGCGAGCGCAACATATCTACCGGGATCTGGTGCGGAATCTGCGCCTGTTCAAAAAGGGCTTTCACCGCGGCAACCCTTGGTGTAAGGGTTTCATTATTCGGTTCACCAAATACAATACGGCCGGGCGCTGTGTAATTAATTTCCTTGCCTTCGCGCACGGCATCCATACCTATGGCATAAGCGTAAAGCATATGCTCCATACCAATTTCTGCACCAATTTGTTGCTCACTGGAGATACCGTTTAACAAAGAAATTATAATGGTATCCGGTTTAATAAAACCTTTAATGTTTTGTATAGCCTCACTTAGTTGGGCATCCTTAACCGCTATAATAATCAGGTCTGCAGCTGGCTCTGTCGCATCACCGGGTTCCACATAATTAAAATGATAAGCATTACCGTTTATTTTTATCGGCGATTGTTTAAAGCGGTCTATCCGGTCTTTATCGGCAATTATTTTTAACCGGCTGGCATCCATGTCATACAGTTTTGCACCGTATAAACCGCCTACCGCACCTAAACCTAAAATGTATATTGTATTAATTTGAGTATCCATTACAAAGCAGCCTGTTATACAGACGGTGCCAACTTAACTAAAATCTGACAAAATCTGCACTATTTTTTAGTAACAATACGTATATAACCTTGTCTATTAACCGGTAGAAAAGTTGAAACAAATAAACGTTTCATATCGCCAGTTGATTGTAAAAAAACGCCATATCGTTAATTAATTTAATTAATAATATTGATAAATAACTAATAATAAGTATGTTGTATTAATGGCATGATATTGGCCTCGCAGGGGGTGATACTAAGTGTGGGTTTGGACCGGGATAGTGGTAAAATAGTATCATTCATTTTTTAAGAAGCTAAGATCATTAAGCATTCTAAATTCTATGTATAAAGCTCTACCCAACTCTCTAAAAAAATATCTATCCACCAATGGCAGCATTGTATTGCTGTTATTGACTATAGTTTTCCTTGCGCCACGAGGTGCATTTGCACAGGATAATGCACCGGCCGCCAGTGCCCCTACCATTATCAAAGGTGTAATTACCGATGGTAAAACCAAGGAAACACTACCCGCTGTAACCGTATCGTTTGTTGGCACAACCATAGGTGTAAGTGCCGATAACAATGGCAATTACCTGCTAAAGGGTACTGGTGCTAATACGCAGGTTAAATTCTCTTTTATCGGCTACAAATCAGTTTATGTAACGCTTACTCCCGGTCAGGAGATTACAAAAAACATCGCGCTGTACGAAGACACGCACTTGCTTAACGAGGTGGTGGTTACATCAGCCAAAAAAGTACGTTACAGAAACAAAGATAATCCGGCCGTTGAGCTGATCCGTAAGGTTATTGCCCACAAAAAGCAAAACCGGATTGAGAGTTATGATTATGCCGAATACCATCAGTACGAGAAGATGATATTTGCTTTGAGTAACGTATCAGACAAGTTCAAAAACAAGAATATGTTTAAAAACTACCAGTTCTTGTTCCGTCAACAGGATTCTACCCAAATAGGGGGCAAAACCCTGTTGCCGCTGTACATGGAAGAAAAGCTTTCGCACAACTTTCTGCGCAGGCAACCTGCAACTAAAAAGCAATTCATTGAGGCCAGCAAACAGGTTAAATACGACGAAAACTTTATCGATAACCAGGGCTTAGCCGCCTACTTTGGCCGCATGTATCAGGATATTGATATTTATGATAATAATATCTCCTTGCTGGGTAACCAGCTATTAAGCCCTATTGCCGATGCCGCGCCGTCGGTTTATAAATTCTTTATTACAGATACGCTTAAGGATGTAACGCCCAATTTAATTGAATTAAGTTTTACCCCGCGCAGCACCACAGATTTGTTGTTTGAAGGAAAGATCTATATTACCATGGATGGCAATTACGCCGTTGAAAGAGCCGCACTATCTGTCAATAAAAACATCAACCTTAACTTTGTAAGGCAGATGCAGGCTGTATTGGCATTCGACAAAGGTGCTGATGGCCGTTACCATTTAAGCCAAAGCGACTTAAAAATAGATTTCGGGCTGAGTAAAAACAAAGGCGGCGGTATTTTGGGTGAACGCGTGGTGATGCTAAGCGACTATGCCGTTAACGTACCCCGACCAGCTAAAACTTACGAAGGCCCATCTGAAGTAATATCGCCAACCGCAGCCGATAAGGGCGATGAATACTGGAATAAAAACAGACCGGATACCCTCAAGGCATCAGAAGCCAGTATTTACAAGGATATTGACAGTTTACAAACCATCCCATCGTTTAAACGAACCATGGACATTGTGACGCTTGTGCTTGCGGGCTACAAAAACTATGGCCCTTTTGAAGTTGGCCCGGTTAATACTTTCTATAACTTTAACCCGATAGAAGGTTTCAGGCTGAGGTTGGGTGGGCGTACCACAACCACACTGAGTAAGCGCTATTATTTTGAAACCTACGGTGCTTACGGCTTTAAGGACGAAAAATTTAAATACTTTTTAAGCGGCACGTATTCGCTTAATAATAAGTCTATTTATTCGTTTCCACAGAGTTATTTGCGTGCCAGTTATCAGCACGATACCCAAATACCGGGGCAGGAGTTGCAGTTTGTGCAAGAGGACAACTTCTTACTCTCGTTTAAACGCGGCTATAACGACATCTTAACTTATAATAATATTTTAAGGTTGGATTATGTGCGTGAGTTTCTGAACCATTTCTCATATAAGTTTGAGTTAAAGAATTGGAAGCAAAGTCCGGCTGGCCCGGATTTAGGCGGAGCCCTATATTATCAAAACACCGTAAATGGCCTGCCTAATACCGTTAACAATATAACCTCTACAGAGTTATCAACCGAATTACGTTACGCACCTAATGAAAAATTTTACCAGGGAAAACTGTACAGGACTCCTATACCTGATAAGTACCCTATCTTCACCCTGCGTTACCAACAAGGGCTTAAAGTATTAGGCGGCGATTATCATTACGAAAACGTAACCGCTAACATTAGCAAACGCTTTTACCTATCGCAATTGGGTTACGCGGATGTAAGTACCGAAGGTGGTTATATATTTGGGCAACTCCCTTTCCCATTGCTTGATATTCACCATGCCAACCAGAGCTATGCCTTGCAATTGCAATCATACAACTTAATGAACTTTTTGGAGTTTGTGAGTGATCATTATGCGGCCATCAATATCGACCAAAACTTTAACGGATATATCTTTAACAAAATACCATTGCTGAAGAAATTAAAGTGGCGCGAGGTAGTATCGTACAAAGTGCTTTGGGGCGGTTTAAGGTCTGAAAATAACCCGGCTAACAATCCGTCGTTACTACAATTCCCAGAAAGAAACGGCCATCCATTTGTTTATACTTTAAACAATGGCCCGTACCAGGAGGGTAGTATTGGTATCGCCAATATATTTAAAATACTACGGGTTGATTATGTAGAGCGCTTTAGCTACCTCGACCATCCGGATACATCCAAACATGGTATCAGGTTCTTTATTATTCTGCAGTTTTAAAGTTCAATCATAAAAATATCACATATGCTTAAGCCGTTCGATAATTACGAACGGCTTTTTTATTAATCATAATCTGTTATATCTATATTTATTAAATCTGCATCTGTTTTATTTAAATGTAGAATCTTTACTTTGTTTAACAAGCACCATCAAAATGTCGACAACAATACTAAGTCACCAGGAAATACAACAACTACGAGCCGAAACTAAAGGAACCACACAAAAGCTGCACTTTAACAATGCCGGCGCATCTTTACCGCCCGACGTTGTGGTTAATGCTGTGATTAATTACCTCAACGAAGAGGCAACACAAGGCGGATACGAAACAGAAGCCAAATACGCCGCAGATTTAGAAAACACATATGCACTTATTGCCCGGTTAATTAATGCCGATAAAGACGAAATTGCTATTGTAGAAAATGCCAGTACCGCCTGGGGACTAGCTTTTAACGGCATCGACTTTAAACCGGGTGATGTAATTATTACTTCAGAAATGGAGTATGTAACCAATCTTATTGGCTTTCTACATGCCAAACAACAGCATGGCATCGAGATTAAGGTGACACCTAATAATAAGCAGGGCAACTTCTCACTAACGGCCTTAGAACAAGCTATTTCGCCGCAGACCAAATTGATTGCGGTTACACACATCCCATCTACCGCAGGTGGCATGATCCCCATTATTGAGATTGGAAAAATTGCCCGCAAGCATAATATTCTTTACCTGGTTGATGCCTGCCAATCTGCCGGGCAAATACCGGTTGATGTAAAAGAGATCAGCTGTGATATGCTCTCGGTAACCGGCCGCAAATATTTAAGGGCACCGAGGGGTACCGGATTTTTATACGTGCGCAAAGAAATCCAGCATCTGCTGAAACCTATATTTATGGATAGCCATACGGCAGACCTCATCAACCAGCAAGAATTTAAAGTGCAGGACAACGGCAAACGCTTCGAACTTTACGAAAAAAGCCGCGCCCTTACCCTTGGCTTAGGCAAAGCTGTAGAATATGCCCTCAACATTGGCGTCGACCGCATATGGCAGCGCATCCAGCACTTAGCAACCCTGCTCCGCAAACAGCTTACTAACATAGAGGGAGTAACCGTACACGATTTTGGCGCACAACAATGCGGTATTGTAACCTTCTCTGTCGATGGTATTGGTAGTAACGTTGTAAAAGCTAAACTTGCAGAAAAAAATATTAATGTATCCGTAGGTAAAGCAGTATCAACCTTAATTTATATGGATAAAAATCATCTGACCAGCATTGTAAGGGCTTCTGTGCATTATTATAACACAGAGGAAGAGATTGGAGTGTTGTGTAAAGCGCTGACTAATATAGTACGATAATTCCTATCAATCCCTACCTACAGGGCAACGGCCTTCATAATGCAGAATCCGTTTTTAATTAGGAGGGGTTTTGCTTTATTCATCGTCAGCGGATGTTCTTTTCGTTTTTCGCTTCTGTTATTTTTCAAGGTGCTCAAGAGGGCTTCGCCGTATTCTCTCAAAAGAAAAATGAACCAAAAAGAAAAGTCGCAGCCGGGTTCTGTTGCTATTTAAGTGCTGTGGCGGGTTCGGAAACAATTAGGGTACAGTGCGTATAATTATCAAACTTGTGCGCGGTGGGATAAAAGAAAAGCGTGGCCGTGTAGGGACTGTGCGGCGGAGCATTTTTCTTTCTTGAGTTATTCACACGTTATTTGTTTTTTAAAGGTGTTCATGAAATCGCTGCGCTTAGTATTGGTTACTTTTTATCAAGAAAAAGTAACTAAGCCCCTGCTGCTATGAGCAGACTGACGTAAATTACAGCACAAAACCTTTCCTAAAAGGCCTACGTTAACATAGGCACAGCCACACTGTGCAGTTCGCGATTGCTTCGTTCTTCACAATGACCTGATGGGTATAATCTACCACCCAATACCATAATCCTCACCATGGTTACTTGAACCGCCCCAAAGACTGCCATGTTTCCAGTCGAAGTAAACGGCATTGATGGGGCCGCTGGTACGCTCGGTAAAGCTGAGGCTGTAGCCCATCTTTTTAAGCTGATCGCGCACCTCTTCTTTGGTGTTGGTGTTCAGTAATATTTGTCCGGGTTTGGGTTCACGGTCGCTGGTTTTGGTGCCGCCTAATGAAAGCCAGAGTTGATTGGTGTTAAAGTTAGGTGCTTCGGTAGCCTTTTGTACAGTCATGCCGAACTCGGCTACATCTAAGAAAAACTGCAATAGGTTTTGATCCTGCGTATCGCCGCCTTGTACCGCAGCAGATAAGTATGGTTTACCATCTTTCATAAACATAGATGGCGATAAGGTTACCCTTGGCCTTTTACCCGGCGCTACCACATTGAATGGGTTCAGTGTTGAATCGAGCACAAAACTTTGCATCCGCTGACTCATGCCCACACCTGTATTACCCGCAATGCAAGCCGGCAACCACCCCCCACTTGGGGTTACAGAAACTACCCAACCATCTTTGTCGGCTGCTTCTATCGATGTGGTGCCTCTCCATAATCGATCTTCATAAACCTCTTTTGGGGTATTATTACCCAGATCATGTTTCGGGGCGAAGTTTCTTTTAGTAGTATCCAGCTCAAAACCACGGTCTTTCAACAGGTTGATATAGGGGTTCACCTTACCCTCAAAAGGATACGGGTTACCCGGACCAATCTTTGCATCATTTTTATCGTACTGAATTAAGGCTGCCCGTTGCTTAGCATATTCTTTACTTAACAAACCTTTCATCGGCTCGTTAGGGTTGGCATAAGGATCACCATAATAAAAATCGCGATCAGCAAAAGCCAGGTTCATAGCCTGATAAACCGTGTGGATATATTTAGCACTGTTAAAACCCATAGCCTTCAGGTCGAAGTTTTCGAGGATGTTTAAGGCTTGCAGCATTACAGGGCCCTGGGTCCACTGTTGTAGTTTGTATACATCAATGCCTTTGTAGTTTACCATCAGCGGGGCTTCTTCTACCGGGTGCCATTTGGCCAAATCCTGCATGGTAATTAAGCCGCCTTGCTCTTTACTGCCGCGCACAAACTCTTGAGCAATATCGCCTTTGTAAAAACGATCGTAAGCTGCCATCAGCGCTTCTTTGCGGCTTTTGCCTTTTTTAAGGGCAGCTTTTTCTGCCTCAACCATTTTGGTTAGGGTGGCCAGCAAATCCTTTTGTACAAATATCTCGCCCGGCTCTGGTGCTTCGCGTTTTTCGCCCGGGTGGGTTAGAAAAACTTTTTTGCTGTAGGGCCAGGTTTTTAGCATGTCTTTATCTTTTTCGATGGTGTTTGCGGACTGTGCCTCGATAGCATAACCGGCAGCCATATGCATAGCCGGAGCCAACACCTGCCCCAAACTCATGGTGCCATATTGCATCAGCATATAAATTAACCCGCCCGGCGTTCCCGGTGTAGTGGCTGCCAGCGGACCATATTCGGGAGGAAAATTATAACCTTTACTTTTAAAGAAGGCAACTGTTGCGCCTGTAGGTGCAACACCCATGGCGTTAATGGCAATTACCTTCCCGGTTTTAGGGTTGTAAATGAGCGCCTGCGTTTCGCCACCCCAGCTGAGCGTGTCCCACATGGTGCAGGTTGCAGCAAGCATGGCACAAGCAGCATCAACCGCGTTACCACCTTGCTGAAATATCATTGATCCCGCTGTAGCTGCCATAGGTTTACCCGTTACTGCCATCCAGCTGGTGCCGTACAACATTGGTTTTTGGGTTTGCTGTGCAGATGTTGCCAACGCCAAGCTTACAAGGATAATTAATACTGATAAACGCTTCATAGGTACTAAGATAAAGATTTTTACAACTGGGATTGTGTAACTTATTTAGGAGGTAATGGCACCTATTAAATTCTTTGATCGGAAAATATATTTACTAACTTTCATATCCTAAACCAATATCTACTTTATGAAAGCCTTATTCTTGTCACTTCTTTTTGCCGCTTTTATTACTGGCACCTATGCTCAACAAGTTAATATCACGGGCAATGCTTCTTCTTTTAAAGATGGCGATACATTAAAACTATTTAAATGGCATCCCAAACGCTTGCCTGCAGAAGTGCCACTAATTGCAGTAATACAAAATGGAAGCTTTAAGTTTTCACTAAGTCAACCTGCTCCAGAAATTTACATATTGCAATACCATCTAAATAAGAAGTCTTTTTTTCTAGATGCCGGCAATGTGCAAATTAACATAGCAGATACCGCGTTAAGAAAATCAGAACTTAAAGGCAGTACAGCTACTAATGATGATTACGAAGCCTTTTCAAAAATCATGAATGAGAATAAAAATATTTCTGGCTTTTATAGTGCGCGTAAAAATGCTATTCTGGCCGCAGGCGGTACAATGAATTCGCCGATATACGCAAAAGCGCAACCCAAGCTCGATTCTTTGCTAGAGTTATCCAAGCAAGATCAGGTAACTATCGCAGTAGCTTGGGTAAAGGCTCATCCCAATTCGCAAATCAACAGTTTAATCCTAACCCAACATACAACCGGCTCATCCCACGTAGACGGGCTTTTGCCAAGCGATCAGCTGCGGTCGATTTTTAACGCTTTGCCCGATACTGTTAAAAAAAATAGCTGGGGCAAGGAATTGCAATATCAGTTAAACAACCTCTTGATTGGCAGCACAGCTCCAGACTTTGCAGAAGTAAACCCCGATGGTAAGCTCATAAAGTTATCTGACTTTAAAGGCCGATATGTATTACTGGATTTCTGGGCATCCTGGTGTAAACCCTGCCGGGCCGAAACGCCCAACGTAACAGCAGCCTATCAACAATACAAAGCTCATAATTTCGAAATATTAAGTGTATCACTGGATATTAATAAGGCTGATTGGATAAGGGCAATTAAACACGATGGTATGCCTTGGGCGCATGTCTGTGACCCACATCACGCAACCCATTGGGATAGCCGGGTTGCCAAATTGTACTACGTAAGCCTCGTACCTGCAAATTTTTTAATTGATCCGAATGGTGTTATCATCGCCAAAGATTTACATGGTGACGAGCTACAGGATACGCTTAAAAAGCTATTGAAGTAAATAGTTGTGGCGAATGCTTCGGCGGTCCCGATAGCTATCGGGATCAGCATCACAAAGTTCCTCACATAATAACGGATAAGGATTGAACTATTTCAATTTGCACCAATCCCCCCAATAACTACCTTTGCCGAAAAAACATACCATGATAGCTCACCACGTATTATTCTGGCTAAAAGCCGATACCACCAAAGATCAGAAAGCGTCTTTCCGCGAAGGATTAGAATCTTTAAAAGGTGTAGAAACTGTTAGAAGCCTGCACATCGGCACACCCGTTCCTGAGATTGAACGCGCGGTTGTTGATACCACTTATACTTTCAGCCTGATCATATTTTTCGATGACCTGGCCGGGCACGATGTTTACCAGGTACACCCGGTGCATAAAGCCTTTTTAGATGAAAACCGCGGTTACTTTGAGAAGGTAATTATTTACGATGCTGCGTAAGTAGAACGTATTTATATTTCTTGTCATTGCGAGGTACGAAGCAACCCCGTAACATTGCTTATTCGATCTGTAAACTACGGGATTGCCGCGTCGTTCCTCCTCGCAATGACATGAATAATAGAACTCCCTAAATCGCAAAAAACATAGCAACCGCTGCCCCGCCCATGGTAATAAAGGTAAACCAAAGCAATACCTTCGATAATAGCTTACTTTTAAATTCGCCCATGATTTCATCATTAGTCATTATTTTAATGATGAGGAACAATAGCGGCACAGCTGCTACGCCATTTAAAACGGCTGTATAAACGAGGGCCTTAACTGGGTCTATTCCCAAAAAGTTAATAGCTAAACCTATTAAAGTGGCTACTATAATTACACCATAAAAACCACGTGCTTTCCTGAATTTAAGATTCAGGCTGGCTTTCCAATCAAAAGCTTCGGCAACTGCATAAGCGGCAGAGCCTGACAATACCGGCACCGCCAACATGCCCAAGCCAATAATCCCGATAGAAAAAATCAATTTCGACAAATAGCCAGAATGCGCGAATGAATGCACCAGCGGCTCCAAAGCTTTGGCAGCATCGGCAGCGGTTTTAAGATCTTTTACACCGCTGTTATGTAAAACGGTTGCGCCAACAAGCAGGATACACCAGGTTGTAATTTCAGAAATAATCATCCCGGCGGTGTTATCCTTGCGCATGGCATGGATTTGCGGCCAGCCAATACGCGGTTTCCCCTTGCGGATCAAGCCTTTTGCATGCTCCTCTTCTACCTCTTGAGATGCCTCCCAAAAAAACATGTACGGTGTGATGGTAGTACCGAAAACGCCGGTGATGATAAACAGAAAAGCAAAGCTAAACTCGATATGCGGGGTAACCGTTGCCTTTAGCACCACAGGCCAATCCTGGTGAATGATAAATACGGTAATGGGGTACGCCAGCAATGTTAAAGCCAGCCATTTCAATATTTTAGAGTATACTTTATAATTAGTAAAAATCTCGAGCAGCAAAATAATTGCAGTAAAAGCCAGCGTAAGGATAACAAAAGATACGGGCACCAGTAATTGCGCCGCGGCTGCCATTGCACCAATATCAGCCCCAATGTTAATGGTATTAGCAACTACCACCAAACCTACCACAGCGTATAACACAGGCTTGCTGTAATGCTCTTTTACCACCGCGGCAATGCCTTTACCGGTAACCAAGCCAATACGCGCGCAAGCCTCTTGTACGGCCATCATAAAGGGAAGCATGTAAAGGGCTGTCCACAATTGCCCGTAGCCAAACTGGGCACCTGTTTGCGAGTAGGTGGCAATACCAGAGGGGTCGTCATCGGCAGCACCCGTGGTAAGGCCCGGGCCAAGCACCGTAAGCCATTTCAAGATTCCTTTTTTTACAGGCTTTTTAGCGGATTGCGTAGGCATTTGTTTTTTTGGGGTTAATTAAGGTTTGCCCATAAAGCTAACCACTGATTATTAATTATTAATGAATTATTTTCTTCCTATTCATTTATCGTTTAAGCATAACCTCAAAAAAACGAAGCCGCTTTAATGTAAAGCGGCTTCGTTATAGAATTTAAGTTTTTAAACTTACTTCGATGTATTAATCAACGGGGTAAGATCATAGTAAGTTACTTCGGTCCCAATTTTACCGGCCTTGTTAAACTCATCAAATTGCGCCACCTCAAACGTGGCGGTCATCTTTGTCTTCTTGTTAACCTAGGGATAGCTATTGTTTTTGGGGGGTTGAAGTTATAGGCGGCGAATGGTTTGCCATGTGGCAAAGCCATGTATGGAACGGTTTGGGCAGTGCCGAAAGGATCGTCAGCTTTTTAGTGTTGGTGCTTCTTCTGCTGCATTTAAAGGAGGAAGAGTTATAACATCTGCGGTATATTGGATAAAATATGATTACTTCTTATCAAACGAGGTTGCAATAAATACTCGTTTAACCATTTATATTAGGCAATTAACTCCCCCCAATTAATTGCTTGCATGGAAACTATTTTAAATACCGCTCCGCCTAAAATTAAGCATCCTAAAGAAATGTATAGTCTGGCGCTGGTGGTAAGCCTCGAACGCTTTGCTTATTATGGTACCACTGCTTTGCTGCTGGCTTACATTGTAACACAATTACATTTTAATGAAACTGCGGGCTACGCGGTATTCGGCACGTTTGCGGCATTAGCTTATGGCTTGCCCTTATTTTGCGGCGTAATTTCTGATCAAATACTAGGCAAACGTAAATCGTTAGTGTGGGGATGTTTACTGCATGTGATCGGCTTAGGCTGCGTTGCGCTACCTTACCATATTACGTTTTTTATTGGCCTTTCTACGTTTGTAATCGGCAATGGTTTTTTTGGTGGGATTTATAAAGCCTTATTAGGCGATTTCTATGCACCAGATGACCATAAAGGCAAAGATGCTGCCTACACCATCACCTACGGCTTATTTAACGTAGGCGTGGCAACCGGTGCTATTATATGCGGTTATGTTGGACAGCAAATTAATTGGCGACTTGGCTTTGCTGTAGCTGCCTTAGGCGCATTACTTTCGCTAATAAGCATGTTGGTGGGGATCAAGAAACATCATGGCGGACCGGTAGACGAGGTTAAAATTAAAAAGAAAATACTGCCAGGCATTACGGTAGAAACATTGGTTTACCTGTTAACCCTCCCCGCAATTGCGTTACTGGTACTGGTGTTCCAGTTTCCTAAAGTGATGGATGTGGTATTACTGCCGCTATCCATCGTATCATTCGCCTATGTTATTTACCTCTCTTTTGGCTACACCAAAAGCGAACGGTATAAGATCTTCGCCTCGCTTATTGCTTTTATGGTTTGGCTGCTTTACCTGGCTTTATATGAACAGGTAAGTGGCTCGTTTAACCTGTTTGTGCTACGCAATATGGATATGCATGTAGGCAGCATCTTATTACCGGGACTAGCCATCAATAACTTTTTACCCGGCTTTTTACCGGCCATTATTATGCCGCTCATGCTTGTGATCTGGAAGCGCTTAAGTAAGATTGGTTTAGAACCAGGCACCATGATGAAATTCGTTATTGGCTTTTTATTTATCGCCGCTTTCTTCGGCTCGTTTTGGTGGGGATGCAAACTATACGCAAATACAGGTATGGTACCCGTTTATTTTATGTTTGGCGGATACATATTGCTCGAAATTAGCGAACTGTGCGTTGGGCCAATTGTTTACGCACTCTCTTACAAACTAGCCCCCAAAGCAATTGCAGGCACCATGATGGGTGTACTAGGACTAGCCGCCGCATCAGGCGAATACCTGGCCAGTAAAATTGGCAGTATGGCTACCGTACCCACCAACATAATAAGCCCGGTTGAATCATTACCATACTATACTAAAATATATGGCGGCATTGCCTTGTTGAGCCTTGGTGTTGTAGTGTTATTAGCCCTGTTATTACCGCTGATGAAAAAATTGATGCAGGATGTTGATTAACATTTCCCGCTGAAACAACAAAGCCAATCTACTTTCGTAAAGCGGCTTTGTTGTCCGTAGGGGAAAGTTCAGCATCTGAATGCTCGTCCTACTGCAAATATTGATTCAATACCTGTAAATTACAGTGCTTTTACAATCGCGAGCGATTTCTCAACATGCTCGGTAGGTGAAATGTGATCCGTTTCTAATGAAAAGACGGCTACAATTTTACCGTCTTTACCAATAACATAAGTGGTTCGCGGGATGAACCCGTGATTAACCTCCATGCCGCGCACGTCTTTCATACCAAGCTTTGGTGGATTTATAAGTAGCCCGTATGTTGCTGCAATTTTTCCTTCAGTGTCGGAAGCGACTGCAAACTTGCCCGCACAGTAATTAGGATCAGCAGAAAATGTATTCAGTCGCTGAATATCGTCTCCCGAAACACCGATAATTGTGGCACCGGCCGCTGTAAATTTATCCTTCATTTCAGCAAAGGCATGTGCCTCGGCATCGCAGCCGCCGGTATAGGCAGAAGGATAAAAATAGACCACCACGGGCCCTTTGGCAAGAGACTTTTTCATTGAAAAATTAAATTCCTTGCCCGCCAGACTGGCTTGGGCAGTAAACACTGGCGCCGCATCTCCTTTTGATAACATTTTCGATTGGGCAAGGCCAAACTGGGCTGTTAAGAGCAAAAAGCCGAAAATTAAAAATGACGGGGAATAATATTTCTTGATCATGATTGACTGTTTTGATTTATAGATATCCATATCAAATTTACGATAGTCTGCGCTATTCGGTTGCCTGTCATTAAAATTTTACTGGGGATACCCGTATTGCTGGCGCAGGCGTATACTTTGGCTAAAATGAAGAATTTTACCCCAACAAAAAAGCCGCTCTACTTTCGTAAAGCGGCTTAGTAGCCCGTAGGGGAATCGAACCCCTGTTTCTAGAATGAAAATCTAACGTCCTAACCCCTAGACGAACGGGCCATGTGTAATTCAAAAATTAAAAGTCAAAATTAAAAACCAAAGCCATTTTTAATTTTGACTTTTGAATTTAAACTTGTTTTTAGTAGCCCGTAGGGGAATCGAACCCCTGTTTCTAGAATGAAAATCTAACGTCCTAACCCCTAGACGAACGGGCCTTTTATTTTTAATTTAAAAGGCTTTAGTTTTTTATTCAACTGGTCTAAATGACCTGTGAATATTGACTAATGACTACACTTTTAAAGAACTGTTTCCCTTATTTTGGGATTGCAAAGATATAAGTTTGAATTATAAATTAATAATCGAATTGAAAAAAAATTTAAATCTTTCTTTACAACCACAAAAAAGGCTTATTTGGCTACCCAAATGGTATCTAAAAACCATTTTTTGCTGTCATAAAAATCCTTGATGGGTTTAAAACAGGCACCGGCAGCCATAGCACGGGTTTGTGCAAGTGTATATTTTTGCGATACCTCCATGTAAATGTACTCGTCTTTAACAAAGCTAATCACCTGTCTGCCTATCGTAACCTGCTGATCCTGTAAGCTTACCAGGAAGCTTTTACAAGCACCGGTTTCTGGATCATAGGTTGGGTAATGGTCAAACTGGGTGGTATCAAAGTCGGCATCCAGTTCACGGTTAATCCGATCGAGCAGGTTAAGGTTAAACTGCTTGGTGATTCCTTGCTTATCATTGTAAGCATCTAAGATCACCTTAGGGTTCTTTTTAAGATCTATACCTATCAATACCATGTCGCCGGGCGAAATGTGCATATGGAGCACTTTGCAGAAGTCCTCGGCCTCATACACAGGCATGTTGCCGATGTTAGATCCCAGAAAAAGCACCACGTTACGTTTATCAGATCCGGCGGCGGCTTGTTTCAGCATTTTAAAATATTCGCCTTCTAAACCTTTAATTTGCAAGCCGGGTAACTGCGCAGGTAAGGTTTGGTTCAAGGAATCGATCACATGGCCAGATATATCTATCGGCAGGTAAGTAAAATCAACCCCGGCATCCAACAAACCCTTAAGCAGGTGGATTGATTTAGTTGCGTCGCCAGCACCCAGTTCGATGAGATTAAAAGGCGTACCATCTGCTTTAAGCGCTTTTACCAGCCCGGCAGTTTGCTCAGAGAAGATCTCCATTTCGCAATCGGTCGGGTAGTATTCCTCGCAGTTCATAATGTCCTGAAACAACTCGTCGCCACGGGTATCATAAAAATACTTGGCATCAAGGTGCTTGGGTTCGGCATTTAAGCCGCTAATTACATCGTTATAAAATTGAGCGGTGTTGGCATCCGTAGCGGTTACCGGTTGTTGGGATTGTAATTGGGTAGCTTGCATTGTTATAAAATTATCTGGCTAAACGGATACCATTAAATAGCCAGCGCATACTCGGGTGAAAAAAATTGCGGTAAGTTGGGCGGCTGTGTCCCGGCGGCGTAGCTTCAGATGCTCCGCGAAGCACCTTCTGGCTCACCATAAACTTACCATTATACTCGCCAATGGCTCCGGGAGCTTTGGCAAAACCGGGATAAGGCAGGTAGGCACTCTCGGTCCACTCCCAGCTTTTACCCCATTTAAATTTAGCAGAAGCTGCCTCCCACTCAAACTCGGTAGGCAGGCGCAGGCCTTTCCAAGATGCATAAGCATAGGCTTCGTAGTAGCTGATGTGCATTACTGGCGCATCTAAATCCAGCAGCTCTAAGCCCCTGAAAGTATAGTTATACCATTGCTCATCCATAAAATGCCAATAAAGCGGCGCTCCTATTTTGTTGGTTTTAACCCAGTCCCAGGCTTCGGCATGCCAATAACGGAAATCGTGGTAACCACCATCATTAATAAAGGCTAAATACTCTTCGTTGGTTACCTGGTTAGGGCTTATCTCGTACGCGTTCAGGTATACTTTATGGCGGTTCAGTTCATTATCAAAACTAAAACCTTCGCCCTCGAAACCGGCTTCATAAATACCTTCGGGCATGCTGATAAAATCCGCAGCCACTATATGTTCTATCTTCGGCGAAACATAACCGGCGTCATAAGCAGGGAATAATGGATTATGACCCAGGATGTATTTGATATCGTAGTAAAGCAACTCCTGGTGCTGTTCCTCGTGATTAAAGCCAAGTGTAAGCAGTTCTTTTATTTCTGCAGACGGTTCTTTAACCAAAAAGCGAAACATGGCCTCATCAACATATGCACGATACTTGTAAACATCCTGCACGGTTGGGCGGCTCAGGTTACCACGATCTGTACGGATTACGCGAGCGCCTACAGTCTCGTAGTAGCTATTAAAAACGTAGTTGTATTCGTCATTAAATTCCTGGTAACCCATAAAATACGGTTTCAGGATAAAAGTTTCAAAAAACCAGGTGGTATGACCCAAATGCCATTTAGGCGGGCTAACATCCTCAATGGGTTGTACCACATAGTCTTCCGTTTGCAGGGGGCTGCAAATGGTTTCGCTTCGTTGCCTTACTTTTTTATAATAGTCGCCTAATACGCTCATTGCTTTACTTACTATCCAAATATCGTTTAAGGTCAGAAATTGTTTTAATCTTTAAGTCATCTGCCTGTTGTTTTCGCATCATCAAAGCGTAAGCGTTATTGAAGCCAATGGGGCTCAGCCACTTCAGTTGGTACTTTTTTTCGAACTCGGCCTTTACGTACTGGTAGGTTTTGTTTTTATCGGTGGATAACGAATCGATCACTTTTTGTGTAGGCTGAAGCATCACCAATAATCCAGTACCAGTGTACTCTGGATATAAGTCGATTTGGTTATTGGTCAGTGCATCAAAGCAGATCTTGGTGCCGCCCAAGCCGGTTTTGGTTGATACCCGGTAATCGGTATAGCCTTTAATCAGCATGCTGTACATTTCGCCCAAAATATATTGCTCTCCAAATATCTTGGAGCCGATGCGTACAATATCACCCTTGCCATTACGATCTGCCTTGTAAAGATGTTGAGCTACTAAAAAATCTTTGGCCACCTTTTCGGGCGTTTCATGCAGGTAATCGGTGCGATAGTTTAGCGTGGTCATAATCGAATCGTTAATATGACCAGCCAACAGGTTCAAGGTTTTCTCCAGTTCGGGAAAGCGCCTCAAAGCATCCTCACGAATAACGGGAGCTGCATAATATGGCGGAAAAATCGCTTTGTCATCATTCAACACTACAAGGTTAAAAGCTTTTAACCTTCCATCTGTTGAGTAGCCACTAATAACATCTAACTCTTTTTGGTAGGCGGCTTTATACATCACCGCATCGCTGATAACTAGCGTGTGGATCTTTAGGCCGTATTTCTGTTTCAAGCCGAGGTCACCATCCTGCCGCCCCATAAACTCGGGCGTAAAACCAGCTTTAAGTTTACTGCCATAAGCCGATGGAACAAGGTAGATAACAGACAAAAGAACAAGGATTACAGGAAGAATACGCACCGCCACTTTAAGCTTCTTTACATTTAACTTTTGCACCAGCGAAAGCAGGAAATCAAATACAATAGCCAATAGTGCAGCCGGGATTGCTCCGGCCAAAATCATATTAGTATTATTAAGGGAGATACCACCGAAAATAAACTCGCCTAAACCACCGGCGGCAATAAGCGAGGCAAGGGTTGCCACGCCAACATTAATAACGGCAGCAGTACGGATACCGGCCAGTATAACGGGCATAGCCAAGGGCAGTTCTACCCGGGATAAGATCTGTTGCTTGCTCATCCCCATGGCCTGGGCAGCTTCTTTGATCGTAGGATCAACGCCGGTTATCCCGGTAAAGGTATTTCTGATAACCGGAAGCAATGCGTAGATTAACAAAGCTGCAATTGCAGGTTTGGGACCGATACCTAAAACAGGGATCATAAAGCCCAGCAAGGCAATGCTTGGGATGGTTTGCAATACCCCCGCAATACCCAGTACAATGCCCGAGAATTTTTGCCTGCGGGCGATGAAGATGCCAAGCGGCAAGCCGATAATTATCGCCAATAACAAAGCTATAAACGTGAGCCCGATATGCTCCATAGTTTGCGTAAGCAGTTTATCCGACTGCTGCTGCATAAACTCCCACAAGGTTTGTTGATGTTCATTCATACCTGCGGGCGTTGTTGGTATTGGTGAAAGGCCGACATCAGCTGCTCAAACGTAACCGTTTTGGTAGCATCGGCATTTTGGATTGTTAATTGTTGCTGGGCTTGGTTTTCGAACGCAGCCAAACTTGCCCAAACACTTGTGTTTTGGTTTAAGGTGGATGATATTGAACCAAGGCCACCTTCGGGCAGCCTATCCCACAGATTACCGATGGTTACGGTTTTAAATTCCAGTTGCACGCGTTGTGCATCTAAAAACTGCTTTACAAAATCGTTAGCCGGGTTAAACAATAGTTCTTGTGGCGTACCGATTTGGACGATATGCCCCTTATCCATCAAACAGATCCTATCGGCCAATTCAAAGGCCTCCTGCACATCGTGGGTAACCATTATAATGGTTTTGCGGGTCAATTCGTCAAGGTCTTTAAACTCGGCTTGAATTTTTACACGGGTAATATTATCCAGCGCGCCAAAGGGCTCGTCCATTAGCAATACCGGCGGATCTGCAATCAGGGCTCTCGCCAAGCCCACCCGCTGTTGCTGACCACCACTTAATTGTGAAGGATATTTATTAAGACTATCCGCTGGCAGATGCAGTTTTTCTAAAAGCTCGTTAGTACGGCTTTCTATTTTAACCTTATCCCATTTTAATAAGCGCGGTACAATGGCAATATTTTCGGCAATGGTATAATGCGGAAACAGGCCGGTGTTTTGTAGCACGTAGCCAATCCCACGACGCAGGTTCTCGGGCGATTGCTCTTTAATATTTTTTCCATCGAAAAAGATTTCGCCCGATGTTGGTTCAATCAGCCGGTTGAGCATTTTAAGCGTAGTGGTTTTGCCGCAGCCGCTGGTGCCCAGCAAAATCAGGTTCTCGTGCTCATTAACCTCAAACGAGATTTGATCAACCGCTTTAATATCAGAATAATGTTTACTAAGTTGCTGTACCGAAATCATGCAATATTACCCTTCTATTTTCAGGAATAAATTATTCAACGATTCTGAATAGGTTGGATGCGCAAAAACGCAATACCTGATCCTGTCGTAAGTAATACCGCCCTCCATAGCCATTTGCAATACCGACATAATTTCACCCCCCTCTTCGGCCAAAACGGCTGCACCTAAAATTTCTTTGGTTTTAACATTAACAACTGCTTTCATAAAGCCCCGGGTATCACCTACCTCAATGGCACGGGCTACATGTTTCATGGGCAATATGGCCACCTTAATATCGTAACCTTGCTCACGGGCTTGCTTCTCAGTCAAGCCTACGCGGCCCAGCTGGGGGTCGGTGAACATGCAATATGGTAATGGGCGATCTGTAGTATTGTAATCCGTTCCCTCTATCAGGTTGCGGTAAACAATGGTATAATCGTTATAGGCAATGTGCGTAAAGGCTGGGCCGCCGTTAACATCGCCAAGTGCATAAATACCTGGCACGTTGGTTTCCAGCTTTTCGTTTACTTTGATAAAGCCTTTTTCATCCAGTTCAACTCCGGTTTTATCCAATTGCAAAGCTTCTGTCAAAGGTTTACGGCCGGCTGCCAATAATACGTGAGAACATTTAAATTCTTTTTTTTCGCCGCCTACAATAGCCGATGCAATAATGCCATCAGCCGTTTTTTCGAAACGATGAACTTCGGCTTTGGTATAAATATCCAGACCTTCCTCAATCAATATCTTTTTAAGTTCGTCTGATACATCCTGGTCTTCTTTAGCCATAATGCGCTCGCCGCGTTCCAGTACAGAGATCTTACTGCCAAAGCGAAGGAACATCTGCGCAAACTCCAGCGCCACATAATTACCACCGATAATAAGAATATGATCCGGCACTTCATCCAGATCAAGGATCGAGGTCGATGTCAGGTAATCTATATCATTTAATCCATCTATCTCAGGGATCACAGGCGCTGCACCCGCATCCAGGAAAATCAAATCGGCTTGTACTTCCTCTTCACCCCCGTCATTCAGTTTTACCTTAATAGTTTTTGGCCCGGTGAAAGACGCTTCGCCAAAAAGCAGATCGAGGTTTTCGGTTTTCTCAATCGCTTCCTGACCACCATTGCGCGATTTTAATACAATCTCGTCTTTCCGCTTTTTAACCTGCTTCATATTAATATGAAAGCTATCGATAGTAACCCCCAGGTCTGTGCAGCGTTTAGCCAGGTACGCCGCTTTAGCCGATGCCACCATGGCTTTGGTGGGTGTACAGCCATCGTTAACACAGGTACCGCCTATCCAGCGTTTTTCTATCATTAAAGTTTTTTTACCGGCATTGGCCAGTTTACGACATAACGGCGAACCCGCCTGCCCGGCACCTATCACAATAGCATCATAATGCTTCATCATTATTCGGTTACTTTAACACCCTTCCAAAAGGCAACATAATTTTTGATCTGGCTGGCTGCATCTTTAGGTGCCGGGTAAAACCAGGCTGCATCTTTATTTTGCTGGCCATCAACACTTAAAGTATAGTACGATGCCAGGCCTTTCCAGGGGCAGGTGGTATGCGTATCAGAACTTTGCAGGTATTCTTTTTTTACGCTTTCCAGTGGGAAGTAATGATTATTTTCAACTACAATGGTGTCATTGCTTTCGGCAATAACTTCGTTATTCCAGGTTGCTTTCATGCTTTTTTATACTTAGGATTGATGGTATTATATAAAGGTACACTTTCTTTTATCACATCGATTGATTTTTGAAAGCTGCATTACGAACGTTTAAAAGGGATAAAAGTTTAAACCCTACCCCGTCTAATATTTTTCACAACTTTTAGTTGTTAACTTACTTTTAATAACCAACGCGATGTGTTTGAACGCCTATCTATTCAAAATTTCCGTCATGATTAATTAAAAATTTATAAAAATTAATCTCTGGTTAAATCCAAGCATCATCCGATACCGTACATAATGAAAATATCAGCTGTAGTTATGACTGTAGACGTAGATTTTAAAGTAAAAAATATTGCAAGCAACATACGCCGGATAAGGGAAGGTAAAGGCTATACGCAGGAGTACCTGGCCATGAAACTGGGCATTTCGCAAAATGCTTATAGTAAAATTGAGCTTGGATACACCAAAATAACACTTGAACGCCTTTTCCAGATTGCCCGGATCATTGAAATAGAAGTAGTGAAGTTAATGGACGATCCAAAACCTTTCTCTGCCGAACATCCGCGTACTGCCTCATTGTAATAGCATATAGTATATTTGCAGCTGTTAACAGCTGCAAATATGAACAATGCCCTCTTAGTCACATCAACCGTAAAATTTGTTAAAGAAACATTGGCCGGCGCCGAATCGGGGCACGACTGGTGGCATATTTTGCGTGTTTGGAACAACGCCAAATTAATTGCCCAGACTGAGGATGTAGATATGACCATTGTTGAGCTTGCTGCTTTGTTACATGACATTGCCGACAGCAAGTTTAACAATGGCGATGAAGAAATCGGCCCCCAAACGGCTGCCAAATTTTTGCGGGAGCTGGGTGCAGACGAAGCGGTGATTGAGCAAGTGGCTTTAATCATCAAACACCTATCGTTCAAGGCTAGCTTTGATGGGCGTACTTATTTCACCAATGAACTGGCCGTGGTACAAGATGCCGACAGGCTGGATGCTATTGGCGCTATTGGCATTGCACGTGCATTTACTTACGGCGGTTACAAAAACCGCGAAATGTATAACCCGGAAATTAAGCCCGATTTAAACCTCACCAAAGAGGCCTATAAAAATAGTACCGCCCCTACCATCAACCATTTTTACGAAAAGCTGTTATTGCTGAAAGATAAAATGAATACCAGCACCGGCAAACAACTAGCGCAAAAACGGCATGATTTTATGGAGCTGTATCTGCAACAGTTTTATAACGAGTGGGATGGTACATTGTAATAACGCAACATTGTAATTTTTAGATTAACCTAAAAATTATTTTAGATTAACTTAATTTTATTACCTTTGTACAGGCAAGGGCAATCCATGTCATAATAAATAATGTTAATTTCCACCTAACGACACTTTATGATTAAAAAAATACTCCTCTTTACATTTTGCTTTTTAGCGCTGAAAAACCTTCAAGCTCAAGACACGCTGAAACAGCAAAGGTTTAACTTCCACTTTCAACAAACCGTTATTACGCAATCTAAACCCGGTTTTAGTGCCGATTATAGTGGCCAAAATAGTTTATCAACAGCTAAAGAAACCCAGACTTCGTTAACCACTACCCTATTTGGAGGTGCCAGGTTATGGAAAGGCGCCGAGGCTTATTTCAACCCCGAAATGTCGGGCGGTGCCGGTTTAAGTAAAACTTTGGGCGTGGCCGGTTTCCCCAATGGTGAAACTTTTAGGGTTGGGCAGGCTGAGCCTAAGATTTATATTGCCCGTTTATATTTAACTCAAAATTTTGAGTGGGGTAAAGAAAAGGATACTATAAAGGACGATCAGAACCAACTGGCTGGCTTAAAAAGTAAACGCTATCTGTCATTCACAGCAGGTAAATTTGGCATGGCCGATTATTTTGATGGCAACGCCTTTAGCCATGATCCACGTACCCAGTTTATGAACTGGTCATTGATGAGTAACGGCGCCTGGGATTATCCTGCCAATACCCGCGGTTACGTAATTGGTTTATATGCCGAATTAGGCCAACCCACCTGGTCGCTCCGATTTGCGTACACCATGGTAACCACTACAGCTAACGGTGCAATTTGGGATGCCAAGATCGGCAAAGCCAATTCGCAAACCCTCGAATATGAAAAACGCTATGGCGATGGCGACAAAAAAGGCACTTTCCGTGTATTAGGCTTTTTAAATAACGGCAAAATGGGAAGCTACAAAGATGCATTAGCGCTTTCGCCTGTTAACCCGGTTGTGGATACCACCCAACGTTACGGTCGCCACAAATATGGTTTTGGATTAAACGCCGAGCAAAACATCAGCAAAGATTTCGGTGTGTTTGCCAAAGCAAGCTATAACGATGGTAAAACCGAAACCTGGTTCTTTACCGAGATAGACCAGTCTGTAAGTTTTGGCGGCGTGTTAAACGGCCGCTCATGGAAACGTAAGAATGACGAGATCGGCCTGGCCTTTGTAGGTAACGGCATCTCTAAAGATCATCGCGATTACCTGGCAGCAGGCGGCTACGGCTTTATCATCGGCGATGGTAAATTAAACTACAGCACAGAAATGATAGCCGAACTTTATTACAAAATTGATGCCTTCCAGGAGAAATTTTTCATCTCTCCAGATTACCAGTTCATCATGAACCCGGCTTACAATAAAGACCGCGGGCCGGTGAATGTGTTTTCGGTAAGGGCGCATATAGAGTTTTAAGCTCAGAGGCAAGAACAAAGACATAAAAAGGAAGGCTGCGATTTTATCGCAGCCTTCCTTTTTTATTAAAATCTAAATACCTCAAGAAGAGGTTCTTTGTTCTTGTCTCTTCTTCTTGCCTCTTCTTAGCGCCTGGCTCTTACGTAAGCGAGCTTTTGCTCTTTATTTTTACGGTTGGCTGCAATAATGGCAACGCCACCGCCAAGGAATAACGCTCCGATAAATCCTGACAATAGGAATGTACCTATATTAACCTGGTCGAATACAAATATTCCTGCGATCATTATAATAGCTCCCATTATTAACAGGATATAATTTGATTTCTTCATAATATCAATTCGTTTGTGTTTATACATTAAACGTATTCTTAATGCGAAAGTAACATACGGATAATATTATGACTTTGAAAGGAGAAAGGATTTTATTTCGGATTTATTAAACACCACGGTTCCGGCTTTCCGTCCTGTCATCTCGAACGATAGTCAGAGATCTTGTACATATTGCTTCTCTCTGCATAAGATATCTCCTTCGTAGAAATGACAAAGCAGTGAAATCCTGTTTTCTGACGCCTGTTCAGCACCTGCATAACTCCACCTTTAGGGGGTTGGGGGGCTTCTGCCTTCGGTATCACCATCAACCCTACAAAATAAATCAACATGCAACCCGCACTTATAAAATTCATGCGCATGGCGTTTTTGAAATTGGCGTTGGCTGCTGATTTATTAACCAGGTAAAACCAATAGTTAAAATATAGAAATACAGGTAAGGCGCAGATCAGAAAACTGTAGAACGGTTTTAGTGAGACAGGTAACCAGTAAACAAACGTAAGGACGATTGCACTGGTAAATAATACTCCAGAGAATATGAATGAACCTTTATAGCCCAATAATAAACTGATGGTACGGTCGCCGCGGCGGCTATCTTCTTCGTGCTGGTAAACCTGGGTTAGCGGGTACGATGCGCCTATTAAGCAAGAACAGATTGCCCCGGCAATAATAAAACTATCATCCCAATGCCTGAACAAACTTTGGCCCGATAGCGCCGAAAAGGTAGTCCAGTAAATAAAACAACCCTGGAATATAAAGACTGTTAAGAAACTGATGATTGGAAAACGCTTTAACCGGGTTGAGGGATGGCTATACATTTTAGACATAATGCCATACAGCAATACCGCACAGGCAAATTCCCAACTTACGATAAAACCCAGGCCAAAAGCCAGTAATTCTAACAATATAGAAAAGTAATAAAGGCTTAAATCTACCTCGGGCGGTTTTTCGAGAAGGCCGATGCTATCTTCATCTTTATCAAAATAACTGTTGTAACCGTTGCTGGCAGGGAAAGCCAGGAAGTGCCAGATGATAAATACCAGCACCGCATTCCAGATAACAACATGTGGTGCCTGGCTATAGGCAAAGCAAAACACGGGCAGCAGGAATATCGAAAATACAAATCGCAGATGCGCAATAGCCGATTTTGTGGGTATCAAATGTTTCAGCATCATTAAACTAATGTAGCCATATTAAAGTCAATAAATTTATTAAGTTTGAGTGCACTGGTTCTATTTAAACTAAAAAGCCCAAACAACTGTTCAACCGTTTGCATCGTAACTACTATAGATACGTTGCAAAACAGATAAACGACTACATGAAAAAATACTTTTTATTTATTGCCTTACTGGCTATTACAAATGCTTTTGCCCAAGTTAAATACACGGTAACCAAATCTACCGTCGCCTACGAGATTAAAAACATGGGTATTAACACCCATGGCACATTCGGCGGTTTAACAACCGATATTAAGTTCGACACCCAAAACCTGCCTGCCAGCAGCATCGAGGCCTCTATAGAAACCGCCACGCTAAACTCTAACAATGAAATGCGCGATAAGCACCTCAAAAGCGAAGATTATTTCGACATTGCTAAGTACCCAAAAATCACCATGAAGTCTGTTTCATTTAAACATAAGAGTGGCGGCAACTATACAGGCGTTTTTAACGTAACTATTAAAGATAAAACAAAAACTGTTGAGGTGCCTTTTACTTATACCGAGAATGGAACCGCAGCAGCGTTTAAAGGTAACTTCACCATCAACCGTCAGGATTTTGGCGTGGGTGGCAGTAGTATGATATTATCTAAAGAAGCAACAATTACAATAGAGGTAGAAACCACAAAATCATAAACTCAAAAAAATTAAATGGGTAGTTGCATCAGCGCTATAGGCATAGCAAATCCGGAGCATAAAATTCCGCAGGAAAACATATTCCGGTTTATGGCCAATGCTTTTGCGCTGGATGACACCAATAAAGCCCGTTTAAAAAGTATTTACGATCATGCAGGCATTAGTCAGCGTTATTCTGTAATCCCAGATTTTGGGTTTGCAGATAGTGATGATTTTACCTTTTTTGAGCAAAATGCACTGCTTGAGCCTTTTATCTCTACCCAAAAACGCCTGCAACTCTACCAGCAAAAAGCGGCGGGGATTGCAGCCAATGCTGTCAAAGCCTGTTTGAAAGACCTGGGCGAAGGCATCTATAAAGAGATCACCCACCTCATCACCGTCAGCTGTACAGGCATGTATGCTCCCGGTTTAGACATTGATTTGGTTGATCAATTAGGCCTCAAACGCAATACCGAGCGTACCTGCATTAATTTTATGGGCTGCTACGGTGCTGTAAACGGGTTAAAGACCGCCGATTATATTTGCCGCTCTAACCCGCAAGCCAAAGTATTGGTAGTTAGCGTTGAGCTTTGCACCCTGCATTTCCAAAAAGAAAACACGCTGGATAATTGGGTGGCTAACTCTTTATTTTCTGACGGCGCAGCGGCAGCACTCGTTCAAAACAGCGATCAAGCGTTTAACGCTCCGGTTATTGAGCTGGAAAGTTTTTATACCGAATTTTTACCCGAAGCCCGTGATGAGATGGGCTGGTATGTAGGTAATACCGGCTTCGAAATGCGGTTGACATCTAAAGTTTCTCGGCAAATTAAGAAATACATTAAACCCATTACCAATAACCTGCTGGCACATGCAGGTATAGATTATAGCCAGATCAGCGCTTACGCTATTCACCCTGGTGGCAAAAAAATCCTCGAAGCTGTTGAGGATGCGCTTGAACTTCCCGAGGAGAGCAATGCCGTAGCTTATGAAGTTTTACAGCAATACGGCAACATGTCGTCAGCGACTATATTATTTGTGCTGGATAAAATGCTGAAGGCCGGGAAACTGATTGATCAGCGGATATTGAGCTTTGCATTTGGTCCGGGCTTAACTGTTGAAGGTATGGTACTACAAATGCACTAAGCCGATGAACGACGTAATTATCATCGGTGGCGGACTAGCGGGTTTGTTCAACGCCATCCTTTTAAACCGTGCCGGGTTACGTGTTACCCTCATCGAACGAAAAACTTATCCATTCCACCGCGTTTGCGGCGAATATATCAGCAACGAGATATTGCCCTTTTTAGAGGGACTGAACATTGATGTTCATCAACTTGGCGCATCACATATCAACCGATTAGAAGTTACCGCGGTATCGGGTACTAAGCTAAGTCAGCAATTAGATTTGGGTGGCTTTGGCCTCAGCAGATATACATTAGACAATTATCTTTACCAAAAAGCCGCCGCCGAAGGTGTAAATTTCCTATTGGGTACACGGGTTGAAGACGTGAAATTCATCAATGATCAATTCGAAATCACTATCCCTAATCAGATCCTGACAGCCCAATTGGTTATTGGTTCATTTGGCAAAAGGTCCAACCTCGATAAAAAACTCAAGCGGCGGTTCTTTTATCGCCGCAGCCCTTACCTGGCGGTTAAGTTTCATATCCGGGTCGATTTTCCGGATGATCTCATCCAGCTTAACAATTACCATAACGGCTATTGCGGTATCAGCAAAATTGAAGCCGATAAGCATTGCATGTGTTATTTAGCCCATCGCGATGATTTGCATAAGTATGGCAACCTGCAAGGCTTGGAAGAAAACGTGATCCTAAAGAATCCTTATTTAAAAGAGGTTTTTAATAAGGCAGAATTTCTGTTAGATAAGCCAGAGGTAATCAATGAAATCTCATTCGAGAAAAAAGAACCGGTTGACCAACACATCCTGATGAGCGGCGATACCGCCGGCATGATAGCTCCGCTTTGCGGAAACGGCATGACTATGGCTATCCATTCGGCCAAAATATTATCAACCATTATAGCAACAAATTATAAAGCTGCCACCTTTAGCCCAGCCGTACGCGCCATAATTGAGCAAGAGTATACCGAAAAGTGGAACCAGCAATTTGCCCAGCGACTTTGGACAGGCAGGCAACTACAAAAACTATTTGGCCATAATGGCACAACTGCGCTCACATTGGGTTTGCTTAACGGCATCCCTCCCCTAACCCGTTACTTGATCGGGAAAACCCACGGCAAACCTTTTGCCTAACCGCCACTTATATTATTATGATTGATTTATCTACACGTTCGGTAACTGCCGAAATTATGGACGATTTTGATTTGCCTTCGGCAGAGATTGATCCGGTTTTGGATGGCTTGGGTAAAATGAACGCCCTGTTTGGCGGGCATCAATCATTAATTAAAGCGCTAAAATTATTCCCGGTGCAAAGTGGTGATTACATTAGCGATTGGGGTTGCGGCGGCGGCGATGTGTTAATTGCCATCGCCAAATGGGCACAAAAAAATAACATAAACTTAAAGCTGAACGGTGTTGATGCTGCACCTGCTGCTATTAACTTTGCCCGTCAGCAATCCAGAGCGTTTACGCACATCAGCTATGCAAAGGCTGATGTATTGCTGGTCGATTATGAACAGGATAAATTCGACATCATCGTTTCGAGTTTGTTTACACATCACTTTGCGGATGAAGAATGGATTGCGCTGATTGGCAAGATGAATAAGACAGCCCGCCGCGGCGTTATTATTACCGACCTGCACAGGCACTGGATATTATATTACGCCGTTAAAGTAATTACCCGGCTCTTTACCCGTAATAAAATGGCGCAGAATGACGGGCCGCTATCGGTGCAGCGCAGTTTTAAAAGGCACGAATTAAAAACTTTGCTGGCCAGGGCCGGCATCAACAATTATAAATTACAATGGATGTGGGCCTTTAGATGGCAGATCGTGATTTATAAATCATAATTTTATAACATGAAATTACGCGTACTCATATTAATCAATGCTTCGGCGGTAGCCATTACCATATCATGCGTTAATTATTACTTCAGGCATAATTTGTATGATCTGGGTATCACATTCGGGGTAAGCTTTGTAACCAGCTTTGTGGTTTTTTACTACCTGATTGAGAAATATGTTTACTCTAAAATAAAGCTCATTTATAAACTGATCCACAACCTTAAACTGGGCCGCGACCTACGCGAAGCATTGGGCGAAAACATGAGCGCAGATCCTATCAATGATGTTGAGAAGGAGGTTAAAGAATGGGCAAGAGAGAAGAAAACAGAAATTGAGATATTACGCAACCAGGAAAAATTTCGCCGCGAATTTTTATCCAACATATCTCACGAATTTAAAACGCCGCTTTTTGCTATACAGGGTTATATCGATGCCATTACTGATGATGACTTTGATGATACCGACATGGCCCGCAATTTTTTGCGTAAAGCATCTCGAAATGTAGAAAGGCTGACCTACCTGATCAAAGATCTTGACGAAATTTCTAAATTAGAGTCAGGTGAGATACCAATCAATTATACCAAGTTTAAGATCAACGATCTGATTAAAGAAGTTTTTGAAACTGTTGAACTCAAGGCTCAAAAGCATGGCAGTAAAATGGTTTTCAAACAAAAATATGATGAGCCTATCCTGGTAATGGCAGATCGTGACAAGATTAGTCAGGTACTGGTCAACTTATTAGATAACTCCTTTAAATATGGCCGGGAAAACGGCACCACGGCTGTAAGTTTGTTTGATCTGCATGATCAGGTATTGGTTGAGGTAACCGATGATGGTAACGGGATAGAAGAGAAATACTTGTCGCGTTTATTTGAGCGTTTTTTCCGCACAGATTCCAGTAGATCGCGCGAAATTGGCGGTTCCGGCCTTGGACTTGCCATTGTAAAACACATTATAGAAGCACACGAGCAAACGATCAATGTGCGCAGCACCGAAGGAATTGGTTCCACATTTGGGTTTACGCTAAAAAAAGTGAAACAACAACTACCTTTTCCGGGTATACCAACGCTAAAGAGTTAACATTAAATTAACATTACAGAGCTTACCTTTGCTAAAATTTTTAATATGTCGTTAAACAGTATATTCCAATATTTTGTACCGAAAGATAAGAAAGTATTTTTCCCATTGTTTGAGCAAGCAGCAAGCAACGTGGTAGCTATGGCTACGGTATTAGTTGAGGCTGTGAACAATAACAACTCGGCAACCCGCGAAGAACTGTTTAAACAAATTGATAAATTAGAGAACAAAGGCGATGATATTACCCACCAGGTTTATCTTGAACTGGGCAAAAACTTCATCACCCCTTTTGATCGCGAAGACATCCATGCGCTGGCGTCAGCCATTGATGACGTGGCTGATAACATACAAGGTTCTGCCAACCGCATGATGCTGTATCATGTAGAAGAGATTACAGAACCAATCCGCAAGCTATCAGACCTGATCTTACAAGCGAGCGTTGATCTGGAAAAAGCAGTTCGCGAGTTGAAAGACTTGCGTAATGTACGCGCCATCGCAGATTCATGTATTCGTATTAACAGCATCGAAAACCAAGCCGATTATGTATTTGACCGTGCCGTTGCCGACTTGTTCCTTTACGAAAAAGATGCTTTGAAAGTGATAAAACATAAAGAGATACTGGCAGCTTTGGAAACTGCTACCGATATGTGCGAGGATGCAGCCAATGTTATGGAATCTATCTTAGTTAAAAACGCATAACCACCTATACCACCAATTAAATGGTTACTACATTACTTGTTGCTGTAATTTGCCTGGCCCTGATGTTCGATTTTATAAACGGATTTCATGATGCTGCCAACTCTATTGCAACCATTGTATCGACAAAGGTATTAACACCTTTCCAGGCCGTATTATGGGCGGCAGCCTTTAACTTCCTGGCCTTCTTTTTAATTAAAGACCACAAGGTGGCCAACACCATCGCTAAAACCGTTGTAGAAAGCTACATTACCATGCACGTGGTATTGGCAGGCCTTGTAGCGGCCATCACCTGGAACTTAATCACCTGGTGGTTTGGTATTCCTTCAAGCTCGTCGCACACACTAATAGGCGGTTTTGCAGGTGCTGGTATGACCCATGCCCTTTATCTGCATGCCAATCCATTGGCAGCTGTTGACCTTGGGCCTATTCTGCGCATTATTGCCTTTATTTTCCTCGCACCTATTATCGGTATGATCATCGGTATTGTGATCAATCTCCTCATACTCCATATCTGCAAAAACGCCAAGCCATCTACTGCCGAACGTTGGTTTAAACGGTTACAGTTAATATCATCGGGCGCATTAAGCTTTGCACACGGTGGTAACGATGCGCAAAAGGTGATGGGTATTATCTACGTAGCCTTGGTATCGCAAAAAGTTATTGTAAGCGGTGCTGTTATGCCCGAGTGGATTCCATTGGCTTGTTATAGTGCTATCGCTTTAGGTACCATGTCTGGCGGTTGGAAAATCGTTAAAACGATGGGCACCAAGATTACCAAGGTTACCCCCTTAGAGGGTGTAAGTGCCGAGACCGCAGGTGCCATCACCTTGTTTATTACCGAGCACTTTGGTATCCCGGTATCTACCACGCACACCATTACAGGTTCAATTATTGGGGTAGGCTTAACCAAACGTGCATCTGCTGTTAGATGGGGTGTTACCATTAACCTGGTATGGGCATGGATAATCACTATCCCAATTTCGGCTGTTTTTGCTGCAATTGTTTATAGCATAATCCGCTTATTTTAACCAGTACATAGTCAAGCCAAAATTTATTTGTTTCTTTAAACCATGAAGAAAGGAATAGTTACTTTATTGCTGGCAGCAGCCTGCCTGCCGCTTACCAGCTTTGACTATGCACCAAGCCCTGCAATGGTTACAGCTACTGGTTTACCGCTACCAACTAATGCCGAAATTATAAGCGGACTTAAACAAGCGCTTGACCAAGGCACTACCAAGAGCACTAACCAACTCTCTGCCCTTAATGGCTACTTTGGCAATGCTGCCATCAAAATATTAATGCCGCCCGAAGCCCAAAAGGCCGAAAAAACTTTACGTAAGCTTGGCTTAAACAAGCTTTGCGATGATGTGGTACTTTCCCTTAACCGCGCTGCCGAAGACGCCGCTAAACAAGCAGCACCCATTTTTGTAAACGCCGTTAAGCAAATGAGCGTGCAAGACGCTGCCAGTATACTAACCGGTAGTAACGATGCCGCCACCCAATACTTTAAACGTACTACCACAACTGCTTTAGCGGCGCAGTTTAAACCAGTTATACATACCAGTTTAGGTAAGGTTGGCGCAGCCACACTGTACACCCAAATGGCGACACAGTACAATAAAATTCCACTTTCGTTCAATAAACTGAACCCGGATCTGGACGATTACGTTACCCAAAAAGCCATCGACGGTTTATTTTACCAGATCGCTTTAGAAGAGCTTAACATCCGCCAAAATTTAACCGCCCGTACTACCCCGGTGCTTCAAAAGGTATTTGGGGTTTTGGATAAGAAATAGTTTGATTTCGGAATTTAAAAAAGCACGTCATTGCGAGGTACGAAGCAATCCCCGACCTAGAGAGCAGGTGCTTTAATTAACGCAATTACTGATAATAATTGTGCAGTGGAATGATTTACGTCAGCCTGCTCATGGCCGCAGTGGCCTAGTTACTTTTGGCTTGATTCAAAAGTAACCAAAAAATCAAGACAGAAAATCGCTTCCCCGCTCGAGCCCTACGCATGGCCCGCGTTTTTGTCAGGCCATCGCTTTTAAATAGAATATAAAACCAAGAAAGGCCGATGCAATGCATCGGCCTTTCTTGTATAAGCGAGTCTTGATTCCTAATTCTCGATTCTTGATCCTCTACTTCTTCTGCTTCGCAATCCAGGCATCAATCTTAGTTTGCAGTACAGCCAGTGGCATTGAACCGTCTTTTAAGATTTGATTATGGAACTCGGCCAGGTCAAACTTGCTACCCAGTTCTTTTTCTGCTTTGTTACGTAACTCGCGGATTTTAAGCGCGCCAATTTTGTAACCCAAAGCCTGACCTGGGATAGCCATGTAACGCTCAATTTCGGCAGTTGCGCCTTGCTCGTTAATAGCTTCGTTATCCATCATGTATTTGATGGCTTCTTCGCGGGTCATGCCCATGGTGTGGATGGCAACGTCAACAACCAAACGTACTGCACGGTGCATTTCATCGCCCAAAGCACCCATATGCTGATAGGGGTCGGTGTATAAACCAAGCTCTTTACCCAATGATTCACAATACAATGCCCAACCTTCTACGTACGCGTTATCGCCACCAAAACGGCGAAATTTAGGCAACGAGGTATTTTCTTGCGTTAAAGAAATCTGATAATGGTGACCAGGGATAGCTTCGTGCAAGAACAATGACTCCATACCAGAAGTAGTGTTGAATTTGGTAGCATCCAAAATAGGCACATAGAATATACCCGGACGACTGCCATCTGCACTACCCTGATTGTACTCGGCACTGGCTGATGCAGCACGGAAGGCCTCTGTCTGGCGGATTTCAAACGGTGTTTTAGGCACATGGTTAAACATTTTCTTCAAATTCGGTTCCATGCGTTTGTGGATATTCTCGAAAGCGTCCAAAACTTGTTTAGGCGTTTTGTATGGCATAAACTTAGGATCGTTTTTCATGTATTCGAAAAACGCTTTTAAATCACCCTTAAAGCCAACTTTAGTTTTAATACTATCCATTTCACCTCTTATGCGCGCAACTTCCTTTAAGCCCAGCGCATGGATCTCCTCTGGAGTTTTATCAGTGGTAGTCTGTTGTTTTACCAAATACTTGTACATACCGGCACCATCCGTAATAGCAGAGTATCCAGAAGTTGCCCGAGTATGCGGCAGGTAAGTAGTTTTAAGGTAATCGCCCAAGCCTTTATAGGTTGGTACAATCTGGGTCATGATGGCTGTTTTATAAGCATCTGTCAAACGCTTTTTATCAGCATCAGAGAAATTTTTTGGTAAACTGTCAATTGGCCCGTAAAACAAGCTTTTTTCTGGCGAAGCCACAATCATGCTTTCCATCTGCGGAATCATTTTTACCACCAATGCTTTTGGCAATACATCACCTGCCTTAATACCTTTATCAAAATTAGCCTTTGCGGTATCGGCCCAAACTTTAAATGCAGCTATCCTTTTTAACCAGTTGTCGTAATCTTTGACAGTTTTAAAAGGCTGCGCACCCGTACCAGAACCCAGCTGACCAAATGCCAACGGCAGCGAGAAAAACTGGTTCATCGGCATATACTCGAAATGATGCTCATAACCCGCAATGTTAATGCCCATTTCGTAGTTGAAAATATCAAATGATAGCTGATCTTCTTCGTTCAGATCTTCGCGTTTAAAAGCTTTTAGTTTATTAAGATAGCTTACATAAAAATCCTTTGATTGCTTAATAAATTCGGCCGAGCCATCATTTGGCAATAAATCGTTATAACGGTTATCACCGGCAGACGTGGCTTCTAGCGGGTAGAGTTTCAGACGGTCTTCATAATAACTATCAAACAATTTGGCAATATCCTTATTGCCGGATGCTTCGGTTGTTGACGAAGTGCCTGCGCCTGGCTGCTTACAGGCTGTAAATAAAGCGGCTACGCATAATAGCGTATAAATTTTTTTCATTGTATCGGGGTTAATGGTTAAAAGTAGGCAATAAACAGTTAAGGTACAATGCGATAAATTAGCTAAAATACAATCCATTTTAACCGTTTGTGGTGTTATGTTTTTTGGAAGCGCACAGTTTGGACCACTGACATAATGATGTCGAAAGCCCCAACTAGTCCTCGTTTGACACAACATCAGAAACAGGTAAATTATCCGCATCTGCCAGGTGTGGGTCGTGATGTTCAATAAAGAAGGTATAAATGACGCCGATAACCAGACCTGTCAATAACCCGCCAATATGGGCGGCATTATCAATATTACCACGTATCCCCGCCAGCAAATTAAACCCAATAAAAATGTAACTGTTAATTAAGAAAAACCGCCTCCTTACGGGATCAGTTTTATTTGCTATCAACAAAACAAACATAACACCAAACAAACCAAATATCGCCCCAGACGCACCAACACTAATGGTATCGGGATGCCACAAAATACTGCTTAAGCTAGCCATCAGGCCGCAAATTAAATAGGCTGTGAGGTATTTAGCTTTACCAATCAAAGGCTCTAATAGCAAGGATGCAAAAATGAGCCCGTATAAATTACCGGCCAGGTGCATTAAACCACCATGTAAAAACATCCCTGAAAAAAGTCGCCACCACTGCCCATCCAATACTGCCGGCCGAGAATTGGCACCCCAATTATATAAGTCGTGGCTTTCGAATGATACTACACCCAATCCGGCAAATACCATTACTACATATATCAGCACATTTATGCCACCAATAACAATAGCAACGAAATAGGGGTTACTTACATTTACTGATAATATGAGTTTAGTAAATTTGTTCCATTCTTCAAGCCAATCTTTTTTAGTAAGCTTTTCAGGTTCGCTAATAGGAGGAAAAAGTAGCATAATTAGCCATATCGCGCACCCTATCCCAAACGATTTAAATATCCATCCTAGCTTGCTGCCGTTCCGTGCTGCAAAAGATTCATTTTTAGCTTCAAATATAATTGGCACTTCGCCCTTGTACCCCGGCACATTTGCAACTGCGGCTTTAAAGCCTTTATAATCCTCATTGTTTTTTATACGATCCAGGTAAACAAAGTTATCCAGGCTCTCCACCTTAAATCGTTTTTGCATCTCTATATCGAACTCTGTAAAGTTATCTTCTTTTGCCTCGCTGCTTAAGCTGTTACTAATCTGCCTATTATATTTTATACCTAGCCATGCTAAAGGTAATTGCCGAGGTGTTTCAACGATTTTTGGAAGCTCCTTTATGGATATAAGTATCACTCCATATTTTGCCGGCTCACCATACAAAGCTATTGCTGCTGCGCCTGGTTTTAAAACCGATACACGATCGATGTATTTAGGGTTAAGTTTGGATAAAGCTTCTTTGGTTGTCGCCCGCCCATTTACCAATAGCAGGGCATTATCCGGGTAGTGATAAGCATATTTTTTAGTATCTGGTTTAGCCGCGGGCTTTATAGAATCTGTGGGTTTATTTAAAACCGGGCAAACCACATAAATACAAAGGTTTAAGTACTCGTTATTTCTCCCACTGGCTTTGGCCGTACGATAAACTGATCCGTGATCTTTATCAATATAATAATCTTTAAGCTCGTAATATTTTGTGGCCGGGCGCTCACTAATCTGGCTTATGTTTTGCAGTTTTGTCAATTTCCCGGTAGCGGTTAATAAAAACATCTGTGCAATTATTGCAGGTATAGAAATGGCAAACGCAGCCATAAACACATACAAAAAGTGTCCGTCCCGCTTTTTGCTTTTCAAACCAAGAAGTTTAATTTTAGGTCTCAAATAAAAATACACCGGTATCCAGGGTAATAACATTGGCAACCATAAATTAGCTACTTCCTCATCTAAAGGAATTTGCAACTTTATTACAAATAACCAGTTTAAGAATGAATAGCCGCAGATAAAACAAACAGCAAGAACTAGAAAGGGGAGAAAAATCAATTTAAATTTCGCGCTTAGGCTTTTCATGTAAATTGTGAGGTTGGGGTTGTTGAAAATATATGCTTAAAAATACATTTTCTTGGTTAAGCTACAAACAGTTGTTCATTATGCAAAGATTCTTCGCCATAGTTCTAAATGACAAGATCTATCCAACAAAAAAAGCCCTCTGGAAAATCTCCAAAGGGCTTTAATATGATATTGAATACCGGGATTAGATTAATAACCTAACCGGCTCTTCTAATAGTGATTTAAGGGTTAATAAGAAAGCTGCTGCCGAAGCGCCATCAACCACACGGTGATCGCTGCTTAGGGTTACCTTCATTACGTTACCTGGTACAACTGCACCGTTTTTAACAACGGGAACTTGTTGGATACCGCTAACCGCTAGGATAGCTGCATTTGGTGTGTTAATAATTGCTGTAAACTCATCAACACCAAACATACCTAAGTTAGAGATGGTAAAGGTTGAACCTTCCATTTCAGCAGGCTGAAGTTTTTTGTCTTTCGCTTTTTTAGCAAATTCTTTTACTTCAACAGATAGGTGGCTTAATGATTTGCTATCGGCAAATTTAATAACCGGTACTAATAAACCTTCGTCTACCGCAACGGCAACACCAATGTTAACGTGCTCGTTTGTACGGATCTTATCGCCCAACCAGGCAGAGTTGATAGCAGGGTGTTGTTTTAAGGCAACGGCACAAGCTTTTAACACAAAATCGTTAAATGATATTTTAACCGGGGCAACTTCGTTGATTTTGCTACGTGCCGCGATTGATGCATCCATATCTATAGACATGGTTACATAGAAATGCGGAGCAGTGAACAAGCTCTCTGATAAACGTTTTCCAATGGTTTTACGCATTTGGGTAACCGGTTTCTCGGTAAATCTTTCTTCGCCTAAAACAGTTGGCAAAGTGATAGGGGCGGCAGCTTTAGCAGCAGGCGCACTTGCAGATTCTGCAGGGGCAGCGGCTGGTTTAGCAGACGGCGTATATTCTTCAACATCTTTTTTAACAATGCGGCCGCCTTCTGCGCTGCCTTTAACATCGTTTAAGTTAATGCCTTTATCTTTAGCTATTTTGCGGGCAAGCGGTGACGCTTTAACACGGCTGTCATCTTCTGGCGAACCAGTAGCGTCAGAAGGTGCAGCTTCTTCCTTAGCAGCCACCGGAGCAGCGTTAGGTGAAGCATCAGCAGTTGCAGCAGGTGTTGGTGCAGCATTACCTTGTTGTAATAACGGGGTAATGTCGGTACCTTCTTTACCTACAATAGCGATGATATCATTTACCTGGGCAGCTTCGCCTTCTTTTACACCAATATAAAGTAACGTCCCCGCTTCGTATCCAACAACTTCCATAGTAGCCTTATCGGTTGCTACATCAGCCAGTGAATCATCTGCCTTTACTTTATCGCCAACTTTAAAGTTCCATTTTTCAATGGTACCTTCTGTCATGGTATCGCTTAATAGCGGCATACGGATCACAGTTGCAGGGATACTTGAAAGATCAACAGCCGGAGCTGCCGGTTTTGAAGTATCTGCAGATGGCTGCGGAGCAGAGGCAGCTTCGGTAGCAGCCGCTGGCGCAGGAGCCTCAGCATTAAGGGCGGTTTTATAGTCCTCTCCCTCTTTACCTAAAACAGCGATAACCTGATCTACCGGTACAGCGCTTCCCTCTTGAACACCGATGTATAATAAAGTACCATCCTGGTATGATTCAAAATCCATGGTGGCTTTATCAGTTTCAATCTCGGCCAATACATCGCCAGATTTAACTTTATCGCCAACTTTTTTATGCCACTTTGCAACAACACCTTCGGTCATGGTGTCACTCATTTTAGGCATCTTTACTACTTCGGCCATAGTTTATAGATAAATATTTTGTTAGATAAATTTAGTCTTTGATGTAAGGGTAATCTTTCTGTACGTATACATCGGTATACAGTTCAGAAGCTTCTGGCCACGGTGACTCTTCAGCAAACTGAACTGCTTCATCAACCTGTCCTTTAATTTTAGCTTCGATTTCCTCAAACCATTTCTCGTCAGCATATTTATTGGCTTCAATAGCTTGCTTAACGATCTCGATCGGGTCTTTAGCTTTGTAGCTTTCAACCTCTTCTTTGGTACGGTATTTTTGAGGGTCACTCATTGAGTGTCCTTTGTAACGGTAGGTACGCATTTCCAAAAAGGTTGGTCCTTCGCCGGCACGTGCACGGTCAACAGCTTCGTTCATCGCATTGTGAACAGCAACCGGGTCCATACCATCAACTGGTGATGAAGGGATACCATAAGGGATACCTAATTTATAAATATCGGTTTCGATAGTGGTACGCGCTACAGAAGTACCCATGGCGTAACCATTATTTTCGCAAACAAAAATTACAGGTAGTTTCCATAATGCAGCCATGTTAAAGGTTTCATTTAACGCACCCTGGCGCACAGCACCATCACCCATATAAGTTACACATACGGCATCAGTACCTGCATATTGCTCAGCAAAAGCAATACCTGCACCCAATGGGATCTGGCCACCAACAATACCATGGCCGCCAAAGAATTTGTTTTCTTTGTCAAACATGTGCATTGATCCGCCTTTGCCTCTTGAGCAACCGGTTATTTTACCATACATCTCGGCCATTACAGCATTTGGATGTGTACCTTTTGCAATTGCATGTGCGTGATCGCGATATGCGGTGATCAAACTATCTTCGTGTTTTAACACAGACATAGCACCAGCAAGCACTGCTTCCTGACCTATATATAAGTGACAAAAACCTCTGATCTTTTGCTGTCCGTATAGTTGTCCGGTTTTTTCTTCGAACTTGCGCATCAGCAGCATTGACTCGTACCAATATAGGTAGGTGTCTTTAGTTATTTCGATTGAACTCATCTGTTAAACGATCCGTTTCTTTTTAGAGAAAGCGCAAATCTAATTATATCTGTTAAAAAAAGGAAACTACAACACATTTGTTATGAATTATTATTCTTGCACTACAATTGGATGACTATTGTTAATCCAAATATGTTAATAATTAACCGAAAGTTTATTTTATTTCAGATTTTGTTTCTTTAGAAATAAATATACCTTTGTATGAAACAATAGACACCCGTGTCTCGTTTAAAGTACACTTAGGTTTAAACTATAAGATTAACTGATTTAAATGAAGAAATACGTCCTTGTTATTGCCTTAATTTTGAGCGTATTAGGTTCACAGGCTCAAACAAAAACTGTTCCAACCCCCACTGCAGATAAACCTGTTGATGAAGAGCAGAGCTTAGCAAAAGATTATTTTTCGCAAGTAATGGGTGTAGCTTTATCGGCAACTTCTAACGTAAAGTTATTTCAATTTGTATATGACTGGATCGGTACCCCTTACCGTTTCGGCGGAAACTCTAAAAAAGGTATCGATTGTTCGGCCTTTACCAAAGAACTTTACACCAACGTTTTTAATTTAACGATCAAGCGTAACTCACGCGATATATTCAGCATGGTTAGCCCTGTTGGTAAAGATGAGCTTAAAGAAGGCGATTTAGTTTTCTTTAAAATTCACAGTCGTAGTATTTCGCACGTGGGTATTTACCTTGGCGATGGCCGCTTTGCACACGCTTCTATGAAAGGTGTTGCTATCAGTAGCCTCGACGATCCTTATTATAACCGCTATTTTTATAAAGGCGGCCGTTTATTAGATGTGTTTAAAGAGCAACTCGAAAAATCGAGCGACGTACAATAAAACCTCTAATTGAAATCACAACAGTACTAAAAGAAAATCCTTTCGTAACAGAAAGGATTTTTTTTTGAACCATAAACCAATTATTTGGCGTTGTCTGTAGTATCGCGCACCAGGCCAATGCCAGAGAAAAAGAATAGTAACGATATAATGCCAACCACCACCAGCGTAGTAATTGCCCCACTATGCTGTATAATGCCATAGCCTGTATAAATTAGCCCTATGATGCCTAAAATGGTTAAAATGGCTCCGAAAGTACGTTTTAAGTTCATTGGTAAATATTTAAAATTGAGTATATTAACTAACTTTTTTGATCCTATAATTATTAGCTTATAATGGCACCAACAGCGATATTGTTTTATATTTTGATAATAATTGCGGTAGTCGTACTGTTTTCAACAGCGGTTACTATTAAACAGGGAACCATAGGGGTGGTAACCGTTTTTGGCAAGTACAAGCGGATTATGCTACCCGGCTTAAATTTTAAACTGCCTTTTATAGAACAGATCTACACCCGCATTTCAATTCAGAACCGCTCGGTCGAGCTGGAGTTTCAGGCTGTAACTATCGACCAGGCCAACGTTTACTTTAAGGCTATGCTACTTTATTCGGTAATGGACCAGAACGAAGAGACCATTAAAAATGTTGCCTTTAAGTTTATTGACGACCGTAACCTTATGCAAGCCCTGGTGCGCACCATCGAAGGTTCGATCCGGGCATTTGTGGCTACTAAACGCCAATCTGATGTATTGATACTCCGTAAGGATATTGTTGAACACGTAAAAGATCAGATCGATGCCATACTGGAGGGCTGGGGCTATCATCTGCAAGATCTTCAATTAAACGATATTACTTTCGACGAAGTGATTATGAAATCGATGAGCCAGGTAGTAGCATCGAGCAACCTCAAAGCCGCTGCCGAAAACGAAGGCCAGGCGCTATTAATCACAAAAACCAAAGCTGCCGAGGCCGAGGGTAATGCCATTAAAATTGCAGCCGAAGCCGAGCGCCAGGCATCGCAATTACGCGGACAGGGCGTGGCTTTATTCCGCGAGGAGGTGGCCAAGGGTATGACTGTTGCCGCCAAAGAGATGCAGCACGCCAATATGGATACCTCGGTTATACTGTTTACGATGTGGACCGAGGCCATTAAACACTTCTCTGAAAACTCTAAAGGCAACGTGATCTTTTTAGACGGATCGGCAGATAGTATGCAGCATACTATGAAAGAAATGATGAGCTTAAACCTTTTACACGATCAGCAGTCGAAAAAGCAATAAAAACTTTTACACCTGATTAATTCTATGAACCTGAGATTTGTGTGGGCAATTTGTGTTGTGGCCTCAAGCTTCATCGGTGTGCGCTCCGTAAAAGCGCAAAGCTATCACCTATTAAATGCCAACGACTTTCAGGGCAAGCCAGAACGCAGTACCGGCAATATTGCCTATACTAATTGCATGGTCGATTTTAGCTACCAGCCCATTATATCGCGCGGCGCTTACCATCTCAATTTTTTTATTAAAATGAAGATGGTTAAAGACCGCTCATGGATAGACCGCAGCCGGGTAAATTCGCCTGATATGATGGCCGAAGTATTAAAACACGAACAAGGGCACTATATATTTGCCTACCTGATGCAGCAGGAAATGCTGCGCACATTTAATAGCATGCGTTTTGGCAATAATTACGAACAACAAGTAAATACCGTTTTTGCTGCCATTAAAAAGAAATATAGCCAACTAAATACCGATTACGACGAGGACACCAGCCACATGCAAAACCGCAAACAACAAGAAAGCTGGAACCTGTATTTTAAATCGATGCTTGGCCAAAATAACAATATGGCCGTTGCTAGCAGCGGACAATAGAATCTAAACCAACCTAAATATCACAATGAAAAATTATGCTCGCGGCTGCCTTAGCCGTAATTAATACCGTCGGGTTCGCGCAAGCTAAGCCAACCGTATCACACTTTTTATAAAATTGTGATATAAATTATGCCTCGCGGCTAAGTATATTTGCTACAAACCGCATACAGCCTTGCAGTTTTACCACAATTACCTGTTAATGAAACATCTTGTCTTGTTTTCGGCATTTATAATAATTGGCCTGGCGGGTTTTGCGCAAAACTCGCCCAAGGCTTATTTTATAGATGGCGTAAAATCTACAGAGCGCGAAACCAGCAAGATAAGCCCTGATCAACTAGCTTCGGTGCAAATGGATAAAGATGGCGCACACTACTATACCAAACCGGTAGCGCGTAAAAAATACTGGGCCTATTTAAGCGCAAAATCACCCGACTATGGTCACGCCGTTCCGGATGCCACAGATGACAGCAATGTGCTATATATTATAAACGGCGCCTTGTTTACCACCGGTTACGAGATGACCCTCCTTGGCATCAACGACCAAAACTTCGACAGCATCAAAATCCTGGATAAAGATAAGTTGATGAAATTTTATAGCGTAACCAATAAAGCCTACGGGGTGGTTATTAAAACGCATAGGGTAAAGATTCTCAATTAAAGTTGCGCAGGGCGTAATGTTGAGGCACTCAAACTATGGAGTACAGGCCTCTGCGCACCACACTTCGAGTGCCTCAGTGTGACAGTCCTCGCTTGCATCTACTCCATTTTGTCATTCTTCACTCGCGTTCAGAATGACAAAATTTTGATGATTACGACTTCCTTTTCGCCCTACCAGGATTACCAATAAAAAAGCTTTTCCTCCTTGGCTCTGGTGGCGCGCCTTCCTTTATTTCTTTCTTCGTTTTTACCTCTACATCGTAGTCGCGGGCCATTTTGCTTACACGTTCTTCGAGAGTTTCGGTAGTTAATTTTTCACGAAGGCTATCTACCATAATCGGGAAAGCGAAAGGCGTTGGTCGATCAATCTCTTTGATAATTACCTGTTGTTTGCTGATGCGCTGCAAGGCCGCGCGCAACCGAAACTCTTCTAACTGAAAGGCCAACGCCTCATTATAAGCCTGCCGCACCAAAAGGTTATCCGGCTCGTACTCGCTAAATACCTCGAACAGCAGCGATGTTGATGCCTGCAAATGCCTGTTTTTAACCGGCTGACCGGGATAACCGGTAAATACCAACCCACCAATGTGCGCAATGTCTCTGAATCGCCTGCGGGCCATTTCATTCGCATTTAAGCTATGTTGAATATCCTCTAACAGGTTATGGATCGAGAAGAGATCTTGCTCCAACGCTTCTTTCAATAAAACATCGTCATCCGTAAGCAGCTCAAAGCCGTAATCATTCATCGCGATAGAGAAGGTCGCTTTTTTTAATTTGGATAAGCGGAAGGCAATCAGCGAAGCCATTCCCTCATGCACCAAACGGCCTTCGAAAGGGTAAAACAACAAATGATGCCCATCGCGCGAGCGGAACGACTCGATCAAAAACTCATGACTTTGGGGCAAGTGCGATAAACTGGATTGCAGGTTGAACAGTGGTTTTAGGGCAATCACCTCTTCATCTTGCTCTATACCTCGTGCCACCTCGTCCAATTTATCCCGAAACACGGCTGCCAGTTGCGATGATAACGGCATGCGCCCACCCAACCAACTTGGGATCATTCCTTTTTTGGCGGTTGATTTTTTAACGTAGGCCGTCATCTCCTTAACCCGGATAAATTCCAGGCTGCGGCCGGCAAACCAAAAGGTATCGCCGGGTTTAAGGCGCGATATAAAATATTCTTCGATAGAACCCAGTCCGCCGCCGTGCAGCAGTTTTACGCGCAGACTTACCTCGCTGGTAATGGTGCCAATGCTTAATCGGTGCCGCATGGCAACCCGACGATTATTTACTTTATATAAACCGTTTTCTATCTCAACCTTTAAAAATTCATCGTATTGCGAAAGTGTTGCGCCACCAGTGGTAATAAAGTTCAGCAGTTGGCTAAACTCACTTTCCCTGATGTCTGCAAATGCATAAGTAGATTTCACCTCCTTAAACAATTCATTTGCCCTAAAACCATCAGAAACCGCCAGCGTAACCATGTATTGAATTAGCACATCCATGGCCAATAACACCGGGTCGCGGCTTTCGTAATTGCCGTTGATCATGGCTTGTTTCAAAGCCGCGCCTTCCAACAACTCCATCGAGTGTGTAGGGATAAACCAAATTTTAGATGTTGCTCCCGGATGATGGCCGCTTCGACCTGCGCGTTGCATAAAACGGGCCACGCCTTTGGGGCTGCCCACCTGTATCACCGTATCTACCGGCCTAAAATCTACACCTAAATCTAAACTCGAAGTACAAACCACCAATTTCAATGCACCTTCGTGCAAGGCCTTCTCCACCCAATTGCGCAGCTCATTATCCAGCGAACCGTGGTGCATGGCCATAATACCTGCATACTCGGGGTAATTATCTAAAATGGCATGATACCAGATTTCTGACTGTGCCCGGGTATTAGTAAAAATCAGTGTGGTATTGCTCTTGGCCACAATGCCCATCACATCTGGCAATAAAGCCAAACCGATGTGCCCCGTCCACGAGTAGTTTTCTACACTCTGCGGAATCACCGATTTAATCACAATCTTCTTATCCACATTAGCCCGCACCATCTTAATACGATCTGTAGGGAAGTTGTTGCCAAGTAGCACTTCTGCGGCTTGTTCTAAATTCCCAATTGTTGCACTAATTCCCCACACCCGCATGCCCTTACCTTCGGCAAGTGGCGGAGATAAGGTACGAAGTTTAGAAAGCCCAAGCTCTACCTGCACTCCCCTCTTAGTTCCTAATAACTCGTGCCACTCATCTATAACCACCACTTCCAGGTTCTTAAATAGATTAGGATACTCTTTTTGCGCCAGCATCAGGTGCAAACTTTCAGGTGTGGTGAGTAATACTTCGGGTAGTTTCTTTTTAAGCGCTTGCTTTTCGGCCGCCGGGGTATCGCCGGTTCTGGTAGCTATTTTCCAGGGGATATCGAGATCGTCGCATACCTCTTGCATGGCCTTGCGAATATCATTGGTTAGCGCCCTTAGCGGGGTAATCCAAAGCATGCGCAGGCCGTTATTGGTTTGATTCTGGAAGGTATCTGGATATTGATTAATGTACCCTGCCAAAAATGGCAGAAACAGGGCAAAGGTTTTACCGCTACCGGTAGGTGCGTTCAGCAAACCTGAATAGCCCGACAGGTAAGCGTCCATCATTTCGAGCTGAAATGGGAACTGCTTCCACTTTTTGTACTTATACCATTCTTTTATTACCTGCTGTCCTTTGTCCATCCCATACTAATACATTAACGGTACAATAGTTGTTTAACATTGGTATGCATAAAAAATATTTTATCCTGCCGATGCTTTGCCTTGCATTTGCATGCACACATAAACCTGTGACCAACTTACACGCCGTAACTAATACTAAAGATACTACAAAGCTGGCATCCGTTAGTGCCGCACAGCTGATTGATCCCGGCAAAAGCATTGGATTAACCCACTTGGGCGAAAGCCTCGATTCTGTCACCATTAACCTCGGCAAACCCGACCGTGGTGATGCCGGCATGGGTGCAGCTTTTACCACGTGGTTTGCCAAGCATGACACATCGGGTTATCAAACAGATATTTATTCGCACCGGATGATGGGAACCAAGGATGAAAACGCAAGTCGGGTAAAGTTGATTCGAGTTACATCGCCGTATTTTAAAACAATACAGGCCGTTGGTACAGGGCTGTCGCTGACAGAGATCGGCAAGCATTTTCATGTAGATCATATTGCAGATTATATTAAAGGCAACGACACACTGAAGGTTTATGATGACACCAAAGAAGGTATTGCTTTCGAGATTGATGCCAGCGGGAAATGTACCGGGGTGTCGGTTCACAAACCGAAAGACGCTTCTACGGGGTATTTGTCTTTGCATCCGGGAAGTCAATATTTGAGGGTGAAGAAATGATGGTTCGCGCCAAAATCGGCACATTTAAAGAGATATTAAAAAACAAAAACGCCCTCTGACGAGGGCGTTTTTATACGTATCTGTATAAAATACGTAATTAATTATTTTCCAGCCTGACTATTCTTCTCAGGATATAAAATCAATTTAATCAAATTGGTACCGCTCAAATATTTATTAGCGGCATCTTTAACCGTTTGTGGTGTTACCTGATCAAGGTTTTTAATGTGGTCTAAAACCAGACCTGGATTGGTGCCGGTTTCAGATGTACCACTTAAATGGCCTAACCAAAACCCGTTCTCTTTTAGCTGAACCTCGGTCGAGCGTTTTTCTTCAGCAGAGAATTTCTCTACATCTGTTGGTGTCGCTCCCTTGTCTTTAATTTTGCCAATTTCTTCCATAGTTGCAGCAATCAGCTTATCCACATTAACTGGGGCACAACTAAAACTCACGGTAACATTATATCTACCAACCGGGATCTTGCTGTAAGCAGCACTTACCCGTGGCGAGTAAACGCCGCTTTCCTTTTCGCGCAGGCGTTCAATCAATTTAATGTTAAGCACTTCTTCCAGTGCATCCATTTGCAGGTTGTTACTTTCGTTATAATCGTAATTGCCGCTAAACACCAGCTGCACTACGCTTTTGTCGCCAATACCCCTATGTACTGTTTTAGTAACCAAGCCTTCTGGTGCACGAATGCCCAGGTCTTTGTAGCTCTCGTGGCTATTGGTTGCTGGCAAGCTACCCAAATATTGCTCCAATAAAGGTTTAATTTGTTCTACATCAAAATTACCTACCAGCGTAAAGGTAAAGCCGCTGGCATCTGCAAAACGAGTTTTGTAGAAAGCAAAGGCTTTATCCAGGCTAGCTGTATTCAATTGCGCAACCGTAGGTGTTATCCGTCTGAAATTATGTTTGCTTAAAGTAGCGGCCACGGTATCAGCAAAAACACTCTGCGGATCAAGGCTGCGGTTAGCCAGTACAGATTTGGTTTGTGTTAGGGTCGATTGCCAGATATCTGCATCTTTGCGTGGCTGTGTAAAATACAGGTAGATTAACTGCAATGCCGTTTCAAAATCTTTTGGCGAAGTACTGCCCGAAATGCCTTCGGTAGTTTCATTGATAAACGGAGAAACACTCACATTTTTACCAGCCAGCATTTTACCCAACTGGATTTGGTTAAAACCGGCGATACCGCTGCTGCCAACAATATTATCGGCCATGTTATCAGAAATAAAATCGGCATCCGGCGCTAATGATGTACCGCCGAAGCTATAGCCATTGATCAGGATTTCGTCGTTTTTAAAATCTGTAGGCTTTAAAATCACTTTAACACCGTTTGATAGTGTTAACGTGGTAGTGTTGATAGCCGCATCCTTTTGTTCGCCTGTAACTTTACCGGCTACAGGTGCTGTCGCTAATAATGGCAAATTGCTTACATTATCAACATAAGCTGTAACGCCTTTGCCAGCGGTATTAACCCAGCTTAGCACGGTTGCTTCGCTCGGTAATTTGGCTTTTTCCTTTTCGGGAGCCATGATGATGATATCGCGGTTTTGGTCACTGATAAACTTACCGGCCAGCGCGTTAATATCACTCAGCTTAATTTTATCGATGTTGTTTTTATGGAACTGATACTCCCAGTCAATACCCGGAATAGGTTCGGCCTCCAGAAAGTTACGCTGATACTCGCCTACAAAAGATACAGACTTGGTTTTATCACGCTCTTTCCAAGTATTTTCCATGGCAACCATGGTGGCTTCTTTTGCACGTGTAAACTCAGTCTCCGTAAAACCAAATTTACGGGCACGCTCAGTCTCGTTCAGCACGGCATCTATAGCCATTTTTAGTTGGTCTGCCGATTTAGCCACCGCGATTTCAGTCAAGGCATCCTGGTTACCCAAAAAGCCACCATAACTCACCTGACCGAATAAAAACGGTGGATCTGCCTTCTGCGTTAATTCGCCCAAACGATTATTTAGCATCTGGTTAAAAATCTCAGTACGCATATCTTCCAGATAACCGGTAGTGGTTTTATCATTATCTTTTGGATGCTTGATAAAGATCTGCGCCATGGTGTAAGGAAACTCCTTGTCGGTCGCAATTTTAACCTTCGTACCTGGTGCTGCGGGTACCGTATACTTGGTACGTGCACGCTCATTAGCCGGATTTTTTAAAGCCGAGAAATTATCTTTTATTAATTGCTCTACGCGTTTCGGATCAAAATCGCCCACAACAACTACCGCCTGCAAATCAGGGCGGTACCAATCGTGATAAAAGCTTTTGATAGTTTCTGGTTGAAAAGTTTTCAGGATATCAACCTTACCAATTGGTAAACGTTGCGCATAACGAGAGTTATTTAGCACAACAGGCAGCCATTGCTGCTGCAAACGTTGTTGCGCATTTTTACCGCGCAGGCGTTCTTCTTCTAAAACAACACCACGCTCACTGTTAATCTCGTCGGCATCAAAACTTACGTAGCCAGCCCAGTTGGCCAGGATCGAAAATCCTTTTTCGAAGATCTTAGTACTATCGGTAGGTAATGGCAGTTGAAATACGGTTTCATCGAAAGAGGTATAGGCATTAAGATCGGCACCAAACTTTACGCCTGATTTTTGCAGATAATCTACCAGTTGGTTTTTCGGGAAATCGCGGGTACCGTTAAAAGCCATGTGCTCGGTAAAGTGAGCTAACCCTTGCTGCGGGTCGCCTTCTAAAACAGAACCTACCTTGTTTACCAGGTAAAGCTCGGCCCGGTTTTTAGGCTCAACATTTTTGCGGATGTAATAAGTAAGACCGTTCGGTAAATGGCCGATAATTACCGCCGGATCAACCGGTATTACCTCTCCCTGGGCTTTTACAGTGATCGCCGGCTTTTCGACCGGCGATACTGGCTTCTTTTTTACCTGGGCAATGGAAGTATTGGCTGCTACAAACAGTATAATAGCCGCGTATGTATATCCTTTGTTAAAATTCATATCAATTATAGGGTTTGGGTGTCAAATGAAATTGAATAACATCTAAACCCAAAAATATAATTAAATGAATAAGAACGATGCTTATTTAAACTTTAATAATGATCTTCTTAACGTATAATGGGTACATCATAACCCATATCAGCAGCACAAAGGCAATCGCATCGATTACAGATGCATTTACCGGCGAAAAATAGGGTGCAAATAGGGTTTGGTACAAATATTCCATCCCCGGTAAGGTTTTACCGTTATGGTTAAGTTTAATAAAGTTGATTAGCCCAGGAACAATATCGGCCAAAATATAGGCACTGATAGAGTTGGTACCGAAAACCAGGAACGGCCAAAACAGCTTTTTATAACCTTGTATATCAATAAACCAGTACGCCAGCGTAAGCCCAACGGTTGATATCCCCCCCGCATACAATACAAATGAGCTAGACCATAACGCTTTATTGATCGGGAAAAACAAATCCCAGATCAGTCCTACAACAATAGCTAAAATACCATAGACAAATAGCCAGGCAGTTTTTGTGCTGCTATCGCGATCAGTCCGTTTAATCCAGGTACCAACACGCATACCGAAAAGGCCTGTACCTATAGATGGTATTACGCCTAGTAAGCCTTCCGGGTCCCAGGTTTTTGAAGATGCCCAGAGGTGGTTACTGGTAAACACTAACCTGTCTATCCAGGCACCCATATTGGTTTCGGGATCAAGATTAGCTGGATGACCGTCTGGTACGGGTATAAAAGCCATAATGATATAATAACCGACAAGCGAGATCCCCAGCATCCAGTCGAGTGCCTTTTGGGTACTCTTTAAATACAAAAAAGTACAGATAAAGTAAACTACCGCAATGCGTTGCAATACACCCGGAAAACGCAGATGACTTAAGCTTGGGTGATAAAATAACTGGACCAGCCAACTGATAATGATCAGCGTTACCATGCGTCGAAATGCATGCAGTAAAATTTTGGTATGACCGCTGGTATCAACCTTTTTGCTCTGCATAGCATAAACGATAGATACGCCCGCCATAAACAAGAACGACGGAAAAATGAGATCTGTAGGTGTACATCCATTCCATACCGAGTGCTCCAGCGGCGGATAAATATGCGCCCAACTGCCGGGATCATTAACCAATATCATAGCAGCCATGGTAAAACCACGGAAAATATCAAGCGAAAGCAAACGAGGCGGCTTAGCCGTTAGTTCTGATGTCATGGGTCGGGTTTAATCTGGTTTATAAATATCAGAAATCAATTATCATTTTAATATTTTGTAACTTTCTAATAGCCCATTGTCAAAATAGAGTGCAAAATGATACTTATCATAAAAAAAAGATGTTACACCAGGATGCGGCGCTGTAGATTCTTCCCTATCAGGCTTTCCTAATAAATTAATAATAAACTCAGTATTCGCCTGAAATTTATCTTTTAATTTCTTAAAATCCATATCAAAAGCAGAAGTCCCAAGATATTTTTCTTTTGTCGCAAAAACAGATACAAGTCTGATAGCTGTGAGCGAATCCTTACATTGAAAAGCAAACGGAATATGTGATAACGGAGTGTAAAAAGCCAGGTATAAATCTTTTTCAGTGTTGAAGAAAGCTGTTTGTGTCGCAGGGCCAAACGTCTCTGCAATTTTTCCTATTATAGTTACTTTACCAAAATATAACCTTTTTCCCTGTGGAGAAAAGAATTTAGCTTGGGCATTAGAAAAGGTAGAAATAGAAGCTAATAGTAATATTAGTACAATTTTTTTCATTTAAATATATAACTGGTTATTTAAGGTTATTAAGGCATTAATATACTAAAGGCTTCCTGAATAATAACAAGAAGCCTTTAATTTTATTTATTCGGGCCGGATCCGGGATTAACCGAACCCGGTTTGATCCGAGTGAGAGATTTTGAGCCTAACGCTTACAAAAATTTATAGCGCACAAATGCTTCCATTGCGGCGTACTCGGCTAAACCAAGCTCATTGTAGCTACGGGCAGTTTCGGCGTTGCGGTCTTCGGCTCTAACCCAAAACTCGCGTGCGTCATCGCCCGGGAACACTGGCCTGTCTTTTTGCGATTGATGTTTGAAAATAGCGTTACGTTTGCGAATAACCTCTTGAGGCGAAAGTGGTACAGCCATCTCAATTTCGTAGGTTTCAAACTCAAACCAAGCACCGCGATACAACCACATCCAGCAATCTTTAACCCACTCTTCGGTTTCGGCCAGGCGTTGCAATGCAGCCAGGATTATTTTAAAACAAACCAGGTGAGTACCGTGCGGATCGGCAAAATCGCCGGCTGCAAATACCTGGTGAGGTTTTACTTTTTGCAGCAGCTCCATAGTCAGCAAAATATCTTCTTCGCCAACCGAGTTCTTTTGGGTTTTACCGGTTTCGTAAAATGGTAAGGCCATAAAGTGGATATTCTCATCCGGCACACCTGCATAACGGGCACCAGAGATAGCCTCAGATTTGCGGATAAAGCCTTTTACATTACGGATCTCCTGCGTATCAATCTGGTTCGGTTGTTTCGAAGCCAGGAAGGTGCGCATATTATCGTAGATTTTTTTCAGCTCCGAGTTATTACCACCACGGCTATCTTCAAAGTCGATGGCAAACTCCATGTAGCGCAATACATCATCATCCCAAACCGCGGTATTACCAGAAGTTTGGTAAGCTACATGCACATCATGTCCCTGATCAACTAAACGGATAAAAGTACCACCCATCGAGATCACATCATCATCCGGGTGCGGAGAAAATACGATCGAGCGTTTCTTAGCAGGGTTGGCTCTTTCCGGGCGTTGTGAGTCGTCCGCGTTTGGCTTGCCACCCGGCCAGCCGGTAATGGTATGTTGGATCTGGTTAAAAATATCGATGTTGATGTTATAAACAGGGCCCTGCTCTACCGCTAATTGCGCCATACCATGGTTGTTATAATCATCTTCTGTTAATTTCAGGATTGGTTTTTTAATTGTTGTAGCCAGCCAAATCACCGCTTTCTTTTTCAGGATGTTGGTCCACACGCAATCTTTAACCAGCCAAGGTGTATCAAAACGGGTTAGCTCAGATGCAGCACCTTCGTCTAACACAAATTCTACGTGCTCAGAAAGTTGCAGGTAAGTAGCCGGTACTTCGCCGGAAATTTCGCCTTCAACCGCTTTTTTAATAATCGGGGCTTTCTTTTGGCTCCAGGCCATCAGGATAATTTCACGAGCTTTAAAGATGGTACCCACACCCATGGTAATGGCTTTAGTTGGTACGTTTTGTTTACCACCGAAATCGCGGGCAGCATCACTGCGGGTAAGGTCGTCAAGCGTTACCAAGCGGGTACCAGAGTTTGGTGCCGAGCCCGGCTCGTTAAAACCGATGTGACCGGTACGACCGATACCCAGGATCTGCATATCCAGACCGCCTAACTCTTCAATCTGTTTTTCGTAGTTTAAGCAGAAAGCAGCAACCGCATCGGGAGCCAAAGTACCATCAGGGATGTGTACGTTGCTGTTAACAATGTCTATATGATCGAAAAGATTTTCGTTCATAAAGGTTACATAGCTTTGTGCAGCAGTTGGCTGCATCGGGTAGTACTCATCCAGGTTAAAGGTGATTACATTTTTAAAGCTAAGGCCCTCTTCTTTATGCAGGCGAACCAATTCTTCGTACACTTTAATTGGTGTTACACCAGTTGCCAAACCCAATACGGCTTGTCCGCCGCTTGCTTGTCTTGCTTTAATTAAATCAGCAATGCGTTTGGCTACCTGTACCGAAGCAATTTGCTGGTTAGGGTATACCGTTACCGGTAATTTCTCGTACCGGGTTTCTTCCAGAAGATTTAAACGTGCCATAATTAGCTTTTTAGTATATGTATCTTAAATTTTATTGCATAAAAAACTCCGTTTTTAACGGAGCGCTTATACTTTTTCTTTATTGTAATTTTCCATTACCAGTACCGCCGCGCCAACCAGTTCGGCATCAAAACCTAATTCGGATACCTTTAACCTAGTGTTGCTTACCAAACGCGGGATGCAATACTTGTTCATGGCCTGCTGGATAGGCGCTAATAAAATTTTACCAACCCGTGCACCACGGCCGCTTAACACAATGGTTTGCGGATTCATGATGTGTGTGAGGATAGCCAACGCCTTACCAATCTTATACCCTGCGTCCGACAGCAGATCTATCGCAAAATGATCACCGTTATTGGCAGCGTCCATAATCGCGTCACCAACCGCTCTTGGCGATTCGTCAACAATATCTTGCAGGCTCGATATTTTACCTTCTTTAATACCGGCAATTGCTTTCTCGGCAACGGCCAGCATAGATGCTTCGGCCTCTAAACAGCCTTGTTTACCGCAGCTGCATAAAGCACCATCTTCTGATAGTGGGATATGGCTAAGCTCGCCCGCAAAGCCATCGTGCCCGCGGAAAAGTTTACCATTGATGATCATCCCCAAACCTATGCCCCAGCCCAGGTTAATTACCATTACTTCTTTTTGGGCTTTGGCAGCCCCAAAACGCTGTTCGGCAAGGGCAATTAGGCTCGAATCATTATCAATAAAAACAGGAAGCTCTGTGGCTTCGCCGATGTATTCGCGCAGGTTCTGGCCACCTGCATCAAGGTAGGTGTAGTTAATACCTTCTGATATATTGATGAAACCGGGCATACCGATACCTACACCGGCAATTTTTTCTTTAGCTATACCAGATGCCTCAATATAGTTATTTATATAGTTGATAAGCGTTCTCAGCGACTCATCATTATTTAATAATTTAAGTTCAAATGATTGCACATCCACAACCGGCTGATTCAGCAGGTTAAATAAACCAATGCGTACCGAAAGCTGATCCATCGCTACAGCTACAATGTATAAGGCATCAGCTTTAATGCTGTACTTTAAAGGCCTGCGGCCACCGCTCGATTGTGCGTAACCTTGCTCTATCACAAATCCATCAACCACCAACTCAGCGATAGATTTGGCTACTAAAGGGATGCTTTTGTCGAGGTGTTCGCTAACCTCGGCACAGGAGAGTTCGTCATTAAAATAGAAATGCTTCAAGACCTTGTCAGTAAGTCCGCTTTGTTTATCTGTTTTTGTCCTGATTTCCATTTACACAAACTTAAATTAAATTTTTAATAACAACAAAATACTTTTTAAATTTTTTTAAAAAGTATTAAGCTTATATTTTATACAAAAAAGCCCCGACAAACAAATTTGTCGGGGCTCCACATTAATTAACGTTGTATTCGGTTTTATAGCTTAACGGGGGTACCGTATTTGTCGCTGAATTTTTTATAAAGTTGTTTGTGTTTGTTGTTTAAGTCGATAGTACGGCCCTGGATATACTCATTAGTTACATCTAAACCTAACATATCCAACGCATCACCGTTCGAGATAAACAGGTTAGCATCTTTACCAACCTCCAGCGTACCGGTAGTTTTATCGATTCCTAAAATTTTGGCGTTATTGATGGTGATCATCGATAATGCCTGCTCTTTAGTTAAACCGTAGCCAACAGCCTCGCCAGCCTCAAATGGCAAGTTGCGTTGACGCCAGAAACCAATACCTGTTAAACCATACAGTACGCCAGCATCTTGTAACAGGTGCGGCAATTTGTAAGGCAAGTAAACATCGTCCTCATCTTTATCAGGCAAGGTCTGAGTTTCTTTGATGATAACCGGGATGTTGTTTTGTTTCAACAAATCTGTTACCAGGAAAGATTCTTTACCACCAACTATAACTTCGGCCAGGTTAAACTTTTTAGCTAAAGCTACAGCTTGCTCAATTTCTTTAGCGCCATCAGCATTAACGAATAGTTTTTTGGTGCCGTTAAACAAACCAACCATAGCATCTAAGCGCAGGTTATGCACAACCGGCTTACCGCCCGCAGCGTAACCTTGTGCTTGCGCAAACAGGCTATAAATAGCGTCAATTTGTTTTTGTGCACGCTCTGCAGGGGTTTCTGTTGATGCCGGGGCACCAGCGCCTCTGCGGCCACGGACTGCACGGGCAACCGGCCAGGTTAAATGCACACCGATGTCTTTCTTGTAGGCAGCGTCTTCCCAGTTCCAGCCATCTAACATCATTACTGATGATTGGCCAGAGATGGTACCACCTTCCGGAGTTGGCTGCGCCAACAAAACACCGTTTGACCGTACGGTAGGGATCACCTTAGAGTCGGTGTTAAAAGCGATTAATGAACGCACGTTAGGGTTTAATTCGCCTGTTTCGGTATCGTCTACAGTACCGCGGGCACCTTCCTCAATTTCTACCAAACCTAAAGTAGTAATAGGGCAAATAAAGCCCGGGTATACTTGTTTACCTGTGGCGTCAACAACTGTTGCTCCTGAGGTTGCAGGCGCAGCACCTTCGCCAACGGCGGTAATTTTTCCTTTATCAAAAGCAACGTAACCATTGTTAATTACACGGCCGTTACCCAGGTGGATAGTTGCGCCCGTAATTACAATTGGCCCGCTTTGCGGCTTGGCAGGCGACATGGTCTCCTGTCCGAAGGCGAGGACCGTTGAGAGCAGCAATCCTCCAAAACCTAATAATATTTTCTTTTTCATGATTGAAACTGTCTTAAAGGATTACTTTTTATTTTGAACTGATTGCTGACCTGCAGTTTGATCTTGTACCAAATTGTTGTAAGAATCTGCAACTACGTAAGCTGCATCCTCAATATCATCGCAAGTATATAACTGGCGACGGCGTGGCGCACCTGCACGTTGTGTAGCATTACCTGCATTTTTGGCCTGCAACATTTTTTGGATAATGCGGCCTTCTTCTGCCTTCATTTCTTTTTGGCGGGCGGCATCTTTTTCGTAATCCCAGTAAGGTACACCGTCAACATAAGTTTTCTCTGCTACAGCATAAATAGAAAGCGGATCTGCTGACCACAATACTAAATCGGCATCTTTACCGGCTTTGATACTACCTACACGGCCATCAATGTGCAGCATTTTGGCTGGGTTAAGGGTAACCAGTTTCAATGCTTCTTCTTCGCTCATTTTACCATAAGTAACCGATTTACCTGCTTCCTGGTTCAGGCGACGGGCCATCTCGGCATCATCGGAGTTGATCGCAACGGTTAAACCTTCAGCAGTCATGATGTTAGCATTGTAAGGGATAGCGTCTTGCACCTCCATTTTGTATGCCCACCAGTCAGAGAAGGTAGAAGCAGCAATACCGCGGGCTTTCATTTTATCAGCTACTTTGTAACCCTCTAAAATGTGGGTAAAGGTATTGATCTTAAAGCCAAGGCTATCTGCAACGTGCATCAGCATGTTAATTTCTGATTGGACGTAAGAGTGGCAGGTAATGTGGCGTGTATCATCTAAAATCTCGGCCAAAGCCTCTAATTCTAAATCGCGACGAACGTTGTTACCTTTTACAGCGCGTGCAGCTTTGTATTCTTTTGCACGGGTAAAGGCATCAACATAAATCTGCTCAACGCCCATACGGGTTTGTGGGAAACGCACGTTAGGGTTACCAAATTGTTGCTGAGAGTTACTTTGTTTTACGTTTTCGCCCAATGCAAATTTGATGAACTGCGGCGCACCTTCATATTTCATTTGCTCTGGCGTAACACCCCAACGGTGTTTGATGATATAGGTTTGACCACCTACCGGGTTAGCCGAACCATGCAGAATGTGCGAGATAGTAACACCACCAGCTAGCTGACGGTAAATGTTAACATCGGTTGCATCCAATACATCGCCAATACGAACTTCTGAAGTTACGGCTTGTGTACCTTCGTTAACACCTCCAGTCACAGCAATGTGCGAGTGCTCGTCTACAATGCCCGGCGCTAAGTGTTTGCCGGTAGCATCAATTACTTTGGCTGTACCCGCAGGCAGGTTTTTACCGATAGCCTTGATCTTACCATTCTCAATTAATACGTCGGTGTTTTTAAGGATACCGTCTTTCTCGTTAGTCCAAACAGTTGCATTTTTAAACAGGGTTGTTTCTGCTTTAGGCACTTCAACATAACCATAAGCAGCAAACGGATAAACAACTGCGCCAACAGCACCCGGAGTTGCAGGCTGACGAGGTGTACCCTGGCCATTACGCGCGAAACCACCACCGGCAGGTGCAGCCGGAGCCGCGCCAGTGTAAGCAGCTGTCCATTTAAATTCTGTACCATCTGGCGCTGTACCTGTACCGCTTAATGTTACAGGCGATACAGACGAAATATATCCGCTTAAGCGAACCGTACCGTTAGGTTGATGTGAGTTAAAGTAGATACCTACTAAATCACCGGTACGGGTAATTGTACCAGGAGTGCGAGTGCTATCAGGACCAAATGCTACGCTGTAAGTACCAGGTGTACCGCTGATAGCAAGTGTTCCGTTAGATACATCGCTTTTGAAAGCATAAGTACCGCGCAGGTCGGTTACATCCATTTTACTTACCACAAACTGGCGGCCTTCTGACCAGGTTTCATAGATCACATTATCTGCCTTAAACAGGTTATCAGAAGTGATGATGAAGTTAGCCAGCTTACCTTTAGCAAGCGTACCCACTTTATCTGATACACCCAGCAATTCGGCCGGGGTTTCAGTCAGGGCTGCTAACGCCTTTTTCTCGCTTAAACCATTGGTAATGGCAGTACGCAGGTTAGTCCAGAAATCTTTAGCGGTAGTTAAACCGTAAGAGGTGATGGCGAATTTAACACCTGCTTTTTCTAAAGCAGCGGGGTTGGTTGGTGCCAGTTCCCAATCTTTTAATTGCTCGTAAGTTATGCTGCGGGCATCCAATGGATCCTCTACATCATAAGGAGCAGCAAAGTTCAAAGGAATAATAAAGCTGCTACCAGTAGCTTTTATAGCTGCGATGTTTTGGTACTCCTTACCATCAGATTTGATGATGTATTGTTTACCAAATTCTTTCGCAATTTTATCAGCACGCAAAACACTTTGCATATCGCTCACCTCGAAAATTTGAGGCAATGCTTGTGTGCGGTTAAACTCGTTTAAAGAGATGTTGTACTCTGTTTTTTGAGTTTTGTACCAGGCAGCATCCAGATAAGTTTGGCGGATTAGCGCTATAGTACCCATTAATGATGACGGATAGTTGGTAGCGGCAGTTCCTTTAGTGAACGAATAATCGGCAGATGCCTGGTCATTGATCATTACCAGGTTGTCGCGCTCGTCTGCCAATGATACCACAGCAGATGTACCACGTGCAATACCATCGCGAATTAATGTGTTTACCGCTGCAAAGCCGTTACGTTTTAATTCTTCGGCAGTGGCTGCGTTTACGTGGAAAATGGTTTTGGCGTTTACATCCGGGCGAATGGCTTCGTTCCAACCGTAAGCACCAGGCTTGGTAGATACCGGAACCGATACACGCGGGCCGCCAAAGTTAAAGGCAGCTGTTTGGCGCGGCGCATCTGGCATACCATAGGTTGAATATGCATCAACCAAACCCGGATAAATGTATTTGCCTTTTAAATCTACTGTTACGTAGCCTTTAGGTATGGCAACACCTGCACCAACGGCTTCAATCACCCTGTCTTTTACCAGCAAGGTAGCGTTGGTTAATGTTTGCTCGCCGCTAACCACAATGGTGGCGTTGGTGAAAGCGTATTGCCCCGGCCTAACATCCCAGGCGCCATTAACCGGATAGGTTTCTTGTGCGCGGGTAAGTTGAACGACCAAAAGAGCAAAACAGAAAAGTAAAATTTTTTTCATTTGCATTTAGTTAGTTGAGTTTAATCGCTCTAAATTATTTAACATTTTGTTCAAAATATCATAATATTACCTTGATCATACATTTGTTACAAGCTAATTTTAGATTTTAGGCCTCTTATTTTATCGTATCTTCGCAAAAAATAAATTCAAAAAGCATGAACGCCTATACTATTTTCAAATATGCCCACTCTGGATTAAGGTATATTGTCGTTATCCTGTTATTATTGGCTATAATTCAGTCATTAGCAGGCTGGTTTGGTAAAAAAGCCTATACAGAAGGCAACCGCAAGGTTAATTTGTTTGCCATGATCTCGGCACACACTCAATTATTGTTTGGTTTGGTATTATATTTTTTGAGTCCGTTTGTACAGTTCAGCGCTAATACCATGAAGGATGCAACCACCCGTTATTGGACGGTTGAACACATTACCATGATGATAGCTGCATTGGTGTTTATTACCATCGGGCATGCTAAATCGAAACGAGCTAACACCCCTGAGGCTAAGCACAAAACGATAGCCATATTTTACATTTTAGCTGTTTTGATCATTGTAGTGGCACTTTCTGCTGGTCACGTTCCTTTGTTCGGCATGTCAGCCTGAAAAATTTAACATTATTTTAACAAAATAATTTGCGTATTCAAATAAATATATAATATTTGTTCCCCAACATGATCAAAATCAACTTCATAACCAAAAGCTGGTGGCACCGTAACATTACGATAGCCGGAGGAGATTATTGATTAGACTTTACTAAACAATTGTAAACCTGATATTAGCCCGGCAGCAACCTCTGCCGGGCTTTTTTTATTTCAAAATATTTCAGAAAAACACAAAAATGAACAAGCACACCATACAAACAACTTACAAAAAGCTACTGGCCGATACCACCACGCCGGTAAGCATCTTTTTAAGATTGCGCGATGTTTTCCCCAACTCGTTATTGCTGGAAAGTTCTGACTACCACAGCCGCGAGAACAGCATGAGCTACGTATGCTGCGAACCCATTGCAGGCCTCGTTTTAACCGATGGCCAGCTTAAAAAGAAATACCCAAACGGGACACACATCAATCTAGAGCCCGGTCAGTTTGACCTGGTGACCGAAGTTGATCAGTTTCTGAAAGATTTCGAGGTGAATGATCCGGGATTAAAGATTATCTCGAACGGATTGTTCGGTTACTTTACCCACGAGGTAGTAGAGCATTTCGAAACCATCAAATTAAAGAAAGACGCAGACGACTATCGTAAGATACCGACCATGCAGTATCATATCTATAAGTATATCATCGCGATTGATCACTTTAAGAACGAGCTATATATCTTCAACAACCAAACTGCAGATGATACCGCTACTGATGGTTTAGAGAAACTGGAATACCTGATCAAGAATAAAAACTTTCCCGAATACCACTTCCAGTTGAATGGCGAAGAAGAATCGAACTTAACCGACCAACAATTTATGGATACGGTTGACAAGATGAAACAACATATCTTCCGTGGCGATGTATTCCAGATCGTTCCATCGAGAGCATTCTCCCGCAAGTTTTTGGGCGATGAATTTAACGTGTACCGCGCGCTGCGTTCCATCAACCCATCACCTTATTTATTCTATTTTGATTATGGCGATTTCCGAATCTTCGGTTCATCACCAGAAGCACAGATCACCATTAAAAATCGCGTAGCGAGCATCTACCCTATTGCTGGTACATTTAAACGCACCGGTGATGATGAGAAAGATGCAGCCCTGGCCCGCAACTTAGAAAATGACCCCAAAGAATCGGCGGAACACGTGATGCTGGTTGATTTGGCCCGTAACGATCTAAGTCGCCATTGTACGCAAGTGTCGGTTAAGGCATTTAAGGAAGTTCAGTACTACTCGCATGTTATTCACTTAGTATCGCATGTTACCGGCAGATTACATGATGGTGTATCGTCCTTTAAAATTGTGGCCGATACCTTCCCGGCAGGCACGTTGAGCGGTGCGCCAAAATTCCGTGCGATGGAAATTATTGATGCCAACGAAAACATTAAACGCAGCTTTTACAGCGGCGCTATAGGCTTCATCGGCTTTAACGGCGACTTTAACCACGCCATTATGATCCGCTCGTTCTTAAGCAAAAACAATACCCTGCATTACCAGGCAGGTGCTGGCATAGTAGCCGATTCGGTACCCGAAATGGAACTGAATGAAGTAGGAAATAAAATTGCCGCGTTGCATAAAGCGTTGTTATTGGCAGAAGAATTATAGAACGTGGAACGTTATACTTTAGACGTAAAAAAGATAAAGAGCAAAAACGTACAACGTATAATGTTCAACACAAAAAAATAAGAGTTTTAAAAAACGTATAACGTCAAACGTAATACGTACAACCTCAAAAACATGAAGATTCTAATAATAGATAATTACGATTCTTTCACCTACAACCTGGTGCATTTGGTTAACGAGCTTGGCCGGGAGTGCGAGGTTTGGAGAAACGACCAGTTTAAACTGGAAGACGTAGCACAGTTTGATAAGATCATCCTGTCGCCGGGCCCGGGTATACCTTCCGAGGCTGGTTTGTTGCTGGATGTGATCAAAGAATATGCACCGAAGAAAAGTATCTTTGGCGTGTGTTTAGGTCAGCAGGCAATTGCTGAGGCATTTGGTGGCACATTGCACAACCTGAGCCGCCCGATGCACGGTATTGCAACACCCATTAAAGTGATTGATGCAGACGAGCAATTGTTCATCGACCTGCCAGAGCATATCAATGTTGGCCGTTACCACTCGTGGGTAGTAGCACCAAAAGATTTGCCTGCGGATTTAATTGTAACCGCTATCGACGAAAAAGATCAGTCTATCATGGCACTACGCCATAAAAATTACGATGTTCGCGGAGTACAGTTTCACCCGGAGTCGGTGCTGACAGAGTACGGTAAGGAGATGATGCAGAACTGGTTGAAGTAGCCCCACCCAAACCCTCCCCGGAAGGGAGGGCTTATGAAGTCTCCCCAACCGGGGGAGATTTAGAGGGGGCTTTTGCAATGACATAAGATAAAATAGCTATGACCATACTTGATAAAATAGTCGCTCATAAAAAAACAGAGGTAGAAGCCGCTAAGGCCCTGCGCTCTTATAAAGAACTCGAAGAGTCGTCGCTTTTTACGCGCCAGCCTTATTCGCTAAATCAGTTTCTGCTCGACCCTATGCGGACGGGTATTATTGCGGAGTTTAAGCGTAAATCGCCATCAAAGGGAATTATCAACGATAAGGTAAAGGTAGAAGACGTAACCACCGGCTATAATAGTGCCGGAGCATCTGCCCTATCAATCCTAACAGATCATGATTTCTTTATGGGGCATGAGGATGATTTGATGGCCGCACGCCCGGTGAATAATATCCCGCTGCTACGCAAAGATTTTATGATCGACGAATACCAGATCGTTGAAGCCAAGGCCATCGGTGCAGATATTATCCTGCTGATTGCCGCGATATTAACACCCGTACAGATTAAGCAATATGCCGAATTAGCCAAAAGCTTAGGCTTAAGCGTGTTATTAGAAGTGCATAACCTCGAAGAACTGCAACGCAGCATAGACCCTAACCTGAGCGCCATCGGTGTAAACAACCGTAATCTGGCCGATTTTACGGTTTCGGTAGAAACCTCGTTCCACTTAGCAGAGCATATCCCGGATGAGTTTACCAAAGTATCTGAAAGCGCCATCAGCAACACGCAGGTAATTAAAGAATTAAAGCAAGCTGGTTATAACGGCTTTTTAATCGGCGAGAATTTTATGAAACAAGAAGATCCGGGCAAGGCAATGGCCGAGTTTGTGAAAGAGCTAGCCCCCCAGCCCCCTAAAGGGGGAGCAAAAGCATGACAAAGTTACTGCCTTGCTAGTTTTTATTCCCCCTTTAGGGGGTTAGGGGGCTACTTGGCACTGGTATTGTTATATTTATAGTAATGAAGCAAAAATTTTATGATACTGCTGTGAAGCAGGAAAAAGCTGTGTTGGTGGGTGTTGTTACACCCAATGTAACCGACGATCAGCAAAAAGAATTCTTAGAAGAGCTGCAATTTTTGGTGGAGACCGCCGGTGGAGAAACCGTAAAGTGGTTTACCCAAAAACTGCAAAGGCCAGAGCGTGCCACGTTTGTGGGTACCGGTAAGCTGGAAGAAATAAAAGAATACGTTGTTGCCGAAGAAATTGATATGGTAGTTTTTGATGATGAGCTTTCGCCATCACAACTGCGTAATATCGAACGCGGACTCGGTGTTAGAATGTTGGACCGTAATAACTTAATCCTCGACATATTTGCCGGTCGTGCACAAACAGCGCAGGCAAAATCGCAGGTTGAGCTTGCTCAACTCCAATATTTACTACCACGATTAACCCGTTTATGGACCCACTTGGAACGCCAAAAAGGTGGTATCGGCATGCGTGGACCAGGTGAATCACAGATTGAAACAGATAGACGTTTGATCTTAAACAAGATCTCGCTGTTGAAAGACAAGCTGAAACTGATAGATCGCCAGAACGAAACACAGCGCAAAAATCGTAGCCAAATGGTGCGTGTTGCATTGGTGGGCTATACCAACGTTGGTAAGTCAACCATCATGAACATGATCTCCAAATCTGATGTATTTGCCGAGAACAAGCCGTTTGCTACGCTGGATACCACGGTTCGTAAGGTGGTTATCGAAAATATGCCATTCTTGCTTTCAGATACGGTTGGATTTATCCGCAAGCTGCCTCACCACTTGGTAGAATGTTTTAAATCGACTTTGGATGAAGTGCGCGAAGCTGATGTCCTGGTACACGTTGTGGATGTGTCGCACCCTAACTTCGAAGACCAGATTCGTACCGTTAACGAAACTTTAAAAGAACTTGGCGCGATAGATAAGCAAATGATTACCGTTTTCAACAAGATCGACGCTTACCAACCTATACAAGTGCACCCCGAGGATGATGCCCACGTACTAACTTTAGAAGAGTTTAAAAATAGCTGGATGGCTAACAATAACAGCCCTGCAATATTTATCTCGGCTTTGAAAAAAGAGAACGTGGATGAGTTCAGAAAGTTATTGTACGATCATATTTTGGCCATACATAGTGTAAGGTATCCCTATGATCACTTGCTATATTAAAGAGAGTCAGGAATCAAGACTATCAAAAGCGAAAGGCGATTGCAATGCAATCGCCTTTCGCTTTTATAAAAAATTTGTCATTGCGAGTGATGGCGCGGCAATCTCGTAGCTACAGAGATCGAATGATCATTGGCGACGAGATTGCGTCGTACCTCGCAATGACAAATTGGTAATTAACTTAAAAATATCGGTGTAGTTATTTCCGGAATAATCCCCTTTTCCTTAGCTGTATCAAACAACAAATTAATAGCCTTTCTACCTTCAACACCTAAATCAACCGAGTATTGGTTAACGTATAATTCAATGTGTTTATACATTACTTCTTCACTCATTTCCTGTGCGTGCGAACGGATAAATTCCAGTCCCGATTTTGGATCGGCGAAGGCAAACTCAACAGATTTACGGATCAGGCGGTTTACTTTTTGCTGAACGTCTAAAGGCAGGTTACGGTTAACCACAATGCCACCTAACGGGATAGCGCAACCAGTCTCCTTTTCCCAATAATCTCCCAGATCGATGATTTTTTTGAGGCCTTTATTTTGATAAGTAAACCGATTTTCGTGAATGATCAATCCAACGTCGATAGTGCCATCTAGTACCGCATCCTCAATTCCAGAAAAAACAATTTCCTGTTTATTGATAGCTTGTGGAAATGCAAGGCCCAATAAAAAGTTAGCGGTAGTATACTTTCCGGGGATACCAATTTTTACGCTTGCGCCGTCAGTTTTAAGTCGCTCGCGTAATTCATCTGGGTCGCCTTTGCAGATCAGCATTGGTCCAACTCCGAAACCCAGTGCGCTGCCAGCATCAAGCAGAGCATATTGATCAACCATGTAGGCAAAAGCATGGTAACTTAACTTGGTAATATCCAGTTCGCCGCGGAAGGCTTTTTGATTAAGCGTTTCTACATCATCATAAAACACCTCAAACTCTAAACCTTCGGTATCAATTTTATGGTGAATAAGGGCATCAAAAATAAAAGTATCATTAGGGCATGGCGAAAAGCCGAGTGTTAATTTCATAGACGTTTTACGTTGTACGTACTACGTTGTACGTTTTTAAAAGGTAAACAATAAGCAGGAACGTCCTACGTACGTAATACGTCCAACAGTTCCCCTGCAAATGTATTCAGATTTTTAACGGCCAAACCTATCTTCCATGCTTCACGGTTACGTTTTTCTACATAATTTGACACAGATCTGATTTGCAGGCAAGCCACGCCAGCTTGCCTGCAGGCATAAAACACGGCCGCTCCTTCCATGCTTTCCAGTTGCGGGTCAAGGCGCTCTATAATCCTATCAATCGAAGCCTCGTTGCCATGCACCTTGTTTACAGTAATTGCCCTAACCTGCCTGATATTTAAAAAAGGATGCCCTTTTGGCCTGTAGGTTATTTCACCAAAACCCAGTGTGGTTAATGATAAAAAGCAATCGTCGTCTTCGGCACCCAATTCAGAGAAGGTGTCTTCTATAATCTCAACCACTTCGCCTAGGGCAATGCTACGGTCAAAACTGCCGGCAATGCCCAAATTAATTACCAAATCGTATTTATTTGTTACCAGGTGAGTTCCTAAGGCAAAGGCAGTTGCTACCATGCCAACGCCTGTAATAAGATATGAGATCTGAGGTCTGAGATTTGAGACTTCGCTTTTAGCGTCTTGTTTCCGGGCTCTTGATTCTTGACTCTCTTTCAACGGTTCTATCTCGGCTTCTGTGGCGGCTACAATTAATATGTGCATGGTTTGGCGTTTTTGTTATGCTAAGATAAAACAACCTGCCTGTTTTTGTTTTGTATATTTGCACCAATTATTAGTTATGATGATACATATAACGCGCAAAGAGCATTTTAATGCGGCTCACCGCATGTACAGGGAAGAGTGGAGCGCAGAGAAAAACCAGGAAATGTTTGGCAAATGCGCCAATCCTAACTGGCACGGCCACAATTATAACCTGTTTGTAACTGTAAAAGGCGAAATAACCCACGCTACAGGCTATCTAATGGACCTTAAGGACCTGAAAGAGATCATCAATGAGCATGTGATAGAAAAGCTGGATCATAAAAATATTAACCTTGATGTACCTTTTATGAAAGGCAAAATGGCTTCGACCGAATTGCTGACCATCGAGATCTTTAACCAATTAAAAGGTCCTATCGAAGCTTACGAAGGCGTTTTTTTACATTCTGTTAGACTATTCGAAACCGAAAATAACTCTGCCGAATACTTTGGCGATTAACTTAACATATGCACCAGCACGACGATGATGACAACCTTCCGGACCGCGACGCGGGCATAGAAGGATACCAAAAAATTGACCGTTACAACCCTCAATTGATTGAAAGCTTAAGTGGCCATTATCATGAGGTTTTAAAACAAATAGGCGAAAACCCAGAGCGCGAAGGTTTACTTAAAACCCCCGAGCGCGTTGCGAAAGCGCTGATGTACCTTACCCATGGCTATGATCTGGATGCAAAAGAGATCCTTAAATCGGCCATGTTTAAAGAAGAATACAGCCAGATGGTGGTAGTGAAAGACATTGAAGTGTACTCGATGTGCGAGCATCATATGCTGCCTTTCTTTGGTAAAGCACATGTGGCTTACATTCCTAACGGGCACGTAGTAGGGTTAAGCAAAATACCACGTATTGTTGATGTATTTGCACGTCGTTTACAGGTACAAGAACGCTTAACCAACGAAATTCGCGATTGTATCCAGGAAACCCTTAACCCTATTGGGGTAGGTGTGGTAATAGAATGCCGCCACCTTTGCATGAGCATGCGCGGTGTACAAAAGCAAAATTCTGTAACTACCACATCGGCGTTTACAGGTGCATTTTTAATGGATAAAACACGTACAGAGTTTTTAAATTTAATTTCGAGCAAGCTTTCGTAAGAGAGTTAAGAATCGAGACAAAAGAAAAAACATACACGTTATTGCGAGGCACCTCGTTGTAGATGCCTAACCCAGCCCTCTCCAGAGGAGAGGGCTTTAAGAAGTCTTCCCCCATCCGGAGGAGACTTAGAGGGGCTTCTAAGCGGTTGCTTCGTACCTCGTAATAACGATTGAACTTAATCAACTCAATAACACAATCAACTAATAACAAAACAATTGAAAGCATACATATTCCCCGGTCAGGGTGCCCAATTTATTGGCATGGGAAAAGACCTTTACGAGCAGTCTGAGCAGGCACGTTCATTATTTGAGCAAGCTAACAAGATTTTAGGTTTCCGCATTACAGATATCATGTTTAGTGGTACAGACGAAGAATTGAAACAAACCAACGTTACCCAACCGGCTATATTTTTGCATTCGGTAATATTGGCCACGGTTTTGGGCGATGAATTTAAACCAGAAATGGTTGCCGGCCATTCACTGGGCGAATTTTCTGCCCTGGTATCTGCCGGAGCCTTATCGTTTGAAGACGGGTTACGTTTAGTGGCAGCGCGTGCCAATGCCATGCAAAAGGCCTGCGAAATTCAGCCATCAACCATGGCAGCAGTTTTAGGTCTGGATGATTTTACGGTAGAAGATATTTGCCATCGCGTTAGCGACATCGTTGTACCGGCAAACTACAATTGCCCGGGCCAGTTAGTAATATCTGGCACAATTGCAGGTGTAGATAAAGCCTGCGAACTGTTATTAGCCGCAGGTGCCAAAAGAGCATTAAAATTAAACGTAGGTGGTGCATTCCACTCACCGCTAATGGAGTCTGCACGTGTTGAACTGGAAGCAGCCATTGTTGCCACCGAGATCAAAGCGCCAGTTTGCCCTATCTATCAAAACATAGATGCCAAACCATATACCGACCCAGAGCATATCAAGCGCAACCTTATTTTGCAGCTTACCGGTGCTGTTAGATGGACACAAATTGTAAAACATATGCTCGAAGACGGTGCAACCTCATTTACAGAAGTTGGCCCGGGTAATGTACTGCAAGGCCTGGTAAAAAAAGTAGACCGCGCCATACCAACAAACAGTGCAGCTATAGCACAATAAAATTTAAAAGCCACAAACTAAAGTGGCTTTTATTTTTTATACTAAATTTACCCATCAACACTACCCATTTTTGACCGCTCTTGCCAAAATACGCCTACTACTGGCTCTTATCTGCGCCAGCCTTTTGCTTACAGCTATAGTTGTACAGAAAACCTATACCCCAAAAAATAACCTGGAGCAACCCGGCATTGCGCTCGAACGATCTATAAATGCCAAAGAGACCTACATCAACAGCATATTAAATAGCAAGGCAAGCTTCGATAGCCTGCGCACCCTGCCCAACAGCGAAAGCCGCTCGCTCGAATTTATTAAAGAGGCCACCACCCAAAACAGGGTGTGGCTGGCAACCCTTGTAAACAACCGCCTCACCTTTTGGACAGGGGTTAAAGTATTACCAGATCCGCAGCGGCCGGTTAAAGAAGGGCGCTCATTTATTAAAATGCAAAATGGCTATTACGAAGCCGTCCGCAAAACACAGGGTAATTTTACCGCCATATTTTATATCCCGGTTAAATGGAGTTATTCGATCCAAAACAAGTATCTGCAAAATACCTTTGATGAAAGTCTTAATGCCGATAGCAGTTTAGCCCTGGCAGATATTACCGATAAAGATGTTTACTACATCCACAGCATTGATCATCATTATTTGTTTTCGGTAAAAATTAAGCCCAACCATACTAATCATAATTTTTACCTGTTTGTAACCATATTATGGGTACTTAGTTTTGGCTGCCTTTGCCTGCTTATGCACGTTTTATGTAAGTATATAGCTGGAAAAGGGCATTTGCTGTTGTCTTTTATTACCCTTGCTGCGTTTATTATATTATTGCGTGTTGTAAACCAGGGGCTGCACTGGCCTGGATATGTATCACAATTTAGTTTGTTTGATCCTAAGTACTATTCCGCTGGCCCAATATTCCCATCGCTTGGTGATTTTTGTGTTAACATGCTACTGCTATTTTGGCTGGCAGGGTTCATTTACAAATACCGTTATAACCTTCTTAAACCTGTAAGCAACAAGGCTTTGGGATATGCCATAATTACGGGATGTACTCTTATTATACTATCTGGCCTTGCCATATTTGTAAACCTGTTTTACCACATGATCATTACATCAAAAATAAACTTTGATGTAAGTAACGTGCTCAACCTCTCCATTTATAGCCTGGTAGGCATCTTAATGGTGTGCTTTACCTTTTTGGTATTTAACCTGCTCGATGAGATATTGCTGGTAATGGTAATGCGCGTTAGGTTACCCGTTACGCACAAGGCGGCCATATTTTGGTCGGGCGTTATAATAGCCACTATTATTAATACCATTTACGCACCGTTTTCATTATTTTATATACTAGCCGGCCTGGTAGTTACTATACGTGCCTATGTGGTGTGGTATAAAAACGGACAACTTAGTGCCAGTACTTTTCTATTCGTGCTCATACTAAGTGCCCTTATTGCATCTGTTAAGCTTAATGCCTTTCAAACACAGCGCGAGCACGAGAACCGCAAGGTGCTGATCAAAAAGCTCGAAGCCTCGGATGATAAAAATGCCGATTATATTTTTAGCCACATCGAAAAGCAAATCATTAACGATAAATTTCTGACGCAGTACTTTGTAGACAATAATCACAATAGCAGTTATTTGCGTTCGCACTTTCAAAAGACTTATTTTGATGGCTACCTGTCCAAGTATGATTTCAAGATCTACGAGTTTGATAATAACGGCAAATCGATCTCGGATGATAACACCTATATCCTGGATAACTTTAAAGATATGGTGGTTTTTAGCGCCCTTAAGGTGTCTAAATACTTTTACCGCGAAAATGATTTGTTTGGTTTTCAAAGCTATTTTGCCTTATTACCGCTAGAGGTTGATGGTAAAAGTTTGGGGACTTTTGTAGTGGCCTTAAGATCAAAACCACTACAATACACTAATTCATTTCCCGAATTGCTGGTAGATCAGCAACTGGATCTTAACAACGAGTTTAAAGGCTACTCGTATGCATTCTACAGCGATAATCACCTGCTAAGCCAAAGTGGGCAGTATACCTACAATCTTTTAAACAACGAGTTTAATGAACCCACCAAGCAGTATATATTTAAAAACACATCAGGCGTTAGCCAACCATGGTATAAGGCCTTCACTAATTTTAACCATCTAATTTACAAACCCAGCGCGCGCAAAATGATCGTGATCAGCAAATTGGAGTATCCGGTTTTGTATAGTATCACCTCGCTAACTTTCTTTTTTGTGCTGATGCTCATTTTTAATGCTGCAGCAATGGGCACCAGATGGCTGTGGAGCCACGTAAGGTTTATCAGCATTACCGGCAACGAGATTACCTGGGATTTTGCTGTTAATTTTGATCGTATCCTGTATAAAACCCGCATTCAGTTTTCAATGATATTTGCCGTTGTAGTTACTTTAATACTAGTGGGTATTATTACCTATTTCTCTATTACTGCACAATACCACGAGCAACAGGTAAGCTCCATTACAGACCGTATTACCCGTATTGCATCTGCGTTTGAGAACCATATTGATAACCAAACCACGCCGCTAAACCCGGAAACGCAGGTAAGCTTTAACGCATTTGCCGACGCCTATTCGACAGACTTAACCCTGTATGACCGCGATGGTGTAATGTTATATACCACACAACCTAAAATATACAACCTCGGCCTCTTACAGCCCCGGATGAACGGCAATGCCTTTGTTTATCTAAGCAAATTGCAAAAATCTGAACTGGTGAACGAAGAACGCATCGGTGCTTTAAAGTACACCGCAGGCTATGCGCCAATACGGAATGCTCAAAATGAAACTGTAGCTTTTTTACAACTGCCATTTTTCTCTAACGAGGCCGAATTAACCGAGCGAATTGGTGCACTGCTTAATGCTATGATCAATATTTATGCCCTGATATTTATCGCCATTGGTTTGTTTGCCATATTGGTGGCAAGGCAAATAACCAATCCGCTTAGCTTTATCCAGCACAGCTTAAGTAAAACCATTTACGGCCGTAAAAACGAACCTATTGTTTGGCGACGTAATGATGAGATTGGCTCGCTGGTAAAAGAATATAACAACATGATTGCCGCACTCGAGTATAGTGCCAGCCGCCTTGCACAGTCTGAACGAGAGAGCGCGTGGCGAGAAATGGCTAAACAGGTTGCCCATGAAATTAAAAATCCGCTCACGCCCTTAAAACTGGGTTTACAGCTGCTCGAAAAATCGTGGAAGGATAAAGATCCTAAGTTTGATGCTAAATTTGAGCGTTTCAGTAAATCATTTGTTGAGCAGATCGAAAGTTTATCATCTATCGCCTCTGAGTTCTCGGCCTTTGCTAAAATGCCGGATACCCGCATGCAAAAGCTGGATGTAATTGAACTGCTTACCCAGGCTGTTACCATTTTTAAACAGATGGATAATATTACTATCCATTTCGAAGCGCCTGAAGAGCCTTTCCTGATCATCGCCGACCGCGACCAGCTATTACGTTGCTTTAATAACCTGCTTAAAAATGCTATCGAGGCCATGCCTCCGGGCCGGCCGGGAATAATTGATATTGATTATAGTATTGAGGGGCGTTCTATCCTGATTAACTTACGCGATAACGGCGCAGGTATCCCGGAGAATCTGCGTACCAAGATTTTCGAACCCAACTTTACTACCAAGAGCTCGGGCACTGGTTTAGGGTTGGCCTTCGTAAAAAATTCGATCGAAAATGCAGGAGGCAAAGTATGGTTCGAAACGGTTTTAGAAGAGGGCACCGTATTTCACTTAAACCTGCCGCAGGCACAAGCGTAGATAAAAGAGGCGAGAATCGAGAAAACTATTGGAGGCTTACGCTATCTAAGCACCAGCATGTTAATCTCCCTATCAGCCTCTATTAATTTCAGGCCTAAATTGTTAAGTGCATTTTGTAAATCGCCTTTCTTTTCGGCTATAAATACGAGGTTGATATCGTAGAAATTGGCGTCTCCCGTTTCGTCAACAACAGGTTTATTTACCTGGCCGAAATCTTCCAGGTAATCGCCAATATCACGCAGTTGAAGCTTAACTCCGCTAAAGGCTCCCTGTCCCCCACCAGATTCGCTCACTGTTGCTGTTGATTTTTTTAACCGTGATATTTTACTGCTATCTGCAATAACAAGCACATACACATGTTTTACACGCTTCTCCATACTAACACGTAATGGCCAATGGCTTTCAAGTTGTTCTTTTAAAGCCGGTAACAACTCTTGTTGCTTGCCTTTGGGTACAATAATATCTATACAATACTGCTTCTCGTATTCTGCCTTATTTTCTTTAGATGCCAAATAAATTGTACGGTCGTAAGGTACATTACCGCAAGCTATCCGGTAGGCCAACTCGAGCGACACGTTTATCATTGACATTCTGCGCCCGGCAAACACATGATCTGCATCATATTTTCTAGAGGCACTGCCCTGCCCCTTAATTTCGGGCTGAATAACAAACCTGCTTTTAATATTGGTATCTACAGAAAAATAAGTATCAAAAGGGGTCGCCGGTTAAATCATCTTGCTTCAACGGCAGGTTAATCTTTTTATCGGCAATTACATCTGCAATTACTTTAGCTGTAATATTAGCTGGTTCTGTAATGGCAACTATAATTCCGTTTTTATCAATCAATACAGAATGCGGTATAATACGATGTGTAAAAGCCTTTCCAAAAACATCTCCGGTGTCCACATCAAACCAGAAGTTAGAAGGCTTATTAATCAAAAACTGTTTAGTACGCGCCTCGGTTTCGTCATTTACAGCAATTACCTGTAAATTTTTAGTATAGCTTTTTTGCAGCGCCTGTAAATGCCCCATAGCATCTACACATGGGCTACACCAGGTAGCCCAAAACTCCAGCAGTACAACCTTACCTTTCAAGTTTTTTAAATTGGTTGATTTAACCGGTGCGTTAAGCAACTTACTAATCTTAATATCGGGAACTTGTTGCCCAACTTTTGCTTGGGGAAATGCGGCAGACCCGATTATCCATAGTAATGCAAATAGTATAATTTGTTTCATCTCGATATGCTGTTTAGGTGTCAAAGCTAATTTAAGGCATTTGCACCAATTACTAACTAGCGTTAATTAGTGTTAACGTTTTAATGATATGCCACCAGCTATGATTATTTTGCATCATCATGAATAAAAGAATTAACCTGGTAATTGGCCTGATGACATTGTGCACCGCCTTTTTGCTGGGTCTACAATTTTATTGGAACTACGCTGCCTACCAAAGTAGCGTACGCGTTTTTAAAAGCGATATTAATGATGCGCTTGATAAATCTGTAAATCACTTAATGGATTTGCGACGCGATGAGTTTGTTGCACAATATAAAACATGGCTGGCTGATACCAACCTGGTTGTTATTACTGCCCAATATTTGAGCAGATCTGAGAGCACACAATTTACCCTTCGAGACAAACATCCGTTTTATAAACGCAGTCCATTTTATGTAGGGTTCGATTATAAACAACACATTGCTGCCATTACACCAGATGCAAAAACATACTTCATCAATCAATTTACGAAGGAACTGTTAGCTAATGATCTAAAAAATAATTCCTCTTACTACTATACTCAAAATCTGGGCGACCTATTATCAAATACTTATAAACAAGACCGGCTAAATATTAAACGGCTTGAAAATATTTACCGGCAAGAATTGCGAAAACGCGATATCCGCGATAACTTCGACCTTAAGTTTACCAGATATACATTTAAAGGCGGAAGTATCCCGAGTGAACCTTTAACGGGTTATAATTATAGCACCCGCCAATTTAAGTATGGCTTTCATATGCCCCAGATAGGTATCAACGCCTACTTTATTAACCCTAACGTTATATTTTTCAGAAAGATGAAATGGGTTCTGTTGAGCTCATTGATGCTCATTGCCATTACCATTGGCTGCTATACCTACACGGTTAAAACTATGCTATCGCAAAAAAAACTGGCCCAGCTTAAAGATGATTTTGTGAACAACATGACGCACGAGTTAAAAACCCCGGTAGCCACCATCAGTGTAGCGGCAGAGGCCATCCAGGATTTTAACCTAAGCAAAGTATCGGCAGATGAGTATATGGATATTATCCGCTATCAGGCCGCTAACCTTACTTACCTGATAGATCAGATCTTAAAAAGCGTGGTGAACGATCAGGGTATTATCGGCCTCAATCGAGAATTAGTTTGTTTAAATGACATTGTGAACAACTGTATCCATCAATATCAACCCCAATTGCAGGCTAAAAACGCAACTCTAACTACTAAACTTTCGGATGATCTTTACATCATGGGCGATATGGTGAATATCGGAAATGTAGTGGCCAACTTATTGGATAACGCCATAAAATATGGCATCGAACATCCTGTAATTAATATTGATGCCCAGATTATAAAAGACTGGATCAATATTAGTGTTTCTAACGAAGGCTCTGATATCCCGGCAGAATATCGGGACAAAGTTTTCGATCGTTTTTTCAGGGTACCATCAGGCAATACACATAATGTAAAAGGATATGGATTGGGTTTAAGTTACGCGCAGGATGTTATACAACAACACGGAGGCAGCCTTAAATTAACCAGTATTAGCAAAACAACCACATTCACTATTAAACTCCCACTAGCTAACCATGAAATCGGCCAGCGTATTACTCCTTGAAGACGAGCTTCAACTTGCCAAAATTATCACCGAAACGCTGCAATCGCGCAACTTTGACGTTACGCACTTAAACAATGGCCGTTTAGGTTTACAGGCTATCTACAAAACCGACTTCGATATCTGCGTGGTAGATGTAATGATGCCATTTATGGACGGCTTTACTTTTGTAAAAGAATTGCGCAAGGTAAACCCAACCATTCCTGTTTTATTTTTAACCGCGCGCTCGCAGGATAAAGATGTGATTGAAGGTTATGGCAGCGGTGGCAATGATTATCTCAAAAAACCATTCAGTCTCGAAGAGCTGATCCTCCGTATCAATGAATTGCTGCGCCGCAATAATAACCCTGTGACGCAAAAAGAAGCCTTAACCATTGGTGCATTCAGGTTTTATCCTCAAAGGCAAGAGCTTACCTGTAGCGAGGTTATCGCCAAATTATCTCATAAAGAGAGTGAACTTTTGCATCTGCTTGTTCAACACAAAAATCAACTGCTTGATCGCAAGGCAACACTATTAAAACTTTGGGGTGATGATAATCCATTCAACGTGCGTACCATGGATGTCTTTATTACAAAGTTGCGCAAACACCTGCAAGCAGATCCAACTATCCAGATCATTAATATACGCGGCCTGGGCTATAAATTAATCATATAGCTAAAAGCTCTGAATTAATTATTTTTGGTACACCTTTTTTTGCTTTTGTAATTTTTTTATTACATTGCTGTACCTAATTAACAAACTAATGATCAAGCACATTGCATTATTTGTCTACGTATTTATTGCGTTGACAGGAATCTCCATTTCGATTCGCAACCATTGGCAGGCTCCATCGGGCACTAATAACAATTCAGTAACCAAACACAGTTCGAGGCTTTCCCACATGTATCCTGCTGAAAGATTAAGCATTAACAGATAAGCCTTCAAAGAAATCAAAGCAACAAAAAGCCCGACTACTTAGAGGCAGCCGGGCTTTACTATTAATCGATTTTAATTATCGTAATGTTACTGTTGTTTTACCCATGGTAAATCCATCAGCATATAAAATCACCGTGTAAGCTCCTTTTTGAAAAGCTGTAGGGTTGATCCAGTCGATAGTATAGCTGGTATCATCGTTTTTATATTCTATGGATGTTTTATAGGTAAACTGCAGATCCTGTGAATCAGCGCTAAATGTACCAGAATCATCCTGGGTAATCAGGTTACCTGCCGGGTCAATCACACGTACATAAATATCGTGCATACCTTGTGTGGCAATTGTATTATTAACCACGGTGAAGTTTATCTTCAGTTTCTTAACATTCTTAGCCTTATCATTGGTCGACTCTTTACCGTTATCTTTTACTTTGTAAGATACCGCAGTCATTCCGGAAGTTTTCAATGCAGAGCCTACCTGTACTTTTGTACTCAGGTCTTTATTTTCAGCTTCCAGGCTGGTGGCCTTGGTACTCACAGTGGCCAGGTTAGTTTTCAGCGTGTCTCGTTCGGTAGTTAAATTAGCATTTTGCTTCTTCAGTTCTTCCAGGTCGGCGGTGTACTTGGTTACAAAATAGCGCAACTGTTTTACATCTTCCTGTGCTTTAGATAGCTCGGCCGCAGTTAATTTACCTTTAGCAAGTTGAACGCGTAAATATTTGATCTTGGTTTGCAGCGAATCGTTTTTGGCGATCATATCTGCAGTTAATTTTGTTTTACTTGAGTTTACCTGTTGTATCTGTGCCTCCAAACTATCAAGCTCGGTTTGTAAGCGTGTTTTTTCATCATTTTGGTAAACTACCTTCTCGTCAGTACCTCTTTTTTGATAATAAAGGTAAACGTCTGTGCCTAATAAAGCCACTACAACCACGATAAGAAAGTAAATAACGTTTGAGTTTTTTCTGGAATTAGAATTTTGTCCCGATTGGTTCTCCATAAGTATCTCTTTAAGTGATAAATGTGCTAATGCAGTTTATAAATTGGTTATCAGCATCGCAAACTGCTGCATCAACGTTTTGCGATAATACAAAAATTATCATTAACAAAAGCTCTGTTAACTATAACAGAAACCCTATAAAGTGTATTTAGTTTAAAAATAAATACTATATCATAAAACACAAAATATATCAAATTATTGCATTTAATACTAAAACCCCATTGTTTAAAGTTTCTATATCTTTGCAGCTCTTAAAAAAATATGCCCATGTCTACAGGTAAACGTTTGATCTTTATACTTCTTGCAGCTATACTTTATACCCATGCACAAGCTCAAACCGATACTGCCAAGGTAAGGCAAAAAGCGCCCAAACGTGAGTTTAGAGGGGTATGGATTGCTACGGTAATGAACATAGACTGGCCAAGCGCCGTTAGTCTTACCGCTGATAAACAGAAAGAACAACTGATTCGCATACTTGATTTTCACCAGCAAAGCAATATGAACGCGGTGATGTTCCAGGTGCGCCCTGCAGCCGATGCTTTTTATGCTAAAAGCCGCGAACCATGGTCGCGCTGGTTAAACGGCAAACAAGGGCAAGCGCCAAATCCATTTTACGATCCTTTAGAATTTGCCATTACAGAAGCGCACAAACGCGGCATGGAGCTGCATGCCTGGGTTAACCCCTACCGCGCCACTGCCGATGCTAATTATACCAACATAGCGCCAAATCACCCTACCAAAACACACCCGGAATGGTTCTTTATTTATGGCGGACAAAAACTTTTTAACCCCGGATTGCCAGAGGTGCGCGAATATATTGTACAGGTGATATTGGATATTGTAAAAAATTACGATGTAGATGGCATACACATGGACGATTATTTTTATCCATACCTAATAGCCGGACAAACCATACACGATAGTGATAGCTTTAAACAATACGGCGCTGATTTTACAGATGTTAGAGCCTGGAGACGCGACAACGTAGATAAGCTGATTAAAATGGTTGGTGATAGCATCCACAAATACAAACCCAATTTAAAATGGGGGATTAGTCCACGCGGTATTTGGCGTAATAAAGATGAGGATGTAGAAGGATCTGACACACACGGTGGGCCATCTTATTCTGAAAACTACGCCGATACCCGTAAATGGATTCGCGAGGGTTGGATAGATTATATTAATCCACAGGTATATTGGCAAATTGGCAACCGTGCCGCTGCTTTTGATAAACTGGTTGATTGGTGGGGTAGCAATGCCAATGGCCACCATGTGTACATAGGCCAGGCCCCTTACCGCATGGCCGAAGCACATTCGCCGGCGTTTAAAAACCCTAGAGAACTGCCTAACCAGGTAAGATATGTAAGAAGTAATCCGCGCGTACAGGGTAGTGTGTATTTTAGCTCTAATTCACTAACCAGTAATTTCCTTGGCTTTACAGATACGCTTCGCCGCGATCTGTATAAATATCAGGCCTTACCGCCAACTATGCTATGGCGCGATTCGATAGCCCCAAATGCACCGCAACAACTTGCCGCGGTAAGTGGCCCGAAAGGTATTTTATTAACCTGGCAGGCCCCGCCACCAGCAAAAGACCTGGAGCCAACATATGGTTATGTGGTATACCGTTTTAACAGCGACGAAAAAATAGATATTGACGATGCTGCACACATCCTGTTGATCAAATATAATACAGAGCCATCACTACTGGATAATACCGCCGAAAAGGGCAAAAAATATATCTACGTAGTAACGGCTATTGATAAGATCAAGAACGAGAGCGAGCACTCCGAACCCTACAGTATAACGGTACCGCTGCTTTAGCTATTCATTACAGCACCGCCGTTAATATCAAAGGTTTGCCCGGTTACCGAACGCTGGTTAACCAAATAATATATCATATCAGCTATCTCTTCGGGCTGGCTCATCCGGCGTAGGGGTACGTTTTGCATGGCTATTTCGTAAAACTCGTCTTTGGTAATGCCGATATTCTCGGCAATGCTCTGCAATCCGCTTTGCGCCATATCGGTATCTACCCAGCCCGGGCAAATGGCGTTAACCAAAATATTTTCTTTAGCAAACTGGGCAGACCATGAGCGCATTAAGCCTAGTAACCCAGCTTTAGAAGCGCAATACGCTGGATAATCGGGAACTCCTAATCTTGCCAGTACAGATGAAGTAATTACGATATGCCGCTCTCCTTCCGCAGCGCGCAGATTGGGCAAAAAGGTATTTACAAAATTATAGGTGCCGGTAAGGTTAGTATCGATTATAGCATCCCAGCGGTCGTCATCGCCCCAGTAGTTCTCGCCGCCGATGCCCGAGTTGGCGACGAGCGCGTTAATGGGAAGATTTCCTAATTGAGCCGCTGCCCCTGCCAGGCTCGCTTTGTCACGAATATCAGCAACTAAAATCTGGTGATTAGTACCCTCCAGCGTGGTCAGCGTTTGCAATAGTTTATCGAGGCTACGGCCCAGCAGTACGCATTGGTTACCCGCCGAGGCTATCTTTTGAGCAATTGCGCGGCCAATACCACTGCCCGCACCGCTGATGATGTATGTTTTAGACATAAGCGAAGGTGGGAAAAAGAGAAATGAGAAACAAGAAGCGAGATATAAGAAACAAATCCGTTTTTGCTATCGTGCTGCCGCAATGCTCTAGGGCGTTGTAAACGCCCAACCGTGTTAAGCACGCGTTGCAAACGCGCGCAAGAGTGGTAAGCCCCTGCGGCAATGAGCAGACTGATGTGAATGACAATACTGCACAATCATCACTGGTAAATGCGTCAGTTAAAGCAGTTTCTTCGCAGGTCGGGAATTGCTTCATATCTCGAAATGACGTGCGGGAGGGCTCCGATCTTGTTTCTTGTCTCTCGGTTCTTGTTTCTCTCCTAAACCCGTCTGTCAATAAACTTAACCGCTTTCCTAACCGTTTCCGGGAACTGCATTTTCTGGATCTCTTCGGCAATAATATATTTAATATGCGGACTAACCCGTAACCTAGCTTGTAAATAGGCACGAATCTGGTGGTCACACTCTTCGCTAATTACAGACGGCACAATGTGTAATAGCACTTCATCCAAACCAACTTCGTTAGGGTAAACTTCTACCACGTAATCTATGATCTCTTCACGCTCGTTCAACAAGTCGAAAAGTGCGGGTGGGTATAGTGTGGTGCCTTTAAACTTAATCATCTGCTTTTTACGACCAAGTATCGGCGACAGTCGCCAGCTTGACCGGCCACAAGCACAGGGCTCATCAAAATACATGCAAATATCGCCGGTTTTGTAGCGTAGTAAAGGCATGCCTTCTACACCAAGGGTGGTAATGGTTAACTCGCCGGCGGTATATGGGCCGACTGGCTTTTCGTCATCATCCAAAATTTCGGCAATCATCAAATCGGGCTGATAATGGCCGCCATGGCCCTCACGGCATTCGGTAAAAGCTGTTTGCATTTCGGTTGAGGCATAGGTAGAGTATAGGTCGATTTGCCAGGAGTCGGTGATCTTTTTCCCTAAAATATTTAATGAGAAATCTGTGTTGCGAATATTTTCACCTATACAAATCGCCTTTTTTACCGACGATGCGTTAACATCAATATTATTTTCGTTAGCGTACTTAATCAGCTTTAAAATAAATGAGGGCACAGCCACGATAGCAGTTGGCTTTAATCGCTTAATGGTTTCCCATTGTAAAGATGGCACGCCCGGACCTAAACGGATAGCACCCGCACCTAACTTACGTAAGCCTAAGTAATAGGCCATACCTGCCATAAACTGCCTGTCGAGCGTAAGCATTAGCTGAAATAGGTCATCTTTAGTTCCCTCCGCACTTACAAAAGAGTTGTACTCGTTTAGCGCAAGGCGATCCAAATCCTTATCGGTAAGAGCAACCGTTACTGGGCCCCCCAAGGTTCCCGAGGTTGATGTGTATTCGATCACTTTTTCGGCAGGCACGCATAAAAAATCTTGGTTACGTTGCTGCAGGTCTTCTTTGGTGGTAGTAGGTATGCGCACCAGGTCAGCAACTGTTTTTATTTCGCTGATGTCTATCTGATGCTTTGCAAATAGCTCACTATAAAATGGTGAATGCTGCGAAAGATATGTTAATAGCTCGCTTAACTTTTGTTCCTGTTCCAGGGTGGCCTGATCTGCCTGCTGTTCTATCATTCTATTTTTCTATAATTACCACTGCCGATGCCATTGCCTTTACATGCGTAAGCGATACCAAAATATTGGTGATACGCATTGGGGCCAATGTATCCGCAGTTTCGCCCAGCAAAAATAGCTCGGGCTTTCCATCCTCATTATTAATTATCTCAATCTCATTAAAAGCGGTACCGGCTAGCCACCCGGTACCTAAGGCTTTAAAAAAGGCTTCCTTAGCAGCAAAACGGGCTGCATAATGTTCGTACTTATTAGTTTTAGATTCGCAGTAAACAATTTCAGCAACCGAAAATATCAACTCCCTAAATTCGCCATCTTTCTCTATCCCAGCCGAAATCCGGGCTACCTCAACCAAATCTGTCCCTAACCCTGCAATCATTTTTTATTATCTTGCATCTTCAAAATTCAAATGTAGTAAAAAAGCTAAAAGCCTTATTATTGGCTAATGTCATAACAACTGCATAGCTAATTTGTAACGTATATTGTGTACTACAAGCTTAATATGTTTTTAAAAAGATTTTTACCTGGCGCTGCCATCCTGTTTTTCTGCCTCAATGCTGATGCGCAATTGCAGCGCAGATACAAGGATATGGTATTTAAGGAAGTTACTATAGATCAGGATATCAGCTATTCAATCGGCAAGGATAAGAAAGCACATTTGGCTGATGTTTACCAACCGCACGATGATAATTTAAAAAAGCGACCGCTCATTATCTGGATGCACGGCGGTGGCTTTTTATTTGGATCAAAAGATGCTAAGGGGATTAAACTTTGGAGTAAAACATTTGCCCAGCGCGGTTACGTATGTGCCGCCATTAACTATAGCCTCAGCAAAAAAAGCCCCATTTTTGGCTTCAGCAACAGCGATTTACAGAAGAGCGCTTATAACGCTATTCAAGATTTAAAACAGGCCATCGTTTATTTTAAAGCCAATGCCGATAAATACGGCATCGACACCAATAAAATTATTTTGGGCGGTAACTCTGCCGGCGGCATTATGGCTTTGCAGACGGCCTATACTAATAACGAGCAACTGGCCGAACAATTGGGTATCCCCAAAACCGACACCGATACCAACCCTACCGAATATGTAAAAATTGCAGCCATAATTAACTTCTGGGGAGCAATTTTTGATTTGCATTGGCTTAAAAATGTAAGCGTGCCCATTGTAAGTGTTTATGGCAGTACCGATGGTATTATTAACCCAGATCATAAAGGGTCATCAACCTATGGCGCTTTAGCCATACAACGTAAAGCCGATGAGTTAAAAATCCCTAACGCGGCCAAGGTATTTGAAGGATACTCGCACGAACTGGAGAAACATTTTAACCCTATATTTTCTGCCGATAAAGATACCGAAGAGCGCTGGGAGCAGGCCGGCCAATTTGCTGCCGACTTTTTGTACGACCAGATATTTAAAGAAGTACCCAAACCCGTTAAAATTGGATCGACCCTGGATTACAGAACAATGGGATTAGGTGGCGACACTAAAACAGCGAAGAAAAAGGCATCCCCCACCAAGCCGAAACCGCAACCTGCTACCGCAGATACAAGCGGCACCTCATTAAACTACAAAACGATGTGGAGTGGCACGGAAGGCCCAAAACCAGCCAAAAGTAAAAGTAATCGATAGTATACGGACGAAGTACAAAAAATTAAGGAATTTAGAACACGCATTAGTTTTATCCTTTTTCTATCATGTCCCCCATCCTTCAAGTATTTATCTGCTAAATCAAAACTAAACTGGCCTGATAATGTTATATTACTCAATAACATTTAGTACCGATAATGAAGTTTAGTAAAATAATTATAGCAGCAGCATTAACAGCACTAACCTTTGAGGTTGCAGAAGCCGCACCTTTAAAAGAAGCAATCGTGCGTACATCGGTAGCGTTTCAACTACCTCCGCCGCCGCCACGCCCGCCATTGCCAAGGTTTCACCGCCGTTATGCAAGGCATCATTACAGAACGCGCCACCATAGTACATTCCGCATACACTTGCCACCGCCGCCGCCTCATCCGCCCCGTCCACGCTTGTAAAAGATAATTGTGATCTATTTTTTTCTGACGCAGTGCCGGTTTATTTGGCGCTGCGTTTTTTGTTTAAGCACTACCTCAACGCTTTTAAGTGAGAAGATTTTTATACAGTTTATGATCAAAAATGACTTTCTGCATTTCAACAGATACTTGTAATTTAGCCGTGCATGTCAATACGTAACAAAATATACTTTGCGTCAGATTTTCATTTGGGCGCGGGCAGCTATACCACGCATCGCGAAAAAGAACAAAAACTTGTGAGCTGGCTCGACATGATTAAGGCCGATGCCGCCGAATTATACCTGATAGGTGATATATTCGATTTTTGGTTCGAATATAAAACTGTTGTTCCGCGCGGTTATATCCGCTTTTTGGGCAAACTGGCAGAATTGGTTGATCTGGGTATTAAACTTACGCTGTTTAAAGGTAACCATGATATGTGGATGTTTGGTTACTTTGAAAAAGAGCTGGGCGCAACCATTATAAGCAACGAACTGGTATTTGAACGCAATGGTAAAAAATTCTACCTGCACCACGGCGATGGCCTGGGCCCGGGTGACGCCAAATATAAATTCCTGAAAAAGATTTTCCGCAGTCGTATTTGCCAGTGGTTGTTTGAACGCGTGCACCCTAATTTTGGCGTGGGTATAGCTAATGCATGGTCGCAGCACAGCCGCGCAACCGGCGACAATGATAAGCAACGTAGAATTGATGAGCAAGAATGGTTACTTGTTTACAGCAAAGAAGTATTGCAAAACGAATTTTATGATTACCTGATATTTGGCCACCGCCACTTGGCTATGGACGTTAAATTGACCGAAAACAGCCGTTATATTAACCTTGGCGAATGGGTAAAAGCATGCACCTATGCCGTGTTTGATGGCACTGATATTCAACTTCATACCTATACACAGCCCATTCCTCAATAATTTTACTTCTGGCTTACCGGATGATACCATGCATCAGTTTAATATCTAAGCTAAAAGCCGTACTTTTGCAAATCATTTGGCAAACACTGTCCAGATAGATCCATAATAATATGTTAGAGAAATTAGAAGCGATAAAACAGCGTTGGCAAACAGTTGAAGGCGAGCTAAGCAGCCCCGACGCAATGAGCGACATGAAACGTTTTGCACAGCTGAGCAAAGAATATAAAGACCTTACCAGTATTGTAGAAGAATACAACGTCTACAAAAACATCATGAGCAACATTGATGCTAACAAAGAAATTTTAGCTACCGAGAAAGATGAAGAATTTCGCGAGATGGCTAAAGCTGAGTTAGATGAGCTTTTGGTACAACGCGATGAGCGCGAAGAATTTATTCGCCTGATGCTGATCCCTAAAGATCCTGAAGATGCCAAACATGCCATCGTCGAGATCCGCGGTGGTACCGGTGGTGATGAAGCTGCCCTTTTTGCCGGCGACCTTTACCGCATGTACATGCGCTATTGCGAACGCCGAGGATGGAAAACAGAGCTTGTAGACTACACAGAAGGTACTTCTGGCGGTTATAAAGAGGTTGTATTGAACGTAGTGGCAGATGATGCTTACGGTACTTTAAAATACGAATCTGGCGTACACCGCGTGCAACGTGTACCTGATACCGAAACACAAGGCCGTGTACATACCTCTGCAGCAACCGTAGTGGTATTGCCAGAGGTTGATGAGTTTGATATCGACCTGCAGGTAAGCGATATCCGAAAAGACTTGTTCTGTGCTTCTGGCCCAGGCGGTCAGTCGGTTAACACCACTTATTCGGCGGTGCGTTTAACCCACATCCCAAGTGGTATTGTGGCTCAATGCCAGGATCAGAAATCACAATTAAAGAACTACGATAAGGCCTTACAGGTATTACGTTCGCGTGTTTACGAGATGGAATTGCAGAAACATTTGGAAGAAGTTTCTAAAAAACGTAAAACCATGGTATCAACCGGCGACCGTTCTGCTAAAGTTCGTACCTATAATTATCCGCAAGGCCGTGTAACCGAACACCGTATCGGCCTAACTATTTATAACCTTCCAAACGTTATGAATGGTGATTTACAAGAGATTATGGAATCGTTACAGTTTGCAGAAAACGCAGAAAAACTAAAAGAAGGCACTATAGCCTAATTTTTTTTCAAATATTTTTTGGGATTGCAAATCAAATTCCTATCTTTGCAATCCCAAACGGGAGGAGTGGTAGTTCAGCTGGTTAGAATGCCTGCCTGTCACGCAGGAGGTCGCGGGTTCGAGTCCCGTCCATTCCGCTAAAAAGTCTTACTGAAAAGTGAGACTTTTTGCATTTATGGCCTTACTAAAAATCAACCGTATCATAGCCTCCGATTTCGTAATGCTACCATCCCTCTAATCGTTTAAATTATTTTCTATATAAAAGACTGATAATCTTAGCGTTCATCATCATATTTATTAAACACTCACTTTTTTGTCCATTTTCTGCGCCTAAAGGCCATTAAATTCAATCCAATTCCTATATTTGCAGTCCCAACGGGAGGAGTGGTAGTTCAGCTGGTTAGAATGCCTGCCTGTCACGCAGGAGGTCGCGGGTTCGAGTCCCGTCCATTCCGCTTTTTCAATATCAAAAACAGTAAAAACCCCTCAGATGACATCATCTGAGGGGTTTTTCATTTTCAGGGCATACCAAATTATTCAGCTTTTTCCATATTATATGCGAATAATTCGGGAGTCATGTCAGGTCTGCTTAAAGAACTCCCGAATTGCATCGTAATAATTTGACTTACAGCCTGTTCAGCGATTGAACATCTTGATTCCAAGTGATTAATTAATCAAATTTGTTTCACTTTTAATTAATCAAAAGTCATGAGAACTACGATCTCTTTGCTTTTTTCACTGAGAAAGCCTAAAAATTATCAATCAGGGGAGATGCCAGTTTATTTACGCATTACAGTAGACGGCCAACGGACTGAACTTGCTGTCAGTCGAAAATGCGATCCTGAAAGATGGGATGCCGTGAGCGGCCGGGCTACCGGATCAAAAGCGAATTCGAGAACATTGAATGCTTATCTTGATGATATTCAATTTAGAATCTTTGAACTTCATCGCAAAATGTCGGGAGCTGATGAAACTATTACAGCAGAAACGTTAAAAAATCGTTTTATAGGTAAGGAAGAAAAAGCGCGCACAATACTTGCCGTATTTGAAGACCACAATCAAAAAATGAAAAACCTTATCGGGCAAGAATTTGAGAAAAGCACGCTGCAACGTTATGAAACCTGCTTGATGCACACCAAAGATTTTATGCGATTGCAGTACAACATTTCAGATATTCCTGTAACGAAGATCAATTTCGCATTTTTAAATGATTTTGAATATTACCTGCGTAGCATTCGCAAATGCGGAAACAACTCAGCTATAAAGTATATCAAAAATTTGGGGAAGATCGTCCGTATCTGTTTGGGCAATGGTTGGCTTACAGTAGACCCGTACCTGAATTATAAACCAAAGCAAAAGGCCGTACATAGAGAAGTCCTAACTAAAGAGGAATTGGATAGGCTAAGGAAAAAGAAATTCAGTGTAGAGCGTTTAAACACGGTTAGAGACATGTTTGTATTCTGCTGCTACACTGGTCTCGCCTATGTCGATGTACATAAACTAAAACGTTCGGAACTGGTCAAAGGCGTTGATGGCAATTTATGGATCTATACAAGTCGGCAAAAAACGGACACGCTTTCAAGAATACCTGTATTGCCTGAAGCTTTGGCTATTATTTATGCATATGAAGATCACCCGCAATGTGTTGTCAAAGATGCTCTGCTTCCTGTGATGAGCAATCAGAAAATGAATGCTTACCTCAAAGAAATCGCAGATTTGTGTAAAATCAAGAAACCGTTGACCTTTCATATTGCCCGGCACACATTTGCCACAACTGTAACCCTTAACAATGGAGTGCCAATAGAAAGTGTTGCGAAGATGATGGGACATACCAGTATTAAGACTACTCAGATCTATGCCAAAGTAATGGATCATAAGATTAGTGAGGATATGGACAAACTAAAACAGAAGTTGACTATTAACTGATTTTAAGGGCTGCAATTTGCAGCCCTTAAAATGATATTCTTAAGTTAAAAAATAATTAGACCGGAAAAATTAGCATCTTAGACCTATACTTAAACCCTTGCTTGTTTTTTCATGAACTTTAATAATATCAGCGAACTTTGTGAGCTTATTGATAAACACATAGGCAATGACTTTATCCAACGCTTTCAGAAAACATATAAAGAGCTAAAAAGCAATAAGAGATTATTACGGTTGAGACTATTGGGTAATGTCCATGATGATGAACGTTGGGCGATAAATCAGGGCGGGAACACAGAGATTCAATACCACATTTCTTTTGATGATAATAATATCAACTACGGTTTAGGCTTTAGTATGCAATATGTGCCTTTTCAAAGTGATCGGTCGCCTGTAGATCACCTTCGTCCTTTTATCAAGGCTTTCTTTTCTATCGAAAAAGAAATCATGACACTGCTACCCAACTACGATTTTATCCACGGTGAAAGAGGTGATTTGGTCCGGCCTAAGGATAAAAGTTTTGTGTTGCTTGGTGATCGAATTAAGATTAAGAAAAACGATGGAATCTTCACAGTCAGCGAAGAGAGCTTCGCCAGTTTAATCCAAGACTTGAAAAAGCAGTTTCTTCCATATAAAATGATTTATAGTGTAAAAAATGCCAATATCAATACCATGCTTAGAAATACTGAATATAGCGACATCCTCCAAAATGTAAAACCACAGTTGATCCTTCAAGGCGCACCTGGAACTGGCAAGACTTACAAAGCAGAAGAAATCAGTTATCTTATGATCTTTGAGGATGCTATAAGTATGATTAAAGATCAAAGAGAAAAAGATATCCAAAAAATGCACGATTCCGGCCAATATGCCTTTGTGCAGTTCCATCCCGCTTATAGTTACGAAGACTTTATTCGCGGTATCTCCGCTAAGCCGAATGGTGGATTGATGGAATACAAAGCTGTTAATAAAGTTTTCGCGGACTTTGCGGCCATTGCAAATCGAAATCTGATAGATAGCAGAAAGCCCGCAGAGGAAATCAACAAGGAAGAATGGACTTCACAGATGATTGAAAAGTTCTTAGAGTATATAGAAGCTGAGTTGGCGGAAAAGGGCAGGGTAGCTTTAACCGAAGGAGCTGCGATACATAGATTAAACAATAATACTATAAGATATACCGGTGAAAATTGGACGATAGATGGAGGTGTTCCATTTACTGATCTGCAAGAGATGTATTTACATAATGTGCACTCGCTTCAGGACGTTAAACAATTATCTACCTTAACCCTTTCAGCAAAAGGTAATAGTACTTACTGGTTCAGGATGGTGGAATTGTTCCGCGCTTTTTTACAGAAAAAAGACCTTAAACAACCAAAAGAATCTGGAGAACGGGTTAAGTTAAAGCGGTTCGTGTTCGTGATCGATGAAATCAATAGAGCTAATCTGCCGGCAGTTTTAGGAGAGCTAATTTATGCTCTGGAATATCGTGATCGCCCAGTGAAGCCCATTTATGACTTAGAAGAGGGGGAAAATATGATTATTGTCCCCTCTAACCTCTATATAATTGGCACGATGAATACCGCTGACCGTTCTGTGGGACATATCGACTACGCAATTAGGCGAAGGTTTGCATTCAAGGATATTTACGCGGATGAAAATATCATTACTTTCCCACCTGCAAAGGCGTTGTTTAGAGAAATCCGAAAGTTATTTGTTAGGGAAAACGATTTGGCGATAATTTATCTTTCTTCTGAGTACCGAGAAAAAGATCTGATGCTCGGGCATAGTTATTTTATGAGTCAAGATTTAGAGAAATTGCAATTAAAGCTAAATTATGAGATCTTTCCTATACTTGAAGAATACGTCCGTGACGGGATATTGACTGATCTTCCCAAGCACTTTAAAAAAACTTGTGATGACCTCATTGCTAACTAATGGGCCATTGAGTGAGCATGTGGGTTTTCCACATGGTTATGATTTATCTTCTCATTTGGAGGAATATGATCATGGAAGTTGGGCTTCAGTTTATTTCAAAGGAGATCGCGAAAGATGCTGCCTAAATTTCTGGAATGGTCGCGGAGGGATAAAGTTACTGCAGGCATCTTATTATATTGGTACAGATTGGATACAACCCGGAATACTCGCTGCATATGTTCAACCCAAGTTGAATACAGAAACCCGTCAAACGGACTATTATAAAATGCTTTTTGAGGGTTTATCTAATCCAGCGATCGGGCATTTTTTTGAAGAAAGTATAGAAATCAAAACTTTAGAAAAAGAGATAGAGCTTCCTCATAAATTGGATATTTTAACCCCATTGTTGGTAATTCGTTACCTCTATGTGTTAAAAGCGATCGTTTTCAGGGGGCTAAAACGTAGTTATTATCCGGCTGCTAACAACCTCCAAGGGAAAATCAAAGGCAAAATACTTATTGGTAGACAGCTTAAAGAAAATATATTTAAACAGCGCCCTACAAACACATTTTGCGCTTATCATGAATTTGGCTTGGATGGGACTGAAAATAGATTGCTAAAAAAAGCCCTTCTATTGGCTACGCGCTATGTGAATCTTTTTCAACAAAAAGAAAATCGCGCTTCATTCAATGAGTTACTTAGCATAGTCCGACCAGCATTCGCAATGGTTAATGATGACATTGATGTTCGATTAATCAAATCAGTGAAAGTTAATTCTATATACAATGAATATAAGGAGGCATTGCAACTCGCTGACCTAATCTTCAAACGGTATGGATATAATGTAAATCCAACAGAAAGCTTTAAAACAAGTGTAAAAGTACCACCGTTTTGGATCGACATGAGCAAATTGTTTGAACTATATGTTTTCGCTCAACTTCGTAAACAGGAATATTTTAAATTCATACAATTTCAGCCCCAAGGCAATTATGGAAAGCCCGATTTCATCTTATCGTTACCTGGAGAGCAAGCTATTATAGATGCCAAATATAAGCCTTACTATGATGAACGTTATTTAATAGATGACATACGTCAGCTTAGTGGTTATGCGCGGGATGAGAATATCCTTAAAGCGCTGAGTCTCCCTTGTCCGCCAGAAAGAGCAGTAGCGGACTGTATCATTATTTACCCTTCTTTTAAAGACGTAGGAAATAATGGGCTTCATCTTTCCCAAATACGTAAGGAGCCCATTAAACAATTCACTCGTTTTTTTAAGACGGTAGTGGAATTACCTTTAATTGAGAATCAGCCTTAATATTTAAACACGTGGTCGCGGTGCCATTCGAGATTTTCCAATGCCGGTCGATATTGCTGTACCTTTGGCAAGATGAGCTTTTTTCCTTTTAATTGATTTAGACTATAGGTGTGTATGATGTCCTCACTGATATGTTTGGAGGTAACTACAAAATAATTCGAATCGACCGTAATCAATCCACGATCAAAAGCACGATGTAGATTAGGGCACAACGCCAAACCATTGCTAACTTTATCATCATGGGTTACGCTGAACGGTGTAATATGGCAAGCATCAATAAAGTTGTGGCCAAACGTACTTTCCAATCTCATCCCGGTAATGCAACAAGTATTGTTATAAACTTTAGGTATCAATTTTTTAAATAAGCCTCCGCGAACAAATACATCTTCCTCGGTTTCAATTCTGACGGTTTTATACTGTGCTTCCGGTTCATTCAAAACATACTCCTGCAAATCGTGATAATATCCCTTACCTAATCGCTTGTTGTTAAAATACACCTGTTGTTTTTCTGGAAAATATGTGGAGAGCAATGCCAACAATATAGACTGCCGAGCTGTTGGTTCAGCCAGTAATTGAAATAATTCAGGATCGAAATGCCCGTATTCCAAAACCTGGATCAGTATATTGACACTTTTAATATGGGTGTTGATCTGACAACCGGGTTTGGCAATTAATTGCCAAATGGGTTTATTACCTATCTTCTCACTTTGCAGGTAGAAGAATGGCTGTGTGAAATCCGGTTGATGAAGAGTGTTAACCAATAATCGCCAATTCTCCTGGAATATACCAACGAGATCCGTATGGACAGAAACCCGGTTCTCAGTAAGATGGCCGTTGCTGATAAGTTCAAGTAGGGTTATCAGCAAAATGGGCTTGTGTGGTGCCAAGCCATACTTTGTAATCCCACGTTTCAGGTGAGTAAGTTTATGCAGGTAATCGTTTAAGTTCGGCATTCAGTTCCTTACAGCGTATTCAAATATAAAATTTAAAATCAGTTTGCGCCTTTTGATGTGCATAAGGTATCTCCACTATGTGATCAAATGTTAGATAATTGATATTTGAGTACTTAATGAACGCCCAATCCTTATTCAACGCTTAAGCAACAAAAGGCGCTTAGCCGGATCATATGTCAAGGGCGGGCCAACCGCTGAAAGCGGACACAACGGCCCGCTTGTGCACCCTTGACGTTTGATTCCGGCGTGGGCTATCTTCGCGAGTGCGGTGAATTCAGGATTTTTTCTTGCCAAAGTGTTAAATCTTTACGAACATTTGTGTTTTGCTGGCCAAATACTTGCAAATGTCATCAAAAACTAATAACTTTGCTATCGCCAGCATATATGCTGGCGATTTATATCTTTCCACAATAACTTGGATTCAATCAATCTCTATTTTTCTCTGATTTAAATTTGGAAAATATGGATAAAAATCATTAGCTTTGCTATGCAAAGCATATATGCTTTGCATTAGTATCTTAATCCAAATGGGTAGAAAACACTCACTCGATGCTTTCCAAGATACCATCAACGATTTCTTCAATAACGCTGATGCCTGGGCCTTTACAGAATTCCACTTGTATGATATTATTGAGCGAAATCGCTTCGAATGGGGATTGCCCCATGATAAAGGGGTAAAATATATTATTGATTACCTGAAAAAAAGAAAATTACTATTAACCAATTCATTTCGAGATAAAACAAATAAGGAGAAGGAAATTTATTCATGGAAAACCCAGGAAGACTTCACTGTAATTTCAGGCCTGAAATCTGATTCTTTTTTTTGCTACTATTCGGCTTTATACCTGCATGGTTTAACGCAGCAAATTCCTAAAACATTTTATCTCAATGCTGAACATACGTCAGATTCATCCGGTCGCTCAGACGACCCGAACATAACCCAAGAGGCAATAGACAAAGCATTTGCCAATGAGCAGAGAAAGAGCTCTATATCCTATAGTCTTAATGAAAAAAAAATCATTATTACCAACGGGAAAAGAACAGGAAAACTAGGTGTCATTAAAAACTATAATGATCACCAGCATTTCCATTACACCGATGTGGAAAGAACACTGATCGATTGTGCAGTCAGGCCAGTCTATGCCGGCGGTGTGTTTGAAGTATTAGAAGCTTTCAAACTGGGAATGGAACAGTTGGATGTAAAAAAAATGGCGTCGTATTTAGATCAGATCGATTACATATATCCTTACGACCAGGTGATCGGCTTTTATCTGGAAAAGGCGGGTTACGATGAAAGCACACTTAAACTTTTCGATAAGAAAAAAGAGTTTAATTTTTACCTCACCTATAATATCCGCAACAAAAATTTTTCCGACCGTTGGAAACTATTTTATCCAAAAGGTTTCTAAACAAGCCGGTAGGCTATTTCTTGTACAAAAGAAAAATAATAATCAAAATCCTTTAGATCTTCCTTTTGATTTATGGTATCTACAACGCTGGGCCAACTCTGGCGATGCAGTTCATATTGCTCGCTTAATTGCGTGAGGTAGGCTAATGGAACACGTTTAGCGTCGAAAATAAGCTTGCATAAATCTTTATTGCCTGCTGCCGATAAATCAAGTGTAAACGACTTTACCAAGTTATGAATATCATAAAAATCTCTGCCTCTCGCTTTTGGTGTCATGCTATAAACAACATTGCGGTATTCCGGATTTTGTTGGCAAAGTGCCCGGAATTTTTCCAAAGCAATCATTTCAGGGGAGTAAACGTAAATTACGGTACCTTCTAAATCTTTTGCCCGTTTATCAGCGACATATTCATATTTGCTGATATCAACCTCAAACTTGGTTGAATTGTTACCGCTAACCGGAATCGCATTTCTCCTTACGGCCTCGATTTCTCCATTCAGGGATTGATATTTATCCAATTGTATAACCTTAAAATCCAGGCAATAACCACCCCAAAATGATTTAACAGCGTCATTTACTCTATGTGGACGTTCGTTGAAATTAACATCAAATACGTGTAACCCTTCTTTATTGAATTCTGAATTTAAGAGAGCCGCCGATTGGTTTTTAACTCTAATCCTTTCCTCCGGGCTAAAATCTTTTTCCATGGAAAAATCAATGTCAACACTGCCACGATTGGAAAGATCATAAGCAATATCAATGGCGTTACCTCCTTTTAGAACCAATAAAGCCATTAATATATCATCAGACATTAATGACACGATGGTCATTCGCTTAATTTTTTCTAATAAATCCATAGATATTGTCGCTACGCTTATGATGGCATAAAGATAAAGTTTCAACTCATTCTATTTTGAGCTTTCATATATATAAACATTGGCTAAATAATCTTAATTCGCGATTTGCGAATTAAGATTATTTAGCCAGTAGAAATTTATTACGCTTTTTCATTTTTTAGAATCAGCGAAATCCCTACTGTTTACCGGCGCTAATTCATGGCCGAACAAACGTAACACCTGGTTTACTTTCTCCAGACTCAAATTCACTTTTCCCTGCTCGATCTTTCTAATTACGGTAAGAGCAACGCCCGATTTATTGGCTAACTCTTTCTGGGTAATGCCTATATATCGACGCTTCTCTTTTACAAAGTCGGCTAAAGTTCTCATGAATTATATGCAATTGCATATACAAAGGCAAAATCAGACATAATTATATGTAATTGCATATAATGAAACCGTCTCAGATATCAATCTCATGAAAATAAGTCATGGTATCGAGTACGTCGATGAACGTTGATGACTTATCTGTTTGCTGTACAAATTCCGGCTTAGGAATTACCGTATGACCAACAATTTGGTGATAACCGTCCAGCATATCTGCGATCAACTCTTTCCGGTCTGCCCAGGTGATACCTCCGTGACCTTCGCCACCACGGCTGCTACCTGCCTGGTGAAGTATCCATCGTTGTGACGTGTTTTCGGCCTTATTGACTAAGTCTGCAACTGTGTCGTGTTCATCCGCTATTTGCTGAATTAACCGAAGGTCTTTAAAATCATTGTACCACTTGTTGGTGATACCCGCATGGGATATGATATAATTTCCCCGTTGGTAAGCAACCTTGAAGAGATCACGGTTTTCGGCAAACAACAAACTCAGCGAACGTTGCATACCAGGACGGAAGCCCGAACAAAGGTAATGTGGGTAATGAAGGTATTGAACATCATGATTACCGAGCAGTAATTCGACCTTTTCAAAGTTTTGGCGTTTAAGTTCAATAACGTTTTGCAGATTTTGATAAATGAACCTGTCCGGTAATGTCCAGTGATCGACGTAATCACCTACAAAAACCACTTTATCATAACTACTAACATCCACTTCCTCCCAGATATCTTTACCATGCAGGTCTCCTATAATGACGTGTTTCATTTTGTAAAAGTAAAAGGTTCAACAAAAGATGGTGATGTACCATCGATAAAAAGCACTACGCACTTTTTGCAGTTTGATTAATCATTGATTTGAATTTAATTGGTAATAAATAATAATTGGGCCAGACAGCTATTCTAAATCCTTATCCAAAGTCATCAGCTAAATAAAGCGGCTGACCTTTATACAACTTTTTGAGCTTCCGCATATCTCGACTGACTTTGGTATCCGTTACCCTGGCATAAATTTGCGTAGACCGGATATTCTTATGCCCTAGCATTTGACCAACCGTTTCAATGGGAACGCCATTTGTCAAGGTGACCGTAGTCGCAAACGTATGCCTGGCACAATGAAAAGTCAGGTATTTACTCCAACCCAGCGCCTTGGTGATCTCCTTTAAGTAAGCATTAGCCTTTTGATTGCTCATTTTTGGTAAAATGAAATCTTCATCCAGTATCCGGGGATAATCCTTATAGTGATCAATTAATTTTAAGGCTGGGCTTAAAAGCGGGACACGTACCCTGTTATTGTTCTTTACCCGATGCGTTTGTATCCAAATACCACCGTCTTCCCCTTTGACAATATCCGCCGTGGTTAACTTTGCCGTATCAGCATACGATAGACCGGTATAACAGCTAAACAAAAACAGATCTCTTGCAATATGCAAACGCTTGCGGGATAATCTTTTCTCCGCTAGTTGCTGAAGTTCATCGCTGGTCAGGTACTCCCGGAATACCTCTACTGTTTTGGCACGATAAGCAATAAAAGGATCATGCTTGGCCCAGCCAACCTCTATTGCGATCTTGATCATCGTCCGCAATTTTTTAACAATTTGTATAGCGGTATTGATCTTCACACCATAATCGGCTTTAAGGTAATAGTCAAAATCTTTCACAAAACGATAGTCGATCTTGTCCAGCCGAATATCATCAGTTTGAGTGCGTAGTAGGATGAAGCTTTTCAATATTCGGAATGCCGCTTTATACTTTTGCAGCGTACCGGCTGTATAATCCTTCCCTATCAATCCGGCAATCTGGTTTGTGTGATACGTCCAGATATCGGAGAGCATCTTCGGCGGGTCCAATTCTTCACCCTGCATCAATTTGCGTATATGCAGTGGCTCAAACTGTTTACCGCTGGCATAAAGTTCCTGCCGACTTAAATGCGCCCTTCCCTCCAAGGTATCCAGCCATGAGTTCAAGGAACGCGCATTTTGACTATTCCCTTTTATTCTGCCGCTTTTAGTATCCCATTCTTCCCGTAGACACTGCCGTTGTGTAGACCAATCATCCCGTTTACCATTGACCGTAATTCGTATATAAATATAATAGTGGGACTTACTCTTGTTTTTTGCCCCCTTTAAATAGAATAGCACCTTGAACGACTGCGGCTCCGCTGGACTTAAACTTTCTTTTTCGGGCTTTTTTTTTCAGGCCCGTTTAACAATTTTTCAATCTCTTCGGCTTTATAAAAGTAGATTTTTCCTATCTTCCGGGCATTCAATGTACCTGTTACACGAAGATTTAGTAATGTTCCGGTAGAGATTTTCAACATCGTTCGTACATCTTTACTACGTAGCCATTTTTGTTGCTGTAAAGTCTGCACATCTTTAAACGCTCTTAAAAATTCAAATAATTCAGTCTTGAATTTTTCCAGGTCCTTTTTTGTAAGTAATTCGTCAGGACTCATTTAATCGCTTTTTAAAACAGTCCGGCTCAGGTATTGGCAGTAACTATGCACATCATTGGTAAACTCAAGGATCGCTTCATAAAATAAAAGCATATTTGTTATCTCTTCCTGCTGCACGTATTCTGCGGAATTGAACACCCAGCCCCGGTATAACTCCCAAATAATACGCTTTACTTCTTCATGCGGATTATTCACAAAAAAATGCCTCATGCCTAACTGCAAGTCCCGAACCTGATTTGGCGACAATTCTTCAAATAAGGCGTCATTATTAATTTCCATAATAATTTGGTTTAATCATCTGATCAGTAACTAATTTAAAACTATAGGGGATGGTCTTTTTAGACATAGGGTCGTTAAATGATACTGTGTAACAGGAACTAAGCTTCGCAAGGAAGGTATCGTGAAATTCTACAAAATGCTCTTTTAATATGGTCAATCTCCTGTTATTGGATAGCATCCACATCAGCAGTTCATCATCCTGAACCGATGCCATGAGATAACACAGTTCTGTAATTTCGTCAAATACAAAAAGATGGGGTTTATAGTCAAACTTTAAAGAGCTGCCATTTACAGCAACTACCGCTGTTAATGAAAAATGATCCTGGTGGAATTTTAACAAAAAGCTTAATTCAGGCCTTTCCAAACTGTATTTACATTCCCGCATATCAATTTTTCGGGGTCTGTCTTTTAGATACTTTAACCAGTACGTATAGTAGCGGTAATTATATTTTTCGTTTAAGAGCAAAGGGAGTGCCTGTTGCCACAAGGTTAACATCGCCTGCTTGGCTTCTAGAATTTCTTGCTTTTTCTCCTCACCGGACGAGCTGTATTGCTGTCTGGCTATGTCATGTTGCTGAAAGCTGATATCGTTAAGCTGTTGTTGATTCGGTGTATAAGTCATATTGGTAAATGGCTTGTCCCGCCTGCCAAATTGCTTGAAGCTTACCAATTCCTTATTGTTCTTACTGGTGATACCTAAACAAGACATTAGAACAGGCAAATGCGAATTGGATTGATTACCCAAATTGTAAGCTAAACAATAGGCTACAGCTTCTTTGCCGCCTAAAATCGCGTTTACAACTCCGGAAGACTCGTTTATTGAAAGATGTTTATCCCCGTTAAACCCGATGGTTGATTTAAAGATATTGCCGTATTGAGGTTTAACTTTTATTGAAATCCAGTCTTTATGCACATCGGTAATTAAAAACTTGTCCCTGATGCGATCATCCGCGCTGATTCCCGGCCAATAAAACCTATCCAACTCTAAATAGTGTTGCCATGCTATACTGTACAATCCCATATAAGCATGATAACAAAGTTTACCCTCCGGCATACCACAAGTACAGGCCACATCTAATTCAGTTAAACCTACATGCAGGAAAAGCATGTTTTCTGAGTTGTCGGACGTTTTTACTTCAACCGAAACCAGTCCGTTTTTAAAAGCCTTGTATTCGGTATGGATGCCCATATATGCTCGTCTGCCTTTAGGTTCCGGGAAATGTCTTGCAAGCATTTCTCGTGTAATCCTTTGGCCGGGTTGATCAAATGATATGGTATAAAAAAAAGTATCAGGTGGCAGGATAGTTGCCAATTTTATCTTTTTTGCCATGATAAATAGCTTAGAAACACGTTTATATATTCGATTATTTGAATAGGTATTCAGGGTAAATGGGCAGACTCTCTTCTATTTCCCTACCAGCTTCTTCCGCTTGCTGGCGGTACTCTGCTAATTTTGCATGACAAAGCCTTTTGATGAGTTCGCAAAATTCCAACACCCGCGTACAAAGATCCTCGGCATCGCTGTCGGAAACCTGGTAGTCGTCTTTGTATCTTGCATCAGAATAGCTTTTAACCAGTATTTGAAAAAGTCGTTTATCCTCCTCGGTTCTTCTGGGAAATAATTCAATTTGTCCATCAGAAAAGCATTTGCACAAATTCAATAGCCGCCCGAGATTGTGCATGTCGGAACGGTAGGCCATATAAACCCTGATCACAGCAATACACGCCTGTTCAACACTCTGGTGTAACTCAAACAGGCAATTGTTGTACATGCTATTATCGTGAGAAGTGCTTGCTGATTCCTGAAAGCCCCAAGCCATTCCAAACCGGTGATAAAAGTGTTTTTGCGCCTTGGTAAAGGTGGTAGCGGGGTTGAGATTAGGATACTCTATATTTAACCGTAAACCACTTGCAGAATAAAGTTGCATTCCATCGCGGCAAACCAAAGCGAAGAAACGGCTGCCCTGAGCTATGGCATTGGTAACGGTTTCCATGCCATGTACAACTATTGTAATTGTGCCTTTTTCGAAAATGGTATTTACATAGTCCTGCACCTCATGCTCAATGCGGGTGATCTCCGTCGTAATCATAAGCAGAAAGTAATGAGTATCGCTTTGATGAATACCTCCGGCGAAGCAACTGGTTGTTGTTTTAGTATCATTTAGACAACTAAAACAAATGATAAATTCTGTTTTGTATTTGCTAACTAATGAAGTAATAACTTCTTCGAGTTCCCTGCATTGGGAAACTGTTAGGTTGACAGTCTTTCTTTCCATACAGTTACTTATTTTCGCAGTTAAGCTTGTCTATCAATTCTATTAACTCCTCCTTGCTTTTTACAAGGCGTTCGGCTAACTCTTTTGTCAAAGGATTATCTTTATCATCGTTAACCACAACATGTGCGGTAAAATCACTTAGCTCCGCTTCCTCTGGCTTAGGATTCGATGGGTTAAAAATATTCCCATTGCAGTTATGCCTATTATCTATATGATAGCGGTTATCATGGATGTGATAAATATTGATGTTGTTGATGATTACTTTCATAGTGGATGCGCTTTACTTATAATCAAATTTCGGCTGATTAGGCTGTCTACCGAAGTCAATCAGTTACTGTTTTACCCGTCAAGACGACTATTTTAGTCGTGATATATTATTTATCTTTACGAATTATAAACTTTGTATATTTGGTATCATGACTGCATCTGAAAAACCATTAAACCAACACATCGGCCGAAAAATTAGCCGCATTCGTGACCTGAGAGGTATCAAACAAGAAGATTTAGCAACGCAATTGGGCGTAAGTCAGAAAACGGTTTCTCGTATAGAGCAAAGTGAAGATATTGAAGTGGATGTTTTAGAAAATGTAGCGAAGATTTTAGGGGTTACATCTGATGCGATTAAAAGTTTTTCTGAAGAAGCTGTGATTAATTATTTTAATACTTTTAATGATAGCAGCGTCAATAATGGTGCTGTCAATTATAACAACTCCCATTGTACATTTAACCCAATAGATAAATTGGTGGAGGTTTTTGAGGAAAATAAAAAGCTTTACGAACGCCTGCTACAGGCTGAAAAAGAAAAGAACGAACTTCTCAAAAACAAATAATGTTTTTACAAAAAACGGGAGGCAGTATTAATGCCGCTCCCGTTTTAATACCAATATAGGCATCTCATTTGCCTGACTTCGCTTTCTCCAAATTATCCTTTGCAGCCTTCTGTTTCTTATCTGCTTGATCCGCCTGGGCTTGAGCTGCCTTAATTGCCTCCTGCTTTTCCATCTCTTTTTCTGCCTGCTGGTTTAAGCTCGCCGGGTCGTCCACTAACTTTTTTTCGATGGTTTTGGATACTTCAGGATACAGCGCCCTGACCAACCAGAAATTATAAGCTTCATCGTGCAGCCTGTTATTTTGGTGGTACAGGTATAATGACGTGCCAAAAGATAAGGATGTAACCACAAAACAGACTACGACACCGATGATCAGGCTTTTTGACCAGGCTCCGAAATGGTGGCTGTTTTTTACCCTTATCACTTTAGGCACAGTTGCCACAAGTTCTTTTACCTCGTCGATCTGTTGCTGGATCTTCGCATCATCGTAACGTTTATTAGCTGTTTCAATGCGGGAGGCTATCTGGTCCAATGTTTCCTTATACTGTTGTAAAAAAGTTTTCAAAAACTCCGGCATTTCGGTTTCTACAACACTCATCCTGGCAACAAAGCCCTCGATGAGTTCTTCCATCATCGTTACCTTTTCTTCTAATTCTTCATTTTGCATAACACTTCATTTTAAAGTTCATGTAATTTTAGTTGAATACTACCTGCTTATTCCCCGTGATTGGGACTGTTCAGCTTCATGTTTCTTCCGTTTCCTGCGGGCTATATCGGCATCTCCGATTGGGTCTGGGGCCGCTGCTACAAACTGCGGTTCCAATAGAATTTGCAGCAAGCCCTTACCGCCATCAGGACTATGGCCATATTCAGCCTGTACGCTTTGCCGGATAGCCTCCCGTAACTCGTTGGCCAGCGACGGCTCATTGGCTTGTCTTGCTGCATGGTATTGCTCTACCTGCTGGTTGCGGGTTAAAGTCGCATCTATCTGGGCATAGCTCAAACTGCGGTCAATAGCTGAACCTTTCATCTTGATGTCTCCCTTTTCAAAAGACACTCCTTGCAATTCGTTGGTACCACTGCGGAATTTATAGGCAACCTCGATGCCCTGCTTAGCCAGTTCAATTTCCAGTCCTTTCCAACTGGTTGCCGTTTTCATTGCCGCCTTAATGGCATCATAAAGTTCATACCTGATCTTCTCTTTGCCTTTCAAGGCTTGGCGGTTCACCTGTTCCTTGCCTTCGCCCAAATGGTAGCCATACTTCAGGGTAATTTCCTTACAGGCTTTGACATTCTTAGCAAAATTGTTTTTATCGGAAATCGTCTTGCCATTATTATCAACCCGGTTATAAATCAGGTGCAGGTGAGGGTGATCCCGGTCGCTATGTCGTACCACTATAAATTGCGTATCACGGATACCTACTTTTTCCATGTACTCTTTTGCCCGTTCCACCATGATGTCATCACTCAGTTTGGTTAAATCTTCTTTACTCCAACTGAGCACCAGGTGTCCGACTGCTTTACCCAATTCCGGTCGCATCTTGCGTTGCAGGTTAAAGTCGTGCGCCAGGGTGATGGCGTTTTGCATCCGAACGCCTTCGGCTGCAAGTATCTTAGCCTCCTGCTTGTCCACCACGTAGCGGATACAGCCGCCAAAGCTTCTGCCTGTAATTGGTTTACCCATCATGCCTATTGATTTTAGTTAATAGTTCTTCGATCTGTCTCAGCATAGCCTGGCATTTTAAAGCCAGGGAAAATAGTCCAGCAACATGCGCCAAATGCGTGAGCTGGTTAAGGTTGTTAGCCAGCCCTGCCAGCATCCTGAACCAGCCGCTTTCTTCCGCAGTAAAGCGCGGAAAAACCTTGGCGCTTTTAGCAGCCCTTCGGAACCATTCACTCGGTTTCAGCCCGGCATTTCTCGCCCGGCCTTCAATCAAGATCCTTTCCGTAGGGGTTAACCGTATCATCAAAAGATCGCTCCGCCGGATCGTTTTCTTTGGCCTCCCCGGTGTCCGCCGCTTCGGCAGGTTGTTATTTTCAGATCTTGCTACCATGTGTTCATTCCTTTCTGATTCTTAAAAAGATCGACCAACGGGAGCGAGTTCCGGATCATCCCTTTAGGGTGTATCCGGGTTTTTGTATAGCAAAAACATTAACTCGCTCCACTTTGTCGCTCATGCTCCTCGTGCTACCCTGCTGTTTAGCTGCTGGGTGCATCTGCTGTTCAGTTGTCTGGTTGTGTTGCTGTGCGCAAAGCCCGCAGCCCTGCTTCAATTAATTCTTTCAAGATTATCCGGCCAATAAATAAGGCTCCCTTTTGCCGGGTGAAAAGAGGGTTGGTAACGGATATATCCATACTCATCCAGTTCCCTAATACACTTGTGATAAGTCGCGATGGAAGCGATTTTGGCATAAGCCATTACCGTTTTGCGGGTGATGGCAAAAGGGCTGACAAAACCTTCCCGCTGCCAAAAAATAAATAAAGCGGTGATTAAACTTACATGAGTAGCCAGTACCCGTTTATCTCCTCCCATGCGTTTGACCAGGCCGTTATAGCTTGCTAATTTTTTTGACATAATCATTTTCCGTTACCCTCCAAAACCTTGTTAATGTCATCCAATTTGTAATACATGATGCTGCCAATCTTGGTAAAGCGAAGCGTACCGTTGATGCGCAGGTTCTGTAGGGTGCCGGGTGATATATTCAGCATTTTCCTGACCTCGCTGCTTTTTAGCCATTTCTTGGATTGCCCTTGTCCTGGCTGCATGATCTGTTTAAGTTCATTAAGTAATTCTGTTTTAAATTCCCGTAGATCCTCACGGGTGATTAGTTCCACATTCATCTGTCATCCTCCTTAATCTTTAATGGTTTGTTGCATGGCACCCAGCACCTCACTCTTTTTGAAGTACACCCGTTTATGCAGGCGCAAATAGGGTAAGCCTTTTTTCATCCAGTCCGTAAGCGTTACCAGTGACACGCCGAGTTCGGCGGCAAGCTCCTGCTTGGATAAAAGTTTTTCTGAATCCGGTGGCTGGCTGCCGCCTGTTTTAAAGTGTTGTTGTAGTTCTGCCCTTATTGCATCCCTGATGCATTGGCTAAGGGCTTCGTGGTTAATGATCTGCATAGCATTTGTTTTGGTACAAATGTGTGCTATGTCCTGTAAATTTCTTGACCACGCAAATCTGCATGGTTAAAATGGAGTGGTTTAAGAAAAGTTAAAGACGTTTATAAAGCATTGATTACCAGTTTAATTACATACTGGCAAAACAATCGACTATGTGACTGGCAAAAGAAGAAATCAGCTACGCTTTTTTGCAGGATTGATCGTAAACAGCTTTGATTTCGCAGGAATATCGGCATGTTTATCGCCCGGATCCCGCTTGTCGCTAGGGAAATACCTGCGTATAGTTTCGTGATTGATCTCTTTATCTCCCTCACGGAAATACCTACAGATCATCTTCGTCCAAACACTTTGCGTTTGTGAAAACATGAGTTCTTTCCCTTCAGGGGTTTTGAGTTCCTGCATTTGCAGGTAAAGGTTCAAAACGGTATTGCGGTAGCCTTCTGGAATATTGATATAACCCTCGGTTTCCAGTGCAGTCGCTTTCTTGAGGTCGGCTTTTAACTGGATGTTCTCTTGTTTGACGGCATAGATTTGGGAATCCTGCTGTGCTATTACCGCATCATTAGATTTATGGATGTTCCAACGGTCAAGCGAGATCAGCAGCTCTGTGAATTTTTGTAGTCTTGCTATTTCCCGCTCGTTGCGTAAATGGTTCTTGTCGTAGACATCCTTATTCAATAGCACATTTAGCTGCCTCTCAATAAGTGACCAGATATATTTAAAGAATATTTCTTCCGTACCATCGGGATGATGTGATGAATAGTAAGCCAAGTGGCGCTGGTAAAATTCTTCTATGCGGTCAGCGGGGATGGCAAACACGCGTTTGAAAAAGTGTTTTAAAAACTGTGATCGATCCCATTGCACCGGGTTACCAATATCCAATGTTTCCTTTGAAAAGTCAAAGCGGTCGCGGGGCCTGAAATAGGTGACGCTCATAGATAGTAGATTTACTCAAAAATAAGCGTTTCTAAGGTTGGAAAAAAGGTATAATGGAAGTATATTGTTAGCAACAATCTAGTCAAATTTCGAACGACTTTATAGAAGATTAAAGCGTTACGTGTGAGCAGTGATCGGAACGCCAGTGGTTCATAATTGTGTTTATCGTCCTGATAATAATAGTTGCCTATTGTTGAAAGCGAACCGATTTGCTTCGGTGCCTAAATGCTGGACAATCTTGCTTTGCACTTAGTAATTTTGCGTTAAGTTTGAAAAAACTGTAAATTCCATCACTGTTGAAAAGCCGGTGATGGGTTGTAACTAGGTCAAAATACTGCATATAGATCGAAATAGCAGTTTCTTAAATTCGTGCGCCCACCCATGGATATTTGCCTAACTCTGCTGGAAATTGATCTTTAGTCACTTGAGGTTTGCAAAAAGCTTGGTAGCCGTTTTGCTGTCTGAGCTTTTGACGATTATAAAATACGTTTCCGGCCTAATTTCGCAACTTTTCAAATTTGGGTTCCATGTTTGAGTCCGAGCACGGATACTTCAAATTGCCCCCACACTTAAATTAAAAATCGCGTGGTTTAAGATAATTTCCATCTGTGAAATACCTATTCACAATATAGGCTAATAAGTAGTGTCTCTATCTTTTTTTTCTGGGCCTATAAGGTACGAGATCGTTGGATTCCAATTTGTCCACTTCTTCAAAATCAACTATTATCGGCACTTTCACTTTATTTCTATAAACATTCCCGTCCTGCAAAAGATCGTACATGCTAACCTTTTCTAGATTGTAGGCGCGAAGTTCATCGCCCTGAATATAGGCTTGCATTCCGCTATGTCCTGTCTCGGTCTCCTCTTCAACTAAAAAGCTTTTATGTTTTACTCGAAAAAAAGGTTCACAAATTACCGCAAATCGAATCAGTTCTACTGCCCTTTTGATAAGCTGGTCTTTATCGTTCGGATCTATAGGTTGATGGTTTACTTTGATGACCAGAATATCCGGGCTTTTGGGGTGAAAAACGAGGGTATTAGGGAACATGTCGCTAGCTTCACAACTTTCAGTAAACAAGCGCGCGAAATGTTCCAATTTTTCCAATTCGGACATTTGATAATTATTCCACACGGTTAGATAGTCTTTATATGCTCTTTCCTTCAGCGCATTGCGATTCTCGGGCCGCATAACCCGTTCATAAAATGCGCGTTTGAGTTCATCATCAGTGCCAATGACTTCCGAAACATCTAGGCCAAAGATATTCACAGCGACATCGATGGATTGGGTAAAGTCGATAACTGATATAATCTTGTCGACCAATTGCTCATTGCTCAGTTCCACCTGATCCTTCACAGTAGGGATCGCCGTCCGATCTATATTTCGGAACAGAACACTACCCGGCTTACAGGTCACTCCATGTGAGCCAGCGTGCGCTACAGCATTCCTGATCACCGGGTCATAGCCGATAAAAAGGTCTGCTGAGTGTAATTTGGCGGTTAAATATTCCCATTTATTCCGTTCACTGGCATGAAGGTTGGCTGCGACGAACGTGGTGAATTTTTTATTGATGAGTTGGACGCTGGCCACCAGGATCGATAAATAAGGCTCAAATAAATTTGCAATGAGTTGCAAATAATTATCTGCTAGGCGACGCTGCGTCCTTTCATTCCAAGCACCCTTGCGAAGTTCGGCAAAGTCCTCAAAAACATAGTCTTGTACGACTTGTAATGGCCGGATTGTTAAGGTGTGACCATATAGGATCTCCGTAATAAATCGCTTGTTATCGCAGGAAAACGCTTGATGCATAATCTCCAGAATTTGGGACACATAACTTTCGATCACTTCGGCCGAGGAAATATTTTCTAATGCCTGATTTTCTATCATTGAAAGATCATCTCGTACACCAGATGAGGGAGATGAGAGTATTCTTAAATAGCCTAGCATAAATAAGGTTTTGGACGGTAATTTGTATATTAAACTGCAGATAACGAATGATAAATTGCTTCATTATAATAATTGACTGAATTATCGTCGATCTTATGACGTTTCGATTTAAGGGTATTTTTGTTGAGTTTTATTGCACCAAGGTCTAATAAAACATGGCAGTTAGGGCAAACACAAAGCATATTTTCCGTAACATCAGACCCATTATGTGGGTTACCCAAAGGTCTAATATGGTGAACTTCGGAATAGTACTGACCTGTTTTTATCAGCAATTGGGTCTCACACAATTGGCAGATATCGTTATATAGCTTTTTTAGCTTGCGTACCAAAGTGTAATTACGCAGAATTACCTCGATTTCTCTTTTCCTTCTAATTATTTCTTCAATATCCGGAGAACTAGTTATGCTTTTCTCAAACCATAGTTTTGCTCTTTGGTCTTCAGTAAAAGGTATGTAGCCAGGTATTTTGCTAATTCCCCCTTTGACATGCAGGTCTTTTGCATGCTGCAAATATGGATTCGATAGATACTCTTCCTGGTTGCTAAATATTACATAACCATCTGCGTCGAATAATATCCCCGGGAATAATTTTAGATGATGATACCAAAGCCCGTCTTCCCGGTAGAGGGAATGCGACGCAGCCAGACCAGTGTGTTTAATGATTTGCTTGGCGTTCATTGAGGCCTTTCTGGATTAACTTTCTTTTGTTTGGTTTCAACGGCGCTGAGTTCAATTGGAACCGCATTTCTTTCTACGGCTTCGTTAAAGTATCTGTTCATCCAAAGAACCTCTGTCCGTTTTGAAGTTTCACCATTTGACCCTTTAGTTGAAGTTTCAATGGATCGCCTCGTCCATCCGCGTTCAACGGTTAATTCCCGGTCATAAAGATTATTATCGTAGCCACTTATGAAAACCATACACCTCGCCCGATTAGCCAAATCGAGCATAGCCAAATGAAACTCTTCGTTGTTAGCATCGTTGGTATAGCCATTAGTACGATTGCCCAGGTAAGGCGGATCAAGGTAAAGCAGCGTGGCGGGCCGATCCAAAAAACGCCTGATCAATTTGAGTGCGTCTTTATTTTCGATTCTGACTGTCTTCAGTCGCTTGGTTACGGCATCTAAACGCTTGGGTAAATTCTTCCAGCGGTTCACACGGGCCTCATTTCCATTTCTGGTATATGAATCCGAATACGAAAAGCCGCCCCGCTCTGTGCCGAACACCCCGTTAATCGCCATCATGGCTTGAATAGCAAACCTCCGGGCCCGCTCGATATCAGAAACTTCACTGATATGTTCCCGGGCATGCAAAAGCTCAAATTCGGAATATGGGGTAAGGTCAATCAGCCTAGACAATTCTTTATGATGATCACGTAATTGTTTAAAGAAATTAACAATATCGTTGTCAATATCATTAATGATCTCTATCTGCGCCGGTATTTTGGACATGGTTAATGCAGCTGATCCGCAAAAAGCCTCCACCCAGCAACTATGCGGCGGTAACTCATGACATATTTGAAGCGCAATTTTACTTTTTGAACCAAAATAGCCGAATGGCGTATTGATTTTGCGCACTTTTGGTTTTGTTACCTTAGCCATTAAATTCCGCCTCCATTAATGAACAATCTTTTATAAGCGCCCACATCATCGTCTAAAGTCTCTTCATAGATGTCTAAATCATAAATATTGTAATCCTGGTCAATAATATTATACATTTTGTCCGCTTTCAATTCTAAATTTCGTTTTATATCCTGGTCGATCGATGATCGGTATTGTAAAAAATAATAGTTCGCTTCTTTCGTTTCTGACCCACCAACGCGGTTAATCCTGTCCAACGACTGTATATACTGCGCACAGTTATAGGACAAATCATAATAAATCGCGTGGAAACAGGTCTTATGCAGTGAAATCGATTCGGCACAAGCAGCCGGGTTGGCGATCAAAATATTTAATCCGCTACTGGCATCAACAAACTCATCCCTGATATCCTCCCGGGTTTTTTCTGCCTGAAGTTCATCGCTATCGTCCTTTCTGACCGGTGTTTTCCCATAGATCAATTCACACTTCTCACCCATAGCGGTTAGATGCGATTTGATCATATGAAGCGTGCCGACAAAGTTGGACCAAATAAGTATTTTTTGATCATTTTTTCTTAAAGTTTTTACCAGTTCGGTAAGACGTACCAGTTTTCCCGGAATTTCAAGCTGATCATAGTGTTTGATTGAATTTAACAGCGTCGAATCCTCTAAAAATTTCTCCATATACTGATCGATGGTTGTTGTCAGCAATTTGGGATAGGAAACGGCTTGTCGCAATCGGATCATCCTTCCCCGCCACAATTTCTCCAGCAACTCCTGATTCCGTAAATAATCGGTCTGATTCAACGAAAAAATCTTAGCGAAAACATAATCATAGATCATCTTTTCAGTTGTATTCATTTCAACTTCAATCGGCGGGTGAAAGACTGCCGGAATCAATCCCAGATCTTTTTTTCTCACCCTATAAAATAAAGGGCCTATCTTTTCATTGAGTATTTCTTTTACTTCGTCCGTGTTATTCTTCTTTTCCAGTAAATTGATCTCTATCTTCTCTGTCTCATTTATAGGGGAATCATTCAACCATAAAAAGTCAAATAAATTGAAAATATCTTTATAGCTTTTCGGTATGGGGGTACCGGTCAGTATACATTTGTACGACGAAAATTTGCCGATCTCCAGTAAGGAGGTCGCCCATGATCCACCAATTTGCTTGATATAATGTGCCTCATCAACAACCAGCAGCGCGTTGATACCCCGCTGAGCCAGGAACTTTTTTATTTCGCTGACATCATTACGTATCGTGTGAAAAGTACTCAGATAGAGCTCGTGGGCATCATAATGCGAACGGAGATATTCCCGTTTTCGCTCTTTTTTATTGCCGCCAGACAATATAATCGTATCCGGAGTACGGCCTAAAGTTTCTGCAAATTCATTTTTCCAGGGCTGAAAACAAGACGGTGGTCCCACGATAAATAAGAGGTTACACTTACCTTCCTGTTTTAATTTCTCGTAGACCGAAAGCACAACGGTGGTTTTACCGCTTCCGGGCACAGAAAAATTAGCCCCGTTTTTTAACGTATAAAAATGATAGGCGGCCTTTAACTGATGTTGCTTTAACTTGCGTGGTAACCCTTCGAGAAAGGAAGTAAAATCATTAAAAGTAGCATAATCAAGCTGTCCGTCCTTTATGTTTTTGGCGATATCAAACGTGGCCGATAATTGACTCTGTTTTTTACTAACCTCTGCCAAAAAAGCTCCGACTACGGTATCGATAGTAAAACTGATCTCTTCATCTTTAAAAAAACCGATAACCTTTTGAAGGTCTGCTTGTAAATCTGTTGATCGTTTAGCTAGTTCATTGTTCGCTTTAAAAAAGCCATAATATTCCAATTGTGAAATTTGGTATTTTTTTAAGTCGTCAACAACTGTTATTCGAAGCAGATTGTTTTCTAAAGATATTTCCAACGATTACTTCTTTAATTTTTTTAACTGGTACCTGGCCTTATCAATAGCACCATAAATATCTTCCGCCTTTGCCTCGATTTTTTTGGTGAGCTCCATTGCTTTATCGTAGTCCTTGATATCCATATTACCGATGATCAAATTTTCATGATTCAATTTTTTAAGTGCGTCCTCTAATAATTCAAGCGGTTTATCGCGATCAGACTGATTAGCAACGATCTTATGCGCCTGCATCAAATTTCCTAAAATATCATTTTTGAAATGTGTCCCCCATTTCTCATCAATGGTTCGTTCATCGTATTTTTCACCGTCTTTGTTGCTTTTCAGGTTCTCTGGGACATCCTCGGGTACGTCATCGGCTATTTTCAATATGAATTTTTTGGCATCAGCGTTTTTTAGATACTTAGGTGCCTTGCGAACAAAATCATGCAATTTACCGATGGCGGCTTCCAGTTCTTTTGAGTTCAGGCTTCTCTTGCGAATAATTTTGAAAATGGCATTCTCTATTTTACGCACTTCATTATCCTTAATCTTATACTCAACTCTTTTTGCAGGATTGTTAAGGGTACTATTATAAAAATTACTATAGTCCAGAAACGATTGCCAGCGCCCATCCTTGTCATTTACATTTTCAGAAATCAGATTATAGAGGCCATCGTTATCAAACAAGTTGAGATAGCGGTCAACACATTCAAGCGGCATCAGAAACTTTTTCTTATACTCTTCTTCTTTTTTCGCCAGCTCCTTAGCGGGAAGGTCGTGGTATTGAGGATCGTCCTTAAGTTGTGCGCGAAGCGTAAAGCCCTTCTCCATATTTCTTTTTATCGTAAGTGCACGATTTAATCCCTGATAATCGGATTTTCCTTCTCCTTGCAGCTGGTATCTGTTCTCAATCTTCAGGATGTCTAATTCAAGCGCACCCTCAGGTAGAATTACCACGCGCATCATTTCAAAATTGGGGTTCTGGTCTTTCTCCAAATACAACTCTTCCAGGGCCATTTTCCGGCGGTTGCCGTTGATCAAAAATCCATCACAAGTAATAATTGCGGGCTCTCTTTGTCCTTTGTGGATCAACAGTTTTTTAAGCTCTTCGTTACTTTCTTTGTCATTTTTTATAAGGAAATCTTTGAGTAAGCGCTGGCCTTCGTCACTTTCCTCATCCAGGATTACCTGATTACTTTTTTCGTAACTTTCTACCTCTGCTTTGATCCTACCGTTATCTTTTCTAAATTTCAGGAACCTTGTTGGGATCAATTCAACCGACCGTGGCGTTTTATCCTGAAGTTCATTTAAGTAATCGATAACCGTAGAATCGGGCGGGCTTGCAATCTTTTTACTGCTATCGAGCAACTTCTTTAATTCGGCATTTACTTTCCTTGCGCCATCTATGTTAAGCTTAATTTTATCATTCTTCTCGTAATGATGGATATGTTGCGTGCCGATCTGGCTACCGATATGTTGGCTATTCGCAGTATTATTAATTTGCGTGCCTGGACCAGTATTGTTAAAAATTTGGGCTGCTTCTTTTGTTATAGCCTCTTCTACCGTCTTGTCCGATGGTTGATAAGGTTGCTGGACGTGCTTTTTTTCATGCATGGCTTTGTATTTTTTTAACGTCTGTGTGTCATACTTTTCTACATCATTGGTCACCTTGTGATGTTTTGCACACATCAATACCAGATTCTCAAAGCTCCGTCTGTATTCATCATCTGAAGTGCTATTGTAACGTTCACCGTTTTGCTCAGCGGCTTCGATATGACAGATTTCGCCAAGCACGTTACCATCATGATCTACCATATGTTCAGCGCAATCTGGAAAGGAACAGAAATTGCCTGATAAAGCAAATAGTTTTTTTACCGTTGTGGTTTTAAGTGGTAGTCGAGACATGTGACAATGGTTTTGATTTGTAAGCGCCAAAAGATGGTTTCTCGCATAGGCAAATCAAATCTAACTGACTTTCAAGCCAATTCAAAAGAAAATGCTCAATAAATATTATTTTAGCGGGCAAATATCTCAACATAACCTATCATATGACAGACGATCTCCTGTATTTCCCATATATTAATATGCCACAGACAAACTGGACGACGATTAGTGTCTTATATTGGGATAGTATTGGAGCCATAGTGCCCGATCTTTATAAGGATCGTCCAAATAAACTTGAGCATAATATGCGAGAGTTGGTAGAAAATGAATTGGTTAGGCAGGTATTTCCTTACGAATACGTACATCAAATTCCCAACTTCGACCAGGCATTCATCAATTTGACGGATGGGCCGGATTTCAATTTGCGAATCCGGCAAGATGCTTTCGCTAGAGGCCATACGTCTTTGCTGCATGTACAAAAGTTCAGTGATAGGCTGTTGAGAGAACTGGAGGACAAAAGACTTGCCAGGCGGAATACGTGGGAATGGTATCTAGTTGAGCAGCATACCGCACGAATGTTTATGACTTACTTGGCAACGGTCATCTCTAAAGTAGAAGGGTTGACACCGGCGACCGATAATACGCGCAACATGGATATGCAGCCTACGATCAACCGCTTTCCTTACTACCGTCTGTCGACTCGTAATAAATTTATCAACGACCTAATTCCGTATCCGATTGTTGCCAGTTCTTTACAACTACGCCGGTTCAAAGACTTACACGGTGAGCAACTGAAAGCTTTTCGTAATCGATTGGAACAAATCCTCGTTGAAGTAACAGCCATCCAAGATAAAGAACCGAGGCAGCATTTGTACAATTTAAAACTACAAGAAATTACACAGCACCGTGACGAGATTTATGCGCGCCTGACCGAGTCTCGATTTGGCAAAATCACATTTGGAACTATATTTGGATTGATCGCGGCAGGTGTTGGGTTACATACAGGAAATCCGTTGTTGGGTTCCTTTGGATTTGGAAATGCGGTGCATTCCGCATTTCAAGGTTATGATCGAAGAGAAATCTTAAATGAAGATTTTGCTTACCTGGCGCTGATTGATCGAAAGTTCAAGGATATTCGATATTTCAACAGAATAGCTTAAACAAAGCTGATCCATTAAAAATAAATTGCATCAATCGCTATTAATGTTTATCTTTATGTAAGTCATTAGGAATTAAACTGTTGCAAATTACTTGTGGAAAATTCGGGAATTGCCACTTTTGCAAACTTGTAAAACATTGAAATAGAGAATATTAAAGGGATAAGTTCGAGTCCCGTCCATTCCGCTTTTTCAATATTAAAATTGAGCAAAACCCTTCAAATGATAGCATTTGAAGGGTTTTTTGTTTTTAAGGCCTCCGAAATATCTAATTGAAACTAATCCTTTGGATCGTGTTTCGGTTAGTCAATTAAAGCGAATCAAGACTCACTAAAATCGCTTTATTTATTTGATTGTCAGCATGTTCAGCGAGTGAACATCTTGTTTTCAAGTGATGAGAAAATTAATTTTGTTTCACTATTAATCCTCATTAAAATGAGTACAAATGTCAATCTGCTTTTTTATTTAAAGAAGCCAAAGAACTATCAATCAGGCCCCAAGGCCATCTACCTTCGATTTACCGTTAACGGTCAGCGCTCCGAAACTGCCACAGGCCGTGTATGTGACCCTACCAAATGGAATTCCAAATCAGGCCGGGCTATTGGCACAAAAGAGGATATCCGTGCATTAAACAGTTACCTGGATACCTTACAGGCTAAAGCTCTGGAAGCGCAACGGGCTATGACTTTACATGATGACACTATGAATGCCGAAACTTTGAGAAACCATTTTACAGGGAAAACTGTAAGAGGCAAAACTATCGTATCGGTTTTTGAGAACCACAATCGAAGAATGAAAAGTTTGGTTGGGCAGGAGTTTGAAAAAAGTACGTTGCAGCGATATGAAACATGCCTGATGCATGTTAAAGATTTTATTCAGGGCCAGTACTATGTATCTGACCTACCTGTGTCAAGAATCGATTTTACTTTCCTTAACGATTTTGAGTATTACTTACGCAGTGTTCGTAAATGTGCCAATAACTCTGCCATCAAGTACATCAAGAACTTAGGAAAGATTGTGCGTATCTGTATCGGCAGCGGCTGGCTAGCGGTTGATCCTTACATTAACTATAAGCCTAAAGCTCAAAAGGTACATCGTATTGCATTAACCAAAGAGGAACTCCTTGCTTTAACCGAGAAAGACATGTCTTTCCAGAGACTTCAATTAGTAAAAGACATTTTCCTTTTTTGCTGTTACACGGGTTTAGCTTACGTTGACGTGAAAAAGCTGAAACGTTCCGAAGTTATTAAAGGAATTGACGGACAGTTTTGGATTTATACCAATCGTCAAAAAACAGATACACTTTGCCGCATTCCCGTTCTTCCGAATGCCATGAATATCATTGTACGCCATCAGGATAATCCTCAATGTATAAATGAAGGCAAATTGTTACCTGTAATGAGCAATCAAAAGATGAACGCCTATTTAAAAGAAATAGCCGATCTGTGTGGTATATCTAAAATATTGACCTTTCACATTGCCCGCCATACCTTTGCAACTACTGTTACGCTTAACAATGATGTTCCTATTGAAAGTCTCGCCATAATGATGGGACATGCCAGCATCAAGACTACGCAGATCTATGCGAAAGTAATGGATCATAAGATTAGTAAGGATATGAACCAACTAAGGCAAAAACTTGCCACAGCTTAATCCTTTTTATCATGATAGTTGTTTGATATCACAATCTGTGATATCAAACAACTGTTTAGGAATAACGATTTATTATAGAATTTAAAAATTAGTTACCTTGCAGTATGGAAAGATCAGTGTTAGTAGACCGCTTACTCCTCAATATAAATAACATTCACGAATTGGGTAGGCAACGCGCTTTTGAACTTGGCAATCCCTTTTATGCTAAGTACGAAGGTGACGGTGATTATTACCATAAAGAGTTGCCAACCGGTGAACGATATTTAGTAAGTGTGAAGATTATCACTGATGAAAACGATATGCCTGTCCGCGTGGAAGATACGATCATCAAACAATTATTACCTTACTAATGCCGCGACCGGAACTCATATTTGTTGTTGGCCCAAACGCAGCGGGTAAATCAAGTTTCATCTGACTGTAGTCTCATCATTCATTATCGTGTAAAGTTCAGCAGCACTAATTAGTAATCGTTTTCAGCCCAGTTCCGATCAAAATTTCCACTAAAAATTGGACTATAGGGATTTTCTTTCCAAACTTCGATGTCATTAAATCCGCGAAGTGAAAGACTGCCAAAATTAAATTGTAATTTTTTAATTGAGTTTGTTCCAATCAGTAATAAATACTTGCGGTTGTTGTACGGGTTTGGAAATATTAAAGCATAGTCTTGATCACGTCCCAACAGCATTTTTTTGCCGATTTTAATAAATGTTTCATTTGTTTTAACCGGTACTGCCTGTAGCATTTTTTGAATTAACCTATTTGAATACTTATTCCCATATAATATTAAATTATAATTCTTTATATCTGTCCAGTTTAAATGGCTTTCGGTTATGTTACGGTAGTAACCAAAATATGCAGCATTCCAGTCTTCTGAAAACATCCTAAAAGCATTCATGTCGTCCTTATTAGTAACAATAGCAAAAGGTGCGGCAAAAAAATGATTAATTGGCCCCTCAATAGCGCTAGTTTTTCTTGGATTTAGAGGATCGCCTTTGAGTGGGTATATCAGTAAATTTCCGTTGTGATTTTTCATTGCTATTTGTTTGCCATTTACAAATAGCCCCAAAGGTTTCTGTTGTGGGAGATCCATTTGGTCAAGGTTTAAACTAAACGACGCAATATTAATCGTATTTATTAATAGCCGGTTTGTGCTTAAACGGTTGTAGGTAATAGTTGCTTTCCCATCCTCGATAACGTCGTTAATTGTTACGTTATAGGCATGATTATATTTTAGTTGATAAGTACTAAAAGTAAATTTAATTGGCTGTTTAACGCTTTTACTTTCGAAAAAATGGAATATTCGATCCGTAACAACATTATCGTTTACCATTTTTACATAAAAGTCCCGTGTTGCATTATCTATTGAATCAAATGTAAGCGTTCCCCCTTTACTGCGAACGCCTTTTAAAAACTTATTAAGTTCTGGTTGTTTCGCACCATGCCAGTCATTTATTGAATTGGCGAGGTAAATTGGGATGTGGGCAAAATTAGTTACCGTGTTAATTATACTATTGTTTTCTGTCCAATCTTTTAACTGGGTATTTGATTGATCTTGATATTTAAGGTAGGAAATTTCGGGCCCTTCAACGCCGACCGCCGCGAACTTAGAAGGATATCGGTCGGCAAAAAGCAATGCTTGAAGCCCGCCAGAACATGTACCATATAGGAATGTTCTGTTCGTGTCAACATTGAACCGCTGTTGTATATCGGCAAGTGCTTCTAAAGCTGTTGTTGACACCATTGGACCTAAATTATAATGTTCATAAACACGGGCGCTCTGCCACATAAGTGCAAAGCCATATTTACGTGCAAGCGATTCGAGATACTCGATATGATCTGTAAATGCTAAATGCCAACTTTCTGTAAATGGATTTTGCTTTGCTACCCAGGGCATAATTATAACTAAGGGCAATTTCTTCCCAGAGGAAAAATTTTCAGGATAGTAATATGGAGATTCTGATGAACGAGACCACCTGATTCCGGGGCAAGCTGACCACCAATTCCGGGGCAAACTGACCAGGGGATTCCGGGACAAACTGACCACCCTCAACGTGTAGCAAATGCTGTAGAA